>Ga0209673_1000347_pt1 | contig 84993 bp, 72 predicted proteins | sample AraplaCol_mMS_r2_2_FD_184274 | JGI IMG/M metagenome (GOLD analysis project Ga0209673, IMG submission 184274) | Arabidopsis root microbial communities from North Carolina, USA - plate scrape MF_Col_mMS_r2 (SPAdes) (version 3) | ecosystem: Host-associated > Plants > Roots > Endosphere | place...
AAAAAAAAAAAAAAAAAAAAAAAAAAAAAAACCGAAGGCATTATTTTGTATGCGAGGAAACTGGATACTACACATCGTAAACCCTTTCCTTTTCTAATTGGCTATGTGAAGCTAAGTCCTAGGGTTTTTTGGGCTTGTCACTCCGCGCTCAAACCATAGACGTCCTCAATTGCCTCACTGGTGTTTCCGGTTCGCTGCAAATCTGTTGGAAAATGATTTCGAACAATGAGATTGCCTTGCTCGTCTCCTCCGCCGAAAGTACACCGTCATCATAACAGGCAAAGACTTTGACCAAGGCCTTTTGAAGATAGCAGTGGAGGGACAATGCTCGGACATGGAACGCTCCTGTCTGAGGAAGGAGTTCTTGCTCGGAATATAGGGAGGAAGGTTCTTCTGGCTCTTGAGGCTGGACAATCAGAAGTGTTTGGAGTGCAATTGCAGGCGTTGAGCCAGTCGCAAGTCGGGCAATATTGCTGTTGCCGTAGTGCTCATGAGGCAACTGTCGGATATAGTGCTGCTGATCTTTTCGCAGTGCATCGATGACAGTTTCTTCTGGATCAATGTAGAGACGATAGGGGAATATGCCCAAAGTCGGTGTCATCATCCTCTCAATTCCTGCAACTGGAGTACCTCTTCCAGCCGTACCAAGGCCTAAAGCTACCTCTGAGCTGCCGGTGTACAACGATAACACTTGAGCCCATGCCCAGCGAATCTTAGTCGACAAGGTGATCTGACCGGCTGATACCGGAGGGATGGCGACCTCCCGATTCAACGTTGCGCTTGGATGAGGGATGTAACCAGATGGAGGAACTGATGGAAAGTTAGGAGCGTGCAAATCCTTCAGCTGTTCAGTCCAGAACTGCTTAGCAGCATCCTTCGTTTGATCCAGATATCTAATGAAGGATGAGGTAGGAAGGTGATCCATTTTGTCACCGGAGTATGCTCGCTCAAGCTCCTTCATCAACAATGCCAGAGACCATCCGTCGTACATAGAGTGTTGGAGACTGATCACAAGCCTATACTCATCAGTGCCTGGACGGCGTACGAGAGCAATTCGCAGGAGCGGCTTTCCAGGCGCAACAACGATTGGCAGATCGGGCACATAGTCTGAAACATCGGCTGGGGGCTCAAAATACTCAATGTCGACTGCTTTACGAAGGACAACTTGATGCATCACATCTTTGCCTTTCACATTGATGATTCTGGTGCGCAGCTGAGGATGTGCAAAAACAGTTTTGTCCCATGCCTTGCGCAGCAAGTCGAGATTGATCGATGGACGCAAATTATATGCAAATTGAGCGATCAAGGTTCCTTTTTTGCTGGCGCTAAAAAGGAAAAATGCATGCTGGAGAGGCGAACAAGGGTAAATATCCTCGATACCATCTTCTAAGACACCACATTGCGCCATCGCCTGTTGAATAATTGCCTCACGAGAAGAATCGTCACCTAGCAATGAAAATGGCGGTGGAACTTCGGAAACACTTGATGGGAGATCGGAGTGCATTCGTCCTGCTAAGGAGTCCAGTTGAGGATGCTGAAAGATGTCCGCAACGGTGATGTGATAGCCCTTTTCTCGCAGCATGCTGACTAGCATCATTGCGGCGACAGAGTCACCTGCACGACGGAAGAAATTGTCATCCATACTGAGGTCCTGTTCGTCCAGATCAAGGATATTGGCAATGCTCTGACAGAGGATGGACTCTGCTTCATTGCTGGGTACTTTCCGAGTTTTCTGGATTTGAAAGCTACTTGCCCACTGTTCATGCACACCAGTGCTGATAATTTGACGAAGCTGGCCTCGATCAGTCTTTCCGCTCCTCGTTTGGGGGACCCGAGAGAGGGGCAAATAGATAGTTGGCTCCATATAACTTGGAAGAGAAGCAGCCAGCTCGGACTTAGCACGGGAAACTGCTGTGAGAAAGCCATCACAAGCCGGATGAAGTAGCTCGTGCCCAGCATAGTCATCCTGGTGGGATAAGGACGAGGGATCTTGCATCTGGCCTCCCCAGCTCTGCTGATATACAAATGCAGCCAAGGCCTTCGATTTTCCTTGGTTCAATGAAGCTACCTCGGCGATGACTTCAGAGGCATCAGGGAACACATGGCGAAGATGCTCTTCGACTTCACCTAGCTCTAGTCTTTGCCCTCGAAGCTTTACCTGACTGTCTTTTCTCCCTTTATACAAGAAAATCCCATCCGCATTGTACTGAACGAGGTCTCCAGTCTTGTAGAGCTTCTCATCGGAATCCACCGGCATAAACTTGGATAGCCACTGAGGCGGCGGGATGAAAGATGCAGCTGTTTGCTCTGGGCGATTCAAATAGCCACGAGCTACCACTGGGCCTTGGATGACAAGCTCTCCAACAGCACCGACCGGGCAAAGTCTTTCGTGATTTCTCGGATCAACAATCCACGCAGTAGAATTGGACATTGAATGGCCAATAGCTAATGCTGGTGACGCTAATGTCACAGGCGCTTGTACGGTAACATTGATTGTGCATTCTGCAGGCCCATACATATTGATGAATTGAATTCCAGGCGCTGCACCCCATCGCTGAATGTCGGAGGCAGTAAGAGCCTCACCACTGACTTTCAGAGTCTTCAAGGAAGTAAGTTTTTCAGGCTGCAAAGTACGTGTGACCGTGGGTGTTAGAGCAACATAGTTTGCGCGGAATTCGTTCAGACTTTCCAGTAAACGATTCTGTCGGTCCTCAAAAGAAGGTATACAAAGACATCCTCCAGTCATAAAGCACACAGCGAGATCTAACACGCTAACGTCGAAAGCAAATGATGCGTACTGAAACATTCTCATCTTGTTATCCATGGGGGAATGTCGTGCCATCGAAGCACCAGTACTGCATAAAGAACGGTGCTCAACCATCACTCCTTTAGGCTTTCCAGTGGATCCAGATGTAAAGACTGCATATGCAAGGTTTCTCGGGCCAACTCCCACGGGTAGACTTTCATCATGATTCCCGGACACAGGAAGGGTTGCTTGGTTATCGAGCACCACAACCTTGCCGACGAGGCCCGCCGCAGTTTCCTGGTATCTGGAAGACGCGATGATGACAGTGGATTTGAGATCGCCACATATCTCGTGCAGTCGCTGAATGGGCTGGGTAGGCTCGAGAAGAACGAAGGCAGCACCGGCTTTAAGAATTCCCAGTATTGAAACGGGCACCCATCGACTCTTATCCATCAACACGGGCACAAATGTCTCCAAAGTGACCCCTTTCGACAGAAGCTGTTGAGCAATTGCATCAGATACATCATCAAAATCCTTGTAGGTCCAGTCACCATCCCAGGCATTGACTGCTGGAGCAGAGGGTTGAGCGAGGCATTGCTCCTGGATAATTTCATGAGCGCACCGATCCACGGTATCTGATTCTCGGTCATTCAGACCTTTGATCATTCTAAAGTCTTCTTCTGAAACAAGATCAAGCTCATTGATTTTCTGATCTGAATTCTTCACAATGGTCCTCATGATGTGCCCGAACAGTGCACCAACTTTCTCCATCTGCTCGACCGAGACAACAGCAGTGTAGGCTTTAAGTCTAGATGAGATCTCATGATCAGACGCCAGAACTTCAAGTCCAAGATCAAACTCATTGGGATCATGTCGTTCGACTTCACGCAGAGACATGCGAGGTTGTTGCACATCGTCGAGGTCGGGGAGCGGATACTGGGTGATGCAGGTATTGAACATAACCTCGTCTCTACCAAAGTCCAAGGCTCGCCGAATATCGGCAAAAGACACACCTCGATGTGGGAGCCCATTTACAAAGTCTGATTGTATGGACCGCAGGATGTCGGCGACGGTATTGTCAGATTCGAACTTTTGCCTGCAGATCATGAGGTCGATCAATGGCCCAACGGCATCAATTATACCATCGATGGGTGCATCACGACCGGAAATGAGATATCCGAAACAGACATCATCTGTGCGGGTGGTTTCACGAAGAACAAGCTGCCATGCCAGTTTGATGACACTTGCCAAGGAGACGCCTGTATTTCGCACAAATTCCTGATAGTAGTCTGCTGGCCCAATGTCAACCATAACAGCTCTGAATTCAGGAATATCATGGCTATTGCCGCCTCCGCTTGGAGAGGAGCTATCTGAGCTTGAAGTCGGAAACTGGCAAGGGTCCATGCCGCCGAGGTATCTTTTCCAATAAGACAGGGAATCCTCATTCACTGCCTCCTTCTTGTAGGCAGTATAGTCCGAATATCTGAATGTCAAAGGGGGCAACTCATTGCCACTGTAGAAAGCGCACAGATCCTTCATTATGTTTGACATGGACATTCCATCGGTTACTGAATGAGAAAGTTCGATTTCAACAAAGGCGGCGCCACTGGGTGTATTGTGGACCGAGACTTGAGGCAGAGTGCTGGGTAATTGATCACTCTGGCGTCTTCTCAGAATATCAGAAGGAGTCAACTCATCCTCGATGGTGTAAGTTTGAAGAGCAGATCCATTCCGAAGCTGAATCTGGAGTGCAAAGACCTGTGGTATGACGTTGGTCAAGAAGATAGACCTAAGAAGTGGGTGACGTTCAGTCACTTGTTTCCATGCAGCTTTGAATCGGTCGATATCAAATGCATCTTTGTTACTCGATGTCTGGAGCTCGTACAGAGCCCTAAGTGCATGTTGATTAGGACTTTTCAATTGACTCATAAGGATTCCTTCCTGCATTCCAGAGCATAGGTCGATTGCCTCCACATCATCTGTCGAGATGCCGATTTTGTTCAATTGGTCAAGCGCAGCAGCAGTAGGAACAACTTCAGCTATGGTCTTCTCATTGGTTATCTTTGGGACCTCTCGCGCTACTTCAGCAAGCTGAGCGATCGTTCCGTGTTCCAGAATCTGCTCGACAGCTAATTGAAAGCCGTTGCTCCGACATGATTGAACGAGTCGAATGGCTTGGATGGAGTCGCCACCGAGCTTCATAAATTGATCATGAATTCCTATAGCCTCTGGACTGCGGTTGAGAACTTGAGAAAAAAGAGTCTGCAAGGATCTCTGTATGTCATTCTGAGGCTGAATGCGCTGCGTATCACCACCATGGACATATACTTCCAACTCTTCCCAAGTCATGCCTGCAACATATCTTCTCAAAGCAAGACGATCCGTTTTGCCTGATGGAGTCTTTGGAATCTGAGAAAGTGGTACAAATAAGCTCGGCACCATGAAATCAGGCAAGGCTGCACGGATTGACGAATCGATTTTTCCGATTTCGTCAACGAATGCTTTATTTGCGGTTGCAAAAGGGCTGTTGATGTTTACTTGGTCCGTAGCGTAGGATTTCGAATATATGAAACAGACCAGCATAGTGGTGTCGTTCATGTCGGACGGAGTGACGGCCTCCACAATTATCATCTCTTCCGGTGGACGGTGAAGGCGAATCTGGCCCTCTATCTCGCCCAGTTCGACTCGTTTCCCGCGAATCTTGACTTGTGTATCCTTTCGACCAATATAGACAATGGATCCGTCTTCCAAATACCTTCCAAGGTCTCCAGTTCTCACGACTCGAGGAGGTACCTTGCCAGTGGCCTCGGTAGACAAATCAAGCACCCACTCAGGAGGCTCAATATACATGGCCGCTGTCTTCTCGGGGTCGTTAAGATACCCGCGGCCGATGTTGTCTCCATAGAACAAGATCTCACCTATTGATCCAATAGGAGCAGGTTTGTCTATATTAAGAGGTTCTGCGAGCCATACTCGACCAGCATCTGAGAACCCTATATTTTGCGAATGTTTAGAGGCTTCAAGCTCGCTTGTACATGCCGCACCAACAATCTCAGACAGTCCATAGCCCGACATGAGCTTCACGTTCCCCGCCCACTTGCTCAATGTAGCGTCGCTTACTGGCTCACCCACAAGGAACAGCCTCTCTAGGTTCGTGACCAGAGCGGGATTGATAGACTTGGTCGCCGATGGGGTCATCATCGCGAATGTCACTTGATAGCGGTCCATGACGGCCTCCAATTGATTCATCAGATCATTTTGCGGAGCAAGGCACACTGTTGCTCCTATGATCAAAGGCAGGACCGTATCAACAAGGCTGGCGGCAAATATGGAGGGGGCGAATTGAAGAACACGACTGGAAGAATGAATCCCATAAGCATCTGCTTGATTAATCAAGGCAGAAAGTGATTTATGCGAGTGGGCGACTCCTTTAGGGCGACCTGTACTTCCAGATGTGAAAAGGACATATGCAAGACGCTCTAGGTCCGTGGATGGAAGTTTGTCTTGGACAGAATCGAATTTCGGCAGACTTGAAATGAAAGATGAAGTCAACTCTAGCACTGGAGAATCAACACGCTCGAATGCTGTGGTAAACTCTGGAGATGTAACTGCCAAAGCAGGATTTGTCGTGTCCACGATGGCTTGCATTCTTTCCGTTGGATATGTAGGACTGACAGGGACAAAAGCGGCCCCTGCTTTGAGGATGGATACAATAGAAATGATCGTGTTAGCGGATTTCTCGAAGCCTACGAGAACCAAGGAGTCCTCTCTAACATTGATGCTTCTCAGATAATGTGCTAATCGGCTAGTCACATCATCTAATTCAGCATAGGTGAGGTTGCCATCCCAAGCACAAACCGCTTGGTTTGTAGGTTGCCGTTGTGCATGATCTTTGATTGCGTCGACGACTGGAGCAATTTTTTCTGTTCGTGGTCGCTGATGCCACTCAAGAAGTTGATTCTTGCTCTCTTTGCTCAAAAGATATAGATCCTTCACCTTCTGGTCCGAATGGTTTGCCATCTCAAGGAAAACCATCTCAAGAGTAGAAACCAGGTTTTGCGCAGATTTCGAGAAAACCCCCGAGGAGTGAATCAACTCGAGTCCGCCAGGAGATATCGATAAGATGAATTGCAATGGTGAATCCTTCAAGATTTCATCGTCCCATGCGTGGAACAGAATACCAGTGTTGCAACTCAAAGTCTCGGGCGAGGAGGGAACGAAGGTTGTTGAATTGTGTTTGTTCGTGACGAGGTCGGTGATCGATGTTTCTGGGTCGACTGTAGCTTCGCATACAGTAGAAAAGGTAGGTTTGGCTTCATTGTAGCTAAGAGCAAAGGTCACGGAGTTGGAAGAGGTGTACCGACTGAGTACAATCGCCCAGGCCTGTTGATAGAAAAATGACAAGTCCCAGCCATGGCTTTTGCAGAGAGCAACCGCATGTTCTGGAAGTGCACAGCTGGCTTTCTGCCATGTAGGCTCTTCGTTTGTATGCTTGTGATCAAGGTTTAAGAATGACATTTCCGGCTCGTCATTTGCTTTTGCGCAACAGATTGCAGAGGAAGAGAATCTGGAACCGATGCAAATCCTACTCCCTAGTACTCCGTACATCCATCGAAGACTCATTGGGGCCTGTGTACGTATGAATATCCACTTATTTGATACATACAGTACTTCGTACAACACTATTGGATTTACGACGGAGCCCTGCTGGAACCCTAGTAATTCGGGAATTGATACTGTACTGTAGTTTTCAAGAAACCCCCTTGGCCCACTGTGGGATCAACTAATGAGTGCCACATCTTGCTTGTGGAGCTTGTCGATCGCCTCAAATCAAGACTAGTTGTGACTGATCTATCGTGGTATATTTTCGAGCCTGCTGGGCACCGTCAGTTGCAAAAGGTTCGTACTAAGCAGACTTTGGCCGCTGGGTGATATTTTGGAGCAGATTGAGAGCTCTTCGCAGAAAATCTGGTCGATGGGATATGTGCTTCATCTGTTTGCATGGCGTGCAAAAGTCGATCTATGTAGATGGATCGTATTGGGTCCACGCGTAGTGGGTTCAAGGGGCTGGCTGTATCAGTCAATATTACAGCATGATGCCGATCAAAGCCGGCTCCTGAGATCTGAGATCTGCAATCTCATCGCCTCTGGCCGTGCTAGTGACCCAGACAGCTGGCTTCAGCTTGAGGTTGCAGCTGTCATTGTCAATTTGTTAGAAACAGTGCTCTGCAATGTAAGATCTAGCCAATACCTTCAATTTTCTTCCTCTAAAATTTCTCTTCGTCACTCACTACCGCCAAAGGGTACTTCGACTTGCCCTTATCAACGCCAATTGCAAGATTTTCCTCGATGGATATGACCTATCGTTCCCAGCATCTTCCTCAGCCGACCAGATGTTTCGGAGATCCCGGCAGATGATCATTACGTATTGCAGAAAATGGAGCTTCAGAGAAAAAAAAATCTAGTGCTCCTGGAGATAGAATAGACCCACTGAACTCGATCAACTAGTGCAATTGGTTTTCAATCAATTTTGAGGGCTTCTTCAATAGCTCCACAGTGGATCGGCTAGTGTAAAATAGAAGCCGAACTTTCTCCAGCCCTATACCATTACTACTCGGCACATAATTGTAATTTTAGATCAGCAGACAAGATTAGCACTAGCGGTCACGTCCTCGAAAATTACCAAAAAATGAACGCTAGTTTTATTTTCCGAAGGGTGATTCGAGATATTAGTAAAATTTTATATTCTAAATAGCCTAATCTACCAAAGTTCCAAGTTTGTCTATCAACATCACCATGTCTACCAATACCTTCCCATTCTCTGTGACGGAGCATGTTATAGATGGCCAATACATTCGAGAATACCCGCGCGCCACGGTGTCTCAGGATTCTCGCTTGAAACTGGCAGTTAAGAAGTACACCCCGGTTGAGAACGCACATCCTCAACCTGGCGATGTGACGATCGTAGGCGCACACGGCGGTGGGTTTCCTAAGGTACGTTCGAGGTTACGACACTTGTACCGTTGATTCTAACTGCACATGGGAGGCTCTGGCTTATTATCTTAATAGGAGCTATATGAGCCATTGTGGGAGGACCTTCTGGAGCAAAGTCACATTCAAGGATTTCGAATTGGATCTATATGGATCGCCGATGCCGCAAATCTTGGTGCAAGTGGAATCCTCAATGAGGAAGCAATGGGTGACGATCGTGAGTTTTGCTTGACCATACTCTCCCTTTCTAATAAAAGCTGACTATCCAAAAGCATCATGGCTGGATCACAGTCGCGATCTACTATGCATGATTAACCATTTTCGCGATGAAATGCCACGACCGATTGTTGGAGTAGGACACAGCATGGGGGCTGGTCAGATGTGAGTCCTCAAAACATTTCGATTTAATTACCTCCGCACTGGAAGACCCAGCCACCGGCTCTAAGAATGCGGAATGGGAATGGTCGTTCATGTATTGACATATGAACAGTGCACTTCTATCTTTGATGCACCCTCGACTTTTTACTTCCTTGGTTTTAATAGAGCCCGTGATAACGCCGGACACTTATAGCGGATCCGGTCCTATGCTATCACTACTGTCATTGAAAAGACGAGACACATGGCCATCTCGATCTAAAGCCATTGAAGCCGCTCGAAAGTCACACAAGCGATGGGATCCCCGCGTGTTTGAGCGTTGGGTACAGAATGGATATCGCAATCTTCCAACAGTTCTTCATCCTCGGGATGATTCAACCAAAGCCTTGTATCTGGACCCGAATGATCCTCCAGTGACTCTAGCTAGCTCCAAGCATCAAGAAGTCATGCAATATATTCGACCCAACTTCGGAGCTAGCGAGCCTTGGAAGGGAATTAAATCAGCTGAGAGTTCGGCACATCAATTTGTTGTTCAACCCGATGTGATTGGTCCTCTTCTCAAGACTACTCCCTTTTACCGAAGTGAACCTGCAATTGCTTGGAAAATGCTCGATCATATTCGACCATCAGTTCTCTACATCTTTGGGGGACGTAGCCCAATATCGGTGGAAGAACTTCGAACTGATCTAGTACAAAGAACAGGTGCAGGCATCGGTGGCAGTGGTGGCATCAACAATTCAATGGTGAAGGAGTGTCTCTTTGAGCGGTCCGGGCATCAGGTCCCGTTAGAAGATGTACAGGCGACGGCGACAGCAGTCGGAGAGTGGATGAAGCCAGTTGTTGAAGAATGGAAGAAGGCCGAGGACCTCTTCAAGGAGGGTTGGGAAAATCAGACTGCAAAGGAAAAACTGAGTGTTTCACCCTATTGGATGCCTGCTCTGGAGTCAGCTTGTAGCTATTATACTAAAAAGCCATCCAAGCTCTGAAATAGCTACACTATCAATGACTATTATCATTACTGAAGCCCGGAGTACATAATATCCAATGGACCTGAATTCAACATTTCGTGAATCTACTTCTACTGCCATTGTGTCGCGGCATACTTCTCATATAACTTCGAGTGCGAGACGACGTGTGTGGACCGCTATCAACTTTCCTCTATCGCTACTGACTTGTCGCATGGTAGTCTGTGATAGCACCAGACAAAGGGTATTGGTACTATTGTGGTGTCTTTTGTCTGAATGAAAAGGCTAGAATGAGACCCCCAAAAAGTATTAGTCCGTCCCGACTGATCATGACGGTGTTTTATTGGGCGTCTCTAGGCCGTTTCGCTCTAGATATCAACAGGTCTTAGTGTAGGGCAGCAAAAGTTTGAAATACCCGTCTTTTTCTGCCGCAACAAGAGCAATACAGCAGGAAATAGATTAAGTACAGGTTTGTTCTCGTTGATTATTTGATCAGTGTAATCTTTATTCTCATTATCATTATAATTTATTCATTTTATATTGCATTTAAAACAAGGCAGTTGGAATTAAGTTGTGTTCTGCATAAAACTGTATAAGAGCCGAATAACGTCATGGACAATTACAAATCAAAGTGGGGGAGAGAAAAGAGGGAAGAAGCTATGGGAATCCAAGAATATTAATATTGCTTTCATCAACAACCCACTTTGCAATCTGCAGTTCAATTTAATTCAGCATAATGAAGGAAGCCATTGTAGACAAGACTACAACAGTCACCCTGCGTGACATCGATATCCCTGTCGCCAAGCCTGGACAAGTACTGATCAAGGTGATTGTCTCAGGAACCAATCCGAAAGATTGGAAATTGCCAGCATGGTTGGCCGATGTCGCTCCTTATAATCAGGGTGATGATATTGCTGGTTATATTGAGGCAGTTGGGGATGGTGTCACAAACTTCAAGAAGGGAGATAAAGTCGCTGCTTTTCATCAGATGCAGACGTCCGGAGGCAGCTATGCAGAATATGCCATTGCCTGGGAACACACCACTTTCCACGTTCCCGAGAAGACCAGCTTTGAAGGTATGATACTTTATCCATAGTGGCTATTCTTTCTGGGGGTATTCAATTAACATTGAATATGTAGAGGCTGCCACGATCCCGTTGGCCGCAATGACGGCGGCTCTCGGCCTTTATCAGCGTCTGAGCTTGCCGGTTCCTTGGAACCCTGCGACGGAGCAATTACCTCTAGTCGTATATGGCGGTGCATCCGCAGTTGGTTCATTTGCGATCAAGTTGGCCCAGCTTTCAAACATTCACCCAATCATCGCCGTGGCTGGAAGAGGAGCAGCATATGTTGAGACTCTCATCAATAGATCCAAGGGAGATACAATCGTCGATTACCGAGAAGGCGATGATGCTCTACGCAAGAACATCCAAGCTGCAGCTGGTGGCAAGCCCATCCACCACGCATACGATGCAGTCTCTGAAAAAGGATCGTACCAGAATCTAGGAGCTGTATTGACTGCACCGGCGAAGATCACCGTTGTTCTTCCTGGTAAAGATTATAGCGACGTTCCCGAGGGTGTTCAGGTCCAAGCTACGAATGTTGGATCAGTGCACCAGCCTCCAGTTGCAGGACAGACAATTGGTGACATTGAATTCGGTCATGCATTTTTCGCCCTGTTTGGACGAGGCTTGGCGCAGGGTTGGTTCACGGGACATCCTCACGAGGTGCGCCCTGGGGGACTGCCTGCACTTGAAGGTGCCTTAAATGATTTGAAGTCTGGTAAAGCCTCAGCAGTCAAATATGTTGTACGCATAGCCGATACGCCAGGTTTGTGAAGAGCCATGGAGGACCGGTGTGACTTCAATTAGATAACTCTCGGCGGATCCCGTCGGGGCACACGTAAGAGGGTGACAGTCTAGCTGCAGGAACAAGACCGTTGGAACTAGTTAGCTGCAAATGCTTCTTCAGGTTAGATTGAAGAGGGAGAATTGTGAATATCACGATCCATAACTAATATAGGTACAGTACACTAAGTACCAATATTAAACAAATCTCCGAGTTCTGGAACAATCAATATGATGCCACTATACTACGTACTAAGTACTCTATACACCGCGCAATCATATCATATACTCTGTACTCCATAGATGACATTAATTTGACCAAAATCCACTCGGCCACGAGATTCTTCGCACGTGGAACACTCATGAAGACTTCGGCGAGTCAAAACGTCCGAAGATCCGGAAGTTTGTTAGTTTAGCGAACGAACTAGTCGATCAGCAGTGGATTTGTTCCCCAAAAAGTCTCGTCCTCCGCTGTCGACTCCGCTTCTTCACCTTGGTATTGTTATACATTTTGTGCATATCGCAAGCTTAATGCGCGTCGATCAGCATGCATCGAGAAATCCTTGCGAGTCTGAATGGCGTGGGTTTCCTCTTCGGAGTGATTGGCTTGGCTGATCGGCGTGTCGAATTGGGGTCCGCGAAATGCTAGGCAGATGGGTTGATGCACCAAATGTGAATATAAATGTCCTCGATCGGCATGTCTATCATATCTGTCAGGAACAAAAGTCTTTCTTGACGAATCCTGTCGTGCTGATTAGCAAAAACACGACAATAATGGTTGGACTTTTGTCTCTTTCGAAGGCAGTGCTCCTTGTAGCAGCCGGCGCTCTTGCCAGCGTCAACTATCCTCCCATCCCTGAGGATTTATCTACGCCTTTTCAGCGACGTCTCGCGGTCTATGGTCCGAACGGTAAGATGCATATTGACACTGTGTTGCGAGATATAATTCTCTAACGTTTGCTCAGCTGTATCCGTTGGATGGAACACCTACGAGAAGTTAAATCAAAGCTGCGTGCTCTATGGCACTTCAGCAGATAAATTATCTTCACGATCATGCGGTTCAAAACCATCTACAACCTATGAAACCTCTCGTACTTGGTCGAATGTTGCTATTCTGAACAATCTGACCCCTGCAACCACTTATTACTATAAAATTGTCTCTACCAACTCCACCGTCGACCATTTCCTGAGTCCCCGTACACCCGGCGACAAGACATCGTTCAGCATGGACGTGGTCATTGATCTGGGTGTTTACGGCAAGGATGGATTCACCGTCGATAGCAAAAAGAAGGATACTATCCCCGTGGTGCAACCAGAACTCAACCACACCACGATCGGTCGTCTCGCCCAGACGGTTAACGACTACGAGATTGTCATTCATCCAGGTGATTTCGCCTACTCTGATGATTGGTACTTGAAGTTTTCCAATATTCTTCAAGGAAAAGAAGCATATCAAGCCATTCTTGAACAGTTCTATGATCAACTTGCTCCCATTGCAGGTCGCAAGCTCTACATGGCCAGTCCTGGAAATCATGAAGCCGACTGCTCAGAGATCCCATATCTTCTGGAACTTTGCCCTGAGGGACAGAAGAACTTCACTGATTTCATGCACCGCTTTGAGGATACAATGCCGGTTGCTTTTGCGTCTTCTTCTTCCAACAAAACTGCTCAAGCTTTGGCAGCTAAGGCTCGACGTCTTTCCAATCCACCATTCTGGTACTCTTTTGAGTATGGACTGGTAAGTTGGTCTCTATCATATTTCTTTCTCATCTAGCATTGAACATTTTATTGACTGTCTTAGGTGCACGTTACCATGATCGATACAGAAACAGAGTAAGTCACATTCATCACAATCGTCATACCTAATGTCTAACTTATTTATTAGCTTCCCCGACGCGCCTGATGGCACCGATGGGTCCGCAAAGCTTGACAGCGGCCCCTTCGGAAAAGCTGGACAGCAGTTGAAATTCCTTGAAGCCGATCTGGCCAGCGTTGATCGAACCGTGACACCCTGGGTTGTTGTTGCTGGCCACCGTCCTTGGTACTCAACAGGATTCGGCAACACATGCGACTCTTGCCAAGCTGCGTTTGAGAACCTCCTTTACAAATATGGCGTTGATATTGGTGTATTCGGCCACGTTCACAATTCTCAACGCTTCCTCCCTGTCGTCAATGGTACTGCTGACCCGAATGGAATGAAGAATCCCAAGGCTCCGTTGTACATTGTTGCTGGTGGTGCTGGAAACATCGAGGGGTTGAGCAATGTTGGATCCAAGCCGGATTATACTGAATTTGTTTATGCGGATGATTACAGTTACGCTTCGCTCACTTTTGTCGATGAGCAGAACTTGAAGGTGGATTTCATTCGTTCTTCTACGGGTGAGAATCTGGATTCGAGTACTCTGTACAAAGAGCACAAGACTCCGTTCGTTGTGCAGTAAATACAACTATCAAGATCCATGGATATGGGCATTGTGAAGTTGGACATAATACTAATCGTATAAATCAATCACAATAGCGGACAACATATGACATACGCGTTACTCTGTCCGCACATCAAAATCCTTATATAATATGAATCATCTTAATCAACGGGATACCGTGTACCTCCTTGTCGCCGAATCTCATCCATGATTTCCATCATCCGGATAGTCTCAGCTTGAGGAATTATCGAGCTCTCAAGTTTCCCATTTAGTACATCCAAAGCAATATTATCAGCTTGGTACTGAAAACCTCGCCCAGGAGCCGTAAAGTCGTAGGTCTTACCCTGACCACGAGCAAGTTTGCTACCAGGCTCTGCCCCAGGCTCGCCTCCATATTTCGGATAAACAGTGAAAGCCTCCGGTAATGACGGACATCCCCCATGGACCTCAACAGATCCATTGGTACCATAGATACGAGCGAGCAGGTCAGGGTTGACGTTGGCCTTGGTTGTAGACGTAAAGATACCTTGTCTACCGGTGTCTGGGAACTGCAGAATAGCGCTGGTAGCAGTCTCAACGTCCTCCCAGTGATTCTGCGAGGCTAGAATCTTTGGCTTTTCGCGATTCGCAGTAAGATCAGGGTCCAGACCAAGTATCACCCAAGTCAAGGAGTAGATTCCCATGTCAAGGAGAGAACCCGCTCCTAATGCATTCTGGCGGTAATATTTGTCCAATGGCAAATTCGGTATGTCGAGCTCAGATCCGAAGTCTGACGTTGCTCGGAAAACTTCGCCAATTGCTTTCTCCTTGTGGACGAGTCTCTGAAGCTCTAAGGTTAATGGCCGATGACGGAGCCACATAGCCTCAGCGATGAAAACTCCCTTTTCTCTTGCTGCTTCGAAAATCTCCTTTCCCTCACGAGCATTGAGAGTGAAGGGCTTTTCGCAAAGTACGTGTTTTCCAGCGGCGATTGCGTCTAGACAATTCTTCTTATGAAAGGCATGGGGTGTTCCGATATAGACTATGTCGACATTTGGATCTTGATAAACTTCCTCGTAGCTCCCATATATACTGGGATTCTCCCCTGGACAATATTTATCGGCAAAGGATTTTCCTCGATTGACATCCGACGTCCCAATGGCTTGTACGATATGGTGAACCTTTGCATCTGGACGAGAGAGCACCAGATCGGCCACGTACCAAGAGGCAATTTTGCCAGTGGCTTTGAAAGTTAGCTAACTTGATATCAAATGTTTCCAGCTCGCTAGGGAGACAGAATGAATACGTACTCAGGATGCCCCAGCGGATGGATGGAAGCTGCGACATCATGCTTGAACAACAAAGACAGCAGTCAACGTATTGGTGATTTGTAAAGCCGAAGATTCGAGATGCACGTCAGTTTGAATGAGTTATGAGATATTATGATACCATGAAGATTTCGGAATTCGACAACGTATGGATGGAGCTAGCAGCGAGTCAGATGTCGGCCATCAATTGCCGACGGTTAATCATCTCCAACGGTTCAATCATTTCCCCGCGTCAGATCAAGTTGACATGCCAATCATCATTTACATTCTCCGCAATTACATTGTTCGATCAGATGTGAGCACTAGCAATCAAAGGCTTGAGCTTTTCTCAGATTTATATACTCGGCCTTTGGAATGTTGCTAGCTTCCGCGCCAACCCCCTCGCGCGTCTCGAATGGCTTCAACGGCATTCTTATTCCGACTGATTCTCCAGTCAAAATTTCGCATTTCGGTACAATCAGATGCAAACTTAAACGAGCGTATGGTCAGGAAATGTAATAGTTCCATAAAGTCAATTGGTTGGTCCCCCGTTGGGTCCTGATGAGCTCAAAATAAGTACATAAAAGATGGTATTCGACTTGGAATAGAATAGTAAAAGAAGCATCACGAAACGAGATACTTAACAGGCTGATGAAATACATCAAAGGCAAGTGGGTATACATCTCGAATTGTCATCAACAACAAAGGCACGAAGGCGAGGATATGAATAAAGTGAAGGGGATATAAAGCAGCAACGCGTAAATGCTATCGTTGAGACATTGATGGAATGGGATGAAATGGAGTAACCAAACATCAAGTGAAAAATGATAAGGGATATTCCTTCTCGTAGGCTTGAATTCAACCATAAGTTCAACCCCGTCTCGATGATCGGCGTGTCGGGAGTGTGGTCGTTACTGGCTTCTTAGCTTGGCTGGCTTTGGCAGCTGAAACCTTGGTACCCTGTCTGGAGCGGGCTGGTGGTGAGTTTTCCTTCTCACTGGCCTGAGCAGGCTCTTCGGCCTCGACATTATCCTCCTCTTCCTCTTGCTCCTCTTCTCCATGCTCCCCATCGTCTTGCATCTCTTCATCATCACTTTCTCCCTCTTCGTCGTTATCGACATCTTCATTCGCTTCGTCCCATTTTTCCATTTCCATATCGTCTTCGTCACTGTCTTTGTCTGCGTAGCTGACACCCCTAGTGCTGATACCTCGGCTGCTACGACGACGAGCAGATTTTGAAAGGCTCTCGGTCTCCCCACCATCAGAAGACCATCCATCATCGTCCTTCCGCTTTTGACGAGTCTTGTTCGAGAGGCCCACAGAGGAGCCAGACTTTCGAGGCGGTCGTCCTGGACCTCGTTTTTCCTTGCGAGCCTTCTTGGCAGAGGAGTTTCCGTTGGCACCAAGAGACTCGGGTTTGCGCTTCTTTGCGGAATTGGCCTGGTCCCTGTGACTTGAGTTCTTTGGTTTCATGGCATTTCGTACGACACGGTCCAGCATGTCGTCTAGCTCATCAGGAAGGAAGTTCTTGTCAGCGACATCTTGGGCCTCTCGGTGACTAGTCATAGAAGAGAAAAGAGAGCTAGGGACACCCATTTTGCCGGGATATGTTTGTAGGAGGTTGGTTGCTCCGCCACTGGCACCGCCGAACTTATGTTGTTGAGAGTAAATGTCGGCGAATCGTCGAATCGTGGCCTGAGCGAGATCTGACAGGGTGTGAAGGCGGGTAGAAATTTCATCCGTTTTGGTGATACCATCACGGAATTGCTTGACACGCTGGGCAACATGGAAGATTAAAGAGAGGTTGTGTTCATTAGCGACAGCTTGGAGATAGAAGACAATATATCGGGCCAAATCGCTCAGGTCGCCAAGCTTCGTTGACTCGTCCAAGTTATCAGACGGATAGTCCGGATGATAAGCAAGCAAAGACAGGAGACGTGAGAAAATCACCTCCATGACCATTGTCTGTTCAGTGCGTTTTCCACTTGCCTGGGCCTGCTGGGAAAAGTATGCGGCGCGTGATCGTAACCAGGTGAGTGTGCTCTCTTTCAAGCCTGTGCTAGGCTCAAATGCCAGTAGGCAAGGAATGATATACCAGCGATACGAGAGCGAGGATTTCTGGACCAGCTTTTTCCTCAGGTGGTTGACGAAGCCACTGCGAACCTGCACAAGTGGGTCCTGCGCCATCAAAGCGATAGCGTTGAAATCCACGGGGGTCAGTAATTGGTCGCAAAGACTGTTAGTAGCGCAAAGCTTGACAACAGACTTGGCAGCAAGAAGACGTAGCCGCGACTTCTGAGGCGCAGGGGTATCCTTCTTCTTGGACAGTTCACCCTCGCCGGCGATTAACTTGTTCAAAGTTTCGTACACTGGCTTGGCATGTTCTCGGAAGTCCGCATCGTCGTCCGAGCCATCTTTGGCTCGCAGACGGTTAACAATAATTTTGAGTGCCCAGACTTTGCTCTGAGTCTCTTCGTCGACTGTCTCGGACCATTTGTACCCATCGTCTTTCTGGGAGGAGCGATTTGTAAGAAGGATCTGATTGACAGCGATCGAAATGATAGCATCGCTTTCCTCATCTGCTTCGCGCGGCGCAAGGAGGTTCAACTGCGACAAAGCGCCCAGGCGGGTCAAGTAGTGATCCGAGCCATATGCCCACTTTTTTACACACTTCTGAACTAGTTCCTTTGCGTACATTTCCTTCTTGTCTGCGGTAGCCATGAGAATCGATACAGCGTGCTTCGCAGAATGCGGTGAGATACTATATAGAGCGTAGTTGGTGAGAGCTTGGAAGAATTTGCGCTCCTTAGGAAGCTTGGCTGGAAGCTTTTTCGCAAAACCAGCGCAAGCCTTAAGGATTTCCTCTGTACTAGGATCACCGGCAGAGTTAGCCTTGGGCGCCTGTGCCTCAAGATCTTTGCACATCTCCTGGACTTGCGCCTCCAGAACCTCGGGGTTCTGAGAAGAGATTTGCTTCAGCATTTCCTGGGCAGCGCTTGCCAAATTGTTTTCATCGGTTCGAGAAAGGCTCATGATCGCTGGGATATGGCTGCGGTTAAAGATCAATGATCCAGAACGGTAGAGCAGAGGTGTCAATGTCTCGAGCAAAGGAGCATTGTTTGCACTTTGGGCTCGTCTCTGGAGCTCTTTCATAGCTTTGATCACAGTACGGTAATCACTCAGAGTGGCCATAGAGAATCGGACAAGTTGATAGCTACGGCGATCATGGGCCTTGGCAAACTTCCAGAGATCTGCAGAGGCACGAGAAGAATCAGGGAAGGTTTTCGATAACGAGTCAATGACCCTTGACAATTGCGCCTTGGCTTGATCCGCATCTTTATTGACGACGCCGCCGTTGTATTTCTCACATGCTTCGAGATAGAGCGTCATTGCAGACCTCATGGCCAGTTGACGAGGGAGCATGACGAAAAAAACCCGCCTAGACTTCTCATCTAGGCCGCGAAGCAATGTCAGTATGCGGCGGACACGGATCTTGTCCACATCATTCTCCTGATCAATCTCTCCGGGTTGGCTTTCCTTCTCTTTTCCTTTTTGAGACAAGTTCGATCCTGCGCGAGAGAGCTTCGACTTGATTGGGGGGTAGCTCAGTGGTAGCAAGATCTCGAACAGAACTCGATCGATGAGGACATGGATCTCCGGGTCGTTGGTATAGAAGGAATCAAAGATCCTAGAGGGAATATCTTTCAGCAGAGACACAACTGGCTCGGTGTTTTGCTCTATATCTCCTGCAGCCACTGCCCATATACGAGCCAAGATTTTCATTGCATGCTCGCGGACTTGCGGCTTGCGATCCTTCACTCTGTCGGCGAGAACAGAAAATACCGAGTTCGGCGTGGAGCAACCGCCCTGAATTCCGAGTTTATTCACAACTTGAGTCAGGCCAAATTGACCAACTGTATCAACGGCCGCAACTCGAACTTTCTCATCTGCATCCTGGAGCAATGTGACGAGACTATTGACAAGTCCCTGTTCCTCGGCTTGGCCCAGACCAGAGCCACCCGCTGATGTCAGGAGAATACGGCCAACGACAGTCACCCAAGCCGCGCGTACTGAGGGCGTCTTATCTTGTCGTCGACTAAGGAAAGCCTCATATGCCGAGTTATGTACTTGAGAAAATGGCTTGGGGGAGATTGGTGTCTGAAGAATGTTCGGCTGGGTGACTGTCTGTGCATATCCTTCCAGGGTCGCCGGTGGATAAGCTGCTGGGTCCATTGGTGGCGATGGAGGAGGACCAGCGACTCCTATACCTGCTGCAAGATCCCCAATAGTCTGCGTGGCCAACATACGGAGAGCAATTGACTCTGCGGACAGTTCAGCTTCAACTTGGGGTATGACATTCTGCAATACCTCAGGGCAAGCACGCCAAAGCTCCCGAATTAGCCGATGAGCCTTGCTCAGCTCTTTGATATCTTCGCCCTCCTCATCCGAATCATCGAGATTGGGTTTGCGGGGTGCTCCTTTCGATCCATGTGTCTGGCCAGGGGCGGATGCGTCGATGATCACATTATTGAAATACTGGCTGATATGACTTGTCATGCGCTCGGGGCAAGCCTGGCAGATTGCCTTGGCCATGTTATAAGCAGGCGGGTAGTCCTTCAAAAGCAGGGTATCTTGCTTGGTATCAATTGGGACGTCAGCGCGTTTACTCTTCTTGGGGTTATCTAGCACTCTGGGATCCACCCGAAGGAATTGGGCGACAATAGTGTCTACCACTTCTGCAGCCAGAACCGGTGTTTCATCAATGACCGTCACCAGCAGCCTTGTCATGTCGAACTCGACGCCCTTGGCGACCTCCTCTCCGGTAGATGATTTCGACGATCCCGAGACAATATCAAAGCAGCTGGAGAATAGTGGAACAATAAGCGAGTCGGGATGGTCCAGATCTGTCATTAGAACGACACTTTTAACCTCAGCGAGCGATCCCAGGACGTAAGTTTGCTGCGCATTGTAGGCGTTGGATGGATCAGCCAGTGCGGGGATGATGGAGGTAACGATGCAGGTGAAGATATCCTGTTAATTAAATCATAAAAAGTGAGCATGAACCTATTTGCAGAAGACTGAGGCAATTCCAAATCAATTAATCGAATAGATCTCGCCATCAAATTAGAGCGCACCTTTAGTTGGTTCCTGGTGAAGGGCGCGTCTGGAGCGCAAAGTCGCAAGACATCGACGATACAGCATGCTGCCCAGGCGCGGACACCTTTATCCTTATGAGCGAGTAAGTTTGCACTGGATAACTCCTGAGAGACTTTTCGCAACGATTCCTTATCAATTTCCTCCTGCTCAAGCTTGCGAAGTTCTTGGGCGAGGGTCTGTAAACGGTCGAGTAGATCGGCAATAGGAATAGCGGCACGCCCCACGCGCCAGGAGAGCGGCTGGTTGAAGGAGAGACCTTGAAGGCCTGAATCCTCCTCCGGCTCCTCAACGGGAGCTTGGCGAGTGCGCGAAGGCATGATGAAGAAGCGCTCGCATGAGAGAGATGGAGGTGGTGGGAAGACGTGGTGCAAAAAGGGTTTCTATGGGGGTGGCATGTGACCGCCCGCAGACGCGTCTCATCGCGTCCCAACCGAATCTACAGTTGACTATCAATTGGAATACAAAAGTGAATATTATAGAGATTATATCGAGGGATGTTAGCAATTAACTCTGCTATAATCAGGTATAAGTACAATCTCATAGCTGGGTACTTCAATTAGGCACCTAGCCAGCAGAATACGTCAATAGCTATTGGAGGTCGTAGTCTACTTACCTGAAGTAGTGACTAGTAGAAGATATACAACTTTGGTAAATATTGAAGTGACTTGCTAGTATGACTAGTCGTATCTACTCAATTCTCTCAAGTTGGAGGAATGATGTGTTCCCCATCCACTTTTCTCCCACATTCTTTGATATGATCGTGGAAGCTAGCCAGCGTATACTTTCGACGCCAATGAAGTGGCCGAAAATAGTGATGAGATTTGCAGGCGATGCAATGACTGCCCCAATCAATGGACGACGTTCCCAAATCGAAGAAAGGAGCACGAATAATACCAAAGAACCGCTTGGGATTCGAAATGCGTCCGTCGAAGGAGTCTCCAGTTCGAGATTGTCGCGGATTTGTTTCGCATCCCGTACGAAGAGACCTTTGAATATCGAAGGCCTCTGGCTTTTTACGAGCCATTTCTGATATATATTCTTCCGTGGAGCTGATCGACCCGTAGACCACAATTCCCTTTTCTTGTGCAGCTGAATAATCGAATAAAACTTCTCGACGTCGACATTTGTTTCGTTTTGGTGTATAAAAGAAAGGGAAACTTCTTAAGTGAGGGAGTTTTGCGAGATGTTCAGAATCAAGACCGAATTTGCGGATTGTGTCTTTCCTTGTGAGAGGAAGAAAGTCGACTTTCTCAGTAAAACATAGAAAACAAACACGACGACACGTTATCAGATACAAATAGCCACCAAAATCTCCGCAACTGTCACACTCCGCTGTAGATAGTGTCTTGTAAAGATCCTTGCACGAAATAAATCGAGCAGTTCCTATATTGAGGCTTCCGCGAATTGACGCTGGGATATGAGTACGTATAACATTGTAATATGGATCTGAGTCTGTGACCAATTTTGCTGCTTTATTGACGCGACGAGGATCACTCAACGATTGTATATCAAGAAGAATAAGTATAAGATGGATTATTTCTAGCGGGAGTTTATCGAGAGCCCCAAGCCCACAGCTCGGACAATCTGAATGACATGGGCCATCCAGATGAAAACTATCATTATCGTCGAGCGTATAATCCTTGATATTGAGGGATGAATAGTGGATTCGCTCGTCGTCCGAATTGCTGCCATGAACTCTGTAGTTGTCGATTACTCTGTAGCAGCTGGTCTAGCACAAAGATAGGGATATGACAGAGCTCGCTCCAACTGATCAGACCAGTAAGGAGATGTTCGACAAAAGATGCAAATAAAATGACAGTGGAAAGAAGATGTGTTTCCGCAGCAGCCAGGAGCCATAATCATGGCGGGGGGTGCAGCTATTCCGACGACGCTTTCCTATTATTCCGACTACAACCCTCCGTCAACATCTTTTACTTAACAATTGCCCATTGTCTTTCATTTAAATGCATCATATCTATACACACTCTTTAATTTACGTATTAGCGAACGTGCACGAATTCAAGAACGAGCAGATCCTTCGTTTCTGGCCTGGCCGCCAAGACGGACTCAACAGTCAAGATATAATGATTGAGAAAATAGAAAAAACTAGTATTTTTGTCAAGGTTGACAAATAACAGTGTCGGATGGCCAAATAATCTGAGATACGTAATATATAATAGTATGGATACTATCTACTACCGAACCTGAAGGTTTGGTGCCCACCAAATCTTCAAATCTTCAGGAAACTTTCTAGAAATACAAGTCAGATATAGAATTAGTCCACTAATTCTACATCTGACTTGTATTTCTTGTGAAGCAGACCGATCTCACTTATTACTCTAGTTGATTACGGTTTACGATGTGAGTGAAAATGTCAACAGATTTCTCCAGTTGTATTGCTATTATGGCACATTGTATGAGGGAAGAACAGGAAAAACCAAATCATCAAGGACAAAGCAGTGAAGCCCGTCCCTAAAAGCAAATTCTCCATCCTCAAGAACGATCTACCCATATGATCTTCAGCGCGAAACCCCGTCCGAAGAACCGAACGGCCCAGAAATCAAAAAGCACAAGGCGTCAACCGGAGCGGAGAATATGAAAAAAAAGTAGAGGAAAATGTAAAAAATACCCGTTTAGTCGTAGAGGCTGTCATCATTGCCGGCTTCACCGAATGTGTCGTTGTTCTGGACCTCGCCAGCAGAGGGGAAACGGAAGAAGCTGCTACCTCCGGAGTTCTTCAGGCTTTGGGCGAAGGCTTCGTAGCGGCGAATCTCAACGTCGCTGACGGAGCGGCGAGCTGACTTCATAGCCTCCTCGAAGTGGGCACGAGTAAGCTCGGGCACGGGGTCTTCCTCATCAAGATCCTCCTCGTCATTCATAGTGACGTCCTCACCAGCAGCCTCGCGGGCCTTGGTCTTCTCGATATCGGCGGAGATGGCCTCCTTAATAGCGAGCTTGACAGCACGTTGGGTCACGAAGCCAAGATCGGCACCGGAGAAGCCGTGGGTCTTGCTGGCAATGAAGGACATGTCGACGTCGTTGGCGACAGGGGTCTTGCGGAGCTGGGCCTTGAGAATACCCTCACGAGAAGCCTGGTCGGGTAGGGGAACGTAGACCAGGGTGTCAAGACGACCAGGACGAACCAGGGCAGCATCGAGCTGCTCGGGACGGTTGGTGGCACCAATGACGAAGACGTTCTTCTTGGAGGTCATACCATCCATTTCTGTTTTGGTCGTTAGAGGTGTTCAAATTGAAAATAATGATAGAGCTTTACTTACCGGTCAGAAGTTGGTTGACAACACGGTCAGAGGCACCGCCGGCATCGCCAACAGAGCCACCACGGGACTTGGCAATAGAGTCCAACTCGTCAAGGAAAACAACGCAAGGAGCGGCGGCACGAGCCTTGTCGAAGATGTCACGGATGTTGCTCTCAGACTCACCGAACCACATACTCAACAGCTCAGGGCCCTTGACGGAAATGAAGTTGGCAGCGCACTCATTGGCGACAGCCTTGGCCAGCATGGTCTTACCGGTACCAGGGGGACCGTAGAACAGCACACCGCGGGAAGGTGAGAGACCAAACTTCTGGAACATCTCGGGGTGGTCCACAGGGTACTGGACGCTCTCGATAAGTTCGCGCTTGACCTCCTCCAGACCACCAATGTCGTCCCACCGGACGTTGGGGACTTCGACAACGGCAACCTCGCGAAGTGCGGAGGGGTTCGATACACCCAGAGCGTAACGGAAGTTCTCCATAGTGACACCAAGAGAGTCAAGAACCTCGGCCTCAATGGTATCCTCGTCAAGATCGATGAGATCCATCTTCTCACGAATCTGCTGCATAGCAGCCTCGGAGCACAGCGAGGCCAAATCGGAACCAACATAACCGTGAGTCTCGGCGGCAATAGTCTCAAGGTCGACGTCATCACCCAGCTTCATGTTCTTAGTGTGGATCGACATAATCTCGAGACGGCCGGTGGGGTCGGGAATGCCGATGTCGACTTCACGGTCGAAGCGGCCAAAACGACGGAGAGCAGGGTCGATGGAGTTAGGGCGGTTAGTTGCGGCCATGACAACGACGTTAGAGCGGGCCTTCATGCCGTCCATAAGGGTAAGAAGCTGCGAAACGACACGGCGCTCGACCTCACCATTGGTCTTCTCACGCTTGGGAGCGATGGAATCGATTTCATCGATGAAGATAATGGCGGGAGAGTTTTTCTCAGCCTCCTCGAAGGCCTTGCGGAGATTAGACTCAGATTCACCAGCCATCTTAGACATGATCTCAGGACCGTTGATCAAGAAGAAGAAAGCACCGGTCTCGTTGGCGACGGCACGAGCCATCAGAGTCTTACCGGTACCCGGGGGGCCGTACATAAGGATACCGCGGGGAGGCTTGATACCAATGGACTTGAACAGCTGGGGATGACGAAGAGGTAGCTCAACCAATTCACGGATCTGAGCCATCTGCTTCCGGCAGCCACCGATATCGTCGTATCCAACTTCATTAAGGTTACCCTCCTCATCCTCACGCTGGATAGGCTCACCCTCGCAGTGGATGATGGTATCCTGGGCAACAATGCCGTACTCTGGGGGATCGACCTCCACAACCTTAAATTCTACTTGTCTCATACCACCTCGTACTGTGAACAGGTCGCCCTGGCGAACTGGTCGGTATGCTTCGCGGAAGTAAGGTGCAAGGTAGACATCGAAGAGAGAGCCGGTAAGACCCTCGATGGTATCGGCAATAGGAAGGACAGCAATGCGCTTGGCCTGTAAGGAGATATGTGTTTAGTCAAAGAACCGAGTATCAAGAAAGAAGATAGATCGAAACCTACATATTTGATATCGGGGCAAGGGTGGACAGTAATAACATCGCCGTGCTTGACACGAAGGTTGTGTCGCACAACACGGTTGATGCGGGCACTTCCATCATCCAGATCATCATCGGCCAGGACAATGAGAACGGTGTCCTTGCGCTTCTTGCCCTTGACGAGTACTGTGTCGCCACGGAAGAGTTGGAGAGTCTCCATGGTGTTGTTGGAAAGAGCAATAACGGAGTTGTCATCGTTAACGGCATCGGTCACGCTATTGATGAACTGTCAGTTTCTCACTTCCATCTATTCGGTGGCTAGCCAATCTAGACAACAGAGGGTCTTACATCAACGAGTTAGGCTTCTTCTTCTTCTTAAGGATGGCAGTGGATGTATCGAGCTCCTATGTCTTATTAGTACCCGAGGGCCAAGCTGTGTTGCGGTGTTAATGTGGTGTTCGACCTACATCCTTCTTCTCGGCGCCCGAAGCATCCCTGATATTGAGGTCAGTCATTTAAATCCTTCGAGCTGCAGCCACTGATTACTTACTGGAGGTTGACCCTCTTCTTCTCATGGGTATGATCCGGCTCAGAAGACATCGTGAAGGATCTGAGATGTGTGACGTTGTTGAGAGGAGCTTAGTGAAGGGAGAGGTGAAAAGAGTCCACAATCGAGCGGGAAAGCTCGAGAAAGTGAACTAAAGAGGATAGAATAGAGTAAAACGATAATAGAGATGGAATGAAAGCGGCAGATCAGCAAGAAGACCCGTCGACGAGGAGATGAGGATAGGTGATGAGCTTCCAGGTACCCGCCGAGTGACGATATGTGCTGACCTAAGCGGGTATTATGTCATCCACTGTCCGCCACCGGCGAATCCAATGGAAGTTGGTCGATCCGTGCCTGAGCTGTGAGGCTGAAATGTTTATCTATTGTATTCCATGCTGAATCTTTAGATTGATTTCTAACTATAGTATATATAGTATCAAGTGTAGCAGCAAACGATATCACCTTGCTCTAATATATGGTCAATTACCATAGAGCATGATGATCTCGCAAGCTGGTAGTGCTCACATATCAATCATAGAATGCGAGTATACAGGAATGCTAGCTTGTTCGAGGACAGAAGAACTTCACAAACAAGACATAACCAGTCCATGGGCTTGAACTAGAGTAAGCTAGATGCTATTAATTGTATTTACACCAGTCTGCTATCTAACATCTAAAGTACTAGTAGGTGTCTTTAATAATTGATAACTCCGAGTTCTACATCAAGTTTCCAGGTTTAGTATAGGTATCCATCTTAGTGCAATCTCCAAGCTAGTCTCCGAAGCTCCTCGTTACTTAGGCCAAGAAGAAGTTGAGACTAAGTTCCATTCTATATCGCTTTAACAAATTTCGAATTATATAATTCAAGATCGTTGCAACTACATCGCGGAACATGTTAGACCGGCCTTGGAATGGGAGTTTCATCGCTTGAGGAACATGTTGTACGTGTAGACATTGCAAGCTGAGGTTACTGATATCGAAGCATCCCTCTATTCCCGAATAAGTATCACATTACCGGCAGCCTTGCTGAGAATTGAAATTCTCAGAGAGCAGGGACTGAAACGCCCAAATGTCTTCAAGACATGTTGACACGGAGGGGCCTTGAACGGGCCTCTGGGAGATACAAACCCAGAGTAATTTTACTACTTAATAGAAATTCGGAGCCTGAGAGGTGGATCTGTACCAGCTGAATTATAGACATATTTCAAGCCAAGTTTCAGCCATTCATAAGCCAGACTTCTTTGGATACAGTTGGGCCAATATAATGGCATGATTTTGCCCCGGCGAGTTTATCTCGACTTTGCTCTAGAACAAAAAGTCCGAGGGAAGGTAGGAATGAGTATAGGCAGAGAAATCTGGAGCAGCGTATCTTACTAAGTCTTTCATTTATCAAAATATGAGTCTCCAAACGCAAAGGAAGCACTAGTGGCACTGCACTAGTGTAAGCGTTGTGATACACTTTCAGCTGAAGACTGCCTTTCGGAGTTGATACTCTCCAAGTTAGCAGTATAAGTAGGTGCCACTGTACTAGTCCTGGTAGGTACCATTAATAAAATTTGAATCTCAATCCTAAAACAAGAAGTTATTCAACAGAGGTACAAATATAATAAAATAAAGCCAAATAAAAAAAAAATCCTAGTTGAAATCAAGGACACTACTCCATACAAGAAACCAATAGGAACTCAGACGAACACGAAAACAAAACACTCATAAGTAAACAAATTCATCAAATTGCCAATCCCCACATACAATCCATTACCCCAAAACAGTCAAGATTCCTCAAAATCCGATCTCATCCACTCGCGTGTAGATACCCTTCTGAACCACCAACTCCACATCCCGTAGCCACTCCCCACACATTAAGCGGGACCCCAGGAATAGCGCGTCAACTGCGATTTTAGCGGTGGAACTGCATGACAGCAGTCATTTTTGATGTAGATTCGATTCTCGCCGATGATCGTCGCGACCAGCTTCTTTGAGTCGGGATGTGGTCTGCCAGAAGTTCTGGGCCGATGCTTATGCGTGGGTCGTAGTTCATTTCTTAAGAACTGTGCCTGTAACGTTATAGAGGTGCCCGCAGATTGCGTTTAGGAATTGTAGGAATTGTTTCGATGTAGATGGCTTCGCGGTTGCTTACGCCGCCGATCGATTCAACGGTGTAGGTTTAGGTTTGGTAGGTCATGGGGATGTGGAGAGGCTGAATCAGGAAAGTCACTCAAGTACATATTTATTGTATCCACCTGCCGGCACTTTCTGTAATACAAATTTGGCATTCTTGTTTGTTGATTTGTTGAAACCCACCGAATGCGTCTGCTCAGGTGCCAGTAGAAGTGCAGACAGCGAGAAACTAGAATGAGACTGGAACAAGAAGGCAGTGATTGGATGTTGAAATTCCTAATTTATCTAACACATTGTTTGAATATCAAATCTAAGGATGGGTATGTCCAGCATAGGTAAAACAAATGGGATATTCGACGAGAAAAAAAAAACCTAGAGAAGGCAAATTCAAACCGAAAAGGTATTAGAAAATGCAATCTATGCCTGAATAGCCTTTCCAGTTGCTGCCCACATATCATGTAGACTCCATGCCCCTGCCATAAAGCTAACTACACCGACGAGGTTATCAGGGAAACCAATGCCTTTCTCGAAGCACCAGTGAAGACAGAGTGGTGCCCAGCAGACATTGTTTACAAGGGTCTTGCGCCAAGAGCGAATTTCCGCGCGGATTTCGGCGCTCTCCTCCTCCTTCAACTCTTTAGTTTCAATGTTGCCCGCCGCAGCGCGCTTTGCCGCGAGTCGGCGTTTTCGGAGAACGTGTTGGCGCCAGAGGACGAAGAATTCAAGGAAAATGTGTCCAAACCAGCCGCGAGTGCTCCAGAGATCCCACTGGACCAAGCTGCCGTATTTCTCCACGAAGCGCTTAGAGATAATACCCTTTGTTGCCAAATAACCTACATTCTCGAGGAGCTGGTAGACCACATTGGAGATGATCTGAAGGTATGTCAGGGTACGAATGATAGGATCGGCAGGTGGGGATTTGAGCGTCTCAGACCCCCAAATCCAAAGTGGAAGAAGGCCAAAGAGGCGGATAGTGTAGCGAGTCTCCGAGGCGAGAGACGATAAGGCACTCCATTTCGAAGGTGATGGTGTCGGCGCGGGGGATGGGGTTTTAGGTAGAGATTGGCCTTTGAGTCGTGCAAGGAGACTGAGACGTGTTTGGAAGGCGATAAATGGTGCCGATGCACAAAGATGGTGTAGAATCGAGGCAGTGTAGTTGACCGTTGCTAGCACTCTCTCCTGTCCGTCGGCAGTTGAGAGAAGACTGCAGGATTAGCGGTGTATTCTGGTTGTATGGACTGATGTTGCGCAAGGTATTGAAGCAAGTCTGGTAATATCGAGCATCACAAGTAAGACTCACAGATCTAATCTTCGAATAGTCACATCAGCCGCCGTTAAAGCCGCCGTCAACTGTTGTCTCGTCGCCGCTTTCCCCGCGGTGATCGGAACATTCCCCACATGTTGAGCGTCCTCCGCTGTCTTGTCTGCTGAGAAAGGAGGGCGTTCTGATTCTGTCATGATGTGTGCAGGAGAAAGGTATAAAGGAAGAAAGAAAGAACGCGGACTTGTCTCGAGGTCAAAAAGTCACACGAAAGCAATCGCAATAAGCTGCTCGGAATCGCGCGCTCGCCGCGGAAGCAACCGAGGCTCGGAACAAGGTTAGGACTGCCTCACTCGGCCTGCTCTTCACGCGGACGCCCCACTGAGCGCGGGTACCGCCAGACCGTCCGAGATGGAATGAGTGCTTAACTCGTCCTCCTACTCCTTTGAGATCTGGTATTTTCTTTTTTTCTGTCTCCACTAATAATCATTCTGCTCAAGAGCTGTGAGATTCTGCATCAATTACAGAAGAGTCGGGACTCATCGCGGTATCCTGTCTCGTCGGAGTTTCTTCAAAATTGAATATTGTCCATACCCCTGGGTCAAACGTCGGCTCAGTGCTGGGTCCTTGCATATTAGGATTGGTCTCCAGGTCCAAGTCCATGTCGCTGGATCTGTCGGCCGAGGGATAACCTTCGATCTCTCGCTGGAAGAGGAATTCATCTCTAGCGGAGACATAACTCGACGTCGTCTCTCGCAAATGTTTTGGGGATCTGCCAGCAAATCGATCCCACACATCGTATTCATATCGAGGAATGGCCACTAGCGTTGGTTCCTCTGACACTGTATCCTTGATTGCTACCTCTTCCCAGATCGGATGCCTGCTCAGCGGTACTGATCGAGTGCCCGGGGAGAGATAAGCGTAGCTGAGATTCTCTGACTGGAAATCGAAACCTTCAGATGGACCAAACTGCTCTGTATGTCTGAGGAGATCCTCCAGGGTGAGTGTCTTTATCCATTTGACATATTCATGATATTCGAGTGTTGGCATCTGCTGCCAACGAACCCAATTGTAGATAACCTCCAGGCAGATAAACGGAGCATCCAGCTCCACAATGATATTCAGGATCGGCGTAAGATCCTTGCCGGCTGGGTATTGGTGATACTGCCACCAAATTCGGAATGGCCCAGTGTACTGCCATTTGGTAGCGTCTTCGGGTAGATTTCGTAGTTTGTTACCATCTGTGACTGGGCGATACAAGTTGGCAGGGGAGGGAAGAGGCTCTGGGTAGGGCTCACTGGCAACTGTGTCCATACTTACCCAAGCAGCTTCGGCACAATAAGGGCGGCACATCGTACAGTACATTGCTCGACAAGGCTGGAGATTTGAGTAATCTTTTGTCTTCGCTGCATGCTTCTCCGCTTCGATCCGACGATCGCGTTGATCATATGCGTCTTCGTCACTATACAAACCTCGTCCGCCTGGAAATATTTGAGATGGGGGAGGAACTTGCTCTCGCAGACTGGCTGCAGTTTCTAGAACTTCCATTTTCTGATCCAAAATCTTTTCCACTTGAACTTCGGTATAATGGCCGTTAGCAATAGCCTTCTGTATCCATCCCGACAAAATATCAATAGCCCTCTCAGGAACTGCAGATACATAAGGGGAGTATTCTGCTGTATCTGCCGTGCATTCGTAAAGGAACCGCGCAGGTCGGAGACAATCTGGTCTCTCGCACTGCAGATCGAAGATTGGATTACTGGTCCAATAGCGCTGAATTGATTCGTGATTGCAGTATGGCCCTGCTCTGGTTCGATAGCTTGCATTCCGTATGTCTTCTGGTGTGGCATGAACGATCGGCATGGACTCCGTTTGAAGTGAGGTAGCGGAGGTCGCCAAAGTTGCTGCCACACTCTCACTCACAGACAATGAGGAAGAAGAAGAAGTATGAAGGACCGAAGAGTCGGTGGTAGAGGTAGGTCCCTCGCCAGTTTCTTCTTCAGCAGGGAGCTGATCCGAGAAGGAAAGGGCCTTGAAGTCACCTTCTTCAATTTCTTCCTCAATGTTGATCTCGTTGTCATACCCGGTCTTCTCTTCAGGCTCCATTTTGTTCACAGAAGCTGCGGCGAAGTACTGCTAAAGGTGCTTGGACAGCTCGGTGGGTTTGAGACTGCTTGCTTTTTGGGTATGGAATTGCCCAGGTCAACCCCAGATACTTGTTGCGCTCAGAGAATGGATGCGGCAAAGGACACAAGAGAGGACAAGTCCACTGAGGTCTAATCTCTCTCTCTCTGTAATGAAAACTGGAGGATGGGTGTATCAGAGGTGAAAGCTCAGGCGAAGATATCGATTATTGCAAGACTCACGATGGACGCTAAAGATCAAGAGTTGCATGAATTGCAATCTTTAAAGAAGATCGGCGTCATTCTTCGATGAAGTGGTCGAAAGACAAGTGGGTGTTTTGGAGATGTTGAAGGTAAGAGTGAAAACGAGAACAGCAGGAGGTGCTGCCGCAGTCTATCCTTAGTGAATGAAAACTACACTCATCTTTCTTTGGGACTTAAGCTATGTAAACTGTCCAATTTTTACTATTTTCTTTCTTGCTAAAGGACACATCTGGTGAACCACCTGCATGGTAAATTTGTACAATAACGAATGCCTAGGTGCTATGGAGTAGTGAGGCTATATTTGGACGCTGCTATATTCCTCCTCACTATCATGGCTCACTCTTACTAGGGAGGGAATCATCTTACTAGTGAGCTAGTCGCATAGCTCCTGACTGTATCGACCAGGTAGTACCCGGGCGATAATCTCAATGGACGACATGATATCTATTTACCATTACTGGGTAGTAATAGATGTTTTCTTGATTATGCACCGGTCAGGACGAGGGAAATTTCCAAGTTGATACCTGGAAATTCATTGTATATCGGCTGACTGGCTTTAGCAGATGATGATATCAAATTCAAATAACATGGATGTTATTCCGTAGAAACAGATTTTGGATATTGAACGCCTGGTACTTCAACCCTGCGAACGAATCCACAAATTCATGATTACCAGTAGGCGCTGCACTGGCAGCCTTCTTTTGTTACGAGTAAATGCCAAATTTATACATAACCATCGTTTTGGCTTCCAAAGGATACTAAGGTAGTTGCACCTCTTTGGTTCGCCCTTTGGTTAAGTTTGATAACCGACTGACGGCAAACGGGCCGGTGAAAGGTATCCGGCATCCCGATGATCAACGATCAGACATCGGCAGTTTTTTGAGCTGAAGTAATACTATGTACCTGGCAGACACTAGGTACTCCTAGTATAGAATATGCAGATATTAAGTGGAAAAAGGGGTTGTCGCTGTACACAGTGCCTGTGTGCCGGTCATAGTGCAGAGTCCATACTGCATTAACGGATCGTTCATCCGTAGCGCATACGCCGGTGAATAGCCGACAATGAGAATCTATTATCAATGGGTATCAGTATGTGTAGAGAAGTATCTAGACAACCACTCATCATATTAGTAGGAATAGCATCTTAGTAGGTTTGATAGTTATCTTAATGGCGGCCAATGCCGTAAGTCGGATATTATCAAAGTCCAGGTCTTTATGTTTGGTTCCAGTATGGCGTGAATAGATCCACCCGGATGTGCTGATGAGTGCCCAACTAGATTGCAGTAATGCATACGGAGTACAGTATGACAGGATCAATAACAAGATCGAGCATGCTACTCAAAATGATACTCGATGACTCTATATATCCATCTACTGTAATACTATGTGAATAGTAACCTCGGCTCGCCCTCCCCTAATTCAACCATCGCAAACTACGGCGAGGTCCAACACAGTCGGAATCCTCCGACGCGCGACTTGCCGCCCAGGACCAACTGCCGACTGCTCCGACCGCTTCCTTTTTTATATTCGTTTCCCCAGTCCTTTTTTTTTCCCTTGAATCCTCTAGGTTGTCACTATTTTTCTACATTCTCTTCTACATTGATCAATCCGACGCAGCCTGTATGTATAAACTACTATTCCTCCTCCCCCCACAAATGTAAATTGGTCTAGCCTCGGCTGTTCCTCCCGTTCCAACTGTTCCACTCAAGTGTTTCCCCCCCAGCCCAGCCCAGCCCCCCCTCGGGCCATCCCCCAACCTTCTCATAAACAAACAACTCTCCTCCACTCAATAATTCTACGATCGACCCACGTTGTGTTCCTTCTTTATTGACCAGTCCATTCGTGATTCATTTTTTTATTTTTTATTTCTTAGAGACGTGTTCGGACTTCCTCCATTGACCTCCTGATTTCTCTCCCCTCTATCGTCTAGTACACCATGTCTGTCAAATTCCAGGAGGAGACTGTTCGCGCGGTCGCCAATGCTGGCGGTAAGCCCGAGGATCTGGCTCACCGCGTCGGCGAGCGATTGACCGGTGGAAAGACTCAGACGGGATACCTTGCGGTATGTATCATCATCCTTTCGATGAGCTTAAGTCTCAAGATTGAGCTTATCGAGGTCTTCCTCGACCGAATCACAATGAAATGGAACTTCCCCCAGCTGATCCGAGGAATGTGGATCGCAGGCCTACCTCAAGCAGCTGCAGCACAACCCGCTGCGCACCAAGATGCTCACCTCTGGTGTGCTCTCTGGTGTGCAAGAACTGCTCGCCTCTTGGCTCGCTCATGATGTCGGCAAGCACGGTCACTATTTCAGCTCGCGCATCCCTAAGATGTCCCTGTACGGCATGTTTGTCGCCGCGCCCTTGGGTCACGTCCTCATCGGCATCCTTCAGAAGATCTTCGCCGGCCGCACCAGCCTGAAGGCTAAGATTCTCCAGATTCTCGTCAGCAATCTGATTGTACGTGATATTGCCCTATCCTTGATATCCCCCTTTCACTTGTGCTTGCCCTTCACTAGTACTGCTCGGATGTCCATACTAATCCGCGCTCTCCTTAGATCTCCCCCATTCAAAACTCCGTCTACCTGACCTCAATGGCCATCATTGCCGGTGCGCGCACATTCCACCAAGTTCGCGCCACCGTTCGCGCGGGTTTCATGCCCGTCATGAAGGTCAGCTGGGTCACCTCGCCACTGGCTCTGGCCTTTGCCCAGAAGTTCCTGCCCGAGCACACCTGGGTTCCCTTCTTCAACATCATCGGTTTCTTCATTGGAACCTATGTCAACACTCACACCAAGAAGAAGCGCCTCGAAGCTCTGCGCAAGGTATGTCCAACCACCAACTTTCAAATGCAATCGAAACAGAGAGACTCACGTGACATCTAGCGCTACAACGAGCGTCGCGACGGCGGATACGAGAAGCGCGACTATCCTTAAAGAGACCTTGTCGCACCTGCAGACGATTAGTCTGAGAGTTCGAGATATCCCGCGGTATTTGGCTGAAATCGACTGATACATATCTCGAACTTGATTCTCTCGCCACGACCCCTTCGATCTGCAACCATTTATTACCCTTTCTTTTGTATTCCATGTTTTGTCCCGGTGTTTTGACTCATGTACACATCCTCTGCATCTTGGTATGCGTCAGATACCTTTCTTCCTTGATGTTCTTTTTTATTATTACCAATTTACGACGAATGCCCTTTTATCATATACCTCATTCTGCACCTGGAGATAGGTACATATGCTGGATTAATTCAACTCGCGGTCCTGTGACGATCACTTTTGTCGTAGATAGACTCTGCAGGAAATACAGCTTGTTTCTTTAGGCAAGATTGACATTGAATTTGATCAGAGTATTCGTAGTGCAGAATCTTAGTCGTGAATAGACATTGAGACATCTTTGCTCTGTCAAGAGTATAATAATAAGACATCTTAATGATCTCTGTTTGAACAGCTACTCTCTAGACAGATCACATCTACTAGCTTCAATGTATCGAAGAAACCATACTTACTCAACCTCCATTTCAGATCCCTGACCTCTCTTCCCCTTCACAAACCCCACAAAATCATCCAAAGCCCCAGGCCACGCCCCATCAGGACTCCACCACCCAAAATTCTCATCCTCAAATGTCTTCCGCATAAATACCTCCGTCTGCTCCCACAGATCCTTGTTTACGGGTTTCTTACCACGACCCTCGAGGAACTCAATCCACCAATCTAGCCACGGCGTCGTGGCCGTGTTCCAGGGCACCCCGCCTCGATCAGCAGTGAAGAGAAGTTTCCATTGTTCCTCTGCAATTTCGAATTGCAGATTCCGCTGTCCTTGCATGCGGGATAGTGGGAAGGTGAAGCGGTAGACTCGTCGGAAGAGATCTGATTCCTTGGGAATATTGGTGCGGAGGTATTTGACGTGTTTGGCCATTGCATCATGGGACTCGCATCTAGAGTAATTAGTCTTGGACAATGAAGAATGAAACAATGAATGTGTTCATGTAGTTGATAATGTCGACTTACTGTGTTGATTTCCATCCTTCGACGAATCCCTCGCGGGAAAATTCGCCCATGGAGGGACACTTGCACATCTCGAAGATGGCTAGACAGGCTACCTCATCCAGTTGTACTTGGATATCTCCGAGGAATTTCATTGCGCCGTCGATTCCGATTCCATCGGGGTTATCTTCTGGGTCATCTGATTGAGTCATTAGCAGAGTGAATCTCGATGAAGGCGAGTAGTGGAAAATGGAACTTACCTCGGTACGAATCAAATACTTCATTGAGGAATTTTGTGCTTTTTGATGGGCCAGCGCTGCTGCCGAAGAACCTGCTCGTTTGAGTAAAATTAGTTGATGTTCAGGATGCCGAGTGATAGGCCCAGATAGGTTGTCATGAAAGCCACGTGCTGATTGACAGCATGAAGATCATTTGAAGAATGCAGAATATCTGAAACTTACGAGTCAATAGCTCGTTCCAAATTCCATCCCGTTGCTCTCAACGCCTAATGTGGTTGTCAGTTTTTGAAGTTCAGAGATACATATCTGGAGAAGGGGGTTGTGTTGCGTGAGTGTTTAGAACAAAGGATGCTCAACAGAGATTATAACCAACCTTCACAGCAATAGTGTCCTTGGAATTCGTCAAATTGACAAACTGGGCGATTGCCTGCTTCTGAGCTGTAGTGTAAGGTGGCATGGCGGGGTTGTGATATTTGCTCCCCGCAGCAGATGGCAGAGAGCTGTTGAGTATGAAGGGGTCGCAGTATAGAGTGATATCCTTGCGTAGTTGATGTGGATACCACTAAAGGGGATTGATCAAGAGGAAAGGTCTTTTGATGGGATATTCCATCAATCTTCCGATGTGAGCGTTGGTCTTGGTGCATCGCGATGCGGGCAGGATGACTCAGCTGGTGCCTGAGGCATATATCAAGAATTCAGTAACTATGCCATTTGATGGAACTAAAGCGGGATATTTTTTACAATAATCAGTCGAATTACTAGGGGGAGGGGGGTACTAGTTTATGTTTGCATTGATACGGCAAAACTGATTCCAGGGTTGTGATGATTTTGTATTAACAGGTTGATTGAAAATTGATCGTTGAAAAGTATCGTGATGTATAGTAGATCCCCGAAGAGATAATAGCACTTTTTACATGATAGTAATTGACTCCATAACTCCCATCCTGATCAAGTATGCGAACATGCGAGATTCAAGCCCGTCAAGATCCTATTTAGGTGGTGAAAAGGGTATCTTCGTCGCGCAGATACATTCCAACATCGGCCTGTATAAAGTTAGTCGAGATCAAGGTGGACCAAAGGAAGAGAGTAAATATAAGATGTACCTGAGCAAATACGACGATAGCGGTGGGCTCCAGTTTACGCATTTCCTGGGAACAAGTTAGCAATATGTTGATTATGGCAAGGGCGTTTGCTCATACAGCAGTTGATCTCGCGGTCACACCGAAGCCCTAATTAACAGTTGGATTAGTTGGTGATCTATAATTCATGCCGATGAAGAAAAAGTCTCACAAGAGGGGTATCATTCTGGTTGAAAATGACGCATCCCGAGTGCTCAGGCGCATCCTCTGACCATCTGGCAACGTGCGCCTTCAAAACATTCGATCCGTACAGAATGGGCATTCTATTTCAACTTGTAAGTTTCATCCAACAGCGTGATAGATATCCAACTTGGGACTGCTCACTCTCCGTTAGACTTGACCCAACATTTTACACGAGCGTGAGGCGCAATTATGCTCAAACTGCTCATGTTCAGACGGAACTTTCCAGTCTTTGTGAACTTTCCAATCATCGTGCCAGCGGTGAGGAGAGAGTCGCGGGGGATTGAGGTTGCGAAATTGGCAATGCGCTCGGGAAGATAGAACACTCGGTCCTTTACAAGTCGGAAGACCATTCTCTCGGTGGTAGCGCTACCTTCAGCGGGCGGAGCAATCAGATTTGACAAAGATGCTCCAGTGTACGAAGCAAGCTTCGTGAACATTGTGCGGGTTTCGGTCTCATCGAGGGCACGCATTTTGACTGGTAGGGCTAGCGACAACACCGATTGAAGGGAAATGAAATGCGAAAGTTGTAGTCTTGAGGTGGTTGATGCCGATAAAAAAATATCCAGGAACCTACCCCGATAGGTGGGCGGTGAAGAAAAGTATCTGGCAGAAAAGTCGAAAAAAAGTAGCCACCGCCCGCCAAACTCGCAGACCCTTCAAGTCTTCAACGTTCGTCGATTGGACTTAGAATCGACACAATGGCGCGCGGTCCGAGTGTGAAAAGGAGGCGGCTGAGCCCGCCTGTTGACGGCGGCAAAACTTCAAAATCCAAGGCCGATCTTTACGGTGATTCCGAAGACGAATGGGATGTCGAGCAGGACTATGAACGTCGCCCGCGCAAGGCGGAGAAGAAAACAGCTGAACGCACTCGATTGCCTATCAAGACCTCTGAAGGATTTGTTCACGAGCCGGAGAGCAATGCAGCCGATGTTGAAGCCGACGCCGACGCCGACGCCGCTGAGGAAACCGACAGTTTTCTGGGTACCGACGACGACGAAGATGATGCTTCTGAGCAAAGCGAGCCGGAGGTCGAGGAGAAGAAGCCCAAGATCCCGATAAAGGTTCAAATCATACAGGCCAAGGAAGAACTTGCACGAATGGCCACTTTGATCAACGAGGACCCGGAAGAACACACATCTCTATTTAAGACAATGGCAGACATGGTGGAGAAGCCTGATGCGCCTATCACGGTTAAGAAGTTGGCACTCGCTTCACAAGCTGCGATCTATAAAGATGTGATTCCTGGTTATCGTATTCGCCCCATTAGTGAGGAGGAAATGTCTGGCAAGGTTTCCAAGGAAGTGCGCAAGCTCCGAAATTTCGAACAAGCTTTGTTGACTGGATACCGGAACTATGTCCAAACACTTACTTCCTTGACTAAACCTGGTAAGAATGTTGTTGTTGATCCAGGCCTGAAGACCGTCGCTATCAACTGTACTTGCACAATGGTTCAATCGGTACCTCATTTCAACTTTCGCAATGAATTGCTGAAGATTCTTGTGAATCGACTTGCAAGGAAACAGGTCGACGCGGATTTCGTCAAGTGTCGCGAGAGTCTGGAAAATATTTTCAGAATGGATGAGGATGGGTTGGTCTCATTGGAGGCGGTCCGATTACTGGCGAAGATGATGAAAGCTCGGGATTTCCAGATCCACGAGTCCGTCCTGGATATTTTCCTTCACCTACGTCTACTGGGAGAGTTTTCTCAGAAGGCCTCGCGGGATCGGGTGGATAAGCGCGAGGAAGAAGCTCCAATTGGAGGCAAGAAGAAGCAAGTCCGTGAATTCCGCACGAAGAAAGAGCGTAAAGTGTTGAAGGAGCGTAAGCTCGTCGAGAAGGATATGAAGCAAGCCGATGCACTTGTCTCCCACGAGGAACGAGACAAGAACCAAGCAGAGACCTTGAAGCTTGTCTTTGGCGTTTACTTCCGGATTCTGAAGCAGCGCATCCCTAAATTAATGGGACCTGTTCTTGAGGGTCTGGCAAAATACGCCCACCTTATCAACCAGGACTTCTTCGGGGACCTGTTGGAAGCTATGAAGGACCTCATTGCTCATGCCGAACGTGAAGAACAAGCAGAACTGGAGGACAACGAGGAAAACGAAGAAGAAGCCGCGCCTCAGGATTCCCGAGGCCGTGACACACGCCGCGAAGCACTTTTATGCACAATCACAGCATTTGCCCTGTTGGAAGGACAGGATGCCAGCAAGGCCGCCCACTCCCTCCATCTGGATCTCGGCTTCTTCGTCCAACACCTCTATCGCTCCCTCTACTCTCTCTCCACGAATCCCGAAGTCGAGTTCAACCCCAATACCTCCCTGCGTCTGGCGGATCCCAACAATGCCGATGACGAGAATCAACTCTCACAGGCCCGTTCAAGGAATAAGGTCAACTTCCAGACCCCCATGGTCTTACTGCTACGCTGTCTACACTTTACCTTGATCTCCCGTGCACACGGTATGCCTCCTCCTGTAAGACTTGCCACCTTCTCCAAGCGTCTCATGACGACTGCGCTTCAATTACCGGAGAAATCCGCCATGGCGACGTTGGCTCTGATGAACCAAGTTGCCAAGCACAATGCTCGTCGGATTTCATCGCTGTGGCATTCTGATGAGCGCAAGGGTGATGGAGTCTTCAATCCCTTCGCAACTGATGTTGAGGCTACGAATGTCTATGCGGGATCGGTGTGGGAGGGTGAATTGCTGCGCCAGCATTATTGTCCTCAGGTCCGGGAAGCGGCTGTTGATATTGAGAAGATGCTTGCTTCCGGGAAATAATTGTTGATCTGTGTTTCGTGTTGTTGTCTTTGAATATATCCTGGGACATATTGCATTTATGTATTACTCTACTACTTTACTGGAAAAGCGTGAAAGTTTCTGAGAATATGAAGAATACTATGAGTACTCTGTACATCTTACTAGAACATGAAATTAGTCAAAACAACCAACGCTAGGTTGTGCAGTCCTGAAAAAGGTGTTCTGGTTATTCAAATCAACAACATTACTTTTCGCTAATCCTGTTCACATCCAGCGTGGACTAATGACATAGAACCATATTCACAATTTAGTCATTCATAGAAACAGTTAAACGCTTCATAAATCAATACCATATCTCTTTCTTCCTGTTCGAACCATATTGAAGAACAAATCATGTCACACTTGCCATTCAATTGGGCGTTGTAAGTTTCTCTAGGGTCACTCGGATCGCGAAATATTCCGTCGGTAGTAGATACAAGCAAGAGTGAAGCCAATCATGGAAAAACCAAGATCGAACAAAAGGTCCATTCAGTTTATGCCCCCATTCATCATCAAATTAATTCTTGGATTCATTGTCTTGACCGTTTGTCTTGGGCCTTCGAACGGAATTCCATTCGCTTTCTTCGTCGTCTCCTCCAAGCAAAGGCCGCTCCTCCACCCATTCCTCATCGCTTTCACTTACCTTAACCTCTGTTTCGGGAACTGAAATCGAAGATGATTCTTTATCCGCTGCTGGAATCAGAACGCCACCATCAGACGAGCCAGTTGTTGGCGGGAACGGACACGCCTCGGTCGTTGTACCCAATGCGAATGGGCATCTTTGAGCAGATGAGACGTCAATCGGTCGAGGTCGGTTCATTTGACGCTTCTTCAGTGAGATTGTATTAGGCATCTCGATAGATCTCAGGGCGGGGTGGATGGAAACTCTGTCTATGTTGTGAGTTTGTTTGAATTGAACTGGGACAGCCGGGAGAGGTGGTGTCGATGACCCGGTGCTGCTCCTGTCCTTCACGTTGTCCAAATGCTCGGCTTGCACTTTGACAGGCATTTGGACGGACGGAAGCGGTGCTTTGCCATTGCCTCTAGGACTGCTCTCAATGGCAGCATGCCGACGACGAAAATTGAACAGACTCCATTTCTTCGGCTCGTCTCCGTTGTTGCCTCCCTTTGGTTGTCCTTGATCTGGAGAACCGGACTTGAGGTTCTTGAGAAGCCCCTTCTTGTTCAAGGAAACGCTTCGAGGAAGCAGGTTGGCCGGCTCACTATCACCAGTATTTGTCTCTCTATGGTTGGCTTCACCCATGCTTGCCCCTGCTGCTGGCGATCTCTTGATACCAGAGGTAGAGGCTTTGATCGGAGTCCGAGGGGGAAGCATTGGAGGGTGTGTAGCTCCGATTGCAAGGACGCCTAGATCCGCCGTTGTAGGCTTTGACTTAAGCTTGCCTGCCGATTCGGAACTCTTGATTGAGGAGTCAGATTGCTTGATCAGAGAAATAGTGGTCTTGATCAACGGATCCGTGCTGCACATGCTCGATTCACTCGGCATTGGAATGGGCAGAGAAGGAACAGGCAACGAGCAATCGGTTAAAGTATGGGCTTTGAGAAAAGCAATTTCCCTTTCAATTTCGGAGTTCTTCATATGCTGTACCTCCATGAACCGTCGAGTCTCATCTGTGGAAGAGCCTCGGATTAAAGCATCGGTTTTGAGGTTCAATTCTTCGTGAGACTTTGCCAAAGCCCGGATCTCATCCTGTAACTCACCCACCAACTTCATTTCAAAGCCATTGAGATGCCTTTCCATGACGCCGATCTCAAGCCGAATTGCCAGCTCAAAGTTCATCATTTCCCGTGATATTTCAGATTGCTTAGAGAACAGGTCCGAATTAGCACGCGAGAGATCGGTGATGCTCTGTATATGGCGATTGAGCTGGTTATTGATCCATGTGGAGAGCTCCTCCAACTTTTGGGTGAGATCTTTGATTCCAGTATCTGTATGGCGTTGGATTGAACGGACCATTGCAACGATTTCTTCATTCTGTGCGGCCATGCCACGGCTTGTGGAGCTTTCTGCAGGAGCTTTTGGCTTTTCGAACCGCTCTTTGAGAGTCGGCACTCGAGACGAAAACAAGCCGTTTCGATTTTCACCTGCCTTATTGAGGATATGAGGATTTTCTTTCCCATTAGGTTGCGATGATGGAGCTGTTGGTTGCAAACGTGTATCCAGCCAAGCCTTGGGGATGTATTTGACCTTGCCAGTTCCCTCAAGGAGATCATCTGGGCGAGGCGGAGATTCGCTGATAGCAGGGTATCTGAACTGATCATCGCAAGAGTGGGCTACGTTCACTGAAGCTGAGGAGTCTTCAAGGTTTGAACGTACAGTCCGAATGTCGACTGCATGACTCTCACAGGACACTGGTGTTATGGTCCCAGCAGTTGTATCTATGATCGAACTCTCAGGCTTTTCGCTCTTGCTTGCAGATGATGAATAGCTTGGGGGTCTTTGGCCTGAAGAAAGACGCTGACCAGCAGGACCCTTAGCAGACGACATAATCCCATGTTCGTGAGACAGGGTATTTGAAGGTGGAAGAGGAATCCGACTAGGAGTGGTACTGGTATTAGAGACAGATGAAGCAGACATGGTTGAAGAGCCTTCCGGACGAAAAGGTTTAACGGGGTCAGCTTTCGGTCTGGCCTTTGTTGAGCATGCAGTAGATGCGACCAAAGGTGGGATGAGAGCATTTGGAGGGTGACGGCGAAGACATGGCTTGGTGCTGTCATGATAATGCGGGAGAGGAATAGGACTAGAGATCTCTTCCTTTGCGATTTCCCTTTTCAAGTCCTTGAAGCTCAACTTCGACTTGAGAATCTGGAGCCTCGATCTTTTCTTACATTCGGATGTAGTAGAGGGCGTTTCACAAGTAGGGGAATTTTCACAAGAGGACTCTTTCGAAAAACAACTCTTGTCAATTTGATCTTCTTCATCTTCAAAAAGAGCATCAGGCTCGGGAGTCTGTCCTCGAGAACGGCGAGGCTTGGGCATAGGCAGTGCTAGCTCTTCATCATAGTTGAGACCGGACACCATGCGAGGCATAGCTGGACGGTACACTTCATCAGAGGCCTTCTTGGGACTCGTGCGGCCTTTGATAGAAATTCGTGTTAGTACTCAATTGTTTTGAGAGCGAGAGAAACGCGAGTTCGATGGCACAATGAGTTTGTTTATTGGAACAAGGTCTCACCATTACTCTTGTGAGGAAGCTTGCTGCTTTGAGAATCGCGTGAGATACCCATGCTCACATGTGGATCAGCTTTCCCGAGATCTTCTTCGTCGTTGCTAGTGGTCTTGAAACCGGAATTGCAATTGGAAATGGGAAATACAGCAGGAGAAGCAGGTCCTGTTGGAGAGGGAGTGGTTGAACCACAGTATCTCTCAGGACAGTCTTGTCTTGTAGGACTTCTTCGAGGTCCTGGGATAGCAATATTCTCCATTATTCACCAGAGCGGCGAAAGAAAATGAACACTGTAAATGTCAACGGAAGAATAGTAGGCGTACAATTAGAGTTGGATGAAAACAGTCAACAGAGGATGAGGGAGAAAAGTGAAGGGGAAAAGAAGACAAGTGAGAGAAGTGAACGAGGGCAGCCAACGTGACTGGCCAGGCAGCTACACGCGAAAAAGAAAGACTGCAGGGAAAAGACAACACTATATCTAAATATAAAGATGAGTTTAAACTGATTCATGTTCATTCATTAAGTTCATAAGAGAGCCTCATTATACCTTTAAAGCGATACAAGCTCCCATCTCGACTTATATTGGTCTTGAAATGGGCCAGGCATGCTAATAGGAGAGACAAGAAAAAGAAAATCATCAAGCCCATAGAGGGCAACAAGATTGCAAGAGTGTCTCATAAGAGAAGAGACCAAAAGGAAAAACAGCAATAGGAAACAAAAAAAGAAAACGGAGAACAAAAATAAGAGAATCGTAATCAATACAGGGGAATCAAAAGCGGAGAGGCAAAAACATTCTTGACAACTTTTTCGCTCGCCAATTCATCTCCTTCGAATGCATATGGTGTAATAGACGAAATCCAAGCCCTAAGGCAAGGAGCGCCAGAAAATGGCCACAGCAGGGGTCAGGACAAGGGCAACCCAGAACAAGCTCCTGATATCAATCATTGTCAGTATCTGCAGCTCAGACTATGGAAATGTCTCTAGTGAACCCTCAAATGTGGGCGAATGTGCAGCATCAAAGGACAGATGAATGGGATGTATAACTTCGACGCAATTCTTACTTGCGGTCCTTTCCGCGGCGGCGGAAAGGTGCAAAGATTGTGCCGAAGAAGCCCACAAACACCGTGCGCAGGAACGCCTTGAGCCAGTTGTCACCTGTACTATTCAGAGAAACAGCAGTCACTGACCGGTTCTGGCTCACTGGACGAGCCTCTTCCTCATTCGCATCATTGGGGGCGAGACCATTGTCCTTGGCGGTAGGCTCGGCGGACTCGGCGGGCTGCTTGTTGGATTCAGCAGGCTGGTCCTCGGTCGAGACGGTGACCTTCTTGTCGTTAGCAGATGGCTGCTCGGCGAGAGTTGCGGTCAGTTGGTCTGTGGACGGCTGTTGGAGTTTCTGGAGAAGAGCTTCACGATCGCCAGCAAGGGCTGCAAGGGCCGGATCAGCATCGAATGACGGCACAGACGCGTTATACGCAAGATTGAGCGGCGAAAGCTTACTGTTATCGGTCTTGTTGTCGACAGGCTCATCCTTTATCTGGGTAGAGTCCTTCTGCTCTGCCACAGCCGGAGCAGCCTCAGTAGCCTTAGGCTCATGAACAGCGGAAGCAACGCCGACAGCAGCAACACCAGTCGCGGCGGCAGCCGCAGCGCCAGCAGCCACAGCCTCAGGGGACACAATACTATCCTTGGACTCCTCAGGGGTCCCCTCAACTTCCTTCGAAGCGGGAGTCTCGTCGACAGGAGCCTCGGGCTGAGCTGTCTCGGCAGAGGCCTCAACAGCAGGGACTTCCTCGGCCTTGGTCTCGGTCTGTGGCTCAGGAATAGGTGCCTCCGCGACGGGTTCTTCCTTAACTGCGGGAGTCTCTTCAACCTTGACCTCAGGGGTAGGTTCGGCAACAGGCTCAGCAGCAACAACGGGGGTCTCCTCGAATTGAGCTGGCTCTTCAACAGCCTTGGGAGGCTCTTCAACCTTCTCTTCAGCAGGCGCCGAGATTTCGACTGCGGGTGTTTCTTCGGTAGTCTCCTTGACATCGGTAGTCTCGACAGGGGCAATCTCAACAACAGGCTCCTCAACCGGGGCTGATTCCTCGGCAGCAGGGGCCTCAGGGGCAGATTCGGTCACGACAGGGCTCTCTGTAACAAGATCCTCGGTTTTAGACTCAGAGATCTGAGTAGCAGGCTCAGCGGTGGTGGGTTCTTCTGTGGTCTGCTCATCGGAGACAACCTCGGTGACCTTGTCCTCGGTAACAGGGGCTACCTCAGCAACTGGAGCGGTCTCGGCCACAGGAGCGTCAACAACAGACTCTTCAACGGCAGATTCAACAGGAGTTGCTTCACTGACTGGGGTCTCATCAACAGAGGGGGTGGTCTCAGCAGCAGGCTGTTCGACAGCAGGAGTTTCAGGGATCGATTCAGCAATTTTTTCCTCTGAAACGGAAACCTCCTCAACAGCCGGAGTCTCAGTGGCAGGAGCCTCAGTAGCAGGAGCCTCAACAGGAGTCTCAACAGCAGAAACTTCAGCAACAGGGGCTTCAGCGGCGACATCAACGACGGCAGGCTCAGTCTTCTGCTCCTCGGTAGCAGGCACCTCAACAGTCACGGCCTCAGTAGGGACGGAGGTGAAAGCAACTTCGGTCTCCTTCTCAAGAACAGGCTCCGGGATGGTTTCCTCGATAGTCTCTTCCTTGGTCTCAGAAGGGGCAGCCTCGGCAGCAGACTCAGAAGGAACATCCTTGGTTTCAGCGAGGGTCTCGCCTGCGGGAGCTTCAGTAGATGATTCCTCGATGGTCTTCTCGACAACCGGCTCCTCAGCAGGAGCAGGAGCATCTTCGGTTTTATCTTCAACCACAGTCTCCTCGACCTGAACCTTGGCGGGCTCCGCAGGAGTCTCTTCCTTGACGGACTCGGCTTCCTGGACGGGAACAGGGGCAGATTGCTCCGCAGCCTCCTCCACAGGTTCCTCGACCTTGGTCTCTTCAACCTTGGCCTCCTCAAAAGGAGTCACATCGCAAGTCTCGCTGGTAGTCTCGACAAGCTTCTCGGCGACAGGCTCTTCGACAGACTGTTCAACCGTGGTCTCGGTGGCAGCGGTAGGCTCAGTAGCAACCTCAGGAATAGTCTCAGGCTCGGTCGTAGTCTCGGTGGGCTGCTCAATGGCAGTATCCTTAGTGGGCTCCTCAATCTTGACCTCCTCGACCTTGGGCTCTTCAGCGGCCTGCTCAGTGGCAGTCTCAATAGCAACAACAGATTCAGTAGTAGATTCAGCAGTGGCTTCGGGCTCGGTAGTAGTCTCAGCAGGCTTCTCGGCGATTGGCTCTTCGATGGGAGCCTCAGTCTTAGTGGGCTCTTCAATCTTAGATTCCTCGACCTTAGTCTCCTCCGCGATAGGCTCCTCGACCTTTGGCTCTTCGACCTTAGGCTCCTCAACGGTAGGCTCTTCAGCGGCCTTCTCAACAGGAGCTTCGGTGGCAGTCTCGGCAGGGGTTTCTTCGGTCTTGGCCACAATAGGCTCCTCATCCTTGACCTCCTCAGTTTCCTTCTCTAAGGGAGTCTCGGTAGCAGCAACGTCAGTAGATTCCTCGACCTTGCACTCTTCAGCGGGTTGTTCAACAGGAGCAACCTCAGCAGTAGTGGCTTCGGCAGTAGTCTCAACAGGCTTCTCGTTCTCAGTATCAACCTGTGTAGACTCCTCAACCTTAGCCTCCTCGGCCTTGTCTTCAGCTGGGGCAGGCTCAACCACCTTGGAATCCTCAACGGGTTGCTCGGCTTGAGCTTCTTCGGCAGAAGTAACCTTGGATTCCTCAGTGGCAGACACTTCGATCGTAGCCTCCTCGGGGTTTTCAGTAACCTCCTCGGCCATGGGCTCCTCGGTGGTAGCTGGAGCTGTCTCGACTGGGGTTTCCTCCTTGGCTTCAGCCTGGATAGGCTCTTCAGTCTTGACCTCCTCCAACTTCTTCTCGGCTGGGGCAGGAGTTGCATCAGCGGTTTCCTTTACCTGAATTTCGGGCTTCTCAGCAACATCCTTAGCCTCGGTCTCATGTTCGACCTTTTCGGTAGTGGGCTCAGTGGTCTGGGCAGCTTCCTTGGTCGATTCTGGCTGAGTTTCCTGGGTTGGCTCAGGAGTTGGCTCGGCAGCAGCCTTTGCAGCAGGCTCAGGTGCAGATTCCTGAGTCTCGGGGACTGTCTCCGTCTTTTCAGCAGCGGTTTCACCAGCGGGCTCTGTAGCAGACTCAGCTGGCCTGGGCTCGGTAGCTTCAGCAGACTCTGGTTCTTGCACAGCAGGCTCCTCAGACGCCGTCTTCGCGGGGACCTCCTCTGAATGTGCCTCTGGAGCTGTCTCCTTTGAGGCCTCAACTGGTGCAGACTCTTCCTTGACAGGTTCGGTCTCGGTGGTGGTTGTCTCAGGTTGAGTCTCCTCAACGGTATTTGAAGCAGGCTCCTCTGTAGCCACGGGTGATTCAGCTGGTTGTTCGGGCTGCTCCTCGCTAGGAATACCGGAAACACTTTGTTGCTTCTTCTTCTCCTTCTTCTTTGCGTTCTTCTTGGCCTTCTTTCTCTGTGCCGCGGTCAGAGCAACCTCCTCTCCATCCTTGGCATTCTCCGAAGCTTCATCGTCACCATTGGCGGCGGGCTTCTCGTCGGTCACGATTGGAGTAGTGGTAGGCTGAACAGGTTCGACCGCGACGGGGTCTTTGGGAAGGGTCTCGTCGGAGACTAAGCAAAACATTGATTAGTTTGGAAATCCATGAAATCAAAGCTAGTGAAAATTCTCTTCTATCTCTTCTTTTTTACTCACCATTCTGAATGGCAGCGGTCGCCATGTTGTCGTTAAGTTCGTAACGGTCGTGAAAGTGGGGAGGGAAAAGAGCAGGATTTGCAATTTGACCAGCAAAGCACACTAACGTAGGACCAACTGTACAAGGCTCACAGAGCGAGAGTAAGAGATGAGGGTATTATGGAGAGTAAAAAGAATTGATGATGACAATGATGATAGAAAGGTGTGAGGGAAAGAAACTCAAAGAGAAGCCGGGAACAAAGAGGCAGCGCGAGCATAAAAAAAAAACTCAGATGCCCAACTCGACTGTACAACACCAGGCGCATATGATCGTAGCTCTCCACCAGGTTGTCACAGTGACCAACTCGTGCTATGCTCCAATGGTCGAGGAGGGGCACGATCGAGGCCCAATGACGATGAGCCCAAGTGCAGTGGGAGGTCGCTAGTTTGGCCATGGGCCGTTAGCTTTGGGCCGATCTCCACTGCCAACATGCGGTGAGCTACCGAGGTTGGCTTCCTCGCATTATCAATTGAGATGGAAGTGGAATGGTTGGATCTCGGGATTGGAGTGGATGGAGTGAAGAGGAGAAGAAAGTGTGACGGGGGATGTTGTACAGGTACACGTAGTCCCGTCATTGTACCATCTCTCCTCTTCAACATACAGCAATCTCTTCCTCTCATTCTCGTACAAAAAGTACCAAAATCAAAAAAAAAAAGTGGATCAACAACACCATTACTGATAACTTCTACGCCAATGGGGAGTGCTAGCGCAAAAGTTCACTGCTCCACCTGTCATTTGACTCATGATCGGCCGCGCAGGGAACTGCAAGCCAGCGGCACAATTTCATTATCTGGATATGGATCGTATGTACAGAGTAGACGGATGGAAGTTACCAGGTAGGAAAAAAAAAGGAAATGTTCTGTGTTTACCAGGATTGAGGTATAGATAGGATATCTATACCCTGTGACACAATTAGGGCTCGCGATTAGTTACTTCCCACGGTCCGCGAGGTCCGCGCATCCATGGAACCCATCGGCAACACTGGGACATGGCATGACACTAGTCTTCCTGTCCGTTCCGAATTGATTGCAGAAAATCGCAGAATCCAGTCGAATATGACTCAATTGATCTGGGGTATTTCGTACAGACGATGGATTGAATGATAGAGCGGTCAACCTGGAAAACTTTGATGTTCGGCCTGAGCTCCTTTCAAAGTTCGACTATGCCAAACAGGGGAATATCCAAATATCAAATCAAATATCTAAGTGTAGGTTTTACTCCAAAGGTACGAATATGATCCATTTGTAGTCCATTTTCACCAAATTGCACTTATTAGAGCAGAATGAATCCGCATGTCCGTCATTCATGTATGGCATATGGTTATGCCTTGCACTCTCTCTCTCTCTCTCTCTCTCTCTCTCTCTCTCCACTTGCACACCGACCGTCTGGACCAACACACCCTTCTCCAAGTGTCCACTCGGATCTTTAACTAGTGATCCCCATTGTGTGCTGTTCAATTTCGTACAGTATGCCCAACATGTTCGTCATCTCCTAGAATCAAATAGTACTAATTTTGTACCAGGTCGGTCGCACTCGCATTCAACTTGCACGGATCATATATCTATCCAACAAAATGATGCTTGTCCGCGTATCTCGTATCCTGCGGAGACTTCGGATATCACTTTGACGGAAAAAAAGATAGTCCCATGCGATTCACCTTGAGAGAAACCGATCTGCAGACATTCTTGGCGCCCGGCTCCGTCCCGCGAGAAGCCGATCTTTCCGTTCATACTGTGGCTCTAAAATGTAGTTTTTGTATCGGTATTTGTTTACATGGTGTGTCACTGAGAGAGATGGGTTTTATATGCTCTCCAATAACATGTAGCCTTCTCTGGGGCTATTTTGTATAATTCTATGTTGTGATAAGCTAGTTTTCGACTAGGAAGGGCCGATGCACTTGAGGTTCGTAGCTGCTCAGTTCAATGTTAGTGTAATAGATGTGAGACGTGGAATTTCTTCTGTCGATTATGGTATTTCATATAGGTAGGGAGAGGGACAAAGAGTGTAAAATCCCATGCCCAGGTAGCTATCCAGCTATTTGAATCAATGTATCAAACGCTCGTATGGAGCAAAACCCGCCTCTCTCTGACTTGGCATTCATCATAATCCTTGCGCTGAAAAGTCCAGTGATGCAGGGATTGCATCCAAACACCAGAATACTCGGACTGACGAACCTCATGTTCAAGTGGATGTGATGTTTCAGAAGACACGCGACATTATCTAACACGCGAGAGAATCTGGGGTAGCTTCACGTAAGGGATCCACAACTTACTTGCACGTACTCGAGTATCTCTCCTACCTTTCCATGATACTATTTTTTATGATACAGCAATGCATCACTAGTTTTAGGTAAGAAGCATAGTACTTTAGTAAATAATGAGGCAGTGCGTAGGTCTAGACAAAAATCTCATTCCGCAGTCTATTTGCTACTACTAATACAATCCAACCCTGCACAAGTAAAATCCACTGACAGTCCTTCTCATCCATTATAACTCCTTTTCCCAAAGCTCCCCTACCATCTTAGGCCCCCAAATCGAATGTTCCTCAGTCTTAATTATTTTATAACCCTCATTTGCATATAGCCTTCTCGCCGAGGTCAAGATAGTCTGGGTCCATAGCCCAATGCGAGAATATCCAGCTTCCCTAGCAAACTCCGTACATAACCGTACAAGCTTGCTCCCAACTCCCAATCCACGAGCACTCGGCTCAACGAGTAATAACCGCAGTTTTGCGGCATTATTATCAGAAGAACGATCCTTCACTAGCATGATACAGCCAAGAAATTTGCCTTCTCTTTCGGCGATCCAGCAGCGTTCACAGGCCGAGTCAAAGTTTTCGATAAATTCAGCGGAGATTTTGGCTACCATGGACTCGAATTGCTCGTTCCAGTTATGTTCTTCGTGGTAAAGGACGCCGTGTCGGTGGGTTATCCATCCTATGTCTCCGGGACGGTGGGTGCGGATGGTGAATGGGGCCTCAGTGGTGCTTCCCATTGAGGTGGCTTTGGAGGTATTAGATTGAACGAGGAATGATTTGGAAGTATTTTGAAGCAGCTTCGAGCATTCCGAGTAAGATATAGCTATATTCTACTTGTTCTCTAGATCGTTCCACGTCAATCGAAGGGCGGATGAGTCAACCAATCAACTCTTTTAATTGGCCCGATGACCGGCAATCTGAAAGAACGCCGATTCTCAATCGGGAATCCTTATATCGGCCGGCTTCAAAGTTTCCATTTTGATAATCTGCAGGTGGAGTCTTATTAAGATTGAATAAGGTACTTTTACTGAACTTGAACATTATGTGGATTGTGTCAACACATGACGTGTAGAACAAAGAGACATGCAAATTTTCAACGCTCCAATTTCGTCGTCAGCAAAGGAGATGAGATTTAAAAACCCTTTCTATCAACACCCAAAGCAGCATGAATTACAGATCTCGCAGATTCAACAGTCAGATCTAATTTCTCTGGCTCAATGAGTGGATTCACCTCCACCAAATCCATCGCTACAAGATTTCCAGTATCATGAAGCCGACGCGAGATATGGATTCCCTCATCAAGTGATAGCCCGGGACTAACAGGGAACCCAGTTGATGGTGCCCATTCCGGATCGAGCGAGTCAATGTCATAAGACACATGGATTGGCGTTTCGTCACCAAGATACTCCAATGTAAGATCCATGACCTTTTCGATACCGTGCCTGGATGAAATTAGATGTGAATGATTCCGGGACTGGCCAGTGTAAATCTTACCGTCGGACATCCTTCATACTGAACGCTTTAATCCCCTTCTGCGCAATAGCCCTTTCCTCAGCTTCATCCATATCACGAAGGCCAATGTACACAAATTTCTTGAGATTAATGAGATGTGACGCCGTGATCCAATCAAAGATACCGTGTTGGGCAAGTCCAGAGGCAAACGCAACCGGCATCCCGTGAATTCGTCCACTAGGGCTCGTTTCGGGAGTGTTAATGTCGGCATGGGCGTCTATCCAGAGAACGGAGAGCTCGGAATCCCCGAATCGCTCACGAATTGCCCGTGCGACTCCGGTGACGGTTCCCATTCCGATCGAGTGATCTCCGCCAAGGGTCATTACGAATTTGCCCTGTCGGGCGTGGGCGTAGACGCATTCGCTGACTTGCTTGGATGCAAGACTGACTGTTCGTGGCAGTTTCATGTTGTTGGTGTCTGGATCTGCATTGTTGGCTTCCTTGCTGTTGCTGAACGTGCCGTTTTGCGCGAGGTGGTCGATTGTTAACTTGTAATTTGTCTCTGATTGGATATTTGAGAATATCCCTGAGTCAAGTAGAGCATCAGGGCCATGCTCGGCACCGCTTCGGGGCTGTTTAGGTATTGTCAGAGCTGATGAGGAATTACGTATGTAGATGGGGTGAATATAGTAAATGGGTGATCTTCATACTGCCCCACAAGAGTACTTTGCTGCCACAACGGCCAGCTGGCTCGGGTTGGCCAGGAATTTGGAAGTGGTGAGCACTTGCTTCGCCATATTACTCAGTGACACGAATGGGATTGTGCGCTGAATTTTCAGTTGGGTGTTGCTTTGGATTTCTAAATTACAAGGGCCTTCTGTATCCAAGCGCTGCCGGCTCGACTCACCTTTAACGGCGATCCTATGCCCCACTGCCGCATATGGCTGACGTAGCGTCCATTAAAGTTAAGTATAGACGAACATTGAGAAAATTCAATCTTGACCGATGTCTAAATAGATCTCAAGAGCTATATTCGTTTAAATGAAAACACAGCTAGATGTTTATATATGTATTTATTTAAATTGCCGTAGGCGAAATACCGAGCGTAGGGTTGATTTGCGACTCCAGGTCTTCAGCCGATACTCTGTATGTACTTACATCTTTTTTTTATATTCCAATTCATCGTGTAGCATTATGATCAAATCTGCAGCCCCGTACGTTCGGCTATTCTCAACTTTAGGGGAGCTGAAATCGGCGTATACCCTTTTGAGACAGTGACCCTGGCTGCCAGAGTATGTTTAACCGGACGCACGAAAAAGATATAAACAGTATTTTATTCCCATTTCAAGCCTGCTTTCATCTCCAATTGTCTCTGAAAACATCCAAGATTCTCTTTCACAATTGCGTTTAAAATGGCTGTATCCGCCAATTCAGAACTGGCCATCATTCTCGCGGAGTCCTCAGCAGGCGCGGAATTGACTCGGTTGTTAGCATGGCGCTAGAGTATGTTGGTGGACAGACGCCGATCCATCTCTCTTGTGATATTGATGCTCTTGATCCTGGGTGGGCACCAAGCGCTGGACATCTTGTTCCTGGAGGACTATCTCTGCAGGAGGGGGAGCTGGTTGTTCGTCGCGTCCGCGACACTGGTAATCTTGTTGCAATGGACTTGGTTGAGGTCAACCCTACTATAAATGTAGAGGGGTTGGAGCGGACTATTAACTCGGCCTGTGCTTTGATCAAAGGTGCTTTCGGCCTCAGTACCGAGACTTGCCCCTATGACCCCAACCTAAACCCCAATCCAATGGGGTTTGGTTGGGTTCTTCAATCCAGAATAGGCTCTGCGAATGTCTAGGTCAATCAATCCACAATTTGAATTGGTTCGATGACCGACCAATTTCAAACATTTCTATCTTGATGGTCTGCAAATGAATTTTGGATAGTGTCAACTACAGTAGTTCTTCTAAATTTGGATGCTCTGTGAACTGTGTAAACCCATGATGTGTAAGATAGACAGACAAATGGCAAGTATAGAATGCTCCGATTTTGCCATCAGCTAAAGAGATGCTATCATGGTTTGCTGAAAAACCTATTCTCTGGTCTAACTAATCCAAAGTGATCACGCAGTGTCGAACCAGCATAATCCTTGCGGAAAAGACCTTTTCGCTGTAGCTCTGGAATGAGTTTCTCAGTGACCTCATCTAGACCTTGCGGTAGAAACGGGAATACACAGGTGAATCCATCCGAGGCCTCTTCACGTAACCAAATATCCAGCTCGTCGGCAATTTCTTCTGGAGATCCAAGGAAAGTCAAACCTGAAAACCCCCCCTGGCGTTGAGCAAGCTGACGGACGGTCAGGCCTTCTTCTCTAGCAACTTTCTCGACTGACTCTCGCGCCGTCTTACTTCCATTAGTTTCTGGCAAATGCGTTGGCAAAGGCCCATCAGGGTCAAGTTTGCTGGCATCAAGGCCGAGCACGACCGACAAGGACGCGATGGCACTGTCGTAATGGACCAGGCTATCCAGCTTTAATCTTTTCTCCCATGCATCCTGCTTGTTCTCTCCGACAATTAGCAAAGCTGCAGGGAGTAGCTTCAAGCTATCTCTATCACGGCCTGCTTTCTCCACTCTGCCTTTAATATCTGCGTATAGTTCCTTTGCGGACTCAAGGTCCTTGGGACTACAGAAGACGACCTCGGCTGTCTCAGCTGCCAGCTGTCGTCCTGGCTCACTTTGCCCTGCCTGAACAATCACCGGCCATCCTTGCGGAGGACGTGCGATATTAAGTGGCCCACGCACTTTAAACTCGTCTCCTTCGTGATTCAGGACATGAAGCTTTTCAGGGTCCAGATATTCTCCAGTTTCCACATTTCGAGTGAAAGCGTCATCGGCGAAACTATCCCACAACCCCGTAACCACATCATAGAATTCCCGCGCTCGCTTGTACCTATCACTATGGGCCATGTGCTCATCAAATCCGAAATTCTTGCTAGACTCCGGATTCCCCGTCGTCACAATATTCCAGGCTGCTCGGCCCTCACTTAAATGGTCAAGACTGGCGAATCGCCTAGCAACGTGATACGGTTCGTCATATGTTGTACTTGCTGTAGCGGCCAGTCCAATCTTTTCGGTGACTGAAGATAAAGCCGAAAGTAAAGTAAAGGGCTCAAAGGATGTCACGGTATGACTACGCTTGAGAGCTTCGATGGGCATATTGAGTACAGCCAGGTGATCTGCCATGAAAAATGCATCGAATTTGGCTGCTTCAAGTTTCTGCGCGAACGCGGAAATATGCTTGAAGTTGAAGTTTGCGTCCGGATAAGAGCCAGGATAGCGCCAAGCTCCAGTATGGAGAGATACTGGCCGCATGAAAGCTGTGAGGTGAAGCTGGCGATTGGGCTTGGATTCTGTCATATCTGTGATCTTTTTGCAAAATATCTGTAGTCTTTCCGTGTGTTTCTAGATAATAATAAGACTGAGTAGTCAGATATCTCGAATCGATCTTAAATAGCTTCAATGATAAATAATCGGATTTATAATCCTCGTGGGTTCGCGGATGACGAGGTTGTATGGCGTGCTTGTGGCAGGTTGCTCACGCAAGAGGGGAAGCTTACAATTACACGTATATAGTAAAACTTTGGAACAGAAATACTACACTATGGTGCTAGTAAGGTGACTGCTATCTTGAAATGTAGTTCTTGACACTAATACTATGCAAGTACTTGTCTAATTGTTGTATTTGTACTTCTCCTCTCGATCCTATAGTACCATGGGAATTGGTCAACGCGGTATCTTTCCATGAAATGAGGGAAACTTACCCAGTATTTGTTAAATCCAACACCTTCACAAACCTGATCATATGTCAATATCATTGGAGGGGACCCAGTAGTCATAGATCTCTTCAGTCCATCTAATGCTTCTCGAATACTCTTGAGATGAGCCGCAACCAAGGTCCAAGGATAAGCAACTGCACTATATCCCAGCTCAGCAAGTTCCTTAGCAGAAAGATTCTCCGTCTTTCCTCCTTCAATTATGTTGGCAAATACTGGAATATCCAGCTCCTCCGCACATCGCTTCATTGCATCGCGATCTGGCAGTGCCTCGATAAAGATCGCATCGACACCGATCCGCTTGAATTCCTTTGCACGGGTTATGGCTTCATCCCAACCATACATCAGTGAGTCTGTACGCGCAAGGATGAAAATATCTTTTCCTTCATTTCGGGCATCGCAGGCAGCTTGGATCCGAGCAAAGGCTTCTTCACGAGAGACGACATCTTTGCCCTTGGTGTGGCCACAGCCTAAGGTAAACAATCTAATTAGTCTTGGTTTCGTCGAGGATCAAAGATAAGGGAAAGATACGTTTCGGCCATCGCTGATCCTCAATCATCACTCCTGCTGCACCAGCAGCTGCGAAGCTCTCAACAGTCCTCTTGACATTCATCGGGCTTCCATATCCGGTGTCACCATCTGCCATGATCGGCACGCTAACCTGACGGAAAGATTCCTGGATCTTATCACACATCTCGGCCATAGCGATGTACCCGGTATCTGGCAGGCCATACGAGCTGGCGACTGCATACCCTGCCAGAAATACGAGCGGAAACCCCGCCTCCTCGACCAAACGAGAAGAAAGACCGTCGTACGTGCAGGCGTGAGCTAGAATCTTGGTAGGATCATTGCGAGCCTCGAGCATCATCGTGCGGAGTCGAGATGCTTGAATTGAGGGAATCTTGCCACGGACATTCTTCACACTGACCGTGACGTCGATACTTGTGCCATCCTGGGGCCCTGGGGCCGATGCGGTGTCGAAGTGGAAAGGATAAGGAACGGTAGACTGAGACATGTTTCCGAGATGATGTTTAAAGGGTTTGAGTGATGAAAAATATGTTCTCGACGAATTGACCCGTTTTTAAATCTCATATTTGCAACCGATATCGGACGCGAGGTTTTTTGCATCTCATTCCATTTGTTGATCGAATATCGCGGATGTTTCAGGCGCGGATAATTGCGACTATCCGCCGCGGGTGGTTTCCCCTCTTCTTCATCTTCGCCATGACATTATTCGAGGACTCTAATGGGGTTAGGTACGTAAATCCCTACTTTCTAACCAATTGGATCTACTGCAAATCAATATCATAGCGCTCTCTCGTGCGGGGCCCGGCACTTTATCGAACATGCAGCCCTTGGACCCCGTGGGGACCCCGGATTTTTGAGCTCGGCAGAACGTTTGAGGCAAAGCCTCCCTCGAGTCTTGATCCCTTTATCCGAGATCTGCTTGTATCTAGAAATTATTTATTCTAGAGCTGGTCCCATTCTTTGCCTGCCATGTATCTTCTCGTTCTTCATTGTTGACGCTGCTGAACCGGGTACCATGTCGGATTTCAAAGACATAGAACAGCTTCCGAATTGTCAGCATGTTGAAAGTGCTGGCACCGAGAAGGCTTACCTTCAAGTCATTGTTCCAGAAGAAAGACAATCCTTGATTCGAAAGAAGGTTGGATACATCATTTGCTACATGTGGTTCCGCAAGTGGCCATACTAATACATCAATAGTTCGATAGAAGAGTGCTACCAATAGTCTGCATACTCTATGTTCTGTCTTATCTAGATCGAGGTATGCAACAACAGTAATCGATCCTGCCATCCTGTTACTGATCATAACCTTCCCCGTTACAAGGCAATATCGGCAATGCAAAGACTGCGGGAATCGCAGATGATTTAGGGCTAGATGACTATAAATGGTCCTGGGTACTTTACACATTCTATATCTGCTACATCATTTTCGAATGGACAACCGTCTTGTGGAAGATTCTCCCAGCTCACTCATATATCGCTGTTTTATGCATCTGGTGAGTATCCCCCTCTTTCCATACCCATTTTTTCGAACTACTGGACATTGGAGTTTAGTTTGACAATATTGAATGACCTAGCTGGGGCGCAGCTGCAATGTGCAGTGGTGCCGTCAATAACTTTGCAGAACTTCTCGTGTGTCGAGGATTGTTAGGTATTTTTGAGTCTGTCTTCGGCTGCGGTGCACCCTATTTCCTTTCGCTATTCTACCAGAGAAATGAGCTGGGGTTTCGATTGTCTGTCCTTCTTGGGATGTCTCCAGTAGCCAACTGCTTTGCATCAGCTCTTGCATACGGTATCACTCAGATCAAAGGCTCTCTCGAACCATGGCGTTACCTTTTCATTATTGGTATGCTTGCTCCCTATCTTGATCATCACAGAGCTTAACGATACTAGAGGGTGCTCCTACTGTCCTTTTCTCGGTCATCGTGTTTTTCTTCCTTGCCGATTCCCCCGGCTCGGCCACGTTTCTTGACGAATCCCAGCAAACAGAGGCTGTGGAACGACTTCAGACTATCGACCGAACGGCAAAGAATAAGATGCAATGGCAGCAAGTCCTAAGTGGATTGAAAGACTACAAGAACTATGTTCACATGACGGTTCACTTTTGTTGCAATTACTCTTTCGCAGGTCTTTCCAATTTCCTGCCGACCATTTTGGAAACAATGGGATACAGCTCGATCAACGCGCAGGGGCTAGCAGCTCCACCATACCTTGTATCATTTTTCTGTTGCATCGCTGCCGCCATTGTCTCCGATCGATGGGGAAATCGCGGGTTGGTAATCACATTCTTCGCTACCATGGGAACAGCGGGCTATCTTATCCTAACGTGCGTGGAGGACGAGACCCAGACTGGCGCACGATATGCTGGCATATGGCTCGCAACTTGTGGAATTTTCCCTGCACTCGCTATTAATATCACTTGGATGTTGAATAACCAGGGAGGAGAAAGTAAAAAGGGAGCAGGCATGGCTCTTTTAGCTGTCTTTGGGCAATGCTCCAGTCTAGTCAGCAGTTCCGTCTTCCCCAACAGCGACGCGCCTCTCTATACCAAAGGCTGTGCCATAGGTTGTGCTTTCACTGGTCTTATCGTGATACTGGCCATTGGGTTACATATCAATCTGACCCTTGAGAATAAGAGACGTGATCGCGTATATGGAAAGGTGAACGAGCATGACCGAGTTGATGTAACAGATGGGGGAGATCAAAACCCTAACTTTAGATATTTGACTTGATTTGCCATATTTTCCCTTACTATCTAGGTACTAGTAGGAGAGCAATTGATTCAACCGGGTGCCCCCTTTGCCTGATTCTATTTCCTTCGAATTGAATGGCGGGTATTTTCCAAGGGTCATTCCACCGCGGCTATTTGGCATTTAGGAGAACTCGGGGACAGTATTTCAATCTCGAGGCACTCATAAGCCAGTACTAGTAGTATACGACTCTTCCAAGATAAATAATGTCTTTGAAACTTCTCTATATCTTCAACATTGTAAGTTGTTGTACCAATACTAGCCAACTTCATGAAGACGGCATCTCATTGACCGCGGGTATTTCAACAAGAAAAAGCCGTCGTCTCCACTTCTCCGCACTTGCGATTCTTTCTCCTGCAAACACCCATGGACAGGAAGCCGCCGCGTAGTAGGGCTCTTCATGAATATGAATTCCAGCGAGCATACAAGGCATGTGTTCCATGTTCGCGGCGGAAGGTGAAATGCCAAGCGAGTGAAGGTGAAAAATGCGTGCGTTGCGTCAAGAAACGGATTGACTGTATTTTCACATCAAAGAAGCCATGGTCTCGAGCGCCAAAGGAAGGCCAGGGTAGCAGAGGGAGTCACCCTGTACGTGAAACTGAGATCGATCAGAGGTACGTTGTACTCTCATTGCCGATTTCTATTTATTCTAAGGCAAGCAGATCACAATCAAGTTCCCGGGGCCAAATTGGGGCCAAAGATGACCATCTTCCAACATCTATGTTGCAAAAGGTAGTTTCGAACAATAAGGATGCCATGGACATCTTGTTTGAAGCGGCTCTTCGCGAAGATTCACCACAGACCACTGCTGTCCCTACCCCTACTCTGGGTCCTTGGCGCCTCACCACAATCGATGCCGTGCAAATTTGGGGAGCCTGCCGATTTGTAAAGATGGGATGGTTCTCTGCACATGAGGCGATGACGCTTGTTGATCTGTAAGTAATCCTCCTTGAAAGGGCGCTGCGATGCTAATCCTGATACAGTTTCTTCGAAAATTTGAATCCGCTCTCCCCTATTCTCACGGACTTCTTCGCGTCGCATAAGAATCATTTTTACCTTGTGACACAAGAACCCATGCTTTGCTGTACAATATTGATGCTATCCTCGCGTTATCACACCCTTCGCGGGGTTGGGGGCTGTTCTCGCGCGTTCTTCATACATCACCGTCTATGGCAACATTGCCAGCATCTTCTTCTTCGACTCACCTTGGGTCAGGAAAAACTGTCCAAGGCCCGGACTAGGAATATAGGTAGCATTGAAGCACTTCTTCTTATGTCTGAGTGGCATCCACGGTCATTACAATTTCCGCCTGACACGGATGGTTGGGATTCAGATTTCATCATGACCCATCTGGATGCGCGTGATCCGCCAACAAGCGATGAAGAGGTTCCTGTCTCAGCTCGATGGAGAGAGGACGTCGTCGAGCCAACAAAAAGATTCGAGCGTATGTCGTGGATGGTTCTGAGTTCGGCATTAGCTCTCGCTCATGAGCTTGGTGCATTTGACCCAAACATTAGATTTCCCAACCCCGATGGCCTAACTGGAATCGATGCAGAGATGTATCTTGAGCATCTTGATCTACGACGGCAACGCTTGCCAAGCCTGCTATTCGTATACGTCAATGTTCTAGCTTCAAGGATTGGTTGCACTTCCCCAATGCCCTCCAATGCTGATATCTCTGTCCCAATCGCACTGCAGATGTCGCGGCAGAGAGGGCCCAGAGAATGGGTTTCGTGCATGAATTCATGGATCAATATCACCAAGATGACGAATTCGACAATGACGGAATTATATCCCTTGATTAATGCACAGACGGCTTTCGACACAACCGAACAATCCTTGTCCACCGTGGAAGAGAAGCAGACCTTGATAGCAATTTGGCGGCAAGAGAACATGAATTCTACGGGTATGTGATATAACTTTGACTTGTACTTCCTACTGGCTAATTCTATTAGCATCGGGAACGGCTTTCGCAGATATACTATTCATCGAATACGAATATCTAAGGGTTCTTGTCAGCTCCATCGGCATGCAGCTCGTGGTGCAACGAGTTCTAACCCGCGACAACCCCCACAGCGAAACTACCATCGACCACTCTTTCATAGAGAGAACCAGACGACTGGGCATGACAGGCCGGGAATATGGCTTCATCGAAGAAGTTATCGAAGGCAGCTGCCAAATATTGGAGAAAGTCGCCTCACTTGGCAAAACCGGTGCATTGCATTATTCGCCAATGAGGCTTCTCTTCCGTACCATCAGCTCTTCCATCTTCTTAATGAAGGCACTCGCGCTGGGTGTACGTCATTCCAAACTCCAGGAAGCTTTGCATATTCTTGATCGAGCCATTGCAGCTATGCAGGAGAATCAACAAGATGACGCGCATTTGCAATCACATTATGCAGCACTGCTCCATACACAAGCAGCACGACTTCGAAGGAGTCTAGAATCATCGAATCCTTCGCCCGTTCAACCGAGAGCTCGTCCTCATAATGGATCGCATTCAAACACAACGCCACTTTCGGCCTCGCATCATGTAACCCCAGGGCAAGGGGATGTGACTTCGGGGCTTGATCTAGAGAGTCTCTCTAATTTCGACATGAACGACTGGCTATCACTACCATTCGATCCCTCTATGGCACCTTTTGCTCGGTATGAGGGTGATCTCGGATCGCGGTTGGACGGCGTTGACTTGGATTTGGAATTCATTTGGCAGTTGCCACCATAGGCATCTTCTGCCTGGCAATTTCAAATAATCGAGTGATTTCAGATTCATCGGCGAAAGTAAAGGTTGAATGTTGACTTTTCTACAACAAAATTCGGCAAGAAAATGGCAGAGATACATGAGGCATCAACTACGCTTTTAAACACCAATCCGGCCACTTCCTGTGGTTATATACCCATCCTCCCCGGAAAGTACCATGGAGCGTCTGGCACACCGGATTGGTCAATGTATATTGCACAGCAGGTTAATATTAGCATTCGCAAAGCTTCGCGGGGAGCACGCTATGCCCATTGAGACTAGGGAGGAAGAGTGGATCAACAAAGCAACGAGATCTGGGGAAAGCTGAGCTCCCGGCCACTACTGCAAGCCGTGCTAGTCGATTTGGAGTTGGAATGGAGAGACAATCCCCGTTGTGGCTTTGGGATAGGGCAAGAACCCGATGGATGGGGCGGCTGTATCGCGATTCATCGGCCAGGTCCAGTCTCCCGGCATGTGTACGGAGTATCGCCCCCTGGAAAAATGCTCAGCATACCAGCTCCAATTCCTTCGCTACAACACTGGCGAAAATTCCGCTGATGAAATTTGTTGAATCTACAATTTTTTTTGGAAGAGCCTGTCTCTTTGGGTTTGCATTTGCCATTTTTTGATGCATATGCCCAATAGCTACAGATATTCTGTACACTACTGTAAAATGGCCAACTCAGCTACTTCGTACTGCATTATGGATACCGGTTTCCAAAGGAACAGCCGCCAGCTCCGAGGTCTTGAAATTTACCCAGCTGGTCCGGCATCGTCTTGTTTTCTCCTGGTATAGAGTGCGTTTCCGCCGCAACGCGTCCCTTGAAATTCAAGAGTGCCGTACAGCAGATAACGAGGTCGATACACACATCCAACGTGTAAAGGTTGGTGGAGGCAATGGGGCATTTCGTTTCACAGGTCCACCTGTATGTCCCATCAAGTGGAGTGTTGTGGCCGACACATCTTCGCCCCCTGACTCCAGAATCGGATGAAGAAGATGAGTTGAGGAGACCAGACACATACTGTACATGTCCAAATGTTAGCAATTCTATAACTACGATGTTTTCTTTTTCTCTACTATTTGTCCGCGGGAAGCAAGGGCTCAACTGCCTCAGCCATCCACCATACCAAATCCCAGAATGGACAGCTGGCCTTGCCAAGGACACGACTCGCATGACCTCACGGCGGGGGTCGATGATGCTGCGATGAGTCGAGGACAGGTTCTGTGTAATATATCGTATTTTATAATGTATCGATGGTAATTTTATGGTATCCTAAAACACCCGACCCTCCCTTCCGGACTCCACCGACTGTCTCCCGTCAGCATTGGGACAAGAGTAATTATTCTCCGTGTAGTCAGATGAATATACATCCATAGATATACTGAAGTGAGTAAAACCAGCAATGGCTACTTGAACATATCAATATCTGTATTCAAAAGACCGAATAGCTAAGAAAGGGATCTTGCATCGCAAGTCCGTTCGCCAACGTCGCACCCTGAATCGAGCTTGTGTGGGTCCGCCAAGCTCCTGCGAACAGCCGAACTGCAGCCGGCGCTTTTTTCCACGGAGCAGAGCCGCCTGCTCTTTCTACGTAAATTTGACTGCGGTGGTGGGCTATATAAGGTCGTCCGAGCCCATTCAAATTGGCCAGGGAATTTCGTCTGGGGGAGACCTTTATAGCGGGCCAATTGGTGTCGTGCCGGATTGCTTGTTGGGGTGAGCCGGAAGGGTGTCCCAATTGTGGACGTGATAGTCGGGTTCTGGCGGGTCAGGAATTCAGCGGGTGGAGGCCGAGGGAAGCGAGAATGGATCCGTAAAATTTCATTGCTTTTTTTTCTGCCTCCTATTTTTCCCTGAGAAAAGAAAATTACATTTATTTTCTGGTTTATTTTTGCTACTCCTTTTCTCTGGGTCGCCTGTTTCCTCTCGGAACCCTCCGGTATGCCGCATTATAAAAAGCAGCCCGATTCCCCCCTGCATCGACAACCGTGGCGTGTCTGATTGACAGAGATGCTGGTAAGAAAAAAGGGAGCAAAATTACAGACCTAAACGGACCACCGGATCCCATTAAATTACCATAGACCACTCGGTGAGGTTGTTTCCGAGGAAAGGGGAAGCCAAACAGCAGTGGTTGCCCAGTGAATCCGTAGTTGGTGGACCTGGAATCCGAGTCGGCCCGGTTTTGACGACTCCGGGAAGAAATCTGGAAACCTGAGCTGCTTTTGTTTTCCGGAATGAGCTGTTATTGGTTGATAATCGATGGGTCGGTGGATCAGACCCACTCAGTTGGAACATGCTTATGATCCACTGCAGGGGTGGTCTAATTTTTTCTTTCCTGTTCAGCAGAGCTATCCCTTTTGCTTCATTATGGCTTTCTCTTTCCCCCCCTACTCCCTCAGTTGATAGTTGAGAAACAGTGCCTGGTGGTGCATTTCATAGGCATCAAAGCCCTGGGTATGCAACATTGGATAGGCCAGTTGACTCTGCCGTTCTATGGAACTGGATCCTCCATACCTTGGAAATCTCCACTATTATGGATACTTTGAATACAGGTAGGATCCACCACACCGGACGAACCCGTAATCGCAATAAGAGACAATACACGTTCTATACGCTCCTTTCTTACTGAAATTGAAAAACAATGCAATACACACCCTTAGCATTCCTCGTACCAATGATTTGCAAGTGAAATACTATGTCTTCCGCACAGAGTAGGGCTTTTTTCACGCGCGCACTAGCCTCGACCGGGAGGCGGACGGGCGAAAATTGTGCCGCGGAGTATTTATGTCCCAGACAGGCCTTCTTCCGTAGTTTCCCAGCTTTTTCCTCCTTGAAAAGTTCCTTTCTATACCACACTCCTCTCTCTTTTCCAACCACCCTCCAAACTCCTCCCCAAATTCATCACAATGGCCGCTACCCGTGTCTTCGCTAGCCGTCTGGCTACCACCATGGCCCAGACCTCCAAGGTCGCTCGCCCTGCCGCCCGCTTCCAGCTGAACGCTGCCACCAAGCGCACCTTCACCTCCCAGAAGGCCCCCGTCGCTACTTTCGCCGCCCCCAAGCGCGCCTCCCCTACCCTCCTCCAGGCCAACGCCCGCAACGCCTTCCAGTCCGCTGCCCGCCGTCAGTACTCCTCTGAGGTCGCCACCGCCATGGTTGAGGTCTCCAAGAACCTGGGTATGGGTTCCGCCGCCATCGGTCTCGGTGGTGCCGGTATCGGTATCGGTCTCGTCTTCGCCGCTCTGCTGATGTCCGTCTCCCGCAACCCTGCTCTCCGTGGCCAGCTCTTCTCCTACGCCATTCTGGGTTTCGCTTTCGTCGAGGCCATGGGTCTGTTCGACCTGATGGTTGCCATGATGTGCAAGTACGTCTAAGCGTTTCACCATATCATTCTTCGAACATGGCCTTGTGAGATAGTATCTACGCATCTATCCTAGGGTCCTCGAACAATCGGCCTTTGAAGGAACGAAGAAAAGAAAGAAAATTATAGACAGTTTCTCTCCCTGTTTGTTCGACCCCTTTTTTCTTACTCTTTTCCTTTGTTTCCGCCGGGGAGGGTATTTGGTCGTGATGTATTACCATGTACTACTTTTCAGCGTCATCTACAACACCTATTTCTTTTTGTACATATAGAGTCTATATGGCCTCACCCATCCCAATTTCGAAAGAGCCACAAACTCTGTGTGTTGAGTGTCGTATCTGCTCCCTCCTAGATTCAGCTCCTTTCCCATCCGCTCTTGATTCCTTCACCCCCGGGACCTGAGCAAGGAGCTTTTAAATCATCCGTATCTGCCCACGTATAAATCGACGTATGTTCAATTGCTAGCTATCAGCTTAAGCTCCGTTTGACCGCGTCTCAGCTGTAAATCTGGAGCCTTTCAATCTCAACCCCCAGACTCCCTCTTGATATGGGGTGTCGGGTCGACGGAAGCTACGTGTAAACTTTTCCCAGCCATCATTCAACCAAACACGTTCATTGACTATCAATGTTTGGAATATACATTCACAAGGCTCCTCTCCATCGATCGAGCTTGTCAGATACACCCCAACGACACGGTGATGCCGTCTGGTGTGACCTTGACCCCAGCGCAGTGAAAACTTGCTAGCTCCGGTTCTCGGGCAACGCGCTCCGGCTACCCGCCGGCAGCGACTCAGCTGACATCAACGACATCAATTCATTCTTTCAACATTGTGTTATGAACTTATATGTAATAACAATTAGCTGAGACAAATTTTGAACTCCGGCTACACTTACTTTAGCCCGCTGTAGCGTGGTATGAACCTTGGATTTGCGGGTGTTGTTCTCACCTCGTAGAGCTAGTAGTCTTGGCAGCGGTGAAGAACTTGCCGCGCGCTTCACTCCAGGTTGGGGTTAGCAAGACCTTTAATACATTCATTTGATCGTGCAATGATGGGTATATATTGCTTAAATATATTATTATCTCCTTTCGAAGTCTCTATTCTCAACGAAAAATATAAGCTTGCCTCTTCGTAGAAAAACTAGAGCTCCTGTACATTGTTATCACCATCTTTATATATTTGTGCCAATAGCGATTTCCTACATAGTGCAGCCCTGTGAACACAAAACAGAGTGTTTCCAACCACCCGTGGCTTCAACAGCCCTGGAGGTATACCGAGACGAGGAATGAGCCAAGCTATTGCTTTTTTTGTGTCTTATTTATTTTTATAATTTCTCACCTGCTGTACAGGGTCACATACATAATTACGGATGGCTCGGAAACCGGTTTCGTAGTAGTAGCCTGGGTAGGTACCTAGTAGGTACGAAAATGTTTCTTCAAATTGGGAGCTCACAACACCCTATCTTGTTTATTGTGGCGTGAAAAATGAACTCTATGAAATTACTCTGGCGCAGGATGTAATATTAGTATCATGAGTATATGACCTACTAACTTACATTTGGGGCTGCTAGTATACTGGCAATATTTACTACTCTAACTTCGTAATGCATGCCTCCAACTTTCTACGATCCACGGTTGACCTAGATAAGAGATTCAAGGCCCAGTTCCCGAGGCCGAATTTCAAACTAGTATTGAGGTAAACACTCGGATTACCATATTATGGGGGAACAAACTTGAACCATCGCCGCTGCCATCTGGGCAGTACTTGTAGTACTGCACCAACTCACAATTATATAGCCACCTGAAGTCGCACATTACTTCATTCTATATATCAACTTGCACCGTCAAGAATTGGTACCGGATTGCAATATTAACATTAACTGAAATAAATAACACATAACTAGAGAACAACGTCGACTCCGATCATGCGAAAACTCGCTTGCTAAACGCTGGGAAGCATTGCGATTGCAGAATGAAGACCAATAAGTCGTGACATGGCCAAACCCATAGAAAATTCAGATCAATGGGGCGAAGAAGAAAAAGGGATAGATGATAGCTTCCGAGAAAAAAAAAACATGTCTAGAAGATTTCCAGATCTTCAAACTCAACTACCAACCCATCGGTCGAGCCAGTTGCCGAAGCACCCTCCAATGGAACCCCATGCATAGCATCCCACATGGTTTGTCCACGACCGATGCTCGTCGGTCGACTTGCGTATACACCCACATGCACGAATTTATCTTCTACCCCGTAGAAAAACCACGTTACTTCGCGCAATTTCTTCCATGTACTCCCCACCGCCCCAGGTGAAAGTGCATACGGTGACGCCGATGGTACCTGATACCAGATCCACAAGGCGTGGCCGATACGCTCGAGCTTGATACGCAGTGACTGTACTGCTGGACCGGGCACGGTCTGCACGAGGGGAGATAGACACCAGTCTGCACCATCGGCGGTTGCACTCACACTGGAAGCATTGACGGTACCTGATGAGAACTCCATGCCTGCTTTCACCCATTTACAGGGAGGGCTGGGCCCGCCCCTTCGGCGAGACAGAGCAGCTGTGTCTGAGGAGAAGGACTGAGGAGCTGCACCCGCGAAGATCACTAAGCCACCTTGATCCCACTCCATTTCCCAGTCTGCGCTGACGGTTACTTCGGCGATAACGAATGGGTGTCGAAGTGAGGTAAAGACAATAGGGGCGGTTGAAGTATCACCGTTAGGCGGTTTCCGCCATAAATCGGTGTTTGGGCCGGCTGTTAAACTGAAATATTCCATACATTGTGGGAGAGTGAATGCTGGAGGTAGGTTTAGGGTTGTAAATGAGGAGCCGCTGGGTGGCATATTGAAGCTTAGTTCTAGTCTGTTGGGGTCTTTCTCCTGAAACACCGGGGTTTCTTAATCTCTGCTCTTATTTCTGTCCGGGGACAGACGGGATACAAATTTAAGCAGCAGAAGAGCGGGGATAAGCCACACGGTGCTAGATTGCTGTCCGAGATCAGATCTTGAATGATGCACCGTAATTGAGCTCCGATTTCCTGCAGATCATCAGGCAGGCTGGTCGAAGTACAGCAGAGGGCGTCAGCGCATTAGGCGAGAAAGTTTGAGCAGGCACCCAAATATCGAAGGGCAGAATTGCAATTAACCAGAGGATAATAAAATTCGTCAAGAATTATACTCTGAAAATAAAATTGAATAGAAAAAAATGGTTGAGGTTGCGGTGCACTGCGGATGCTGCGGAGTGCCGAATGCGGTCGATTGAAGTATTGAAGGACGAACGACACCAAAAATTGAAATTCAACGAATATAAGAAGGGGGGAAACCTTGGAAAAAGCACAAGAACAAATAGTATAGCCCGAAAGAATTGCCGAAGTCCTGCGTCAGACACAAATGGCGTAAAAAGGAGTCCTCTAAAAAAAGAAAAGAAAAAGGGATCATTCATTGCATCTTGACTAGTAGTTCTCTATTTATATGATGAAATGGACTTTGTGACGAGGCCAGCCCCTGGGACTATCTTTCAGGGGATCTTAACCGGGGGGCGTCAAGGCCACTAGGTGACTCCATTGACCTGGATGTGAACGTACCACTCACCTGTGAAGAACCACATTGTCGGAATCTACGATTGTAAGTGAGGTCGGGTCGAAACCCTGACAATGTCGCCTCCAGCGTGTGCTTGATTCGCTTCGGCGGACCAGTTCACAAGTGGCGGGTCCCCATGCATCCCGGGGAATCAATCGCGATGTGACAGGCCGGGGGACCATGCGGGCCCAAACTCATCAAAGGCGAGTTTGGAGAGAGCAAGCGGGTACTGTACAACGAAGGAATCGACGGCGAAATGCACGGAGTAAAGATGAGATGCTCAGCGACCCATAGCTAGACAACAAAGGCATCGAGATCCACGTGTCGATACATAGAGCTGAAGACAGCTTCAGACCGGTGGATTACTCTCGTGCTGGGGCGCCCGTGCGAGGTACAGTAGTGAATGTGTCGCCACGGCGGCAATGGGTCTTTTGGATCTGTTCCAAGACGATCGGCCGGGTCGATGCATGTTGCGCGGTTCTATGTAAAGCCACTCGTGCAGGCACAGCTGAAGATATGCTCCAGGATCTTCCTTGGCAGCTGCTGTTGAGAGAAGCGATGAGTTCCAAGCTGCGTGGCGGTGGTGCGACTCAGCCACAACCCCTACTCTCCACTGGGCTGCACTCGGCTGAAGAAGGTAATCTATTGCGGAGTCTCACGCTGTATCATACATTAAGCCAGACGGAATGGCCGAAATCATATCTACAATATTTTTACTCAGATCAAATCAGATTCTACAAAAGATTTTCGAAATTTAACCTGCGAAGTTGCACATTTTGGATATCTCTACTAGACTACCATAATCTAGTATGGACTATGGTAGTGAAAGTCTATACAGATAGCTGCCTATATGTAAAAGATGATGAATGGTCAGTCTGACAAATATAGCCATCAGTGGCCTCTGATAAAGTTATGAGTATGATCATGAGGATTGGGCTCGTTTTCTATCTCGCTCCCGTAGCCATGATTTGGGACCAGATCTAGCCAGTAATTCGAGACCCTAGAGGGGTAGAGGATTATGTAGAGTACCTTGGACAATGTAGACACTACGCGGGAGAAATACAATAGAAGATATGTTCGCTGCACGATCGAGGATACTATTGAGAATAACAATATTATCAGTTAGGCTGTCGTCAGCAGCTCCGGCCACCCACGAATTGACCAAACATTGGTCATGGGCATCAATACTTTTTTCACGTTATCAATGATGGCCTTTCAACATTGAAAGGGCCAAATATCTCGAAGGAGGAGAGTGGTTGAATCCCCTTGAGACCGAAACGGAAGAATTTTGTCGAGCAGTGGGTGCCCATGGATCATTTAGTAGCGAGCCTCGTCACTTGGTGCATCCAATATCATGACGGCTGAAAGACCGGTCCTATCTTTGATATTCTTGTCTGCACCGACCGATAACAACATATCAACCATTGCCTTATTATTGTTTAACGCAGCTTCTAACAGTAGTATCGTCCCGAGCGAGCAGGAAGTTAGGTCTGGATTTACCCACTTATCTGTCAACAGAATTTCAACCAGGTCCTGTCTTTAACATGGACAGCAAGCCACAATGGTGTTGACTGTGATGAGAGCGCATTAGGATCGACCTCTTTTCGATTGACAAGAAGACGAGCTATTTCTGGTTTTTGGTCCCGTATAGCACTACGAAGAAAAATAATTCCGTCTATTTTGCAGACGGATTCTGTATAATCTCCACGTACAGTATAATATAATGCAGGTATTCGGATATGGTTGCATATATTGACTTGGATTTTAGAATACGTGAGAAGACTCTTGACAATGGCTATACATTTTTGTCCACTGGCATCATCCAGAAACGTGTGCTCAAATCTATTTCTGCTATTTGGATCGATTCCATAGTCTAACAGCATTTTCACAGTAGCTAGATTATTCCTGACAACTGTGCTGTATAAGAACGAGGAGTTTAGAAAATGAAACATTTCCGCTAGGTCTGTGTAGTCAGTGATACCTGTCCAGATCCGGAAAGTTCTTTGCAGAGTTGAACAATTGTCTGAATCGACAGTATATTGAATAGCTGATCCGTTTGATTCTTTTGCATTGTGTCGGTACAGTTGTGAAATCATAATTTGGTACATAGCACGGTTGATTTGGACGAAAGAAGAAAGATCTCTTTCCCTCTCAATGCTGGAGGCAATTTCCAGGAGTAATTCTGGTGGGAGCTGCGTGAATGACATGACTGAGGCGTGTCAAAAAAGACGATGTTGAGTCGCGTCTTTGATTGGTGGATCACGGGATTCAATAGTGATTAGTAATCATCTCATGGGCTTCAGATAGGAACAACATCTTCTCTCCAAAATACGAGGCTAACCCGCAAGTCTTCATCACCTTTTAATCACTGAATGAAACAGAAGCCCCTTTTGATTGAGTCTGTTGTACTTGGATCTATCTCGTGATGTTGACTTGGCTGGAAACGCCACAACAGTACTTAAAGGGATGATTCGACTGGCTTGAATGGACTAATCTTACACAAATCTCTCCGGTCATGCATACGTGAAGATTGAATCACTCTATCACACTCAAAAAGACCTTAATCCTGGCCCTTAAAACTGATTTACGCTGGTGACACCTAAAAATAGACGAAGAAAAAGCAGATTTTTGGGGCCGAAATTCTGAAAAGGGGCACAAGACGGACAATCCCTAGAATACATCATGAAGCGCCAAGAACGCAATAGACAAAAACAGGGCAAAATAATGTTTCTGGCCTCGTGAGTAAAGTTAAACAAGGCCAGCGCAGATATGCTCGTATTGGAGGCGCCTCTTTACTGCCCTAAGACTGCCTTGTCCAATGGAAGCCCTGAGATCTCGGTTCAGCCTCGTATTCAGGGTCCCAAGAGCCGCTTTATCTAGCCTGGGGTCTTGACCATGTTTAAAAGGATCGAGAGCCACAAAAGTGTGAGGTTTTCTCTTTTCTGCGCTCAAATTCACACAAAAGACGGGGTACCTGTGAGACCTTGGGACCTCGTGTAGTGTTTGCACAAAAATACTGCAAATTGGTTGCGATTGATTGTAACTAAGATCTACACCTAATCTTGACCCACCAAAGCTGCATATTGCATCTCAAAGGAAATGGCGCCGCGACGTGGATCAGGAGGCTTTGGTAGTTCCTATTATGGATCTTCAAGCGCCTGGTCTGTAGAGACTTCATTCTCTTTGGACATGTATGAATCCAAAAGTCTCTTCATCGCAGGCTTTGCTTTCGATGTTCTTTTTGCCCTTGCACTCATTGGGTTTCTCACTTGGGCATGCTTGATTCGGAATCATAATGGCCAAAAAAAGGGACTTGTCGTGGCTATCATCACATGGTTGTGGTAAGAAAAGAAAATTCAATTACGATTTATAAATCTTATCTGTGATCATCCATTGACTGATCGTTGTTCCAGCTTCATGATTACTGCCATAGTCTATGAGATTTTCTTCCTCGCCGAAGCCGTCGTGACTCAATATTATAATATTGACCTCATGCTCCAAGTGTTTTTCTCTGACCTATCTGTCTGGTTGATCGTCTATGTCTTTTACAACTTGATCCACCGTGTGGTCAATCGTCTCACGGATGCCGGAAAGCCGTATGGTGCCATTTCAATTGTTCATTGGGTGATTCTCGCTATTTTGGGCGCGATCTCCATCGCAGCCTGGGGAATATATGTGGCATTCAGGGTTTACTATGTCCAAGGATCAAGGGGAAATTTGATCGACCTTGTGGACAGTATGAACAAAGTAGATTCTGCCCGAGTCATTCTGTTCTGGGTGGTATCTATGGAAATCTTTGCTTGGTTTCTATTCGCCGCCGTCAAGGCCGGCTCTCATCGCTTCCCTTCGCGAGTAAGTTTTACCATGACTTACCCAATGCTTTCAATTTCCCGACAACAACCACCAAAAGCAAATGAAAGAAGCTTACATAGTCACAGTCTCCCATCTATGCCATTATCATTGGAAGTATCTGTTGGTTCGCCCTTTGTCTTACGAATGTCGTGATCTACATCAGATACTACATCGAGGAAACTACCTTTGTTCCCGACTACTTGCCAACAGCAACCTCGGTTGTACAATTCATTTTCGGTGTTGGAACCCTTGTTGGAATCTTGCTCGGCTGTCAGGGCTGGCACCATATCGATAACTCGATGGATAAACCACCAATGACAGTGCAGTATCCTTACGAGACACAATACCAGCAGTATCCAGCATACAACCAGCAATTCCAGCCCTACAATGGACAGCCGCAGCCTCAATATCCGCAGCAATATCAGCAGCCAGTACAGCCATACGAATTACAACCTTCACCGCAACCACAAAAGTGACACCAGAATGCCTAGCGGTAACAAGTCTAGCTAGTGCCAGTGGGCTTGGTCTCTGCGAAATTCAGTAGCGCCAGTGCTATTACCCATCTTCACTTCTGCATTCATTGCTAAGTCATCGATTGGTATTAGTACTACCACGAGTTGTATGCCTTGTCTGGTTGATTTATTTTTTTGAAGCTTGATGTTCCTTTTTGACTTGATGCCGCGCACGAAATACCCAATCTATGTTACTACCCTGAATATTATAATTATATGGAATATTTGGACATAATGAATTCGAAATTCGTTTCGTCAATTATAGAGCTGGCCTAGTACCTAGCTATGAGTTGCCGCCTAGGGTTCTTAAAGAAAGAAGGAGAAAAAAAAGATATCAATCATTCTATCTGCTTCAAAGTCACTAATGCTTCCTGCCTGGCTCAAAACCAATTTTCCTGGTCGCCATTATGACTCAACAACAAACCGCTATTCTTGGCACTCATGAGTTCAATTACCTCGAGGCATTTTCTCACACTTTCCTCAGGCTGAATTTGACCCTCCAGCCCAGGATGGACCTTTTTGAACATTTTCAACAGGAAATTATTGGCCTCTTCTAGAGCAAGTGGCTTTTCCCCTGTATCTAAATCAGCCTCTACCGTTTTCGACGCCAGATAGGACAATATGCTACTTACCCTCCCACGTATCCACCCATCCAGGGCTCAAGGCCAAGACTTTGATATTCTTCGGTGCTAGCTCTGCAGCATACTTGGCGACCTGAATATTCATTCCAGCCTTGGCAACCGAGTATGCGACAGCATTGCTAACTCCGGACTTGTTAATCAAGTTCAAATCCGCCATGCCCGTGGAGATATGCACAATTTTTTTCTGGGTGCCTTTCTCAATCAAAGGTAGAAAGGCGTTTGTCGCCCATAGACCGCCGTAGATACCCGTCATAAATGGCGGATCAAACATCGCCTTTGTCGCCTCGGAATCAAAGGGAATTTGGGATGGGCTGTAGGACATAGTCGACATATCAACGGCATTGGAGTTGTGTATAAGCACGTCTAGTTTGCCAGCTGTGATGGCAGCTGCAGCTGAAGCGGCTTCGAGGATAGACTTTGGGTCCGTGACATCTCCCTCGATCAGGTGCACATTAGGATAAACGGAGTTTAGCTCGGATACTGAGGACGATTCGGGATTTCGCACGATAGCCAGCACCGTGTTGGCTGGGTTGGCGGCGAGCTGACGCACAAACTCACGGCCAATACCCTTGGAAGCTCCAGTAATTGCGTATGATGACATGGTTTCTTTATTTTGATAGAATCAAGAGTAGTAATAAATCAATAAGCCTATGGGTCTGCTATCTCGAATATCATTGAATTTACTTCCGTCTTATACTTCGACGGAGTGCCAAGCATTCTCGACCGGCCGATCCGATCTTCCCGGCCCGTCCGTCTATCACCCAAAACTGCAGGTCAGCACGGTCAGACGGCCGCTCCGTTTCTTGTCCGATATCTTATATCGAAATTATGAGCACCGCAAGTCCGATAGTGAAGAGGAGGGCATGCGTGGCATGCACTAATGCGAAAGCTAAATGTACCCCACAGGCTGTCAACTTGTGTCAGCGATGCGCTCGTTTGGGAAAGTCATGCACGTATCTTGACCTTCCACAGACAAGGAAGAAGCACAAGGCCGCACCAAGGTATATCTTCCTGAGATTAAAATGAGTGAACTATGTGTTTTTGACTATCAATATAGCCGCGTAGCATTGTTAGAGGGACAGGTCGGCCAGCTAACGTCGCAACTGTCTGCCTTGACCCGACAAAACGATCATAGCAGGCGGATCTCGCCTGATACCCCGGTCGATGTTTCTAATCCTCTTACTAATGACTCGGGCTCATCGCAAGGTCCGGGACTAGAGTCTGCAGATATCTCACTGCTCCTCAATGCTGCTAAAGACCCGTCTCATGGTCTTGCTCCCCCAACCAGCTCCGCTCTGGCGGGTCAGCCGTCTCTAGTAGATCGAGGGCTCTTGAGTGAAAGCGAGGCCGAGAATTTGATTCAAACATTCAGGGTTGCCCTTGTACCCAAGTTTCCCTTTGTGCTGATTGCAAGCACCGAGACAGCAACTCGGCTCAGAAAACGAGAGCCTTTCCTCTTTTTATGTGTCGTTGGCGCGACCATAGGTAGCTCACACCCTCTGCGCAAAAAGGTTACCGAGGAAGTCATGAAGCATGTTACGCTAAGGGTCGTGGAACGGTCCGAGAGGAATATTGAATTGCTTCGTGGTCTCTTAGTCTACAGCGCATGGTACACTTACCCTGCGGAGAGGTACCACCCGCAGCTATTGCTGCTGATTCAATTTTGTGTTTCTATATTGTATGATTTGGGACTACACAGGAAGTCTAGCCCAAGTTTGGATGAGCAGCGAGCTCTGCTAGGCACCTATTGGTTATCGGCTAGGTGAATCATTCTTTGCTAGTAGGTTCGTCATCAGCTAATCGTATAGAAGCCTTCATAGTACACTTGGCCGTCCAATAACTGTGAAGCATGATAGTAGAATCGATGAGTGCATTGATAATTTGGCGTCCACTGAAAATCTATCAGACAGAATGATTGCACCGTTTATTCAACTGCAGTCTTTCTTGATAACAATGGATGATACTTACGCTTCGATGCAAGCGAGAGGCGGAAGGGCACTGGTTCAAGTCATACGCGAATCTTTACAACGACAACTTGGCAGCATGAAAGCTCGAATAGAGCAAAACCTTCCATTCTTCCCTTCCCCACTAGGTGTGTCTTGAAGCCATTATTATTCTTATATTGCAGACTAACCCAGCCTCTTAGGGAATGCAATACGCACCGAACTCCTTTATGCGGAGATGCGACTCGAGGAGCTAGCACTTCGAGAGCAACTGTGGACTGGAGAGTCTAGCAGCGCAGTCAGAATAAACATGTTGATGACTATGATCCAGCGAGGCAAGGAAGTTATTAGTACGATCAGGACCTTACCAGAATCGGAAATTGCCCAGATGACAATAATTACAAGCGCCCACATATGTGCCGCCGTGGGCTATATTCCCACCGCTGTCCTGTCTATTCTCAACATTCTTACAAATTCCGAGGGCTCCATTACGGAAACTGATGTGCAGGCCATTTTAGAAGCAGCAGATTATCCTCATGTAGTTACAGAGCTCGCTAACGCCCTCGACACAAGACTCTTTGGAATGTCTGCCGCAGACAAAGAGTGGGATATCGCGGGAAGTCTTTGCTCTAAAATGCGGCTCCTAGCACGCTGCTATCCGTATCAAGTCAAGGCAATTGTTGGCCCTACCTCGTCCAAAGATGTCAGCCAGAGCACAGCTATGATTACTGCTGATCACCCTCATGAGGATTCTTTGGCACCCCAATTATGGTCATCTATTGATGGAAATGATAGAAGCCTGGAGGACATGCTGCCTATCGATGAGATTCAATGGGAGTCTTTGCTGAGTGACTTCACCGGATTCAACTAACAAACCAACTGTATCATTCTATGAACGGAGTCGAGAGATGAATGAGCTTAAATTTCTACAATGAAAGGGTGCAAGATCAATCCATAGGCGTGCCATTTCAATCTCATTCCTTTATCGATATTCGCCGCTCATATTTAGAAGAATCTCTATTTTCGAGTGGTCTAAGGTAGTCGGTGGTAATCCAGAACAGCAAGTGATTTCAATATTATATATCAGGAGGAGAGTTTGTTTAAGTGGCTATACAAATACTATCGAGTTGGAGTCTGAAGTATGAATCGTTGTTCCACCGGAATAATTTCCCGATGTGGAAGAGCGGACCAGTTGAGAAACCTGCACAACACAAATTATCTCAGATAGAAACACAACATCGCCGAAGTGTCTTTGATGCAGCTCTCCTAGCATTGGTCAGATCCGCAATCATGACCGGCACGGATATCTCTACTACCGCGACAGACATAAATGTGTTGGCTGCGTTCTTGAGTGATGCGGGGCTAACGGATCTCTCCTTAACATCGGTGTCAGTGGATTGTATCGTCATCTGCGCCTCTGCAGTGCTATATCAAGCCGAATCACTTTTCACCGCTATTGAAAATCGACCATCACTAGCAAAGTGCTTGGTATTATGTGGTGGCGTGGGCCATTCTACGCAACTGCTCTACGACAGCATACGAATTCACCCGCGCTATTCACAGATAAGCCAGGAAGTTAAGGGACTCCCGGAGGCTCGGGTTTTGGAGCTGATCTTGGAAAGATTTTTTGATCGGCGCACTATCGAAGCTCAAGGGTGTCGTATCCTCATCGAGGATCAGTCTACAAATTGCGGGCTCAACGCCTCCTTTACTCGCAAAGTACTGGACGAGGAGGGATTCCACGACATATCCTCCTGCATCATTATTCAAGACCCTACGATGATGCGGAGAACAAGAGCCTCATTTGAGAAAACTTATGAAAATTCGCCATCTGATGTGAATTTTACTAGCTGCCCAATCTTTGTGCCAAAGGTCGAAGAGAGTTCAACAGGCGTCTTGACCTATTGTTCCACTGTCGACTCCTCTGGGCTGTGGTCTGTGCCTCGATTTCTTGAACTTATTTTGGGAGAAATCCCACGATTGCGAGATGACGAGAATGGCTATGGTCCCAATGGGCGCAGCTTTATTCTTCATGTTGATATTCCAGTACCGGTGGAAAGAGCCTGGTCGAATCTAGCCAAGAACAATGCGGATTGGAGGAAGTTATAAGAAGATTACCTCCAGGGCTCAGGGAATATGATACAATGCGCACTATACACGATTCTTATTTCGTCATATGCTCACACATGCGAAAGCGCATCAAGCTCTGACTGGGGCTTGGATCTCTTACGGGATACATTTTATAGGACTTCCCATTCCCAGGTGGTCCATGGAGCATGCTTTGACAAGGTTGAACTTGTGTAGAATCGAAACCAGCTCATGCCGGGTCTGTTGCTTTTTTCATGAACCCCATTCTGGATGGTAGCTCAGCATAGTTCATTGTCTACATGTGGTATCAAAATTCACTGGCATCCAGTAGATAATGTGCATATGGACCTGAAGCATAACACTCATAAAATGTTAAAAATGCTATACTCAAATTTGTGCATGTAACAAAATAGGCTCTATCTCCCATTTTAATCCGCAATGTTAACAAAATTATACATACTAACTGACCACTATACTAAATCGTACTGTTCCTGGCTTCTCCGTCAGGCGGTGGAGAGCGGAGGATAACATCATCTCCACCCGCTACTATCAAATCCTAACAATACAACTCTCTCACCTCAATCTCCTAAAGCCATCAACATGGTTTGTTCAAAATGTCAGAAGAAGCTTAAGAGCACTGAACTCGCCACTCCAGGTGTCAAAAACAAGAATGATATGTACTACGGTTCGCCATCGACTACCTTAGGAGGTGGCTCGAAGGGAAAGGCGACACTTGGTGCAACGGGTGTAGGGAAGGTATGTTATGATCTTTTTTTTTCTTTGGGACTTCATTGCATGGGATGGTCCAAACTATATTGATTTGAATGCGGAATAAACCTGAAGAAATTGGTTGGAGGCTAATTGACTATTACAGAATAAACTACTCAGCTCCAAAGCGAAGAATCCCTACGCTGCATATGCTTCCTCTTGTGAGTCTTGTAAGACGAAAACGGAACAAGGGAAGAAATTCTGCCAGAAATGCGCGTATAAAAGAAATGGTACGTCTGCGTCGACTGCGCTCTCCTCCTACCATGCCGGAGATTCATTTCAAGTCCAAATTTCTGATTCTGATATAGCGTGTCCGATGTGCGGAAAGAGTCTTGCAGGCAAGACAGCCAAAGATCAACCTGTGGTGCAAGGCCAGAAATTTAACCTCAAATGATTGATCTTACCTTTCGAATCTTCATCAATATGGGCACTTTTATATGGCGAGGCGTCTGGGACTCTGAACTTATTCAAACATTTCAATTGACAGTACAAGGTAAAATCTAGTTATACATGGCATACGTGATAAAGTATATGCAAAACGCTGCCAATAGCGCTTCCAGGAAATAATTGCCAGTCCTGGCTGGATAGTCTCTTCTCGCTTCTCATACTCCTCCCCTGGCCCATCAGAACCTTTTCCTACCAATGGGGTATCTCATTCCTTGACTTGTTTACCGATCAGCCAGCATGTTCTTGATGTAGCTGTAGTATTGCGGCAAGACGTGACTTTGGATTTCCTCCTTGGATAGCCACTTGAAGTCCTTGAGGTCCTTCTTGGCAGATAGATCAGCCTGGCCGGCCATTATACGGGACTTGAGGAAGAAAGTCTTCTCGCCGTGATTTTCAGCACCGGTTGCCTTGTCAACGTGGGGCTTGCGGTTCGTGTAGACGTGGTGGCCAGCGGGGTGGAAGCCAACCATCCAGGTGTTCATGTTGACCCCGGCAGTCTGGGAAAGGGTACGCTCAGCGGCCTAAAGTGGAAGCACCATGTTAGCGATCATTTCCTCCCTTTTCTTCTATGTCCTTTTGAAATCAAGCGATGGGTGCTGGGTAAAATTGGACTGACCTGACGAAGAGTCTCGTCCATCTCGACTGGAGTACTGGGGAACTTCCAGTATCCCTCCTTTGACTGAACAAGCAAGTACAATGTTCGTGAGAGCAGGCGGTTCAAGCTTTTTTGGTCGCCCTTCTTATCCGCCTCTGTCACCCGTGAATGCGGTCGGGGGATCTCTTCCTTTTTGCTGGTATCTTGAGAGGTGGCATTGGCCGTGGACTCTGCATCCTGCACAAGCATCTCAACTTGATGCTCAGGCTCAGCCTCCTTGGAACCAAGGAGAAGCTCATCGTTCCATGAATCACTGGCGTACGCGTTGTACTTGCCGATGTCGCGTGCGGGAGTTCGACGTTCCTGAACCTTCTTCTTCCAATCCTCGTCTGCCGGGGTTCCGCGCTTGAAGTAAAAGTATTTTGTGAAAGGCAACGCCAGACGTTCATTCAGACGCTTCTGATAGAAATGGTAGGCTTTTTCGAAGGGTTCGAGGTCACGGGTGATTTGGGGTGGACGGGAGAGGACCACGCCGGCGTTGATTGTGTAAGGGAAAGGGGGAGTAGCGGTGGTAGTAGCGATGGACGGTGCATCGGTGGCAGCCTCAGTAGCAGAGGCAGTCGCAGCAGATGCGTAGTTGCGACGACCAAGGGTACCCTGACAGCTTCTGCACACGCCAGAGTCAAGATTGGAGGGTCCTATTGATAGGGTCGGTTAGCGGAGAGTTCAAATGAGCTGCAAAGTATTGCAATATACATACGCAGTAGCGACGTTATGCGCCGGGCGCCATTGGAACCGGACGACATGTTGTGATGATGTTTTCAGCGATCTGCTGTTGATGCCGACGATGTAGAGAGCCCCGAGAAAAGTTCCCAAGTCACGTTGGCGCTAGACCCAAGTGGGCCAGACCGCCCAGCGAGGCAGTTTAAATTCGCAAAAATTCCTTCTTTCCTTCTTTTTTCTTCTTCCAGGCACCCATTCCTTATCGTCACTGCGTCTTGTTTTTCCCACGGCCAGTTGACCATTCAGCGGTGCTCAGAATGATTTGCGGCTATTTTTCGCTAGCGGTACCTTCATACAACCTAAGGTGTACTGTTAGATAGCTGTCGCGCACACTTCGGCACCAATTTCATATGTTATTCTAACGATTGAGGATCTCTCAGAACGGAGAATATAGACAACCAGCAGATGAGAATAAATAAAGGAAATAAAATTCAATCACAAAATCCACTTTTCCCTCCCCAGTTCAAAACTGTTCGTATCCATACGATATCATATATAGCTGTAGCCAATGTAAAGGCAAATCCAAGATACTCTGTTTCGCATGCATCCAAGGATACCAAAATTTTAAAAATGTTACATATAATCGCCCCATTCTCGGGACATGGAAGGGAGGGGTCCCTTCCATGTCGCTCTACACGAACCTTTGTTGAATTTCCAGCTACTAGCTGTAGATTCTAGTAGAATTTGCGCAATATATATCATTGAGTCGAATGGGTTCCTCAACATTAGAACGCAATGATAGCCTCCCACAGATCATAGGACCATTGGGTCTGATAGATAGGTTATCTGGCTGCGCTAACAATAAAACTACTGGAAATTTCAACTTTATGGTTATCAGATCTAGCGAGAAGTATAATGTCTAGTATAGATCTCAAATTAATGGCTTACTCAATTTATCAGGATTTCAAACATGATATCAAAGGCTTAGATACAGTATTCACCGCCTTAGTTGCCCGCGCCGAGGATCCCGTGACTGAGGACGACCCCGGACTTGCGAGCCGAGGGAAAACGACAGCCGATCGCAGCCCCAACTTCCGACCTCCACGTTCTTCTTCGCGCAACTCCGACACCTTCTTAACGATTGTTCCCCTATTTTCCATGCTCCTCTTATATCATTGACAGATATGTCCTCTACAAAATTATCATCTCCCTCTTCCTCCTCCTCCATCTCCCCCACCAAGCTCTGCTCCAAGACCTACAAGAAAGCCTCCCAGCTCTATCTAACGCGACGCCTCCCGGAGTCGCTTTCGTCGCTCCAGCCAATTATTACTGGGGAGTCACCACAAGATGATCAATATACCAATGGCGATTATGCGGCAGCAGTTGCCCCGATCGCAATTGCTCCGAGCACGTGGAGAATCAAAGTGTGGAACCTCTACATTACCCTACTCAGCGCAATAGTCGACCTTGGCGCAGAGGAGGGCAAGAATCAATTTGGTCAGAAAGAATGGAAGAACATGGCCACCCAAGTACGAGAAGGTGGTATCTGGGATACCGTCGTACAAATTGGCTACCAAGGCCGTGAAGGCTCCGTGGATGCGGAGGTTGTCTATAACCTGTGAGTAGCTTCCCGATCTCCACCCGTTCGCAGTGGCTCACAGCTGACCCTTTCTGACTAGTGCTACCCTACTCCTCAATCACTCATCCTCCCAAGCCTTAAACCAGCAACGCCTAGAAACTTATCTCTCCTCCTACGGACAGCCCAATCTCGACCTTGCTGAGCGTCTCCAAGATGTATCCAATGGGTTCCAACAACAGCGTATGTCTGCGTCAAGCGGAGCAGACACGCCAAAGGACCTCGCTGCCCGAGTAAGAATTATCGAGCTATTCACTCTGCATGTACTCCCTCGCAATGAAGAATGGGAATATGCGACCGAGTTTATCAACTTGAGTGAAGTCTTGGACGAGGAACGCAAAGAGCTTTTCCTCCAGACTTTAGAAGGACTCAAAGAAGAAAAGGAACGAGGCGAGCTGCGTGCAGCCGAATTACAACGTCAGAAAGATGCCGAACTGGACAAACAACGGGACGATGAGCGCCGGCAGGCTGAGGAGGCGGCGGCGGCGGCGGCGCAGCCAAAAGCAAATGGTCACAAGCGGAATACCAGCGAGGTGGACTATGGCATTGAGAAGGGTAGCACACGCAGCCCTTCCAAGGGCAAAGGGTCCAAAGCATCAGACAAATCGTCAAATGGCAAATCTTCAGCCCGAACCGCGCTTTCTTCCAGCTCAAAGAACTCCAAGAAACAGCTCAAGCCGGAGCCTCGCAGCCAGTCTCGGGCTGTGACCAACGCTATTCGAAACCTGTTCAAACACATTGTTCAAAGTGTTTCCGGGAATCCAATGTCAATACTGCGAACTGTGCTCTTCTTGCTAGGTATCCTAATGGCTATGAGTCGGCAGGATGTGCGGGAACGAATTCGCAGGATTACAGGTGGTGCCTGGCAGAAGGTTAAAGGTACAGTTGGAATGGGCGTCAAGGTGAGCTATATCTGAGATATTGGCAAGTGACGAATTGTTGCCTTTATAAGTTTGCATGATTCATCTTGTATATTTCTTCAATTTGGTCCGGATGATTCCCAATTGGGACTGGGAAAGCAATGTCGCATATACATTTCTTTCGATTGTGATTCTTTATGGCTTGTATAAGCATAAATACCAATTTATTGTTATTTGACCAGTTATGTCTATCTTTGAATCTATACTATATCCTATAATGTTTCTGAAATGACTACAATTGTCACCTTCACATGAATTTCACGGATGTGACTGATCTATACAACTTCAGCTTCGACCTTGACCCACTTCCCCGCATACTTCAACTGTATGCCACATTCCTGTGAAACTTGAAGATTAACTGAATCAGTTCTAAGTTGGAATGCTGATGACCTTCCAGAAGTTCCAATGGTTCATTTTGCTGAAATGTCTAGGTATGTTCATTAAAATAAATTACTATTGTACATTATGTTTGTCCACCATCTACTCGATGGGCAGGAATGTACCTATACTATAGGTAAACATAGAATGTTCAAAACACAACAATCAAAACACTTCAATGGCATCACTGAAGCGAAGAATCGTTTCTCCCCTGCGAGAAGCAACCTTGATAAACTTGATCTGATCACCACTCGTATCTGAAATGTTCATGTTGGTCTCAAAGCCAGTACATGTACGTGTAGATAGAAGGGTCGTTTCGTTCGAATCGATGGATGGAAGAGAATATATCGCCCAATTATCATACTCAGTCGCACCATTCCAACTCATGTAAATGACCCCATCTTCGATGACAGCAGCAGGGTTCCAGAATGGCGTAGCTTTCCAGTTATGTTTGAATACACGGTATGACATGGCGTGTGTTGGGGCTCCAAATTGTCCTGAGAAGACAACTTCGCCCTTACTATTGTACTCTTTAAATTGGGGAATATTTCCGTAGCCGATGATAATGTTCGAGGTCGTGGAGACAGGATCGGTGAATTGGACATTACCCTGTGTTTGGGAATATGTTGAATTGGTGGGATCGGATATGTTGTAAAGTAGTGAACCGCTCATGGTGGTTAAGTCGATATTGAAGACCATTCCTGTTGACTCGCCTTCAGATTGACTTTTTCTGTTGGCGTTGTTGAATAGACTGAGAACGAGACTTTTGTCTGTTTCGTTATATACGCGGGCATCATGTTGCCATGAGAAACGCATCTCTTCACCAGTGATGTCTCCTTCGCCGATATCACCCTGCAAATTGTTGTTAGATTCTTCTTGATCAAGAAAGCGTGGTGATACTTTGTAGCTTACTGAGAGTCGCCAACGGACGCTGCCGTCCTTGTTCAGAAAGAAGACGGAGCAATAGAAACGCATGGATATCAGGTATCCATCATTGGTGGCTGCAATAGAGTTTAAGTGATGTAAATCCCAGGGATTATCTTGAACGGAGTGGGCTAGCATCGGCTGTCTAGATTCGGACAGCGGGATCTTATCCTGATGATCAAGGGAGTTCCAGGCGAAGATGATCTCGTTGGTAGCAATGTCGATTTCGTAGAACTGGCTCGCGGTAATCCACGCATCTGATGGACCATCAAATGAACTCAGATCTTGTTGGGTGACGTTAATTGCGGAGACCAAGATTGTATTCCGGTCGGTGATCTGATGTTCATGTACATCAATGTATGAATCGTGAGACTTCCCAGTGGCAGTGACGAACTTGAAGTCCAAGTTGTCAGTCAGTGTGATCGTATAGATTTCCCGGTATGTCGTATCAAGAATGTGCACTTTGCCATAACCATAGCCGCCGACAATTTCTACCTCCCCAGACCAGAATGTGATAACATCCTGATCGAACAGTTTCTGTACTCGGAAATTCATTGATTTTTCCTCGGGCCCTTGATAGACCAATTCACCATCGTTGTCATATATTGTCACAGCGCTGCCAAGGGGATTCTCATTTCGGATGGGAATGAAAAATAGACCTGGGTCAATGCCATCCGTCTTGTTTATTTGAAGTTGTGGGGGCTCCCACGGTCCAGTCTTGAAGGAGGTATAGGGCCAGTATGCTTCTGTTGCTGAACCAAAACAACTCAGAAGTAACAGACCTCCA
>Ga0209673_1000352_pt1 | contig 83887 bp, 82 predicted proteins | sample AraplaCol_mMS_r2_2_FD_184274 | JGI IMG/M metagenome (GOLD analysis project Ga0209673, IMG submission 184274) | Arabidopsis root microbial communities from North Carolina, USA - plate scrape MF_Col_mMS_r2 (SPAdes) (version 3) | ecosystem: Host-associated > Plants > Roots > Endosphere | place...
TTCTTGTTTTTTTTTTTTTTTTTTTTTCTCACCTTCAATCCATTAGCATTAAGTCACATCAATCATCATCTCATATTTGCAACTTGAAGTCTTCGACCGGCTATCATGGCGGAAAATTCTTCAAATTCGATCATCTTTAAACGGGCTGTGGCGTTGACTCTCACGATCACCGTGTGCCGCCAGCTTGGGGAGTTGTGGACTCCACTGTCTCTCATTCTCCCGTCCAACATTCTCACGGAGGCAGCGGATGCAATGATTTCTTTCACAAACGCGATAACTACGATATTCTTTGCGTGGCATATCGCGGGGCCGTCGACGACAGAATTTTTATATATCTCACCCGCAAATCTAAGGGTTTCATCATCATTTCTCGTTGGAGTTATCCTTGTTCTTACAGCATGCAGTGACTCTTGGATCAAGAAAGCTCTCCTATGTTTGGTTATTGGAGCTTGTTGGTTTCTCGGATGGAACGTTACTACAGTCGAGCAGCGTAAATCCTGTTGGCAGTTTGTAAAGCAAGGATTGGTCTTCAAATTGTTTGAGCTATGGCAGAAGATTCGTGATTAATTATTATTGCATGAACATCATCCTTTTTTGAATATACGATACTTTCATTTTACATTAGTTTTCTGGTCATCCAACATATTCAGTCAATCTAAGTTCAATCATTGCTGGTTTTTGGAACTTCTATTCTCTGATTAGCCAACCAGTTGGCGCAGAACTACTTATTTTAACTACGAAATAAGGGCAACATCAACGCTATATTTTATTCGAACCCAATTCAGCACTTCCACATTAATTTATTGCCCGTGGTCTTAGATTTATATTGGTTGCCTACACAGAAATATTAGTAAAATACGTACACTTTTTACTAGATATAATGCCTTGTCTTGGAAATATTTCCTGGCTGAGGCGTATATGGACTGTAAACCCAAATAGCAGTAGAATGAGGGTCAAGGAAGATAGAATGCGTCTGCGCTCATCAGGATTCAGCCTGGAGACATACTCGTATGACCGCTAAATTTAGTGCTTGCTCGCACGGTTATTCCCCACAGAACAGCCCCCAGACTTCTTGCAACGCAAGCCGAATACCAGGAATAAGCCAACCAAAATCAAGTCTTGCTTGATGCCTGTTGTCGTAGTCTGAGCGTGTACAAGGCTGTGAACAAGGTCGCGGGCGACTCCCATGGTACGACTACCACTCTCACGAAACATAATGATTTGCAATGATACTTAAACGTCAGTAATGTCAGGCGATAGAGATATGAAAGATATTCCAATTTCTTTTATGAAATGATATAGGCTTGCTAGTTTAAAGTTACCGAGGGATACTCGACTGGCATACTCGAAGCAGCTTCGGCCATCATACTATAATCTACGTCGCGAAACGATGGGGAAATCCATGAAATTTCTTTCAACACCGACAGCATTCGCGGCATTCTCAACTGCCTCAGCTTCCACAAACTTTCATCGTGAAATTTATGAACCACCTTCCTCAGTGACATGGGAAGAATGATATCAAGATATGCGTTGCGCCAATCTTTCTGTGCCACTCGACTGGGCCAAGCCTCACGGCAAGCAAATTAGAACATTTCATTGACCATGATCACAGCTGCAGACAAGGAAAAACGGATCGGGTATTTAATCATGAATAATGGTGGACCAGGTGCTGCGCCTTCGGAGTACCTGGTGGAAGGACGGGAGTTCTTCGAGTTGACCGAGTTGCATCAATACTTTGATATCCTGGGCCCTGGACCGCGTGGCACAGCCGGGAGTACACCTGTGAAATGTGACCCTGAGCCATGGAATAGAAGATTTCCTCGAAGACCTCAAACTGAAGCCGAGTTTGAAGAGATGCGCGAAGCTTTTTATGCTCGAGGCCAAAGTTGTGTGAACGAAAAAGACAAAGATATCTTTTACTATATGGGCACCAAGAGCGTGGTCAATGACTTTGAGGCTATACGTCTTGCACTCAATAATGAAAGAATGAATTATCTTGGATTCTCATATGGAGCCCTACTGGGTGCCGAGTACGCAGAACTTTTCCCGGATAATATTCGTTCTATTGCCTTGGACGGTATTGTCGATCATTCTGTATCAGGTCTTGATCTATGGGGCCCCGAATCAAATGGATACGAAGTCACGTTGAACCAATTCTTCGACTGGTGTGAAAAGAACAGCACATGCGCCCTTCCCAAGGTCCAAGATCTCCCACCCAAATTTGATGCCTTCATCGACTACGCCAATAAAAATCCGATTTCAGCCCCGGGCTGCTTGGATAAAACATCTGAAATGTACCCCTGCTTCGAAAATGTCACTGGAGATGACATTCTACACAATTTACAACCGGCAATCTGTTTCCCGTATGGAATTGGCATAGACTCGATTGGAGGCTGGACCGCTGTCTCAAAACTTCTCTATCAAGCCATGTTTAAGAATGATGGCAGTGCTTTTTCCACAGCAAAATATATCTCCAATTCAGTCACTGAAATGGCCTACGTCTCTATCTTGTGCCAGGATTTCCCACAGTCAAATTGGACTTCGAAAGAATTCCAAACCAAGTCGATTGTCGGCTCAGTAGCTACTCCACACACGCGTGGGTTAGGAGAATTCTGGTATCTGCAGGCAATTTGTATGGATAGGCCTACGCCAGTGCGAAACCCGCCTCACTCGCTGCAAAATGTTTTTGCTGGACGGAATATGAGCACTCCAATCCTTTTGACGAATGCACTTTATGATCCTGAGACACCGATCCAGGCTGCGTTGTCTGTGCAGAGGCAATTGGGAGAAAATGCGCGACTTGCGATTAGAAATGGAAGTGGTCACACTAGTTATAATAGCCCAGGCGAGACTCATGATGCCATTGAGGAGTATTTGGTACATCTCAAGCCTCCCACTACTGGAACTGTTTTCAAAGATTGAGGTAAAGGAACTTGCTGCGGCTTTTCGTGTCTCAGGATTGCCAGTACAGATCTTAATATTGACCAGCCAGACTTTTCACTGAAGGGTAAAGCTATTTTATCATTTAGACAATGTTTATTCAAAAGAAGGATTTGAGGACGCTAATCAATCACACTTTCAACTTCATGAAAGGGTGTCCATAAGAATAGAACAATGATAAAAGCACGGACTAGTTCACAATGATCAAACCGGGACCGGCCAAAGTCCACTTTGAGACTTCGTTCGCATCTCCAAATGGGCCTTCTTTCTTCGTAACTGCAGAAATGGTCAGGCCGTTTAGCTCATGATCATCATAAGGGAACAATGCCGAGGCCACGATAGTATTCCCACTGTGAGAAATGACGTCAAGATGCTCGACAATGGGCAAATTCTGCTGATTGATGTAGGTCATCCACAGCTTGCTGGTCTCGTTTGTCCAATCCTGGAAAGAAAAGGTGATATTTTGGCTCTTGGGGCTTGGAGTAGTGAGAATCTCGAGGGGCTCGAAGGTTCGTAGTGGTATCTCGTTGATGTTCGGACAGCTCCCAGGGTAGACGAAACTTTGAATCGCCGTGAAATCAAAATTCAGGTCGCCAGTAGTTAAAAATGGGAGTTCACTGGGTATCTTTCCCTGTTGCATACGGAACCAGCCTTGTTGTTCTCCCTTATTTGCAATGACTGCTCCTATTTCACGTGCAAGGTCATAATCATTACCCAGGGAAAATCTCTCGATGGTGTCCTGCAGAGTTCCGAGTACAATGTCGGTGAACTTGCTTGCGAGTAGGATGGCCGAGTCGAAGTCCTTGACCGGGAAGAAGTATTGACACGGCTCGATAGGGTTGACATGAAAATGAGAGAGGGCATTATTGGCGCGGATTGCATGAAGTTCTTCTTGCTGCACGAGATGAGCCCAGTCAGCATAGAACAACCATTTATATTGAAATTCAGGACAAGCACAGAGAAACTTACCGCAAGAATAGCCTCCAAAGAAGCCACAACAAGACTCTTGTCATCTGGATCCGAGAATCGATATCCCCCCACATTCTCGGTGATGTTGGCTACAAGCTCATTGAAAAAGGCCACCTCAAAAAGCTCGTTAAAGGCGATCAGTTGGAGGTTGACGATACCCTTGTTACTGATGACCGGAGGAGGAGAGGTATTTGGAAGAGTTCCATGAGCATGTTGTTCGATTAGCGCCAACTCACTGGGACTTGGATAAGGTAGCCCGTCCGGAAGTTCTTGATCAGTATCAGATGCATGATTGCTGACCGGGGCAGCGGATATCAAGGAAGCCGTACTCAAGAGAGCTAACGCGAGACCAAGAAGACGCATAATGGGATGAATATATATAAGAATTGCGTAATACAATGGATTGGATGAAGGTGCAGAATGAGAAGAAGAGTTGAAGTCAAAGTCGAAGTCGAAGTCGAAGTCGAAGTCGAAGTTGAGAAGGAAGTCACGTTTGAATACAAAATCGGGAAGGAGCGATGGACTTCTTGGAGAGTTCCTTCCTTTTTCAGATTGATTCTTTCAATTCTGTTCTTTCCTCTTCTTTCCTCGTTCTTTCCTTTTTTCTTCTTTTCTTCACTTTCTTCTATCAACTCAAGCTTGTCAACTTCAACCATCTTCAATTATGACTACCAACGCCAATTACAGACTCTCTCCGGCTCAGATCAATCATTTCATGCGTCATGGATGGGTACGAGTACCCCAATGCTTTTCCCGCGAAAAAGCGGCTGAATGGACGGCCGATGTATGGAATCGGCTTGGTTTCTCTCCATCAGACAAGTCAACCTGGACGACTGAGATCACGTATATGCCTGAACGCAGAACGGAATCAGTGAAAACCTTTGCCCCAAAAGCCTGGGCCGCGATATGTGAGCTTCTTGGAGGCGAAAAGCGGGTGGCAGAGCACTCGGCTAAATGGAATGATGCCTTTATCATCAATCTTGGGACGGAGAAGAGTGCTGGCAAATGGTATCGACCGGAAGAGCTCACAGATTGGCATGTGGATGGAGATTTCTTTGTGCATTTCCTGGACTCGCCAGAGCAGGCCTTGTTTGTCATTCCTCTCTTTAGCGATATCCAGGAGCGTTCCGGAGGCACCATGGTCTGCTCGGATTCCATCAAGCTGATGGCACGGTACTTGGTGAGTTTTATCGGCCTTGGGCCTCTCGGGTTCTGTTCAGCCCAGTACTAAGTCTGATTCTTTCAATTTCAGTATGACCACCCAGAAGGCGTATCTCCATTTATGGTTCCTCGTGGATCCAAACAATCAAGACAAGACTTTGATAATTTTTACGATGATATGATCCAGAAATGCCATCAGTTTTTCGAGATGACGGGCAAGACAGGAGACGTGATCCTGCTACATCCACTGATGGTTCATTCTGTATCGATCAACAGTCTAAGACAGCCGCGTATCATTACAAACCCACCTGTCTCCCTCAAGGAACCTTTCAAATTCGATCGCTCAAACCCAGACCACTATAGCCTCGTTGAAAGATTTACCTTGAAGTCTCTAGGAAAGGACAGGCTCCATGGCTGGAAGATCAAAGGTCGACGGGAGTCTGCTACACCCGAAAGGATGAAACCTAGAGTGGAGGAAATTGAGCAGGGAATACAGAGAGGCAGGTCAGCCCCTGCCCGACCAAAATCTGGTCGAAAGCACCCAAAGCTTGACAAATGCGATATGGTATGATTTTCATACGAGATTAATACAGGGCTTTTGTTCCCTCGTCGCGACTCGAATGTTGATGTCTAAGCCTTGACCCATTCTTAGCTTGGAATTGCCTAGTCATAGACCTACCACTCCCTAGTTCTTGCCTCTATTCTTAAAGTTGGAAATTAAGTTGGACCAGTATGAACACGTTCTTTTTATTTATATGGCTCCGCCTTAGATTGATCGCTTCAAGAATAATTCCTCCACAGAAAAGCAGACGAAATGCCACCAACTGCGGCAACTCCTGTGATCAATTCCCACACTCCCTGTAAAGCCAATGCTGCAGCGCCCTTGATAGCTTCTCGGTTACTATCTGACATCTGAACTTGCTCCATCAGAATTATATATCCCTTGGCCGTATTAATCAACTCGCTATTCAACCCGGCGAGATGAAGCTCTCGGCCAAAAAGGTTGAGAAATATCATACCGCCGATAGGTACTGACATTGCCATTCCCCATGTCCTCACGTAGTTCGAAATGATAACTGGCAGAGTAGACAGACTCGCTTCCTCCTGTTTTGGAATACTTTGAATTTTGATGTTGTAACTTGAAAGGAGAAGACCGTGGCCCAAACCCATGGAGAAGAACAAGAAGACCCAGCCAACCGTTGGCGTTGAAACATCCAGCAAGATGGAGACTCCAGAGGCAAGAATAGTCAGTATCCAGCCACCTGAGATGATCCACTTCGCGCACTGTGGTTCTCTTGCCAGGACAACACCCACGACTGCAGCCGGTACGGTGGCAAGGCCGGTGATGGAGAGCAATGTGACACCCGATATGGACGTTGAGAGATACTTCGCTGAGATAAAGAAAAATACAAAGAATTGCAACTGGCAAAATACCTGAGAGGGTTGTTAGCTCCAGTCCTAAAGAAGCGATGATTAATATTAAATATACTTACAACGAAACCGTGACAGAAACATCCCAAATACGTCAAGGTAATCGCAGGATTGATGAAGACGCGAGTACCGAATTGCGGATGCAAAGCCCAATTTGATTCATAGAAGGCCAGGGCAAGAAGAATACCTGCTCCAACTGCAATAGGCATCCAAGTTTGCCATTGACTCCATTCGTAAGTAATTCCCGCCCAACTGAGTCCAACAACAATACCGCTCAGACCCAGGAAAGCCATCGTTGCTCCAGACCAATCGAGTGTGCGGAGCTTGCGAAGCTGTATGCTCTTGGATACACGTAAATCAATTGCGAATGGAATGACAAGCATACCCAAAGCACAGAATATGAAATTGAAGTAAAAAGCCCATGTCCAGTTCGCGTAATCTATGAAAATCCCCCCAACGGTCGGACCAATCATAGTACCAATTAGTCGAGTGAGTAGGATATAACACGAATATCGAGAGTGAATGTGTTCTGGCGTTGATTCGGCCATAACAACAAAACATAGGCTTATAGCGCCGCCGCCACCGATTCCTTGTATCAAACGACCAACAATCAACTCGACTAGGCTCATCGATCCGCTGCTGATCCCAGTACCGATTGTCGAGAGGACAATAGCTATTATCCAAATTGCACCATGGCTGAAGATGTCGCTCATCATTGTGAAAAATAGCTGGCTGGCTGCGTTGAGAATCAGGTAGGCTGTATTTATCCATAGTACACTGACAAATGTATTATCGAATTCGTTTGCCAGATCCTTTGCATAATTTTGTATCAGCTATGATTCACAAAGGAAAGATTTGATTCGGAGTTCACAAACCGGCAGCATTGGAATCAACACAGTGGCATCAAACGCATCCATCATCGCCAAGATGACGATGCAGATGAAGATTAACCAGTCGCGTACACTAGGTCGCCATTCTTGCGAGTCTGTCGATATCTCATTTGCGAAGAGATGAATTGTACTTTCTTGTGCTGGGTCTGACTTCACGTCGTCGACACTTTGCACACTTGCGTGAGGCCCGAAGGCAACCTTCGGCTCATGGTCAAAATATTGCTGAATGATTTCCGGACTACCCATTTGCAATAGTGAGCACCTCGATAGCCGTTATTCTTCTCAAATATTTGTAGGTGCGTTGTTTTATAGCCGGTGTGTCGGTAGTAACAGGTGGTGATCTGGGAGATGTCGCAGGATCATGGTCACTTAATGAGTTGAGCATCTTCATGAAGGAGGTCCACTTATTGCAAGCCTGGATTCAATGAAGGGTGCATTTGGATACCGCGAGCCTGGAAAGGAGTCCGTGCAGGCTCAAATTCCTGAGAGCCAAGGGATGATGTCCAGCGGGAGGAGGGTCACAACAAGGGATTGTGGACGGTTTTGCAATCACAAGGGGCATATACGGGGTCTGTACACTATTGATTGTCTTCCTCGGAGAATAACAGTCATTCAAATATAAACTTAAGGTTATTAAGGTAAGTTCTGATTTTGCACTGATGATCAATATGGTCTCTCAAGTGCAGTTGATGCGATAGCTCTTTTAGTCGGTAACTGAGATGGAATGATCCATATCATCAATATCACCCTCTTATTCTCAATGCCTGTTCAAGACCAATTTTACCTTTTCACTTGTTATTGGGCATTCGAGCAATCCTATAGGAAGAAAAGGAATATTGAGTTTGAGTATCGTGGGGATACAGGGACCTACGAGAGTTGCAAGGTCCGGTGCTAAGGGGCCGCTGGAATGTTATGACGTTATACAGTATTTTTCCCTGTGAATCTCGAGCCCTGAATTGTATAATGGATCTTTTTATTTTTTCTTTTTAGAGAATTTCTGCCAACGGCCGTGTATCCAATGTCCTTGATCATTACCCGGGCTGTTCTCAAGCTGGGTTTTGAAATCCATTTCACCATTCAAGACATATGCCTGTTAGTATTACTTAAACGTGATGACTAGACAACTCTCTCAAAGTACGGAAAGAACAGAAAGAGATCCTCAAGCTCTGATGTATCTAGGCCTAAAAAATATACAGTGCATTGATCGGAATTTGACTAAGTTGCGATCGTGTTCAGATTCCTTAAAATATGAAATTAATACACCCAAGACGATACTCATAAAAGCCATCAGTCAGACTGGCGAGATTAGTACTATAAATCATCATATCATAAGAAATGGAAAACACGATGGAAACTAATACTCTATGGAAGAGGCTCAAGATAACCACTTCGGGGACTATTTCTATAAAATTGAGCACGAGATCTCTTGGTTGTATTTCGCTGCCATTCTCCTGTCGGATGCTCATCACCGATGGTTCCTCAACGTCTGCATAATTTAGTTTCCTGACAAATTTTTCACAGTCTTCATGACCTTCCCTATCTGTGCTAGCTCGGCCTTAAAGTCAAAACTAAGTTGTGCGGGAGGATGCGCCAATTATGCCTTGCCCGATTTGATAGATCATGAAACCAACAGGGCGTTTTCTGTTGCATCAGGGAAAAGTAAACGAGGATGATAATCTGACGTCGAATAACTAATAATAGCTACATAATCAAAGAAAGTACAGTGCATAGTAGATCGGATTGTCTTCTGCAATACTCTATATAGTCTAGAAGGGCCCCCACAACAGTACCCACAATTTTGGGCTGCGGGCAACGTCCGGTGGAATAGAATGATGTCGTGCTCTTGTTTTGATCAAAGCCACAAGGCCCTCAATGCACCTCGGGCTTCCCTTTTGCTCGGGTATTCCGCTAAACTAGTGATTTCTCTTCAGGGTTACCAAGCTCCCGGGACATTTGGCCCTCATGACCTCTGTAAAACTGGGCTTGGGGGACCAGATCAGTGGCCTATCTTTGATCTCATGGTTTAGCAGGTATTGAAGAATCTTCTGATCTTACGTAGAGACTATGGGGCCTAACAGAAGAAACTGCCCATGCTTATGTGCAACATGAAACAGAACTACTGTTCTAGTACAATTATCCAGCAGTATGTTGACAGCAATGACGGACGGAGCACTGAGGACTTTTGACAGAGAATCCTGTCACAGGGCAATTTTGACGAATATCATTTGTCTATCTGTAACATGAAACCGATCGAGCAGAGAGACCGTCGAGAAACACAGCTTTAGTGTTCCTATATTTGAACTTCTCGAGTCAAAATCCTCCTCCACACGTGGCTCAGATCCATATAGTACCGGGGTAATTTAATAGTCTGGGGGCCATTTAGGTCTTGGCGCTTACTATGGAGCATTGGACAAAAGGCACAAGGTTCACTCAGTTAAAACGCCAAAATAGCCCTTTATAGTTCCATTGAAGTTGTAGTTTTGATGTACTGTTAAATATTTGCGGAATATGCAGCATGAGAAGAAATCCCGACACAAACCCATCAAGTCATGTCTCGAGTGTAATCGCAGAAAGCAAAAGGTATTATCAGCTCATGATACTTCTTCCGGCATTTTTGTGGAACCATCAATGACACATCACGCATTGCTGACCACTTTCTAGTGTAATCGACAAAAGCCATGTAATCACTGTCAGGGTCGGGGAGTAGAGCATCTCTGCGTCTATTCTCCCTTTCAAACACGGAGAGGCTCTAGCCAAGGTGTTCGTAGAGGACGCAGTGGACAGCCAAAAAGGAGAAGGAAAAGTCCTCTTGCTGGTGCTGGAGAAGAGCAACATACCTCTACCACAATATCGTCGTCCGATTCTGATTCCGACGAGCTGGAAATGGATGGCTTAGAAGCTTTGAGGTAAGTCGGCCAGAGAAATCATCCAATTCTCATCTTTCGGTTGTATCTTCAGAGATAAGTCAATGGGAGTTTGGCACAGATTCACTGATGAAAAAGCGTTACAGGAACTTCCCGTTGATGACAGCGGCAAAAAATGGCATGCCATCTTCGCGATCGCGATCGAGGCTACGCAATTCATGGCCAGAGAGACCAGTAGCTGATTTCCTGGTCTCTATGTTTCTGCAGGAGATCAATCGAACCTACGAGATGATATATCCACCTTCATTTCACTCAAGGTACAACGAATGGTGGGCTCTCCAAGAAAATCTGGAAGGCATATTGGAAGGTGGTATGGGCGACGAGGATGTCGATTTTGGCCTTCTGATCCTACGACTGTGTCTTCTCAGTGTGCAATGTCTACCTCACTCAAGATATCCAACCTCTCGCATTCTGGAAGTGAGTCTTGACCACTTGGAGGAATGCTTCTACTCCATGGCGAACGAAATCGAGAAAACGCAACCTTCGGAACGAAAGCCAACTCTGGTGACCGTACAACAACGATTTTACCACGTATGCTATTTGAGAAATTACGCCAGGATACGGGAATGTTGGGCAGCTTTGAGTGTCACAGTAAAGGATGCACATGAGATGGGCCTACATCTAAAGGACCCTGGAGTCCCACTTAGCAACATGAGTATGGAGCTTCGAAGACGCACGTTTTGGAATTTGTATGTTGTCGATCGGTAAGTCAAATCGATCTTGATCTCAAGTAAATCACAAAAGCCCTTCTCTAACAGCTTTTAAGGTTCATGTGCAATTTTTTCGGCTATTGGCCTCTAATCCCCGAAGGTTATTTCGACATCGATCCTCCACACGACAGTTTACGGACCATCACAATAAGACCTTATATCCTCACGTCATTCACGGATCGGATATTTTGTATCAAGGTGGCTCGGTACCTTACAGCTTTCACAAGTCCTCCATCTTGGAACACCGATCAGTATGATCCAGTATTAGTCTCTGAATTCGCGCAGCGATTCAAAGAAGTGGTTGTCGACCAGCTTCCACCAGCATATTGGCTTGAAACCCCAGATACCAGATGGGACACAGCAGAGCCGACCCTGGTACCAAAGAGAGAGACCCTCCATTTGTTTATTTATAGTGCAAACGCCTCTCTTTATCGGGCCTTTGCGGATCCCTGCAACAATCTGCACCTTGGCGGCAACACTAAAAGCAGATATGGTACGGATCTACTAGCTCTATCTCATCGCCGTACATTGATGGATATTTCCTGCAAAGTGATATCATCAATCACCAGACTATATGTTTTAACAAGTGATGAAGAAGGCGGGACATGCGAACAAATGTTCCTCTTCCCAATCCTTCTTGTCGAGACGCTGGCCTGTCTTGGTGTCTGTTTGCTGGCCATTCAACGTGACACACAGCGGCTATCGAATGAAGGAATTCAATTTAGCCCGGACGCCGACTTACGGTATAGCTACGCTACTTTCTTCGATGCGTTTGGTCTCTTGTCTCGACAGGCCCCTCAGTATGGAATTGCCAAAAGAGGCGTGAGTATGTTGGAAAGCCTTCATGACGTGTTGCATTCCTCGTCTACCAGTCAAAGTCTTTTCCGCATAGAAGAATATCGCAATGCAGCTGTAGGGCGTGAGACACCTGCCGCGGTATGCTTTCATCTGGAGCAAGCTCTTATGACCATGCATAGCCAAGGAAATGGAGAAGTTGCCGATCGGGTATTTTTCCCTTTACCTGAATGGCTGACTACATTTTTTGACTCGCCAGGTCGATGCTGGCTCTTTCGTGACCAGTCGGCTTTTGGTGACTTATTGAAGTGATATGGTTAAATTAGGGCTTAGTTTTTTTTTCCCGGCATAGGGGCCAAAAACAAGAGGAAACAGGGTTTTGAATTTGCATGGTGTGGGTACACTGCAGATTAAATTCGGAGTACATACATACTTCTCCATACACGATCGCATGATTCAAGTGCAATGAGCGACTGATTAGTATCATGAGGGAGCAACTCAATCAGTTGCTGATGTCTTAGAAGTAAATACATAACAACGCCACGAATAAGTAAAAAAGAAATGATTTGGTTAAATTCTAATATATCGGCCACGCAATGCATTTGCCTTCAAACTATGAATGATTGGAGGCCAATCTGCGACTAAATGCTAAAGCGGTTTGAACCGCCATAGCGTCTACAAACCAACCATTCGAAACGGCCGTGACTGGTGCAAGTGAGACGAGGCGTGCAGATCGATTGCTTTTTAGGGCATCGCGCACGGTAGTTGCCTGGAGAAAACTTCCTTGGCTAACATCACAGCGCTTAGTACAAACAAAGTACTCCGGAGTAAAGCCGTTAGAGGATCAAGAAGTATGGAGTCACTTAGAATTCGTAAACCTGCTTTTCGTTGCTCTAGGATAATTTGATATTTTTAACTCGCTGTAAATATAAAGTAGATCTACTATGTAGGGTATGATACCTTCATGCCTGAGGCAGCAATTGATAAATTCTTTTCTCCCACGTGGGAAAGCCCTAAGAATCCTCCAAGTAGACAGAAGTAAGAAGTGTAGATTCATCAATTGCTCTGTATATCTACCATCCAATAGCTAATTGACCTGTTCATAGCAATTACCAGTATAAATGACTCCTTCTATACTCCTCCACCTACGCATGCAGTAACTGCAACATCCAGCGTTACCTGTGCGACCGATCATCGACGTCATGCGGGCCGCAGAAGGAAAAAAGCCAAGCCTGTCGACCAAGTTAGGTCTTGCAGGTTAGCCTTATCGTCTTTTCTTGGTTGGATCTCCCCCTCCCAAAACCTTACGGATCCTTTTTTTTTGACGCCTGTCATATATTCTTTGCTTCTTGTTTTTTGACTCTACTTCTTCATTGTCTTCCCACTCGATGTACCTATAAAGCATTGGCGCAGTGGGAAAGAGGTGGAGAAGGAAGAAGAAGGAAAAAAAAAAAAGGAGACATCCTCGGATATCATCGCCGGTCTCATCATTAACACCATTTATGTACATTGTACATTGAACCTTTCTCTCATGGCATTCGCATTGTCTCAGATTATTCAAAGCTCTTGCTTGATCCTCACCAGCGGCCACCGGTATTAACCGGCGAAAGCTTGAGAATAATGCGCACCGGGCTGGACAAGCCGGGCGCGCTGTCACTCTTGATAGTGGTGATATTTTCACTACTTACTCTCGCGCCGTCATTATCAAATTTCTACAACCTAAAACTGGCCGATTTCACATACAATCTCAATGGGGCTCGACGTACGTACAAAGGCATTGGCTTTGAGATGCCGGGGGCGCGAGCTAACGGGCAATGCGCGGATTCAGAAATGCCACTCATCAACGAACCTGTCGCTGAATTTTCCTCGGACACATCCCCGATCGAATACCGGACGTCATGGATCACAACGGCGCAATATAGGCCTCGTGGAAGTCGAATGTCGCGTTCTTCGCGCTCCGGAAACAATCTGCCCAGCATTCCGGGGGAGATCACCCCAGTCGTGAATAAAAGTCGATTATCATATAGCACGGCGGAATCATCGTTCATGTTGAGTCGACGAGCCCGTGATTTTCGAACTTATTTCATTCAGCAATTAGACGACTACCAATTCTTCACCCCCTTTTCGAACCGAAGCTCCTCCACCGAAACCACATACATCAACCCTACCTCTCCCCCTTCTAATCCCTCTCCACGACCGACCTCCCTTGACGAACCCTCATCCGAAAATACACAACAGCTAAATAATGAGCCGACCTCCTCATATAAAGAGCCGACAAATTGGCTGAGACTGCAGCTCTCGCCTTTGCTCGGCATGTGGCAGCAGGCCTGTCACGCTACAATCGACCTTTGGGGAATTACACCTGGGCTATCAAGCGCAGCCCCCATCAAATATTGCAAATCATCCTGGAAGCATGCCACATCCTTTCTTCGCGATGATCAGGCGAAAACAAATCAAACGGCGGTTATCCCCCAATCGCAAGATTCGCAAGCACGGACCAATGTCAATGTGACTTCAAGTCTTCCAGCGCAAGTCCCGAAGCCAGCCAACTTATCCCACGACGAAAGTACCGATGCTGCTATTCGAACCACGCCTGAACTAAAAGGTAGTTGCATGGCAGTGGTTATCGGGTTGGTTGTGGGGATCATGTGGTTTTGAACAGCTCGCTGCTTCGAATACCGATGGCTTAGAATGAGCTTTCGGGTATTTTCAGACCGCAATGCGCATGTTGTCAACAATTGGACATTCGAGCATCTCGATGTCATTTATGTCTTCTCATGTCTGTAATGAGTTTCTTTTCTTCTCCCGTCTGGATGACCATTTTTGGATAGGTTCTAGCGTGGATGGCACTGGTAGGCCTCCAGTGGATTTAATAACAAATGTATTTTGTATAATCGAATTCTATAACGTCAACACAAATTTGAATGACAGAAAAATAAAAAGAATGCCGTAGACGCCGTGCCCTGTCATATATACAAAAGAAAATCAAAGAGAGTAAGAAAAGTTGCGACTTGGCGGCTTGGAAGAGCTCAGCATACTTCCTGCATGGGCCGTGGTTCCCACTGTGTCAATGGAAATTGCGTCGAATCACGATCTGCATGTAAAGAGCGATCAAATGCACCGGCCTTTCCCAATTGACGAGCCTTCTTGATAAGTTTACCCGGGTGGTAAACAATCAAGACGAGCATCGAGAGGAACATAAGAAACGCATCAAACACATAGATATACGCTTCCTTCGTATTGACATCCGTCGTCCTGGACGCACCGAACTGAATCGTTCGAACTAAATTTCGAATCATCATCGCCGTACACGCCACATACATCGCCCACATATACGGCACCCATTTAACATCCGGATTCATACTCAACAATGGCGTAGGCGCCTGATTCAAACGACGATGAAATTTAACCGCAATAAGAATGAAAAAGGCAAAGACGACCAAGGAAAAAATTAATCCTGCCAAAACGACTTTCTTGCCGATATTCATGATATTGGCATCACCGGTGACTTGAACTCCTGCACCACCGAGTTGAGTACAGAAGCAGAGGACGTCGTTCATGACGAAGACGAATGTGAGCCATTTTGTTCGCATACTGGATAGATGCTCTGCTTCGAAGGAACGGATTATTCGACCGAGGACCATGTATACTGTTGCTGCGATGAGGGGTGGTGCGCAGAGGATCAACATTTCTTGTAGAGCCCAGGACCTGATATCGAAACGGGATTCATGAGACCATGCTCGACCGTAGTAGCCGAATGTCTCGCCTGTTTGGTAGATGTGGTGTTAGATATGGGCGGGAATAATGCTGGAAACTGAGTGGGATGAAACGTACATATTCCTCCTAGAATCAGAGGTATGAAGTATGCGGCGCGGAATGGGATTGTCATAACGATATGTACGAGTGTTGCAATGCCGAATATAGCCATGAAAGCGTATCCTGCCGTAGCAGATGGTGTATAAGGGTAGAACTCGACGGTGGGTTTAGACCCATTGACGCCGGGATGATAAACGATATCCATAATGTGTTACACCAGTGTAAATATGAGATTGAAAAAGAGAGAAGATATTGATTCATGTCCAAATGGAAAGACAGGACTGGCCATATTTATGATCAGGATTCAATCGATCGTTCTCCTCATCGTTGTGAAGGATATTACCGGATTAGGAAATATTTTTAACGAATACGCGCAAGTGGAGTGTTTGAAAAGACGCTGATCTTTTTTTTTGCCAACGCGCTATGGAGCATGAAATGCTTTTCTACAATAAGAATTATCCACTAGATCTCTTATATTTATCTTCTAGGCAGAAATTTGACTATTTTTAGGCTGTTGATTCCCGGATGGAAGATAAAAGGGTCCACGTACTGAAAAACTCTATAATCTTAATTGAGCGGCACACTCTCTCACTTGATACCCCTGATATCAAATAGTTGTACAGAGTGGGTTTGCCTATGTCATAGAAAAGACTTTACGTTCTCATGGTCTGATTCTTTTAAGGTCAATTTAGTAATTTCCACTCCACGATTTGTATTAGATAGGATCAACTTGACTTTTATTCCACTACCCCGAGGCATTATTGACAGCTATCAGCATAGCACGATTTAAAGTAATTTAAGAAGATAGAATGACAATATCATTCATTGCACAATTATATTCATGACCCTTTCACCTTCTGCAAAGGCCACTCAATCCACGGCCGATACTCCTCCTGCAAAAATGTAGAAACGCCCCCAAGAACATGCTCAGCCCAACCTTCCATAAACCAAACAGCATCCATATATCGAAACATAACAGCCCAATAAGCAAGAACGACCAAAGCCCGAGGTTCTTTCTCTTCTAATAACCTAACAAATCTCTCCGGTAATCGATATAACCATCCGATTAAAAGGTCCATGAACGCAACACCAAGTTGTCCCGCAGATCTGCGTTCGTAGACACTGTTCACTATTTCATATAGATTGTCCAGAACGGAGACGTATATCGGAAGATCATCGGCAGGAGCCTCTTGCTCGACGAATCGCTCCACAGCCTGTGTGTGGACGGTATGTTCGTGTAGTTCGATACGCATTGACGGCGTTATTTCGGGTAATGGACTGGATGGTGTTGGTTCCAGGACACCGCTAAATACCTTTTCATGATATTTTCCAACTGTCAACTTGACACCCTGTAGGAGAACGAGCCACTCTGATGGACCGGCGTCGCTGAAAATAAGGTATTGTCCATTTCTAGGCCCCCTTCCAAAATAAATGAAGATTATCAGCACAGCTGACATGTATATCAGTTGGCAATTATTTTCATTCATATCTTGAAGGGAAAGAACATTTGTGACCGTTCGTACACCGAATGTGAAGTGGCCATCTGCTTGTTGGAGGTATTTTTCTCGTTCGTCTGGTCTTTCATGGGCAAGGTGGAGAGCGGATAGAGCAAGCAATAAGTGAAGGATTGATGGGAATTCGATGCCCCATTGTACAAGGTGATGTTGCCAGAGAACATGGGGGTCGCTAATGGCCATAGTTTTGTATGTGGATATAGACCAGTGGTGAAAGAGGTTAAGATCAGAGATGGATATTGTACTCTGCAATGAATCTTTCAAGAGATCACATTGCACCCCTGTGGATTGGCTATTTGTGGAGGACGAGAGCTGTGGTTCTGACGTCGGGGTTGATATACGGAATGTCTGCTTCAATCCGCCCGCTGGTAGTTGACGAGGTCGGAATCGACGAGCTGTCCTGCGAACAGGCTCCTCTGAACTATCTGGGGCTGGTGATTCCGAGTCAGCTGTGGAAGTGGCCGTAAATGTGCATTCGATATTGTGGTTGGAACAGTTAGAGCAGCTGGGCCGTTTCTCATCGCACTGGAGTAAATCAGTATGATCCTCATCAAATATAGATATGATACTAGCTTCCTTTTTCCTATTTGGGAAGCAAAGTAAAGATCGTATCATGTATAATATCATCTTGAAGGAATGCAATTCAGAGGCAAGGAAGAACGAGAGACTGAAACCCGATGAAGGACTAACGGCTTACCTTAATGCGCCTTCGCTTACAATTAGCGCAGCCTAAACGTGACTTCCGATGCGTCCGTCGCGGTCGGATGGATTTTTTCTCAGCCGAGGGGTCCATCTTGTTTCTTTCGCAAGCAGGATGCGTATTCGTTCTCAGCAACTCTTTATGACGTCCAAATTCACATAAACGCCCACTCCAGGCTGCATAGATTTAAGCTCAAGCGAAAGAGATAAAAGTATTAGCCTACTACATGTCTCTGAATATCTCTTCCTTTGCTGTAATGACCGTGCCAGGCATCGAGATATTCTTTGGTCGTTTGAAAGGAGGTTGTTGCGAATACGCAGAAATTGCCGCTTTTGGACTGACGGCCCCACTTGGAGATGGGCCTAATTGGCTTTTTAGGATTCACTCGGTATTTTTTATTATAGAATTTTTATAGATCAAAAGTCAATTCACTAGAGAAATTCTGACCAGGGACTGTTCTATTTGCATTCCTTGGAATGAGTAGCCAGGGCTCAATATTAATGCTGGGTTCCAAGTTTAGTGCTTAAGACGCCAGGGGATCAAGGCTAGCCTTTTGTACTGGGCTCGATGAAAGATCCAAAGAACCGTCTGCTTTTTACGAATACTACAACTGGTTTAAAAAATAATTGAATAATTGAAACTTGAGAAAAAAATTGAATTATTGAAGCTAATTTTCACATGGATTGGAGGCATCAATCTTCGTTAATAAGGGGAGATACAGAAGCATAGCGTCATAGATATTGGGAATTCGAATTCCGAAGCGAAGAGAAAATTTACAGACGAGCAGGGCGACCAGAGATAGTCGAGCCGTAGACAACGTCAAAGCGGTCCAGGTTCATAACCTTATCCCAAGCAGCAACGAAATCACGGACGAACTTGGACTGGCCGTCGTGGCTACCGTACAACTCGGAGAGAGCGCGGAGCTCAGCATGGTGACCGAAGATGAGGTCGTTGCGAGTGGCAGACCACTTCTTGGCACCGGTCTTGCGGTCAACACCCTCGAAGGTATCGTTGTTGGCGTTGACGGACTTCCACTCGGTGTTCATGTCGAGGAGGTTGACGAAGAAGTCGTTGGTCAATTGGCCAGGACGCTGGGTCAGAACACCCAGGTTGGAGCGGTCCCAGTTAGCGCCCAGCACGCGAAGACCACCGACCAGGACGGTCATCTCGGGTGCGGTGAGGGTCAGCTGTTGAGCCTTATCAACGAGCATCTGCTCACTGCGCACACGGTTGCTGGAGTGGCCGTAGTTGCGGAAGCCGTCGTGGACGGGTTCCAGCCACTGGAAGGAGTCGACGTCGGTCTCCTCCTGGGTGGCGTCCATGCGGCCAGGAGTGAAAGGCACGGGGATACCAGCGGCCTTCTCCAGGGCAGCGTTACCGGCCAGAACGATCAGGTCGGCCAGCGACACCCGCTTGTTACCGGTCTGGGAGCTGTTGTAGCGGCGCTGGACATCCTCGAGGACAGCGAGAACCTCGCGGAGCTGGGCAGGGTTGTTGACCTTCCAGTTGTTCTGGGGGGCCAAGCGGATACGAGCACCATTGGCACCACCGCGCTTGTCACCACCACGGAAGGTGGCAGCGGAGGCCCAAGCAGCGGAGATGAACTTGGTGTGGTCAAGACCGGAGGCCAGGATCTCACGCTTCAGGTCGGCAACATCCTCCACATCGATCAGAGGGTGGTTGACGGCGGGGATGGGGTCCTCCCAGAGAAGAGTCTCCTGGGGAACCTCAGGGCCGAGCCAGCGAACGCGAGGACCCATGTCACGGTGAAGCAGCTTGAACCAGGCACGCGAGAAGGCATCAGCCAGCTGGTCGGGGTTGTTCAAGAAGCGACGGGCGATCTTCTCGTAGGCGGGGTCAAAGCGAAGAGACAGATCGGTGGTCAGCATCCTAGGCTTTTGCTTCTTACTGGAGTCGTGGGCATCGGGGATGATATCGTCGGCATTCTTGGCGGTCCATTGGTTGGCACCAGCGGGAGACTTGGTCAACTCCCAGTCGAACTTGAACAGGTACTCCAGGAAGTTATTGCTCCACTTGGTAGGGGTCTTGGTCCAAGTAACCTCAAGACCAGAGGTGATGGTATCGGGACCCTTACCGGAGTTGTGACTGTTGGCCCAGCCGAGGCCCTGAGACTCCAGACCGGCGGCCTCCGGCTCCTTACCGACATTATCAGCGGGAGCGGCACCGTGAGTCTTACCGAAAGTGTGACCACCAGCGATGAGAGCGACGGTCTCTTCATCATTCATGGCCATACGGCCAAAAGTGATGCGAATATCGCGGGCAGCCGCGACAGGATCCGGGTTGCCATCGGGGCCCTCCGGGTTGACGTAAATGAGGCCCATCACGACGGCCGCAAGTGGGTCCTCGAGGTCGCGAGTGCGAATATCACTCTGCTTCTTTTCCTGATCGGTAGTCTCCGGGGCGTAACGAACGCTGTTGGTGAACCACTCACGCTCACCACCCCAGTAGACGGACTCATCAGCTTCCCAAACATCGGCACGGCCACCGGCGAAACCAAAGGTCTTCAGACCCATTGACTCCAGAGCCACGTTACCGGTGAGAAGCAGCAGATCGGCCCATGAGATCTTATCGCCATACTTTTGCTTGATAGGCCACAATAAGCGGCGGGCCTTATCCAAACTGACGTTGTCGGGCCAACTGTTCAGAGGGGCAAATCTCTGCTGTCCCTGGCCACCACCACCACGACCATCGAAAACTCGATAAGTACCGGCACTGTGCCAAGCCATTCGGATGAACAGGCCACCGTAGTGACCAAAATCGGCGGGCCACCAATCCTGAGAGTCGGTCATAAGGTTGTGAAGATCTTTCTTAAGAGCATAGTAATCCAGGCTCTTGAAGGCTTGAGCATAGTCAAAGTCCTTGGTCAGAGGGTTGGTAGCCTCGGTATGCTGACGCAGGATGTTCAGCTTGAGGTTCTCTGGCCACCAATCATTGTTTCGTGTACCATGGCCGGCGACATTGGCCGACTTGTTATGAAAAGGGCATTCACCCATGATTGCTAATATTCCAATTCAAGGGGGAGAGGGGCTTAGAGAGGAGGAAGGAAGAAAGGTGAGGATGAAGAAAGGGAGAGAAGAAAAAAAAGATGAAAAAGTGTACAAAAGGAAACCCGCAGTATAAAAGAGAAGAAGCTTGGGAAATGGACGAATCTGTTTTGTCAGCCTTGAATGGCTGGCCACGTCTGGCCATGACGGATTTTTAATCTGGCGATGGGATTGGTTGATTTGTTCGTTTTATGGTGGACCAGGTAGAATGCGGGGAGACCTTCACGGCGAACCCCGTCTTTTTGATCGTCCTATACGGTGTAAATACGGACAGTATTGGATATTCTCCAATTTGTGTTGGTTATTATTCTCTCTATTATTTTCCCGTTCTCCTCCGATTTCCCCTCTCGAGTTGACAAACCCACATTCGTTGCGTTATGATTTGTTGCTGTCTGGTATCTGTACTGTACAGTATATCGGCACGGCTTTAACTGGTCAAGTACAGTATGTTGTACTACCATGCATACTCCGTACAGAAAGGTTTCAATATCACCCCGCACTCCGACATACCTAGGTACTAATCAGTCACCGCTGGTTTGTACGTATCATATGATCCCCTTGACTGCTTTCTCTCCAATGGTGATTCGCCGTGAGACACGGTTGTCCATGTATGACGTCAAGATCTTGAATCTATACCCCCTACATTCGAGTATTCTACGATTGATGCAAATATGTATTGGAATCATCGCGATGTCTTTCCTCTCAGGATTTATCCCTAGCCATCCACTCTCGCCTATCAAGTATATTTAATAGACTAATAATTAGTATTCCTCCACTACAACTTGATGTTGATCTCGCGTCTCCTACACTTTTTAGGAAGTTCTTTCCGAGATTCCGCGGGAAATCCACCGCAACCGCGGGTTTCTCATCAACTAAATTAGTTGAATGTACCACAATAAGACACTTGGTTACCACTTAGAGTATAGTTAGTATAGTATATATTTGTAACAATAGACCGGTCGATATTATAAACCCCATGACTAAGTATTTTATTCTAGCAGCAGTGGTACTGTACATAGTTCTGAGATATCCTCCACCTCCACTTCCCGATCCACGCCACCTCGCCCGGTCTGCTTTCTCATTCAAAGTAAATGCCTACACCTTAATTTGTCAACTTTCTACTCTAGAACCCGAGCAAGCAGGAACGTCTGCTCAGTCATATACTTATCCAGTAAAGGCTCCATCTATATGCTGAATAATGTCATTCGTACTAGGATAAGTATAGAATTGCATTATCCCGCCTTGGGAATTCTTCTGCCCACTGGTAGATGGTATATTTTATTGAACTCGGATAGACCAAGCCCAAGAATGTGCTAAATTCAGAGCAATCATTGTTCAATGTCTACTGGGCAGTAATGTGCATGTCGTTTGATCTAGCTCATGAGATGGAACTCTAAAACCTTACCCACAAGTGCTTCTTCTAATAAATCCGCTCTAAACCCGATATCATTTTCCCTTCCCCTAAATATCATCTTGAACATTTAGCAGACTGGAGAGTGGCCTTGAGTAGAAGTGGGGAAAGAATCGCAATTGGAGAGTTATCATTGGTCAGTCTGTGCTGACATCAGGCTAACCGCTTCGGGCTCAGCCATGTAGAGTCTGATGAAGCTTAATGGGTAAAGCTGGCCCTGATGACAAGAGACTAGCCCTTTCAAGCCTTGGAGAATCGAGAAATCGTTGCTAGAATCTCCAATATTGCACTGATGACAATGCTTTAACCTCATTTGGTATCCAAGACTTTGGTTGATGTTCATTGAAGCTACTCTCCGAGCCATCGAAATGAAGCAATAGAAATCTATAAAGATGGCCATCAGTCTTCGGATTGAAAGATGTCAGAAACTCGAGCCGGAGATTCTCAAGATCAATCCACCAAATCTCTTTGAGAACAAAATGTCTACCAAACAAATCCTTCGTTCAGAGAATATCCTGCAGAAATATGGAGAGTCTCTTGCTAGAAAGACGGGTACGATTATACTTCTCTTTGAAGCTCTGATAATTTGGATTGAGTCTCACTATCTACTATCTATATACAGTCTTAATCACTGGAATATCCGATGAGTCTATCGCCGGAGAACTCGCCATTCAACTTGCATCCGCATCCCCGAAATTACTCATCCTCAGTGCCCGAGCCGAATCAAAGGTCAAACCAGTGATCGATCAGATCAAAGAGAGAAACGCCAATGTGCAAACTCTTTTCCTCAACATGGACTTGTCAGACCTAAGTTCTGTCCGCAAAGCCGCTCAAGATGGCCTAGCTGATGTCCCCAAAATCGACCACGTCGTTTGTGTGGCTGGTGTCATGATATGTCCCTACGGAAAGACAGCGGATGGATTCGAGACCCAGCTTGGCGTGAACTATCTGTCCAATTTTCTGCTCATAAAGCTTATTCTGCCAAAAGTTGAGGCAGCAGGTCCCTCGTCATCTATCATCGTTGTGTCTAGCTCTAGTGTCCGAACCGGGAAGATTCACTTTGACGATATTGGTTTTAGTGTATGTGAACTTCATCCTTTATCGTATAGTTTTTCTGACCTGAAACCTTATAGGAGGGCAAAACATATGATGCTTACGCTGCATATGGCCAGTCAAATGTTGCAAGAACCATGTTTGCCAAGAAGCTAGCGGAAAAGTTGAAGGGCAAGGGTATCCGAAACTTCAGTATTGACCCTGGTGGTATGGAAATCCCTATTCGCTTCACGTTTGACCTAATTAGTGTACTAACTTGCAGCAGCTGTCCAATCTGGATTGCAAAGACATTTCACGGAAGACTTCCAAGCACAAGTGGGCGAAATGATGAAGGCTGGCTGTAAGATCACCCAGGAGATTCGGCTACTCGCTTTTACTAAACATTTATAGACCTCATTGATATGGACGGAACCAAATTTGATTTTCCCCCTTGGACTAGTCGATCGGAAGGGGCTGCAAACATTATCACTGGAATGATTGATCCTACTATTGCAGGTTGGTTACATCGCAGAAATTAGAGGGAGACTTGAAAGTGTTAACATGTAATATGCAGATTTCAATGGTTCATTCATCAGTCAAAACGTCATTGCAGATGACGACTTGCACTCTCACATTCGTGATGAGGACAATTGGACTCGACTTTGGGATATGAGCGAAGAATTGACTGGGGTGAAATATTAGACTTACACTAATTTATGAACCTGGGCTGACAGGCAGCTGGTAGCACACTGATGCTATTTTGATTCCTGAATTTGATACATTCCATAGAGTTAAATACGGAAAGTCTTGATTTTTCTCATACATACATCAATTACCAATAGTTGTCATAGGCGCATTATCAGTCATTTCATTGATTACTCCTTAATCTCTTTAATTCGAGGATGATCAAATTCCACTTTCAACGGATCCTCCCCTCGTTGCCTCCTCCAATAATTAGTCGACCGTATAAGATCGGTACAATCCCTCAGTAACCAATTCCATTTCCTAAAAAATCCCTCAGTGACTTCATAAGCGGATGGATCCCACGACTCGCCCCATACTAGTAATCCAACTTCGGCCGAAGGACCGCAGAAACCATAAAAATCAGCGCATATTTCGTCTTCGTCGTAGACACCCATTTGAGATAAGAGACTATTGCGGAGAGATTCGATAGGGATAATGTCGATCCACGGGTGGTGAATGATGCTTTTTTGGGAAGAACTTGGTTGGAGACTTGGTGGTAGTTGAAAGGGTACAGGGCATGGGCCGGAGATATTGAAATGTGAGGCGATGTCCTCGCATAAGACTTCCATCGATAATCCCATTGTAGCGGCGTTTGCGACCATTGCACGTATGATGTTGAGTTGAGTCACCGAAAGAAGGATGTTGGTTGCCTTTATGTTGTTGGTAGCGTAGTTGGAGACTTTTCGTTGTAATTCAATCAGATACTGTGCGCGCGATATTTGATTTGAGGAACAAAGGGCTTCGTTATATTGATTCACGCTTAGGTCCTTTGATGGTTCATCGAGTCGTGTATTGCGGTTTGTTAATGTCTGCTTCTCTTGGCGCTCTTTTCGAGTGAAGGTACGGGTTTCATCTGTATAAACGACCCATCGCCTCGTTTGTCCCTTTGACTGTTTTTCAATAGCCTTTCTTTTCCCTGGAGATACATGCCAAGTCAGTATAAAGTAAGACGTCGGGTGGCGGAAGGACTCGGCCACTAACGGCTGGCTTGTTGGTTGAGGCGATTCTGGAGCCTGCGCCTTGACGCTGCATCTAATTCTGTTGAACTTGTATCTGTCATTGTAGATGTGTAATCGTACGGGAATAATCCTTGGTACTTGAGAAGGGGAAGTTGTCGAGAATAAGCGCTGCTGTAAATCAATCAGTGGGGCGAGAATGTAAGCGGCGGCATGTAAGGCTTTAAGGACAGCTAAACCCCGAGAAAATCACTTGCAGACGTGGGTCAAGCAGTACCCCTGTTACCCCCTTGAACCATTAGTATAAAGCATAAAAACGACTGATTTAGGTGAAGCAGATGTTCGCCTGTAGATTTGAGGGCGATTATGAATGTTTTGCGAGCACAATGCTGTGACTTGATGAATGGGCCACTGTGTATATTTGCTTACTGGCGAGTGGATGGCTATACATGGAGTACAGTAATTGGAAATTCGACATGACTGCCCACTGGATATAATTACACTAGCAAAGAAACAATAATCCAGATTTATGACCTGCGAATTGCATTGGCGACTTGTATACTTGTACTGATATTGTATATGCCCGAGAAAGACTTTGCAGGCCCTGAATATGACGAGCTTTGGGTGCTGATGTCGAAGTAATCTGACGTCGATGTTTGTTATTGAAACCATGCAAAATTTTTGCAGTACAAATACAGTAATGAGATCACGAAGACACTGCGATCAAACCGCCCGAGCAATGAAATCATTGGCTTGAAATAGAGAAGACCGGTTCACGATATGTCATACACCTTTGACAGGGTAGTATGCGACTATGCAGGTAGCTAGAAACGAGTTTTGACAAGCTCGTAGAAATGGCAACCGGTACCAGCGAAGCAAACTCATTTTAAATCAGGAGTAAGGGAGAGTAGGCCAGGCTTGTTGGACCAAGATGGCTTTCCCACGTAGGTCGTGGTGCATTTTCTTCACTGATGGCTTTTTTTCGTTTGGCTGAAATATATGGTACAGTTGACAGGTGTATGCAGTAAAAGTACAATGGTCGCTTCTGAACCGTATGGCATCTGACCATCCTCAAGGCAGAGGATTTGATGAGGCTCGTATATCTTCACTGTGCGTACAGGGGTGGTGGCATTATGAGATGACCTTCGCCGTCATCAAGTTCACTCCGGAAACTCATTCCATCATGCATACACCGGCTATGTGCGGAATTTTGCAAAGTAGCAAAAGTAATATCATGCGACCTCAATGGTTGCAGGAATGATTGGATTCAATGCATGTCGATGAGAATACCAGCGTTCAAGCTTCCACGTCTTCCAGAATCAATGAGTGAGGCATAACTCCTTCTCCAGACGAAACTATAACCCAATTCATTTCTCTGCATCAGCAACCAATTGCTCTACCTCCTGCTCAGTCATACGATGAAAAAGCTTGCGCGCATCGTCAAGATTTGCTTCCTTGGGCAATCCATTCTCCACAGACTGGACATGAATCACAGGCACATCAAAGTCATAAACATCCTTCCACTTTTTATTTCCTGGTTCATCGATATAGGTCTCCACAAATTCGAAAGGACGGCGCTGGTGTAATTGAACGACAGTCTTTTTGGCGTTGTCGCAGAGACCACAACCAGCACGAGTGAAAAGGGTCAATCGAGCTTGACCGAAGAGGGCACGGGAGGGAAACATGTTGTTTAATAGCTGCAATTGATATATCTGTATGCTATAATGGCAAATGGAGAGAGGGTGGAGGGAGAGTAAAGAGGACAACGTTGACGCGCGGGCCGTCCTTCTCCGCGTGGAACCTTCGAGCTTCTCCAGCTAAACCGCGTTCGGTTTTCCAAGTTTATTCTGCGACATCTTCTTCTCTTCTTCCTACCCAACCATCCCTGCAATTTTATATATTTATATATATATATATATATATATTGTCCGTTACACATCATGGGCAAGTGCGTTCACAAGGGTTGTGGGAAGGAGTTCACCGACTCGGAGGAAGCCTGCGTGTATCATCCGGGTCCGCCAGTGTTCCACGAGGGACAAAAAGGTAAGTCAAAGTACCTTGGTGCTGCTACCAATGCTCAATCTGTACCCACTGGAGCTTGGTTATTTTCCTAAGCATATGGAATCTACGCTGCAGAAGTAAAGAACAAGCTAATTTAAATGCGCAGGCTGGAAATGCTGTAAACCCCGCGTCTTGACATTCGAGGAATTCCTCTCCATCCCACCATGTACGACCGGCAAACACTCCGAAGTCGATGACACGCCTGCGCCAGAAACCCCAAAGGTCGTCGAGGAACCTCCCGTACCCTCCCCTTCTCTCGAGGTCAAGCCTGTCTCTGAACGTCCACCCATCTCCCCCGCCATTGCCCCTCCAACACCCCCCGCTAAGCCTGTCGTCGAGGAGCCAGACTCCGATGACCCCGACCTGGAAATTCCTGCCAATGCTACGTGCCGCCGCAAGGGCTGCGGAAAATCTTATGATGGGTCTATTGCTCGGGAGGAGGAAAAATGTGTGCATCACCCCGGCTCACCGGTTTTCCACGAGGGTAGCAAAGGATGGTCTTGCTGCAAGCGCCGAGTATTGGAGTTTGATGAATTCTTGAAGATTCCTGGCTGCACTGAGAAGACCAAGCACATGTTCGTTGGCAAGGCCAAGCCAGCAGGCGAGGAGAAGGTTGAGAGCGTCCGGTAAGAGCTTTCCTGGAATACGTTTCGATTGATCCCAAATTTACGCTCCCCAATTTACAACGTGTGAATAAACCCAGCTAACCACAGAGGTATTATTCTATAGCAACGACTTTTACCAAACTCCCTCCTCTGTGAACGTTTCCCTCTATTTGAAGAAGATTGACAAAGAGCGCGCCGTTGTGAACATGACCACCGACAAGATCACTTTTGACCTGCCCACCACGGATAACAAGCGGTATCAAGACACCTACGAGCTGTTTGCTCCCATTGATTCGGAGAAGTCGAGCTTCAAGGTGCTGGGTACTAAATTGGAGTTCACCCTTGTTAAGGCAGATGGCAGCAGCTGGCCGATGCTGCGCAAGGATGATAAGTGGACTGGGCAGCGCATTCAAGTTGGCAATGCCGGACGGGCTTGAGAGGAGTATATAGAGAAGGACGAAGTGATTATTGGGTCACTTTAATGTCGAATATGGTTTATGATTGATGTGATGCGATGTGAGCAGATGATGGATTGCTTTGAATATCCAATATAAAGTACCATGACTGTGACCAATTAGGCAAGGCATACCCTTCAGATGCACCACCATCTACCAGCAGTTCATATCATCCACTCAAGCTTAGCGCAAAATCAGCGCAGCGCAGGGCTCAGTAGACCTTAAAACTTAAGGGCCAATGCTTTCGATGCAGCTTTACAATGGCGAACGTACCACTGCAGAGTTTGCAGCTCGACATAGGCTCATAGCTTAGAGAGAACTCTGCCAAAGCTTATGCAAGTGGCAGTTTTAAGCGGATCTTGTTGATCTCAACTACGTGTTGATCACAGAATTGCAATCTCTTTTTAAAGCCAAATAAACCCAGAGAATAGAGTATAAAAAGTATGTAACGCCCCCTCCACAGCTATAGCGCATGGAGCTCCCCGAAGGGAACCCTAGCATAGCCATAATTTGATTGGGAAAAAGGGAGACGCCAAGTTGGTCTTTGGGGCCGGGAACGGAGGAAAACCCATAGAGCAAAAGCCACAAGAATAACCCTCAGCGAGGCATCATTTGATGCAGCCCCAATGATTAAAGATTATTACATGGTAATGTAAAACCTCTACTGATGATGTGAAGAAGAAAAAAAAAACGAGTAAGGATGGGCGCGGACGCACTTATTTATACGGCAGAAAATTAGGCGGGACACTAGCGTGGAAGCAATTCGGAGAAATAGAATTGCCGGATTCCGGAAGGGTCTGTCCCGGTACTACCAAAATAGGGAGTTAGGGCAAATCAACGAGGGCAGACCCCACCCCCGTGACCGCCCCCCTGTTTCAGTCGCATGTGATGAGACCCTCCCAAAGTGGAGCGGGTTGAGGCTTGTCTGGGAGAATGATTTATTTGTACATTATTGCAGTCATTATGTAGATGAATAGTATTAAGTATTATAGATAAACTATGTTCTCAATTTATATTCTATAATATACTCCAGAATACTTATTGTATTATCAGTAAAGTATTCCTATTGTAAATATCTACACAATGTTGTATGCCATGTGGAAACCCCAGTTTTCCATTTTCCCATTGGGGCGACCAGGCACGAGACCGACGAGGCTTGGACCCTTTCATCTTTCTTTTTTCCCTCGTGCTTCCTCGACTTCGCCTCAACTTCTCCTCTTTGATTCAACCCAACTATTCCACTCTCTAAAATACATGCGATCACTTGCCCAATTCTTCGGTATGTCTCTCTTCGTACCCTGCAGATCTCCCGTCCCAATTTGTCCCAGGCTGCAGGGAATTTTATCTTCTCTCTCCAATCCTACGCTGTCTCAAATTTCCCAGCCTAACACTTGCTAGTCTCCTCCAAACTTTGTTCAAGCACTTAAACTCTTCTTCTCCCTAATTTTCTCGCATTCTTCTTTCTCCTTTTATCTTTGACTCTCTCTCCTATCCTCCCTCTCATTCTCTCTGAACCAACATGGGCTCCTACGACTCGGAGAATGGCGTCGCACCCGCCCTCCGCTACATCCCCCTCTCTTATAGCCCCGCCGACTCGCAAGCAACCGCTCTTCGACTCATTCTGACGCTTTTCCCGGATTGGGAGGGCCCCGAAAACAAAATCGAGTTCGTGCGATTCACTGACGGCATCACCAACACTGTGCGTCCCTTTGTCCCACCCTCCAGAGCGCAAATAGCAGAATGCTCCCTCCCCCTGCCCTCCTCCGCCTCCCCGCGCAAGCCTCGTCGCCAGATCCTGGTAAACTGACAACCCTGTTCCTTTACACAGTTGTTGAAAATCATCAACCGTAAGGACGGCTTGACAGACGCTCAGATAGACAACGATGCGGTGCTTATGCGCGCATACGGAAATGGAACAGAGATCCTCATAGACCGTGAAAGTACGAACGACCTTCCCTTCCCTGCTCGAGGAGACCGCTTCTCGCACCCCTTTGCACCTTTGCATGGAATTTACCGTCAATTGGTCCCTCGGCATCTGGCCCCAAATCCAATATTATGCTAAAGTAATACTTTTTGTGTTCCTACAGGAGAAACCACCTCGCATGCTCTTCTAGCCAGCCGTGGCCTCGCCCCTCCCCTCCTTGCCCGCTTCAACAATGGTCTACTCTACCGTTTCATTCGTGGTAAGCCCTGTGGGCACTTGGACTTGGTTACTCCCCCCATCTACCGTGGTGTTGCCCGACGTCTCGCCCAGTGGCATGCTATGCTCCCCAGCAAGGGAACTAGTTCGACTCCCTCCCAGGAAGCCTCCATCATTGCCCACCCCGAGGCTGAATCCGCAAAGGAAGAAGAGGGATTTGAGGTGATCCAACCGCGTCGTGCAGGCCCCTCCATGTGGGCTGTCCTTCAGAAGTGGATTCTTGCTTTGCCCACATCCACGCCGGAACAGCGCTCTCGGCGGTTAACCTTGCAGAAGGAGTTACAGTGGGTCTTGGCCCAGTTGGATGATGGCAAGGGCATTGGTGAAGACGGCGTAAGATAACCCCTCCACCGACGTCAACTTTTTAAGGCTTCTCTGTTTGGCAGACCCCGCTAACTGTTTTCTACAGCTCGTTTTCTCACACTGCGATCTTCTCTGCGCCAACGTGATTGTTCTCCCAACAGAGGATGGCTCCAAATCCGAGGACGACGTCACCAATGTCAACTTTATCGACTACGAATACGCTGTCCCTGCCCCCGCCGCCTTTGACATCGCCAATCACTTGGCGGAGTGGATCGGCTACGACTGCGATTATAATATGACCCCCACCAAATCGGTGCGCCGTCAGTTCCTGACCGAGTACACCAAGAGTTACTGCGAGAACCGTGGCCTCGACGAATCCTCCCAGGCGGAGATCGTCGATCGGTTGGTTCAGGACGTCGATCGTTTCCGCGGTATCCCTGGTCTTTACTGGTAAGATCTTCATTGACATCCATCACTTATTTGGAAAATGAATTTCCTTTTCTGACTTCATACAGGGGTGTGTGGTCCCTCATCCAAGCCCAAATTTCTCAAATCGACTTCGACTACGCTGGCTACGCCGAAACTCGACTAGGCGAGTACTGGGCATGGAAGCGGGAGATGGACGGTAGTCGCAAGAAGGCCGGTGAAGAAATGCCTCTCCGTGAACAGCGCTGGGCGCTGGAGGCATAAAGGCATACCTGTTTTCCTCGCAGCAAGAAATAGCCTCGTCTACTCCTCATCTTTCCCTCTTTCAACCCCCGCCACTTCGGCCTTCTTTGTCGCCATTTGCATATTGCATTCGCCAGGCTTGAACGTGGTCCTGCACCGGTTCCACATCTCGGTTCCACCCCCCACTTCTTCAATTCCCTCGCTCGTCATGACTTGCATAAGACTCGGGATACTCGCGCACGGCTTTTTGCAGCTGGGCCACACCGGGTCTTTTCAACATTTCGCTGCGTCGCGCTGCGCTGAGGGGGGATGCTGAACCGGAGATGTAGGTGTCAGTTCTGGGGATCAGGACGGGGTATATTGTCGGCAGGATTGTTTTAGCGTCTTGTTCATTCGACGTCATTTGTCTTGCACGACGGCGTTGGGATAAAATCTGGTGTTTATTGTTTCATCTTTATATCATCCTTTCTCGCCGTTTCTTTTCTTTTTTGCACATAGCTTTTGGTGGAAATTGTCATCCAAGCCCTTTAACCCTGGGAATTTATTGGCTGTCGGTAGCGATTTAATCTTAATACGATGGCTGCATGTCTTCCTCTTCAGCATTTTATATAATCAGAGACCTCTACATGAAATATGTTTCACGGATTGATGAGATTCAGCATGTATCACACTATTTTAGTAGTATTGTCTAAGCCAGAATCCAATCATCTACAGCGTAAACCAGCTTAGCAGTTCAAAACGAATCACTTCCCATTAAAAATGCAGAAAGATCATATGGGAAAACAGGAGGTATAGCCAAAAACCCATCAAGCGTCAAATCATCCAACGAATCAATAGAGAAATCAAGAAGGTTCCCCCCACCAACACCAAATACGGACCAAGTGTTTATGCCAGGATTAACATTGAAATTACCACCTGGTAATTTCTCAGAAACCCCCGTCTCTGGACAAAGACCGGAATTCTGCGACGCGTTTGGGAGGACATTAATTGCCTCGCTGAATTCCGGGGCAGATTGCTCCGATCGAAACCAGAGTCTTTGGAGTAATCAGGAGTAACGGGTTGATATGTGAGATTCATCGGGTGTGATTGATTGTAAATGTGATAGGAATCGGGTTATTAGGGCTGTTGTTTGAGGGTAGCGGACTGATGGGATTGCGCCGGAGGAGTGGGCTTTGAAGAGGAAGACTGATGAGTGGATTTCATATCTTTGATTCATAGTTTATGAATTAGTTATCTTTCTCCTCTGGATTTGATCAAAACTTTTGATAGTCAATGTTAGTGAACTTACAGGTAGAAGCGTGCGGGTATATATCGCAAATGTTTCTCCGGATTGAAATCCTCGATGAAGATAGTCAAGAGAGACTCAGCTGCATCCAGGGCATCATATATATACCGCGCATCAGGACTTGCCATTTTTGAATCAGGAAATTCAAGAATATGTTCTTCTCCATGCGAGCTTTTCTCCGGGGTGAACTGGGATGTGCGATACAGGACAGCTTGGAAAGCGAAAGCGCTCACGTATAAACGGAGATATTCTTGCATTAGAGTGAGACAACTGCGTAAATGTTTAGGAGCAGCTACATCTCTCCATTTATACTGCCAAGCAGATAAAGCCCTTGTCGTATCATCGATATATTTGACATAATCGCCTCTCATGATGAGTTCGACCGTACGGGCTTTAGACGGGAAGAGGATGTCGTGAGCATTTCCGAAAAGAGTGGTTAATTCCACTTGTGCTTGGATCCAGGTTGCCAGGTCCTCTTCTTCATGACTTTGAGATCGAAGGGATGGGAAATCCTCTGCTGTAACTGGCACCGCGAGTCCTGGTCCACGACACCAGAATGCCTGTCCCATACGAATTGATATTTGACGATCAGATAGATAGGTGACTTGTCTTCAGTCAGTATTATTGAGATTAGATTGGCATAAAAAGCAGTGGTGGATTGTGCCAGGAGGGGAATTACATGTCCATGCTAACCGATTTCGTTCAGCGCCATTTTCGAGCTGAGTGCCATCACTTCGAAATGAATCTTGAAGTCGAAGACGATAGGCTAGTATAACCGCCAACCCGAGGATAGACCATGCTGCCTCACCAGCGCCATCACACATTTCTCCGTGATTGATGAGGTTCCATTCACCAAGAAGTAGGAGGCCTTCGACGCAGCCAACCTGGCGGGTGCTTGCTGTCCCGAGGACCACGTCGAGGATTCTTTGTCGAAGGTAGTCCCATAGTCCTTTGTGTGTACTGGCAAGATCTAGCCGGTCCTTTCAAGCGAGCACCAAGATTGAGGTGATGAGGAGTGGTTCATTTTGAATATTCTTCTTGATACTGGTGCTTTCTAGAAGGTCTTGACGGACAATCGGGAAGAATTGATGGTAGTTTTCATGGTATCTGTTTAGACATGAGCACTGAGTGTCTGGATAAAGTGATTCAAACTCAAGAATGTATCTTACAGTTGTAATAATGCGGTTATAATCTCGATGCTCATAATTCCGTACTGAAGTGGGGGATATGTATCTCGGTAATCGAATTGTGCAAGAATGTTCAACTAGGAACCGAGGTATGTTGTACCACTTCGATGCTCTCTTCCCGAAGACACATCTTGCTCATATCTTTCAATTGCACCTCTCAGCTCTCTTCTTTCCTGAGATTCGACGTGCCCATCGCATTGTGCTTTTTCCCGGGGCTCCCCCGCTGCGTGAGCCAGAATCAGAAGTGCATCGGATGGGTTCTGTAGGTTTTTATGTAAAGGACAGTCACTGTAATGGGTAGACGGTATTGAAACATTGCCCGGTGATATAGTAGACACGCTCTTTACTGAGTGATGCACCCTCTCCGGTTGTTTCTGATATTGTGAATCAGGATTATGGGTCTTCCTTGGCTGTCGAAAACGAGAGTAATCGCCCCCGCGTCGGGAATCCGCGAGGACACAGGCTGCGCCCTCGCGCTCGCATCTCAAACAAGGTGGTTTCCCAGGATCTTCGATAGTCTGTCTGGAATGAAGTGTTCAGTTCCTAATTGGAGGGAAATTTAGGGAAATGGTTCTTTCGAACTTACAAATCACACCGCGTCTTCCGTGAGCGACATCTCACGCAAGCTCGATATTGTCGCAGCCCGGCACTTCTGGTCATTTTTGCTTGTATTGATCAGGGCAAGTTAGTTCTCACCAAGGACGATTCTCATCAGCTTAGTGGTAAGCAACATGTAAACACCATTCACGCAGTGGAAAGCTGAAAGAGATAGGCATGTGGGGGTGCTCTGCTTTCGGAATGGACATTGGCGTGATTAGGGCTGTTCTGACCATGGAGCCGTTTAAAGAGTAATTTTCCATTCAATCTGCCGAAGCATTGATAGTATGACCCATTATTACCTAGGAACTATGGCCTAAATACGAAATCTGCAACCGAGGGTGCCAATCTTTCGTCTAATATCGTGTCGGTCATCCAAGCAGGGGCTTTTGTAGGGTGTTTCTTTTCAATGTGGCTGGCTAATAGTATCGGTCGTCGTATGTCACTGATTGTAGCCTCGATTCTGGTTTTTATTGGAGACGCACTACAGGCTGGGGCTTCTGGGTATATTGCCCCTCTTTATGTTGGAAGATTTATTGCAGGCGTGACAATTGGAATAGCATCGAGTTTGACCCTCTCTATGTTTCAGAGAATGCGCCGAGAGGTATTCGTGGGTTACTTACAGGATTCTATCAACTAAGTATTGTTACTGGTCTTACTGTATGAATCATCAGAATTGAATCCTAGGGATGACCAGAGATAAGCTGTGGCTGACATTTTCTTAGCTTGCTTTCTGGATCAATTATGGCTGCATACTTCACATCAAAGGTCCGGCGCAGTATATCATCCCGCTGTCATTGCAAGCAATCCCTGCCGTTGTGGTTTTCATTGGAATGCTGTTAGCAAACGAGTCACCTAGATTTCTGGCAATGAAATCACCAGACAAGGCCCTTGCGGTCCTATCAAAATTGCGTGGTTTGCCTTCGGACCATCCGTACGTACGAGATGAGATGGAGGGTATAATTTTACAGCTTGAGGAAGAGCGGGCCTCTGGTGCACATGGATCTAGTATCTCGCTGATCAAAGAAGCTATTTGCTGTCGGCCCGAATCGACGTCGAACTTTTCTTTGCATCACTTTAATGATGTGGAGTAACTTGACGGGAACTAATGCCATGAATACTACAGCCCCGAAATCTTCAGTAGTATGGGACTTTCAGGGTCTGCCGTGGGACTTTTCGCTACTAGGATATACGGGATTGTCAAACTCGTGGCATGTTTTATTTTCATCGTATTCGTGACTGATACTCTTGGCCGAAGAAAAAGTCTCATCTGGACTGGTACCGTGCAGGTAGGTCTTCCATACCATGCCGCGATTCTTTTTTCCGATATTCATTCATTTGCTAGGGAATCATGCTTTTCTATATTGGATTTTACATTCGCTTTGACCCGCCAACCGGGGGCTCGGGGCCTTCTTCTGCAGGTTATGTTGCATTAGTCGCCATATACATATTTGCGGCTGTCTATCAATTCGGATGGGGTCCGGTCGTGTGGACATACTGCTCGGTATTATCGTTAGAATGAATTTTGGCAGATGGATTTACTGAAAAGTTTCATAGGAAATACCTGCTGCTCGTCTGCGACCTCTTCAGATGGGAATGGCCACGGCCAGTCAATGGCTTTTCAATTTTGTTGTAGCCAAGGCCACACCAAGCATGTTCGCAACTTTGGGTGTAAATGGATTCGGAACATACTTCATTTATGGTTCCTAGTACCGGAAACAAAAGGTAAATTCGAAGCCCAAATCCTTGACTTATATTTTTCTTAATAATTTCGATTTAGGATTATCACTAGAGGATATGAATGACCTGTTCGAGCAAAGCAATGCAATGCATAAGTTTACACCGTCTCGTTTAGCTGATGTGCCAAGAACTCGAGAATTGAAGGCAGATGACTGTCCCTTTGCCGAGCAGGTGGAAGATATCAAGGCATGACATTTAGTGATTTCTTATAGCTTTTTAAAACTTTCATCGTGCCTGGCCTTGTCAAAATTCAAGACCTTATCAGTTTGATTCGCTTTCTATATTGGCTAATTACCTCAGAGCATGGTAGTCTTGGAATAAGGAACAACGTAGTCTGCGATAGCTGGAGACTGATATAGCTCGACATCTTTTTGTCGCGCAGCAAGCCAAGGACCTAACGCAGCAAATAGCTTTCCCACATTTTCTTCCTGGGACAAATCAATAGGCTGCAGATGATTGCCCATTTGCTGGATTTGGACACCAGCTGCACCAGCTGTAGCACCGAAGTTATACATGTCGATCTTCTGATCGATGGCCCCCTTGACCTTACCGGATAGAATATGAGCACAGAGATTTGGTTCCTGGCAAAGAGGACGGCCGAGACCAATACCATCCACTGTCTCCAGTGCTTTAACCATGGCCTCCACAGTCTTAAAGCCACCAGTGACATAGGTCTTCGTCTTCGTCAGGCCAGGAACAATAAGTCGGGCAAAGTCGAGGAAGAGCTGCTCATAATCAGTTAAATTCATGTGGAATAGTGTGCGAATTCGATCGGGAGAAAAAAGGACTAAGAAAAAAATGGTCCTTGATAACTTAAAACTTACAGATTCACGTTCGATGGTTGATGGCCGCTTTTGCTCGGCAAAAGGCGACTTCTCATATGTGCCGCCAGAGAGTTCAACAAAGTCGAAAGCATGCTCTTCAAGGGCTCTGCAAAGTTCCTTCGCATCATCAGGCTGGAAGCCCTTCTCCTGAAACTCAACACTATTGATCTTAATACCGACGACGAAGTCTTTGCGGACTCTCTTCGCTATCTCATCTCTGACTTCCAAGATCAACCTCATACGGTTTTTCAGTTCGCCACCGTACTGATCGGTTCGTAAGTTGGTAGTCGAGGACAAAAACTGGCTAAGAAGATAGCCGTGGGCACCATGAAGCTCAATGCCGTCGAAACCAGCCTTGTCGAGATATTCTGCAGCATGGGCAAAACCATCAATGATATTGGCGATGTCTTCATGAGTGGCGGCCCTGGGCTTAGCAAATTTCATGCCCATAGGTTCACCCTGCACTTGTACATCACTGGCGCTGATTGGGTTTGGTTGAAGATACTGTGGAGTTTGACGACCAGGGTGTCCAACCTGGGCAATAATGAGCATTCCGTTCTCTTTCCCAGCAGTTGCTAGTTCTTTGAAGCTCTCGAATCGCTTGCCAGAGAATTCCGCGTCGCGTGGAATGACTGGGTTTCCAGCGGCTTCCAAATGACCAGGGTCAATCATAACATTTCCGGTCAAATTAATGCCGATTTGACTCTCGCCCCAGCCCTTGTATGCTTGAATCAATGTTGAGGACGGGATTCCGCGGGCAGAAATATCATTGTAAGAGAAGGATGCCAGGCGCTCGCTCATAGCACCCTTGAGGAAGCGATTCGGCGCCGAACGCCCAGAAAATGTAAACTGCAGAGGCTGACCCAGGACACTAGGATCAACATCGGCACACTCGAATCTTGTTGCAGCAGAAGAAGACATCTTGGATTTTCCGATATATCTAAATAAAAGTGGATCGGAGTTCAAGAAAAGCAACAAGAGAGCAGATGGATGGAGATATGATCTTTAACTTGAGAATTTCCAACTCCAGTTGATTAAATAAAGTATCGTTCTGCATAATTAACATAATTTAAACATTCGAAGAGAAGATTTATAATCCGGTTCCATTGATTCATAAGAGCCAATAATTTCCAATCCAAACTGTGGAACCCCCGGCGAATGCCTAAAACTGCAAGGTCGTCCGTACCTCGGACAGACTTTCAAGCGGAACGATCATTGATTTCCTGGATGACTCAGAGTCGGGCGTGTACATTCATCCGAAACCGACGGTCCACTCTAAATTCTTCGCCGATTCAATCTCCCATAGAAATAGGCTCGCAGAAGCACTGTGGTCACTTCTAGTTTCGCGATGCAGTTTGGGTTATAAGAAGCATCAAGTTATTCGGCTCAATCGAGGCTTTGGAGAGTTTCGGGTTGCCGATCTTATTTGATTTTTCGTACTTCCGAGGCAAACCCAGCTAATCCAGTGAAGTAAAACCCATAGTCCATCAGCTTTCGACATGGTATAAATGCATTTATTTTTTTCCTTTAAAAAAAAGGACTAGAATACATGATGATATTCAGTAAACTATTATAGTCAATCTGGACTGCAAGTACCGACTGCAAATACTTCCGCTCCGCCCCGCCCCGCCCACTCCTCCCGCAGACTCTGAAGCCACTGGGGCTAGTGCGGTCTGTTCTACTCCTACCCCATTCCCCATCACCTTCGTATCCCGTTGCTTGTGCATTCAAAGGAAATAAATATAGTGCTATCCCCTCACTCGGCTTTCTTAGACGCCTTTGTTCTCAATTTCATCAGGCCGAAGACAAGTGCATAGCCACTGATGGCGAAAATCACCGAGATTCCAGCATCCCTCCAGCCGTAGTAGTACTGGTTGATGTTCAAAGTAGTCAAGAAGTCACTGCCATCGGTATATTCGCAGACTTTGCAACCGGAGGTGGCATCTGGGTTGATCAAATTGGTCCTCCAGCCATCCCCGGCCAAGTAATCGGACAAATACTGAGCACAAGTCCCATTTGTTGGATTGAACACCGCGAATTCTTCTTCATTGCAAGTGACTTTAGCACCCCAGAGACCAAATGTCAACATTCCGGAAACCACATAGTTGAACGGATTCAGATAATACATCCAGTACTTCCAGAAAATATTGAGTTGGGTGTACGGGACGAATATACCGCAGAATAGAACCAGCACACTGATGATTAAGGGATTCACAAGGGCCGCAAAGGTCGGATTGGGAGCGTATGCAGCAACGAATTGTCCTATGCCAGTATAGATGAACTCATAGATCAACATGATGAAGAATGTCGCGCCAGATCGATCAGAATCATGAGGAAGTCTCCAGACTGGATAATACCAGCAAGCGAAGTAAAGGACGGCACAAATGCAGAGATATGGGAATTCCGACACAATAAGTCCTGTCACGAATGCCACCCATGAGTACATCTTAGATTTCTTTTCGCGGGCATCATAAATATCACGACGCTGGATGAATAGTGGCTGAAGCTGGTTGATGACACCCGGAGCGACGAAAACGAAGTTGAATATCGTGAACATCTTCAGGTTCAAAGCAGTCACACTTGGACCAGGTCTCCAAAATGAAAATCCATTCAGGAGCGCGGATATAATGTGCAGAGAGAACTTGTTGTTGACATAGTTAGTATTGCGGAACAAGGCGACGTTCATGCGTTGAGTGACAATCTTCGTTTGTTCCCACAATGGCATTGAGAATTCATAACCATCAGACACTGTTCCGGGTGGCTTATTTGCGGCCTCATCCACCATACTGTCTAGCTCCGTGATCATTGCATGTTGTTCTGGTGATTCTAGCCAGATCTGGTGCCAGTCCTTGTCTTTGACAGCTTCAATACCACCGGTAACAACGTCGATCATGAATTCAGCTGGATTGGCATCCACTGGGCATTCAGCACCATATTTTCCGAAATACTGTTTGATAGTGGCTCCATTGTCGCCTATATCGCCAAAATAAACGGTTTTTCCGCCTCGCGCGAGAAGAAGAAGAGTGTCGAACTGGGCAAATAGCTGCGCGGAAGGTTGATGGATTGTAACCAGGACAGCCTGACCAACATCGGCAAGCTTTCGGAGAAAACGGACTGTATTATAAGCTGACTGGCCGTCCAATCCAGACGTAGGCTCATCCAAAAATATCAAGATACTGGGCTTTGAGACCAATTCCACTCCAATTGTGACTCGTTTCCTCTGTTCCACACTAAGTCCATTGCCCACGCTTCCAATCAGGGTATCTGCAAGATCGTGAAGCTCGAGAAGATCGATGATTGTTTCCACGTATCGAAGTTTTTCTTCTTTTGGAGTATCACGCGATTGCCGGAGTAATGCTGAAAATTGCAAGGCCTCTCTCACGGTCGCATAGGGCTCATGAACATCTAGTTGCTCGCAGTAGCCTGCCATTCTCTGAAATGATATCGGCAGCGGTCTTCCATCAACAAGAACTGATCCATTGATCGTACCCTCCGTTTTTCGCTGAGCAAGCACGTCTAGAAGAGTTGTCTTTCCTGCTCCTGAAGACCCCATCAGGGCGCCGAGCATGCCAGGCTTAACCCATCCATGGATGTTATCCAAAAGAACGCGATCTCCAGTAGGGGTTTTGACGGTATAGGTCAGGTTTCTCCAGGTGAATATTGACGTGTTTCGGACAAGGTTATCCTCATCAACCTGAACGGGCTCATCGGTAGTGGTACGGGGATTTGTCTTTTCGTGGCTTTGAGCTTCTTCATCGTTGTGTGCTTGATGTCTTTTCAGGCTTTCACGAGGAATGAGAAGAGAAGATCCAGAGCCAGCACCTCCTTTCCACAGGCACGTAAACAAGACTGTTAGCACTGCGAAAAATCCCCACCAGGCCCACAGAATTCCATAGTTTCGCCACATCTGAGATGCATGATAATGCAAGGATCCCAAGTATTGATCACCGGTTACATAGTCAGCACCTCTTAGAGCACCACCAACGCCCGTGCAGGCTCTATTGTCAGATCCGACATTTTCATATCCCGGGCCACTTGGAACGAGATTATTACCAACGCATTCAATGTGCTGGTCGTGGAATTCATTGGACATTGCGGCTTGGAATGCATAGGCAAACGGATTGGTGTAGTACAATTCGACAAACCAATTCTTGATTTTAGGCTTGGGGATCATGTAGCCAGCATACATCACGATACCTTTGACGGCGGTTCCGGAAATCTTTGAAGCTGCTTCGAATGTGCTGAATGCGGCGCCGATACATCTGAATAATGCAGTGATGCACTTGGATTTCACGGTCAGTGGTCTGGTACTATCATTGTACCTGGTGTCGAGGATGGATCATTTTAACTTACTAGGGTTGTGGTGAATAGAATTGCCCAGAAAGTGAAGAATGCGGCCGCGGTGTGTTTGAGCCCAACCATCCAGTAGATCACGACCGAGAAGATCGTACACTGGAATAGTAGCACAGGGAAGTCAGCTGTTATCTGAGCTAAACAGAATGCAGCCGGGTGATGCATTGCAAATCCTTTGTGCTTTATAAGAATCGGTCGACCCTTGAAGGACTCGGTCACTTCGGACATTGCAACGATGCAGTTGTATAACAAGGAGAAGAATACGGCGCCGCCTTTAGTGAATAGACCAGCAGAAGTGCTTGGGGAGTTGTAAAAGCAAGATCCAGCAATCAGTGCCATAATGCAGGACAGAATTTGTTTGATAAGGAATGTCGACTTTTCACCCCAAAGAATTTGATACTGTCGACGAGTGCAATGAATCAGCTGGGCCCAAAAGCTGGTTGTAAGCCTGCTGCCCTTTGGAAGATGATGAGACTTTTCCCAAGCGACAGACTCCTTGAATGCTTCTGTGCGCTCCAATGCATCGTTGCTGTCAGGGTAGTCGTATCGTGATATCTCGTTTTTATATATGTCTGAGCTCTTGTACTCGCTCAGAATGGCATCTGCGGTTCTTGGGAACTTGTTTTCCCAGCCTGGCTTGACTTTGCGCTCTGTTGGGACCGTAACGCCGGTAAGGTAATCGCCTATATAGCGGATTAGAACAAGTACTGTAGGAGCTTCATGATTGCTATCTCACCAATGTTAGCCCCGTCACTATACATAAGACCAAGATTCTCCATGAAAGGCTTTGCTTCAGCCGCAGGACCATAGTATATCTGCTTTCCTTCATCAAGGACGAGCACTTTGTCGAAAAGGTTATAAATTGCATTTCCCGCTTGATAAAGAGTCACAATAGTAGAGAGACCTAGCACGTCGGTCATGGCGCGAAGGGCTTTTGCCCACTCCAGGGCTGTACTAGCATCTAGACCACGAGTGCTATTGTCCCATGAGTAAACTGAAGCGTTTGTTGCCAGGCACTCAATGATGGAAACTCTTTTCCTTTCGCCTCCGGATACACCTCTGACGAACTCATTGCCGACTTTTGTGTCGGCAGTATGTGATATTCCCATAGATTCGAGGAGGAATTGCATAGACTCCGAAGTATAATCCTCCTTCTTGGCGCCATCAGGTAGATGAAAAGGCACCTTCAGCCGGGTTGCAAAGTCCATAGTTTGGCCGACAGTTAAACGAGGATAAAATAGCTCTTCTTCGGTATTCATCACAATTTGGCCATGGTAGTTGAGTGCTTCTTCGGAAGACATACTTCCAAATCGCACGTCACCGGTGATGCTATGGTATCCTTCGCGGCGGTTGGCGAGAATATTCAGTAGTGTGGTACATCCTGAGCCTGGTCTACCCAGGACAAGTAACATTTCACCCGGCTTAACACAGCCATGACTGTCCGAGAGAATGGATTTGAGCGGTGGTTTTCGGCGGAAGTCTTTAATGAGTTGAGGGACATTGAATTGAGAGATCATGTTCTCTTTGACAGCTGCCTCGGCTGCTAAAACCTCAACAGACAGATTCTGCCAAGTGACTCCAAGCTCCCGACGCTTGAACCCGGCCGCTTCGCTTCGTTGTGCATTTCGAATCACTTGTGGTGTCATATGCCATTCCTTGTTTTTGATTGGGGAGGGACTGGAGGATGGTGGTGGCAATGCAAGAGTCTCGTGGCTCTTCCAATATTCTTGTTGAGGTGCTTCGTCGGTAGATATGGCAGGGGAAGGCTGAGTTGCATGCAGTGTTTCGGAACTGCTAGCTTCGTGGAGGTTTATTTGAGGCACGGGAAGAGTGTCACGGTCTTCCCATCCATCTGGATGGGAATCTGCCTCGGGTGCCATCGTGAACTCCTTCTTCGACGTAGTAAAAAAAAGGCTTCACAACAAATCAAGGGTTGAAAGATCTGAAGGGCTTAGTACGTGAGAGTAGCGTATATGTTGCATTATTTATAAAATGTAGACTTTTGCCGGCAGCCGAATTGAATGGCGCGTTCTCCTTCTAGAACCCATGTTGAGTGGAGTAAATTGGAACCACGATAAGGGATCCCCTTTGTTATTCTTCATTTATGCATTGACGGGTTGCATACTCGGCATTATCAATCATTATCAAGATTCCGTCAGTCTCTCTATCAAATGAACTTTCAAGGTATGCTTGGTACATTTGGTACCGTAGAATCTCTAACCAAACTAAACATTATACGCATTAACCGCCTCATAAGATCCTTGTCTTAATGAGCATAAAAGACCTATGAAGATCTACAGTTGTGAATTCTTGGCTGATGAATATATTGTTTTCTTTACACGAGTTATTTCTCTAATTGTGTGTACAGTACTGGTAGTCAAGATCCTATCCATGGATCTTCAGGGACCACCCGCGGAAAGAACGGCACGGAATCCGCGCCGAAGGGCTGGTTCCAAGGTAAAGTTATCGAAGATGATGATCAATCCCGATCTACCCGCCACTTACCGAGCTGTCAGCCACGCCGACGTAGCATATTACCGTATCGGGCATTTGAGATAATTATAGTACTGCCTAAAAGCTGCGGCAATTATGATTGACAGAATGCTATATATCCGATGTGGATCACGCTGATTTCTGACCTCCTGCTTTACCAATGGCTTGGTACGTCTTGATTGATGAGTTTCCAGTATTTCATATTCTAAACACACCCGGATTTGTTCTATGCAATAGATGGTAAGAGAGAAATATACTCGCGAATATACCTTACATTTAAACAAGGACATTAATTTCTGAAAATTTCCTAAATATCAAAGGGCTACAAGAATGGCCTTTAGCTTTTCTTTTATACGAACAAGATCGAAAGGGTAGCCTGAACTTGATGAACCTCATGAGGCGCGTAATCGTTTTCTTACTACTCACTTAATGTCTCAAAATTGCCATGGATCTGCAATTTGAACAAATATATAACAGTATCCCATTTAAAGGTTAGCTTACAAGTGGATCTAGCGGCTATTGGGTCATAAACATCATGTCATTAAAAGCTAGTAAATGTCGCCTCGACCCCTTGATATCAAATCGAGAAAACCTGATCATGACCGATGAAAGGATCAAAATCTTCATATAGAAGCGGATCAGTCAATATGAGTTCAGAGGGATTGTTGGCCAGCATAATGTCTGTCTCATCGAAGAAAGAGGGATTTTGAGAGAGCCATTGTTCTGTGTCATGATAGCTCCACGGACTAGGAAGGCATGGCTCTGGAGGCTCATATTGTAAATTTCCGTAAGCATAACCGAGACTCGGATTCTTCGTATTCGACGGTTTCTCAGCTGAAATAGTAGGTGTTGGAGGGATTATTTGCTGGTGAGATTCCACAGGCGAGGGGACAGATGGAGCCGCAGGCGAATATTGTGCGGGACTGTCATCCACTAGCTTTCTTCTGCGCCTAGGTTCGGTATTTATCCCAGGATATCCGTATTCTTCACGGCCAAGGACGCCAAGGTGAGTGAGAAGGTTGTGTGTGAGAGGAAAACCATTCGTCTCTGTCTCCAGCACGTCCCCGGGCCATCCTTCGCCTTCAATGTTACGACGATAGAGCTCCTGAAGGGCATTGATAAGCCAAACCTGTTGCTGCTCTAACATCTCGGCGTATCTGGATTTACGATCCATGCTGTTATTATAAGGGCTTTCTTGAACTCTGACGGCATTCAGCTTACCCTTTAGGATGAGCTTTATCATGACTCTTCTTTCGTTGCCCGAACACACATAGGGCATCATCTTCTTGGCACCGCAAACAAGGGTCAAGGCCATCGCACTTGTTGTTGTCAGAGTTTATATTGAGGCCAGAAGAGCTGCATTTGATATACCTTGGACTTTTTTTGACGACAACGGTCACATGCCTTGCAGACGCGTTTCCGAGCCCCTTCATGGTATGGATGATCGGGCATTGTGAAAACTGCTCCGATGTTTGGACGATGAGATAAGAGTTGCAGTTCCCGGCGACAATATATCTAAAATGTGGCCAAAGTCACTATCGGGTCATGAATCAGATGCTGGGCCTGTGGCGTTGAATATTATAGAGAGTAGGATCAAGACGAGGTGCGGGCGAACTAGTAGATTCGTGATGGATTCGTCATGGCACTTTGAATGTTATATGGGCGTTTTGACTTTGCAGACACAAATTCTAGTTCGAATTCCTGCTCCATGACTGCTTTGTCTGGTACAGTGCCGGTTTCCCGTATCCGACAGTGTTATGGGTGGAGAAATGGAATATCGGCACATCATGACAAGCCCTCGGCACAACAATTCCGATTTTGGAATGAATCCCGTAAGGGACAATCTGCAATACACAAAGAAAACATTAAAAACATGCTTGTCCTCATTCAATTAGTTTCACACCCCTGAAGCTTTGTTCGAGATATCGTTTCAACGAGGTCGATTTCGCTATGACTTGTCCATTTCAGATTTAGGGATGCAGTACCAAGTTATAAGCACCAACATATCAGGCGCCAAAAACCACTTTAGCTGGAGCACAGATGTCGATTGCAGTGGAAATAAAAACTATCCTCCCATCGCTATTACATCACAACAAGAGGCCCGATTTCGCCATGATACTTGCGTTCCCACGCCCTCAGAAATCCTCTGCCATCATAGTCCTGTATGCTTGAATAAAAGCTTCACCTGAGACTTTCAATGCAATGACATTTTTCGTCGATTTTTCTTGCCAGACTCACTTGGCCATATTCTTGAAGGAGCCGGGGTGTATGGAGAGGAGGACCGAAAACTGTATAGTCGCGTAACCCAGAGCCCTGTGCTCCCACCCGGCCATCCAACTCCAACCCAAAGCCTTTCCTTCTTAGCGGCGATGGGAACCTCTCCATTTCGTAGTTGCAGTGAAGCCTCTTCATCGCTCTTGGCAAAATCAGCAAGGAGTTCATGTCGCTCTTCACTATCATACCACCCGGCTCCGAGGAGCAAGAGGCGCTTACGGAAGTCATCTTCTGCTTGTTGGTTGTCGTAACTGAGCGGGATATTCATGGATCCCAGCCCAAAACTCGATTTCCGCTGAAGCCACATTGGTCGCTTCGACGATCTCACCATGACAAAAATATCTCCGGACCTGATGATTGCCAGACCTGAAGACGGCTGTCTATTGGGCCGCGTGGGTTTATTGGAGTCGAGCCAGATCGTGCCTCTTCTCGGGGCAACATTCGCTGATGGTTTGGTCCGCGTTATGATGTTTGGTTTCCTATGTTTGAGAATAAAAGCCAGAGAACTTTGAAACTGGTAAATAAGCAAAGTTATGCGTTCAAATATAGTGCTAGATGAGGCCGTTTGTCCAAAACAAAAGTCCCATTGTTGTAGAAGATAGCTGAATCATCCATGCAGAAAAGGATGTTTATGCAGACCACCCCCGGCCAGGAAGTTGAACAGGGAAATCATATTTGGGTCGGAAAATAGCCTACTCAGCCTTGTCTGGATTAGCCCCGTGATAGCCTAGGTCATCATGTGGCATCATATGAAGTTAGAGTGTACCTACAATCTTGTGTCAGTGTCATCTGTGGTAACATTAAATTTGGTTTGATACAGTATTTCAGTGTTCATGAGAAACTGTGTATATATAGCATTTGCCCTTTTGAGAGACCCAAAAATCCCATCAGGCTTTGCTATATCACGGGGAAATTTGAATATGCATTGGATATTGCTGTCACATGGGTTTCTCTATTGTTTCCAGATTCTACGTTTCCGCAGTGCTGTAACATTAATTTGAAGCTACTCTTCTTTCTGCCGTTCTTTCTACGTCGCTTTCTACCACTCTCGAGCCTTCGGGATGATAGTTATTGTACAAGGCGAGTGAGTGAGGAGATTATCGAGTTATAGGTGGCTTATAATGGATGTTATACAACATTAGTGGAACATTAATTCAACATTGACCACACCCTTGAGACTATAAAGACTGAAAATGAACAATGAATCACACCAAGTTGACTGGTAACAATAATATTAGCAGTGCTCATTAGTGGACATGCTGTGGAAGAGGACTGGGACGTGCTGCATTCTAATCAAGCCTCAAAATTATCCGATTCTGCTCAAAACCATCCGATACCCTCCTACGCAAAAAGTATCCGTTTGATGGTTGCGCAATTTCAGAATATTTGACGCCATAATGAACAGTTTCTCCTTCCACTGCGAAGCTTCAAATACAATTAGTGTAAGCATTCAATGAAGAATGGTTTGATAACTGCGAGTGGTTGATTATAAATGTAATTTTGCGTGATAAGACGCGATTCAAGGAAAGTTGGCGTCATACTATCCGGCATACTCCAGATGATTCTTATTTAACCTAAAATTCCGTTTTCAGTAAATTCATAGAAGTTGCGAGAGTATCAAAGTTTACTAGCAAACAACATTGTGGACAATCACTATGCCTACTGAATTTATCAGCCTGACGTTTCCCAATGCATCCACGGAATTGAAGCCAATCCCGAATCCCACTATTGATCCAAATTATTTGGTCCGCTATGCTCGAACATTAGATGATCATGAATTCAACTACACCCTTGTTCCATATGATTCATCCTACTTTGATCCCTTTACAGTCGGCGCCACAATTGCCTCCGTGACCAAGAACCTCAAGGTCATCATAGCACTTCGTCCCAACACGTTGTATCCGACAGTCGCCGCAAAGGCACTCGCAACGCTTGATCAGCTCAGCTCTGGAAGAGCTGTAGTCCATTTTATTGCTGGCGGGAGTGACGCTGAACAGGCCAAGGAAGGTGACTTCTTGAATAAAGAAGAGCGTTATGCCCGGTTGGAGGAATATATTCGAATTCTCCGCCGTGCCTGGGAATCACCAGACCCCTTCGACTGGGATGGGAAATATTACCAGTTCAAACAATTCAGTAACAAAGTGCGACCTGTGAATGGAACTATTCCGGTCTCCGTCGGTGGATCTTCAGATGAAGCTTATCGAATTGGTGGCTCACTGGCAGACATCTTTGGTCTCTGGGGAGAACCGTTGAAGGAGACGAAGGAGCAAATTGATCGAATTTACGCGGAGTCCGACAAAGCTGGCAGAAGTGAGAAGAACCGTCCGAGGATTTGGGTCACTTTCCGACCTATCATCGCTGAGACAGATGAGCTGGCTTGGGCGAAGGCACACGCGACTCTGGACGCGTTGACTACAAACAGAGCCTTGGGGCAAGGAAAGGCACCTCCAAATGCACCACCTCCACAGAACGTCGGATCCCAGCGACTGCTTGACATTGCTTCGCGGGGCGAAGTGCAAGATCGCGCCCTGTGGTATCCAACAGTGACGGCGACAAATGCAAGGGGAGCATCAACAGCTTTAGTTGGCTCACATCAAACTATCGTCGATTCCATTCTCGATTATGTTGATCTTGGAGCTGAATTGATTTCTATCCGTGGATATGATAATCTCAACGATGCCATTGACTATGGTCGGTACATCTTGCCGGGCGTACGCAAAGTCCTTCAAGAACGATCAAATGGCTCGACGGCATAGCTCAACTGCATAGCTCAACCAGTGAGTTAGTATGATGATCAAACCGCGCAGAGACAATTATCTTCGCTTAAAACTTCGATTTATAACTCGGGGCCTCCGGGGCGTAGAAGCGGTGATATGTGAATATTGAATAAGAAATGATTTATTTGATTTCTATGGCCTTTCCTTCCACTAGAAATTTTGAACCTATCACCGATATGTTCTATCGGATAGATTAGAACATGCTTGTATGCAGATAATATGGGCATCGCTATGCTGGACATGGGAAGAAAGGCACGGCAACGTGGTGCCTGTGGGGGTATATATATTCCAATTTACATGGTCTGCTTGCCGCGAGTCTCAATGGGTAGGAAGAGCATCGCGACGAAGGCAGCCAGCATGAGAGCACCGGCCGCGTAGATGGGGGCGGTGGGTTCGGTACTGGCATAAATTCCGATGATGGGGGCCATCAAACCAGCAATACGGTTCAAGCAGCTGGCGATACCGGAACCAGTACCTCGGTTGGGAGCAGGGAAGACCTCAGGAGTGTAAGCGTACAACACACCGTACATGATCATCTGGAAGAAAGCCTCCAGAGACGAGCAGACAAGTTGGACGTTGGGATCTTTAGAAGCTGTGAAGCAGAAGAGCAGGACGCCAGTGACCATAGTTGAGAAAGCCATTGTGCCCTTTCGGCCGATGTAAGGAATATCAACCATGAACCAGGCGACAAGAGGACCCGGAATGCCACACACAGCGGTGATGGCATAGTTACGGTAGGTGATGTATTCCGAGGAGTTGGCGCTCAGGTACTGGGGCAAAAAGGCGTTGAAGAGGGTGTAACCCATACCAATGGTAGTCCAGCAGAACCAGATCAGGATAGCTATCCCGTACGTTAGTATCCTAGAATCCATCAATAAAGGTTTGCGTGACACATACTGGAGATACCAAGCTTCTTGGTCTGGAAAAGGGGCTTGATCTGCTGAACGGAGAATCTCTCAAGAGATCTCTGAATGATTTCAATGGTGCTCAAGGACTGCTTCTCAGTCTCCTCCGGGTACCCGCCAATCTCGTTGAGAATTTCCTCAGTGAGCCAAGTTGTAGTCTTGTTCTTATGCGCAATGCCTTGAACTGCAGCAACAGCCTCATCCTGGCGACCGCGAGAAACCAGGAATTTCGGGGACTCGTAGAGAGTGAACAGGAAGAATCGGCAGAGGAACATGCAGAAGGTAATGGCACCGAGAGACAGAACCAGATATCTCCAGCCCCAGTTGTTGGCCTTGGTACAAGTGGCGTAGTCGGAGCATGAGAAGTTGGGAATGAAAGCCCACGCAAGCATACTGGCAATCAAAGTACCGACAGACCACCAGGTAGCGAGACCACTTAGGATGTTGGCGGAGTTTGGAGGCAAGCACTCAAGGAAAACAGCTGCATCAACGGGTAAATTACCACCAACACCGAGGCCAAGGCAGGCGTACAAAGCACAAACGCTATTTTTGATGTCAGTCTCAGCACTTTCTTGCAGAATGTATAGCTGGAGAACTCACGCAACCCAGCTGTTACCACCACCCGCGGCAAGACCGAAGGTACCGCACAGAAACAGTGTACAATTGAAAGCCGGACGACGGCCAATGGCATCAGAGGCAATACCCCAGAATGAGGCACCAACAATCAGACCAACGAAGAGCGAGCAGGTAGCGAAACGAGAGTAGTTGTCAGAGACACCAAACTCCATCGCGACAGGGGTCAAAGTGAGGGCAACACCCTATGAATAATTAGCCCACTAGGTTCAGAAATTGTACCAAAAGAAGAACTTCTTGATGTACCTGCAACCAAAGGTTATCGGCAACCCAGCCCATACCGCAGAGAACGAACAGGCCCCATTGATAACGGCCCATGCCGATATCCTGGATGGCTCTGTTGATGATCTTTGCTTTCCCTGTGATGTGGGGTCAGAAATCTAGATCTCAATTGATAAGGAATGGCGCTCGGGGAATTTCTTTGATAAGTTCAGCAAGGCTGGCGAATGCGAAGCCGATCTAAGTCCGGAGAGAGCAACCAGATTGGATATCATGTTGTAACATACGATCATAGACAGTGTTGTGACCTGAGGCAGAGATTGATGAGTCAATTTCCTCACGGAGAGATTCCAAAGTCAGTGTGCTACGCTTCTGAGGACCAGCTCCAGAGCCATTTTCTTGGCTAGAAGCCCGGTCAAGGCTGGTGATGGATCCTTCGTCCTTGGTAGGCGCAGGGGTACGTTCGAGGGGCACCACAACTTCGGGGAATTGACGACGCTCTCGGTTCTTGACGAGGTCTTTGAAGTTAAAATCTAACATCTTGAACGGCCGGATTTGTCGCGATTGGATAACTGATTAATCGAGGCGCGTGGAAAAAGTCAATGGTCTCTTTTTTGGCGCAATGGTGATGGATGAATGCTGCTATTGGCGCTAATGGAAATAATCAAACGATGCTGGTGCAATGGCTGTCGAAGATCCGGGTCACAAGGCGCTACTGTCAATAAATAGATGCGCAATGGGATTTTCGTATATGTCGAATGTCGCAACGGGTTTTGAAAGACGCCTATTAGTAGCTACTTTCGAAAATTCGTGATTTTTTTTTTCTTTGCGAGATTGCTGAGTATCAAGTTTCTTTGATGATGTGAAACTATACAATCGGGAAGGGGTCAAAAGGTGTAGCCAGAATGCTGGAGGTGATGAAGTGTCGAACGCAAAGCCCAGAAGCACAATGCTCTAAGAATGCAATGGGGAATATATGAATATGTTGCCACCGTTAAAAAGAAAAGTGGAGGTATGCAACTGTTTCGGGTTGACTCTGGGGTAAAAGGGAAGCACGAACAGAAAAGAAAACTTCCTAGGGGATGAGATGCATGGGCAAATATAAGGAAAATCTTTTCACAGTATCACATTATGAATTAGATAATGAAAGAAAGACCCATAGGGCCAAACTTGCGTGTTGGCCAACCATGAGCCTCACCCATGTGGCGCTATGGATCAGTCTTAAGCAAGCCAGCATCAAGCCATTACCACAGACTTCACGGGAGACCCAGTAGACCCACTATATATGTTCCTATTTGGCAGGTCAATCGAAAAGGGTCCACATTTAAGGTCCGTTCTAAGCCGAAATGACCACAGCACAGACAAGTAAGCGAGATTTGAACAGACGATGGGTTGACAGTCTTGTTCTGGCGGTGATATCCGACTGTCGGATGCGTAACCGGTCTACTTTCGCACTTGACGCAATTTGTATGTACAGCTCTCCGATATTCTCCCGATACTTCATTTTATTGCCGAAAGAACATAGGGTAATTTGTTGAAAAGATCACACTTTATGTATTTTGTCCAGTTAATACTATCACATTGGTGTACTGGAAGCCAAAAAAAAATCATATTAATTGGCGGAGGTATACTGTGATAGTACTGAGCCTTTCAAGAATTACCCGCGCATACTATCTAATTTGAGGATCAATTTGTAAATCAAATGTAAAATGATTATCCATACCACGGTGATTTTATCAGATGTGAGCAGAACAAATTCCCGGTGGATAATTACGGTATGCGAGTCCCATTCTTTACGAATGCGTTGAATGCATGCGAGCGCACGCTCACGCGCAGGTGGACCCTCTCGAATGGTGCGATGAGATCACACCAAATTCTATCTGTCTTTGGAGAAAATCAATAACAATTATTAGTAGAGTACCCAGCCAGAACTCTCCGTTTTCTGTATTCATTTGCGTTTTTTTTTCAATTTGTACAGTAAATAGTGGCCATTGATACTGTATATCATTTCGACCAGATCTAACTGGAGCACAGGACAGAAGGACCTGTGAACGAGAGCCACATTTGAAGACAATGCATTCTACTCATTCATGCTTTTGGCCTACACTCAACGCTTAGACACTATGTAACTTGAAAATTATTAGAGGTGAAGTCACCTAGGCAGGAATTTTACTATGTAATTATCTTCGTGCCACTCAATCGCAAGTGTGAAAATTTTGTGCGGTCGGGAATTCATCCCAGCCTCCGCTGCCCGGTGCTAGTTAGTGAAATACATATACTATATGTATAAATAGTATTTATGCTGAATGGTTTCAGCATGGGCTCAAGTTGGTTTCAAGAACAATTTAAGTGTATCACCTATTCGTATGGTACTAGCATACGATCTCGTATTCGGGAGTAGGCGATATATTTGAGTAGGTACTCAGATTTATTAGCATGAAGGCATCTTATTTATTCTAAACTACCCAATCACAAGTACTATACTGATACTATACTGGCAGGGGAGCAAGGCCAATCACCTCCATCAACATGTTACTAACTTTGCCTAGGAATCGCTGTTTACATTAATCGAGGTACCTTAATAACCCAAATTAGACCATGTTTTTGGAAATGAAATAGCATTGCGTCCCCGCACCTCTAATAATAAGCAAGATTAAGTAGTAAATCCTACTCAGGTAGAAGCCTCGGATTGTTCATAAGTGTTGTAGGATATCGTCCTTTTCGTCCCTCGAGTTAGGGATTTTGCCGAACTGGTTTTCTCGTAGAATTTTTGAATAACCTCAGGAAGACAAATTAGGGAGCTCGCGATAGATTCAGCTTAGCTAGAATGCCAGTCGAATCATAAAGCTTCGATGGACGAAGTTCGGGAAATTTTGGATAAGAGAAGAGAGAATAAGAATCATGGTAAACTCCGGGTGTTTCAATATTAATTGTGATCTTCCAGTATATCCGGGTGATCTTATCACTATTATTGTGTGCCTATCTTCGGGTATATTTGGTAAATTTGAGTTTCTGATATGGTGTATATTTTCAGATTAAACCACCATAGTTGTTGCCCAGCTTTCAACGTTCAGACATATGGCTTTTCCATTCTTTCGGTGGAGTCGTTGAGTGACTGGCGCTTGCTTCCTCCCAACTCCATGGCTCACTTTGAACAACTGTTTCCGAAACAACAGTGATATCCTTCGAGGTATGCTCAGGCTCTGTCAAGATATGCTCGTCACTACCCCAAGCGGATGCTTGCATATGCGATGGTGCAGCAGTGTTGACTTTGCTCTTTTTTGTGTCACGATCACCGCGATTTGTCAAAGTCTTCAAGCCCGAGAGCGGATAGGAATGGCCCGATGGCTTGGCAGAAGAGCTAAAGAAGGAAGCAAGGCCAATCTTCTTGAAACCTCGACGAAGCAGTGGTTGGATAATGGGTAGGTTTGAGACCACAATTGAAACAAATGTCTCCCGGCATGCCCATTTGGAGCCAGCCGAAGCACCGTCCGGGCCAGACTGGATATCATTGTTAAACATTGTTTTGTATAGATGGTAGCCAGAGATAACTTACGCTCACAATAGTGACACCACGAATAATCGATGCCGTGATGACGAATGCAGCTCCAGAGAATAGTGCCATTAAAGGAATTTTGCGCTTCAAGCTGATATTTACCGTCCAAAGAAGAGGAAGTGGGATTGAGAGAAGATAAAGATCAGTGACGATATTGAGTATCACCACAACGAAAACGTATACCGGAGAATTTGTAGGCTGACAAAATGCTGCGCATAAAAGGTGAGCGTTCCCATGGGTTTCTTTTTATTTGGCAAAGGGCGTAATAATTACCTCCGGGGTTTGGGTTTATCTGCCAAAATGCATGGAATGGCTGACACGACAAGAGAAGAGAGAGTTGCGTGGCAATCCATGTAACCCCAAGGATGCCATATGCGACGCGAACACGCGTGGGAAGACTTTGGAGACCAGTCCTATAGTTTCATTAATATGCAGTTCAACTCGATCTTATAATGGGTTATGTATGAAACGAACGTTAATCGGGAATAGAAGACCGCCAGACTAAACTTGACCAGCCAGAGGATCGCCACGTATAGCGACCAGCCAATAATCTGAATCTTTGCTCCGGCTTCTCTGTTTGCCCATTCTTTGGAGCTTGAATCGAGAGTCTTTCGTTGTTCATCGGTCATATAACTGTTGGTCAAGCCTTCATATTTGGCACCCACGAGATAAGCCGCTACTGTTTCCAATATAAAAACTATCTGTACGGCGTCGGCTTAGCGAATAGTAAACAGAGCAAGCATTTGAGGTGGACGTACTCCTGCCAATGGCATAAGATAATCATCGAGTTGAAAATTAGCCGGGCCAACGAGATTCCACCGTACACCGGCACGGACGATGATTGTGAATAATGCTAGAGATAGCAATACCCACGCCTCGACATTACTCGCCATACCCGAACGTTCTCGATCAATTTACTCAAGGGACGTGGAATGTGAAAGACCAGGAGGGAATTACATTAAGAAAAAAAAAATTAAAGGAACAATAAGAAAGCCGAACCCCTAGAAGGATCCAACCTGATCTTCGGGATTGTTATTTCTTCTCCCGTCCGTTTGAAGATCATCGGGCTAGTGAATCAACTAATCCTATTGAAACCATTCAGGAACCACACATAAAGAGATTTTTGCTGTCAGAATCTTGCTGTCTACAGACTAGGCAATCCATAAGCAGGAAGATCATCGTTGCTTCGCGCATGAATCTCCACCATATCCACATTAACAGGGGAAGCAGACTCGTGTCGGCCCGCCAAGCGCCACCATGGCAGCCATCAAAGGTTACTTGGTGGAGAACTTCTCACCATAAACTGCCAGTTCTCTTCTGTACGGATAGTTGATCGACACTCTAATCCACGAGGCTGCAGTTCAAGGGGCTCAGCCCACCAACGAAAATCTCCCAACATTAGGGCAGCTCGGTTCATTTCCGTTAGATCGTCGCTAAAAAAGTGAGTTTAAAGTATATATTTCTGGTTGCCCCGAATAAAAAAAAGCAGTTATAATTAATCCCCACTTGACTTGTCCCTGAAATCTATTCTTGACACCTTTTTGTTTGGGTCAGATCCATTCCTCAACGTGAAGTCCTCAACATGTCGACCTTTGAGTTTATTGTTGTCGGAAGTGAGTATCAGAACTAATTTTCATAAGGTTTTTCTTTTCCTAAAATTTAGGTACGATCCTTCGGGGATCGAGCGCAGAGCCTACTATTGTTCGGAATACAATCCCGTTGTTTCGAAACTGACACGTTACCACTAGGTGGCCCTGCTGGCAGTGCACTCGCCGCCAAACTCGCCAACTCGAAGGGGAAGCCAAGTGTGCTTCTTTTAGAAGCTGGTGAGGAGAAGACGGATCGTAATCTTCGTGTGGATGGACAGCGATGGATTACCTTCCAGAATCAGTCTATGAACTGGGGTTACAAGACAACCCCGCAGGAGGATTGCAACAACCGTGAGATCGACTACAGTCGCGGTCGCTGCATGGGAGGATCAAGTGCCATTAATTTCGGCGTCTACAGTGTCGGTGCGCGTGATGACTATCAGGAGTGGGCGCGGATTGTTGACGACGAGGATTTTGCGTGGCCAAACATTCAGAGAAGACTGAAGGATCTTGAAACTTTCCACGGAGAGATCCCTGAGGGAATGGACAAGAAATATGCCAATCCGAACACAAATGATCACGGCAGCGATGGTCCATTGCACGTTGGTTTTGCCCGCGAATGGGAAAGAGACTTACCGGAGCTGTTAGACGTCTATGAGAAAGCTGGCTTTCCATTAAACCCTGACCACAATTCTGGCAACCCCATCGGCATGTCCGTCCTTATCAACTCCGCTCACCAAGGACTGCGATCCACGGCAGGCGACTTGGTCGTTGGCGGCGAAAAGAATAATTTGACCATCGTTACGAACTCGCCAGTGCAGCGCATCCTCTTGGAAGGAAAGAAGGCCGTCGGTGTTGAGGCAACTGGCAAGAAGTGTGAGTATTTTCTGTCCAGCTCTAATGTTGCTTACTTCAAGGACCTCGCAATGTGCTCACAAGGCTTTGTATATAGACTACGGCACCAAGGAAGTCATTCTTTCTGCTGGCTCCCTGAACGACCCTCGTATCCTGATGCATTCAGGAATCGGCCCCGCGGCTCAACTCAAACAATATAACATCGATGTCGTTCAGGATGTCCCTGCCGTGGGCCAAGGACTTCGCGATCACTGCTTCGTGCCCATGGTTAACACTCGTACTGATACCAGTACGGATCGAAAGGCTTTCTATGGCTCCCAAGCTGCCATGGATGCCGCCAAAAAAGAATGGGAAGAAAGTGGAACTGGTCCCTGGGCGAAATTCGCTTGTGAATTGGGAATTGGTTGGTTCAAATTGACCGAGCAGCTCATTTCCACGCCAGAATTCAAAGCGCTCCCCGAGGATGAGCAAAAATACCTCCTTCAAGAGACCGTTCCACATTATGAAGTTATTACCCATTTCCCCATTCATTGGTTTATTCCGGACTTCCCCAACGAGGCCTTGAATTATTCTTGCTTGTTGGTTTTCCTTTTTAATGCTCAGACTCGTGGAGAAGTCACTTTACAGTCGTCCGACCCCGATGCTCCGCTTCTTTTCAACCCGAAGTTCCTCGCTCATCCATTCGACCGTAGACTTGCAATCGAAGCACTGCGAGACTCCTTCCGCGTTGCGAAACATGAGTCTTACACAAAGGATAATGTGGCCGAATTGGCTATGCCTAAGGGAGAGTCCGATGAGGATTTGCTTGAATACTGGCGCCAGAACATTTCGTCCAGCTGGCACATGACAGGCACTGTCAAAATGGGCAAGAAAGAAGACTCTGATGCTGTTGTTGATCCTGATTTCAAGGTCATCGGAATTGAAAATCTCCGGATTGCTGATATGGGTGTTGTTCCTGTACTGGTCAATGCCCATGTTCAAGCAGTGGCCTATGTGACCGGTGTAACCTGTGCTGAGAAGCTAATCAAGGAATACGGTCTGGCTTAGATATACTACAAATTGACTGGAATGTGGGCTACAGTACAGATCTGTTAGATCTCGCTTTGTCCTCTACTCTATATATTACATTGTAGTAACTATGAGAGTTTATGGCTGGAATGCCAACTTCAATGCGTATAATTCATAGCGAGAGATTATATCTTCCCTCATGAGCTGTCTCGGAACCGAGGCTCAATCCGACGTTGTTATTTTGATAGCGGCGCTAATACTAGAAGCAGTATATTCGATATTGAAGCGGTTCAGACCTCTGCGAGTTATAAGATGTTAGATAGGATCTAGGCAGGTTTAAGGGTCAATTCAAACTGACGCAATGGATATTCTTCCAGAATCTTGGACATAGACATGATACTTTGTCTGTAGAATGTTCACTTGTTGCTCTGATAATCCCAGATATCTAAAAATAGTCAGCAAGATAATCCACTTTGGATCGGCGGTCACAACGAATCTCTTACGAAAACATCCCGTTCTGGTTAGTGATGGCTGCCAATCCCCTGGAGTCTTCAGCTCCTCCAGGGCTTTTCTTAGTGCATGACGACGGCTTTTGAGTCCATCTGCCATACCGCGTACTTCTTGTCGCCATTGGTGCTCCAATTTTTGATCTGATAAGACCGTTTCAACGATTCTAGAGCCAAAGTCAGGGGGTGCTCCACTCTCTGCTCGGGCCAGAAGTCGTAATTGCGTTTCTATTCTTTTTCCTACGTCTTCATCAGGCACAAGAATTGAAAGAACTCCAACACGTTCGCTGTAGAGTCCGAAGCACTTCCCATATGTTGATACTAAGATGAGCGGAACTTCGAGTTCGGCAAATAGCCGAACACCTTCAAGATCTGCATCGATATCACCGGAGGCAAAGCCGGGGTATGCGGCGTCGACGAAAGCTAAATGCCCACGTCGAAGGAAGATGGAAGCGAGCTCTCGCCACTGACTTGGGGAAGGATCACATCCAGTTGGATTATGTGCTCCCGACTGTAAAAGAACAACAGATTGAGCTGGCAAGGACTCCACGGCATCGGAAAATCGCTCGAAATCAAATTCATTCCTGTCTCTGGAAAAATAAGGGAGAAATTTTGGCTTGATTCCGGCGGATTCAAAGACGAAAGGGTGGTTTACTGAGATTATTAGTTCGTCGCTCTTTCGAGGGAAGATTTGCGTAGCAACTTACGCCAGGAATCGCTCGGAAGGAAGATCTCTGGAACTTCTGTGTTTTTCCATGGTCCATAATGATCCCTCAAGAAGACTGCGCCAACATGGCATCCACCACTTGCACCCAGGGTCTGCGTTGTAACAATCCTGTGAAGCTTAGCCCTTAATCGTTTTTTGTCCAAAAAATTGGAGAATTTATACCGTTTCTCTCGCAGGAGACGATGATTATGTCCAAAGAGCAGCTTTGTACTCAAATCTCGATAATTATTAGATCCTAATGCTGAAGGACGGTATTCGTGATGCCAGTCATCATCAGCGAAAATCCTCGCTTTTGCCTGTACCGCATTTTAGAATGGATCTTTGTCACGTTCGAGTCATTCGATTCTCATCTCTGACCTCTTTGACAGTTGGCTGGTTATACGCTTTCCCTTCCTCTGTTTTGTAAACCCCGACCAGTAGATTGGTTTTGTTCGGATGTTTATCCTCAGTGAACTGTTTGACCAGTTTTTCTAGGCTCTCTAGATTCCCTGGTTATTATACCAAACTTGAAATCCGATTGTGTAGTTATTCACCTGTCCGGCCTGCAGGAACATTTTGAAACGGATGTGCTGCGATACTGCCCATTCTCAATGCTGGCCTTGGATGTAGCAGAAATGTTGTATAATCTCGGAGGATTATCTTTCGGGGAATGGGCGTATTCAAATAATATTTCCTGGGTAGCACGCAATGGACATCGCGCCATAATTAATTATATGCCGACAAGCACGTTAGTTCCCATTAATATTCCGGTCGTATAAAGAACCTTCTTTATACAACCGCGATAGTTGACGAAGCGACTTAATAATCACATTTAGGGCTTTATCTGCGCAGGTGCGGACCCAGGGAATTCATAAGTACCTACTTATGAATTTCCCAGGTACGGCTGACCCTGATAGCTATGTACCTAGCTATAAAGTACTATAATATATAGCATATATTGGTGCATTATGCTCAAACATGCTCCGACTATAGCTGCAGCTTTGTAATATTCGCTTTTACTTTGCTGCAAATGTTCTCTTTATAGACCTCATTGCGCTGTCAACATGAGCCAAATAAGGCATCAGTCTTTCTATCTTTTATTTAATGGAAGATATTCTCGGTCCTTCGAAAACCGCCAGAAACTATATCACAGCTGAGCGCTTCGGTTGGACGAGGCCAGCGTAATGAGGCGGGGAACAAGAACAGGGAGGGCATATAGGCGTCTTAGGGTTACCGAGGCCCCAAAGTTAGGGGGGGAAGACCGAAACATTTAATCAATGGGGAAATGTGCCAGAGTCGGCGACTAAATTATCAATGGTTTGCATTAAGTAGGTTATCTCAAAGCTTTCCTTTGTGATATCTTGCCAACAACCTGAGGTCCTTCGATCGCAGCTACATCTGGCATCAACCATGACAGATAACTTCATTTACCCGAGATGGTTCGGTGGCTCCGCTTCCTGCGTGGCCGTATTGTTCTCCCACCCTTTCGACCTTGGTAGGCATTCCACGATAACTCACTGTTCATCATCCAAGTTCTAAATCTATGATGAATTAGTGAAAGTGCGAATGCAGACCGTTCCGGACTGTGCCAGGCAGAGTACAATTGCGACAGGGATTAAAATAGTCCACCTAGAGGGAGTCAAAGGTTTATATCATGGCGTAAGTTCCCTGGCATATTTTGGCACACCTACTATTTACGGATAATATCCAATCATGAATGATTTGTGAAATTGCTATTGAGAACGACTCGTTGACAATCTGGATGGATGCTGACTATACATGATATTGATTCATCCGGAATAGCTTACGGCGGGATTCATGCGAGCATGTACGTTTCCCCTTACTAGTTTGTATTTTTTTCAATATCCTGATTTACCAAGTAACCTATGGTACTTCTCGCATTGCCCTCTACGAAGAACTCAAGCAACAAGCGAAGAAATACAACCAACCCCTCTCAACGCCGGCCCTAGGGATGATGGCCGCAACATCGGGATTTGTTGGCGCTATTTTTGGTACCCCGGCAGATATTGCAAATGTTAGAATGCAAAATGACAGGTCATTACCGCTACAGCAACGTCGTAACTATCGGAATGTCTTCGATGCTTGGGCCCAAATGAAACGAACTGAAGGTTGGCGATCTTTCCGGCAGGGGCTGTGGCCTAATTGCTTTCGATCTGGAATCATGACGGCGAGTCAACTGGCATCGTATGATTCTTTCAAAAGGCTCATTCAGAATCTATGCAATACAAACGAGGAAAGGCCTTCGATTCATTTCACCGCGTCACTCATGGCAAGCTTGGTTGCAACGTCGATATCAAGCCCAATGGATGTCATCAGAACTCAGTTAATGAGCTCGTCAGACAGGACTTCGGTGATTGGTATTGTGCGAAATTTGATATCTTCAGAAGGGTCAAGATGGCTTTTCCGCGGCTGGACACCTAGCTTTGTTCGCTTGGGCCCCCAGACTATTGCCACCTTGGTACTTCTCGAGCAGCACAAGAGGGTTTATCGCATGATGAAATCAGAGAGAATCTGATAAATGATCAGAAACGAGCACTTCTTCGGCGGACTACTTGACCTATCTTGCAAATTATTTTTATTGACCTCCCTGATGATTTTGTCTCATCCCTTCACATATTTCCTGCACATTCCTGTACACATCTCAACACTTCACCCGATCAAACATATCAGGGATCTCAATCCAAAATTTCCCGACACAGGTTTTGTTCATTCTCCAATTATTCTCTGCGACTATTAATTTACTATATACGAATAAGTGGGTCCCGGAAAGCGTGCTTCGTTCCCAGCTTCCAACTTCAATTAGTAAAAAGTATTTTTGTTCGGGCAAACCAGGGGATAACGCTTATTATTCCTACGGCTATCGAAGCATTTTGTTAAGTCATACATAAGAAGTATTGCAAGCATTCCAATTTATGTAATCTTGGAGGGTTGAATATGTAATATTGGCATCCTCTGACGCTTGAAGTTTCTGCAAAGCCTCGCAACAAAAAAAAAGAAAAGAAAAGAAAAGCTCAGTGGCTTGAGCCTCGTAGACAAAAAGCCACTATTCTTTTGTAAACTTGAACGCTCTCAATGAGCTCTGAAATCCCAATTTGCTCGTTTGCTCCATGCGCTACCTGTATAGTTCCCGGGCCGTAGAGGTATCTTTTGTGATTCCCCTTCAGCCGCGGTGCATCAGTCCCGAAGGAGACTGAAATCGTGCCCATCCCGGAAATATCATGATCCAAATAAAGCTCCGGATACGCGATCCTCCTCTTTAAATGGATGTTCTCATATCGAGATACGGCATCATCTATCAACTGCTCGATCTTTGGCAAGTCCTCTGCTACCCGCACAGAGCAAGTAGCAGTGCATTGTGGTGCCAGAATATTGTATCCAACTCCGCCAGATATTTGGCCACAATGGAATGTAGAAGGCCCAATAACCTCCGACGAAGGGAATTCAATCTGTTCGAGCTCCGAAAGCAGAGCTGTCATCGCAGAAATTGCACTTCGACCGCGCTCGGGATATCCAGAATGAGAAGGGATTCCCTCGCTTACGAGATCGAAAACATAATGGCCCTTGTGACCGACTGCTAGTAAATTATCTGTTGGCTCTCCAAATATAACTGCCTCCCAAGATAAATTCATATCGTTGGCGGCGAGCATGCCAACTCCACCTTTCTCTTCTCCCACCACAAATAGCAAAGAGATATCGTGCGGCTCGAGAAGTCCTTCCTTCCGAAGCTCTTCTATTGCAGTAATTTGCGATGCCAATGGTCCTTTGTCGTCGCAGGAACCACGTCCATAAATTACATCCGGTGTCTCGCGAAGAGGTATATGAGGGGGAACAGTATCCATATGCGAAGTTAGGCAGACACGTGTTTTTCGAGATAGACCAAAATATGCGTATACATTACAGCGAGGGCTATCAGGGCTTATGGGAATTCGCTCGACTTTGTAGCCCAGGCTCAGTAGATGCTTCTCGAGAAATGTTCCGATGGCCTCCTCTTCATTGCTGCAGGAAGGAATTTGCATCAGTTGTTTCAGTAGAGTGACAACTCCATTTTCAGCCATTTTGAGGATAGAGAAAGGATAGAAACACTAGTTAGTGAGATTCAATATGAATAAATTCAAACATTGATTCAAATTTCAAAAAAATAATTGTCCCCGCCCCAATGTTACTCGATATTGACTAACCGGGAGACAAACCGATGATTGTCGGAAGACAAGCCGGGACGATCGCCTCATGAAAAATAAAGATTTCTCGCGAGAAAATACCGACATAAATTTTATTTTGAATTTTGAGGTCTGCCTTCTCCCAAATACAGATTTACTAGGAGTGGTCTCAAAGCCACCAGTGTCTGTTTACAGAAGAAACTCTATGAGTGGAGTTAATACCAATTTTGGAGACAGTATGACAAGTGGATACGATAGTAAAAACGATATTTTGGTAGAGACAGGTCCATTGCGTGACAATTAATGAGGAGCGAAACGTACGATACAAAAGCAAACTGGACAAGAGGCAAACCCCCAAACAATATGGCATCCATCTACCCTCCAAGACATAGAAAATGAGACATAGGAAATGAGATAGTATGTTGTGGAATCACCGAGCTTTAATAAACAACATAAAACAGTCAAAACACAAGATAAAAGAAATGGAAACACGAGAGTTCATCAAGAGCTGCTTTAGTTTTCCATGAACAATTTTTTTTTTTTTTTGGCTGATCGAGTCTTCGGGGTCCACAACGCCAGGTCATTCTTTTCGTTTGGGGTTTTCTTCATTTTGTTTCTTTTTTGATATGAATTTTTTTGCATTTTCTTTCCCTTTAGTAAGAATGCGAGACAATGGACAAAAGAGAGTCATAACTAGGCCCGGCTGGAAACCATGTTATTGTTACGCCGAGTCAACTTCCTCGCAAGAGTCATAGCCTTCTCCCAGGTCTTCTTCCTCTCAACCTGAGGGGGTGCAGATTCCTTTGGAGACACTGCACCAGTGGCATATTCGGGACCAAAGTCTTCTTGATGCTTAGCATTGTGCAGGGCCAGGACGGCCATTTGGCCAAGGAAAGATGGGTGCTCTAGAAGATCTTCCAGGCGAACCTTCAGGCCTTCTTGCTCCAAGAGCCAAGTAAGCTGGGCCATGTTGAAGATATCTCCACCGAGATCGAAGAAGGAAGAGTCGAGCTGGAATGGGGTTTGGTTCTTGGGCTTTTCATCGACGTCGTCCTCTGGAACGGCAGGGGTGCGGTTTGGTAGGCATTGGTGCCAAGACCTGGATAGGATGTCTGAATGAACCAGAAGCTCGGCGATAGATCGAGATTTCAAATGAGCACTAAGGAAGTGCTCATCTGATGGACGAGGAAGATCGTCAACCACTTGCGATGGGAGTGAACGCAGCATGTTGGGAGAGGGAAGAGAAGTCGACGGGTTGGCGACGAGTGATTGGGCAGTCTCGCAAACCATATCGAGGACCTTCTCAGCAAATGAGAGCAAGATAGGACCCTTCTCCGAGAACCCAAGGGTCACATTAAGGTTACGGTCGTCGGCAGGACGTGAGACCATAGTGAGATCAGCGAAGTTGTCATTTACGCCAGCACCTCCCATGCGGTACTTGTTGTTATCAAGCTCCAAAGAGCCCTCATAATCCACGTTTTGGTGGAACACCGAAGTAGTGAAGTAGGTCCAGGCAGGCCATTCGGTGCATTGCTTGATGATCTCGCGAAATCCAAGAGACTCAAAGGGCATGTTGGACACCTGCTGGTCTTGAAGGAATCGGAAAAGGTCAACACCAGTCCACTTCTCGTCAAACTTGACGCGAACGGGGACCACATTGACGCAAGGGCCGACAGTGTTCTCAATTCCAGGTACGGTTGCATTGCGACCGCTGATGGTAAGACCAAAGACAACATCGGATTGAGCGGAGAGCTTTGCGAGGGTCAGAGCCCAGGCAGCCTGCATAACAGTAGCAACAGTGACGTTGCCGAGGGCAGTTGGGGGAACCTCGATGGTCTTGCGGATCTCAGTGAAAGCTCCAATATTTTGAAACATGGAAGTCCCCTTGCGGCGAACTACTTGGGTCATCTGAGATCCCTTGAGAAGTCTCGACCAGTGGTTGTAGTGATCAGGCGTAATAGTTCCAGGGAGCTGGCGGAGATAGCTAGCGTAAGGCGTGACTGGTGGCAGAGGGCTACCTTCGTAGCCAAACTTGATGGCGGACATAATCTTGGACAAGCAGACGCCGTCGTACTGGGTGTGAGACAGACGGATCATGATACGATGCTGATCACTTTCCTTCTTCTTGACAACGTAGAACTGGACGTATTGTTCACCTTCTCGCGGGCCGTATTCACGGTCACGCTGCTGGAGGGTGGCGGTGAATTCATCGAGGCCACGATCTGTCTCATATACAAAAATACTGGGTCGAATCTTGCGTAAGACGACTTGGAAAAATTGGTCGTGGAAGCAGACGAAGACGGTTCGCAAGATGTCGAATGCGTCGACAACCTTAAGGCAGCTCTCACGTAGTCGGCGTAGATCAAGTGGACCGTTTCCTTCCAAGAAGAAATAGTTCAACATCCAACGTGACTTGAACAAGGTCGCGGTCAGGGACATCGCTTGGAAATCGGTTACAGGGAGAACATCTGCGATGCCACCCTTGAAGACGCCAATTTTGGGGCAAATACCACTCTGGACTGAAGCATCATCGACAGCCTTTGAGGGGCGCAGGACTGAGATGCTTTCAGAGGAAGAGTTTTGTGCCAGAGTGGCGGGTTTGCTATCTGGGAATGCGTCAGCCTCTTTGTAGACAGGCTTCAAATCGGCATTGAGCATTTGCTGCGTAACATTAGCAGCGCGGACAGTGGTGAGCATATCTTCAAAGACCGGGTTGTTGAAGACATCAGCAACCGTGAGAACCAGGCCTTCTTCACGGGCGGCGCTGACCATCTTCATGGCCGTGATACTGTCACCTCCAAGCTTGAAAAAACTATCTTGATGCCGAACAACATTAGGTGACAAGCCCAGGGCAGTGCTCCAAAGACTCCAAAGTTTTCTTTCGACATCTGCAGACATCCCATCCTCACTGGATCGAGAGGTTGCAGAGCAAACGCCGGAATCATCGGCACCTCCTTGAATGCCTTCAATCTGGAAAGCGGGCGAGCCGACAGAATCGGGATGGCCGTAGCCAGAAAGGCTGTCAGTCGCCAATCCAGGCACCATCAGCTTACCATCCCGCAGCATTTGACCAATAATCTCATGAACGCGATCATCGATGATTTTCTGGATGGCAGTTCCATCAAGACTCTTTCTATTTGTTTGCACGCGGTCACTGACAGATGCCTGGGAACTGCTCCACTCGGAGGGCTGCGAAGCCAAAGACTTCTCGTCGAGTTTGGCAGCCGAGAGTGTCGCCGACGGCGCCTCAATGAAGCCAGTAAACACTTTGGCGATAGAATCGACAAGAGATTGCGCTTGATCGTCCGAGACAACATCATTCCAGTATCGCAGCATTATACCCTCGGCACCCCGAGAGATGTCGACGTTGACTGTGACGGCATACTTTGGGGTTGTTAGCTTTGGCATAAGGTAAGATTTGAGATATGGCGAAAAACTTACTTCACTAGGATCGTGGGCATGCTGAAGATCGAAAGAAAGGCCCTTCTCCTTAGAACCACCAGCGACTGTATGGTTCTGGATGGAGAGGGTTGTGTTGAAAAGAGACTGTCCCTGCCATCCCAGATCGTGCTGGATACTTGCAAGAGAACAGCTCTGATGGGGAATGCTAGCGATGTAATCACCATTCACCTTCTTTGAGATATCAGAAAGCGACTGGTTGGACGAAAACTTGACACGGCAGCAGAGCATGTTGATGAAGATGCCGACCATGTCCTGAATACCGTTGACAGGTGCATCTCTTCCAGCTGACAGGTAACCGAAGCACACGTCATCGGAAGAAGTGAATTGCCTAAGTACTAGAGCCCAGGCAGTCAATGTGAGATTGGCCAAGGTTACAGATGCATTTTCACAGAATTTGAGCAATTCAGGGTAGCGGTTGAAATCCATCAGGATTCCCTTCAGCTTTCGCTGGGCTTGGGAACCGGCAGATGGTGCCAGGTGGCATGGGCGAACACCTTGAAGATATCTCTTCCAGTGGTTAAGGGCTTCGCCCTGGCTCTGAGTTCGGATGTATTTGATATAATTGCTGAAGCAGGGACCAGGGCCCTCCGCCAGCTTGCGGTCATAGGCCATAGTGAGATCACGCAGAAGGACATCGACACCTCCGCCATCAATGATCGCGTGGTTAATTTCCAGCTTGACGAGAACACGTCCACTCTTGGCCTTGCACACGGTAAGTTGATGGGAAAGCTTGGCCGGACGCATCATATTAGCATCACGGAGAGAGATGGCAGCTAGCTTCTCTTCTACCTCAGAATCAGGGCACTCGACGCGAAGGACCATGTCGTTGAGCTTCTTGAGAACAAGTTGGTCGAAAGATCCACCACTGTAGTTACTGTCGATGAAGACGGTCCGGAGAACAGGATGGCGATCGACGAGTAGATTCCAAGATCGAGCAAGCCTCTCCGGGTCTACTTTGCCAGCTCGAGCGTCTTTGATCTCGAAGATCGTGTGGAACATATAGGCACTTGAGTCGCGAAGCTGGCTCAGTAGTAAGCCCTCCTGCATAGGAGAGCAAGGATAGATGTCCTCAACCTCGGTCTTACTGCGGATACCAAGCTTGCGGAAGGTGTTATTGCAGAGGATCTGCAATCCTTGGTAGTTAAGTGGGAGGAGGGGATAATCGCTGAGAGTTGGGGCAGCAGGGGTTTCCTTCAAAATAAGGAGGTCCTTCTCAAGCGTTTGCTTGCACTGCAGAATCCATCGTCGGATTTGGCTCTCACGCTGAGTGCGACGGTTGTAAGCGAAGGAAACATTTAGACGCTCCTTCACAACGATTGCAGACAGCTCAAATAGGGCGAAGCGAGTAGTTTCAGGGCCCATATCACCAGCAACCGCAAAGTCGGAGCTGTCAAATACGCTTCCCTGGTGGCGGAAAAGGGAATCGGCACGTTCAAGCTGCTGAAGCTTTCCGAGGTAGTTGAAAAGTATCTCCAGAGGAACCTGGAATGCGTCTTCGGAGGATTGTTGGTCGGAAGCCAAGAGACTCTTCGCGAAGAAGGGTCGACCATTGTCAACAATCTTGCGGCGGGTATCCTTGACACGCTTGATAGCATCCATGATAGTACCTTTAACAAAATTAGCAAAGATCCAGAGAGAGTAGTCATTTCACTCACCATCTTGGCCTTCAATAAGCAGCGGAGCCATCGTGGTAAACCAGCCAACTGTTCGGGAAAGGTCGATGTTAGAATCCCAAGGCTCACGGCCATGGCCCTCGTTATAGATGGTGGGAATCTTTCTATCAGTAAAAGTGTGGCCAAAGGAATGGGCAATAGCTGCCATGAGCACATCAACAGTATCAGTTCCAAAGGTTTCGTGGCAACCTTCAAGAATGAATCTGGTACTCTCTTCGCTTAGTGTGAAAGACTCCATCTTCAGATCTCCGTACACGTTTGAAGAGCCTTCCATTCCCCAATACTCGAGATTGGGCTTCTCGGGAGTGAAAGGCAGCACCAACTCCGTGTCGTGGGTCTTGGTTCTTTCAAGCTGCATTGCGCACCAACTCTGGAAAGACAGCGCTTTCTCATCAGACAGGGAGCCAGACACAACAAGCTCCTCAAGGTCTTGTAGAATAATGCGCCAAGACACCATATCAACACAAAGATGGTGAGCCACGAGGAAGAGGACTTGGCCGCCGTTACGAAGATTGAACAGATCAGCTGCAAAGATTGGTCCGTTTAGGGGATCCAAACAGGACTGGCTGTCGGCAATCTTGGGAACCATGGCCCGAGTATCGCTCACAGAGTGCATTCGGAAACGGAAAGATGTATCGACATCCTGCGCGTAGCGTTAGTATCATGACATGTAATGTAGCTTTTTTAAGGACTCACAGTGTCAGCCTTTTGCTGCCAGTTTCCAGAATGGGTCTTGCTGAAGCGAGCGCGGAACATAGAATGCTGACTGGTAACAGCCCTGATAGCTCGTCGGAGGACCTCGCCCTCGACACGACGAGAGACTCTTACGGTGATGCTTTGGTTGAACCTGGCTGCACCCTTATAGGAGTTTGTAGACTGCATATACAGCTTCTGGACAGGTGACAGATCGAAGCCTTCGCCAGCTTTCTCTTCACGGTGAGAAGTGACTGGTGCCTTTGCCTTCGCAGTCTGAGCCAACTCCTTCACTGATCGACTCTGCAAGATGTCATTCAGCGTTATAGTCAAGCCCTGTTTACGCGCTTTGGAGATTACCGCCATGCCGGTGATACTGTCGCCGCCTGGATAATGTTGTTAATACAACGGACAATTTGGAACTAGAACTTAGCTGGGTTGAAAACTTACCTAGGCTGACAAAAGAGCGGTCCACGTTTACCTTCTGCAAGGAAATGTTCAAGACCTGCGAGAAGATCTCGCGGACAATCTTCAAAGATCCATCCTGCTCCTTTTCTTCGGCTTTTTCTGGAGCACCACGCTTCATACGGTCGTAGTCCTGCATGATCCTCTCGTAAGAGTCATCGTCAATGTCCTCCAACCAAGCAGTAATCTTCTTGCGATCAAGTTTGCCAGAGACAAGCATGGGGAGCTTCTTGATGAGTGCCCAGGTCTGTGGAACCATGTAAATCGGGAGCTGGGTTTCAAGCTTCTTCTGGACCTCCACGAGGCCTGTGAGACCCTGGCTGTTTAACTCATCTTCGTCGACAAGCTCACAGGGTTTGTCGGATATCAGCTTGTTGTCCGCGGTAATGCTATTCAAGGACATCACAGTAACAAGACGCTGCTTGAGAGGCCCATTCTTAGGCAGAATCACAACAGCGTGGCGAACAAGTGGGTCTTCGTGCAGTCGGTGCTCGATCTCTCCAAGCTCCATGCGCTGCCCGTGGAGTTTGACCTGGTGATCCTTGCGGCTGATGTATTCGATGGATCCATCGGGATTGTAATAGCAAAGGTCACCAGTCAGGTAAATTCGGCGCGAAGACGGGGTAGAAGACTTGAAATATTGGGTCCAGGCAGGATTGTTGATGAAAGCCTCCGCATTTTTCTCGGGGTTCTTGAGATACTCTCTAGCGAGCGCAGGTCCTTCAAGGGCAAGCTCTCCGACAGCTCCGAGAGGTGCCAAACGGCTAGGATTTTCTGGATCCACGATCCAAGTCAAGGTACTTGGGATGCCGTATCCGATGCGTGCAGGGTCACGATTAACTGCGACAGCAGTATCAATAACTGCGAAAACGCAGGTCTCAGTAGGGCCATATCCGTTCATTAACTTCAGAACATTGGCCCACTTCGTAATGACCTCTTGAGACATCTTTTCTCCACCACAGACCAGAATCTCCAAAGATGGCACAGATGATGGCTCAATGATACTAGCGATGGAGGGAGTTAAGAAGGTCCAGGTGACATTGAGGCGGCGGATGGCACCAGCAACATCATTGAGACGCTCATCTTCACTAGGAACACAGATACATCCACCAAGCATTAGAATTGCAAGAGTTTCCATGATTGCGGCGTCAAAGGTCAAAGAGGCAAATTGGAAAACCCTTGCCTTCGGGCCCATGAGAGTCATTGGGCCGAATGCCATGATGCTGCTGACCACATTGCGATGCTCAACCACAATTCCCTTGGCTCGGCCAGTACTGCCAGAGGTAAACAGAGCGTAGGCCATATTGGAGGCAGTCAACTTGCCACGAGGACGAGTGGAGGAGGAGTTAAGGGAGCCGTAGGCCTTGATAGTCTCTTTGCTGATTGGAATGACAGTCTTGACAACACGAGTATATCGCTTGGTGTAGTTGGGAGTACACAAGATCATGTTAGCTCCAACGTCGGCCAAGATCTCTTCGTGTCGAGATACAGGGTGATGAGGGTCAAGGGGGACGTAAGCACCGCCAGCAATAAGAATACTGATCAGGGTGACCATCGCCCAAGCGGACTTATCGAGGCAAACGGGGACGAAGACCTCAGGGCCAACACCGCGACCAATCAGGTAATTGGCGAAGCCCGAAGCCAGGTCCCAGAACTCACGGTAGGTAAGCTCCCCGTCCCAAGCGCACACGGCAGGGGCATTGGGAGTCTCGATGGTCTTCTCCAAGATAAACTCTTGAACGCATCGCTCGACAGGGGAGATGTCGCGGCTATTCCACTGCGCAATCTCAGCCTTGTCTTGAGGACTGACAACCTCCAAGTCTACCAACTTTGCGGTAGTATATTTGGGGATTCTCATCAACTGTTCCAAAACATGGCCAAGTTGCTCTGTGATGTGCTTGGTCTGCCATGCGTTGATGACCAACTCATCGTGGTGTACAGTGAAGGAAATATGGGATTTAGAGAACGAGCATTCCAAGACAAGCGGGTGTGTGAAGAAGTCCTCGCTAGTCTCACGCTTCTCGTCGATCCAAATGGAGCTATCCAGTTCACCCTCACCGGACTGAATGACGAGCAAGTTCTGGAAGTTGCAGCCAGTGGAGGTGTCACTGTTGAGCTGACGAATACGCTGCAAACCAGCATGGAGATGAGGGATCATTTCAGTAGTAGACTTGTTGATCTGGTCAAGGTACTGGATGATAGTCATTTCATTGTCAACTTGAACACGCGTAGGCACAGTCGACAGGACCGGACCGGCGATATCTGCGACGCCAGGCAGGTCAATGTTGCGACCGGAAAGAGTCTCGCCAAAGCAGACGTCTCCAGATCCGGTGTGATTAGCAACGACGATAGCCCACGCGGCGCGAAGAAGAACAGGTAAAGTGAATTCGACGGTGTCAGCTGGTCGGGATACCTCGACAGTGTGGTGCTGGGTATTACCAGCGCGGATGGCATCGGCCATGGCGTTTTTGTTTTGAGGGAAAGGTGTACTAGAAAGATCCTTCAAATAGGCCTTCCAGAAATTATCACACTCATCCATGTCTTTCTTGGTTAGATACTCAATGAATAATCCATAAGGTGTTGCTGATGCCTTGTTCTGGGAGGCACGGTAGTTTTCCTCGACCTTACTCCAGACCAGAGGAATACTCCATCCATCGTAGAGGGCATGGTGGACAGACCAGACAAAGTAGCGAGTCGAAGAACCACGGGGTTGGACGATCGCATATCCAGTGAGCGGTGCACCGTTGTGCTTGGGAAGCTCGATGGTATCGCTAGGTAGTTCCTCAAATGATGGTGCGTGAATCCAAGAGATTGGTTGATCATCCAGAACAGCCTGTGCAAAGTTCATAGCCTCAGTGTGCACTACCCGAGTTCGAAGAATCTCAAGATCAGAGACAGTTTGCTGCCACGCAGACTTGAAACGGTCCAAATCAATCCCACTGGCCAGACGGAAAACAGGCTGCGCGACATAAGCACCTTGGTGCTTCAACGACAAAGTCAGGAGACCTTCCTGAACGGCAGAGCAAGGGTAAACATCACAAATGGATGCTTTTGGTACAGCACAATTTTCGACAATCTCATCCAGAATCTCATCGACATTAACAGACGGTGGCAAGAGGGTAAACGGCTTGAGAGTCGCCTTCTTCGGGGCTGGGGGCTCTTGGGTTTCGGAGCAGGTCTGGGCCATATCAATGAGAACAGGGGAGTTGAATATAGTGGCAACATTGAGGGAAATTCCAAGGGCTTGAGCAGCACCAACAAGGTTCATGGCAGAGAAAGAGTCGCCGCCAAGAGCGAAGAAACTATCGTCGTTGGTCACAGATCCTGGCTCGAGGTCCAGAGTCTTCTCCCAGAGGGAGCAGAGCTTAGCCTCAATGCCGTCAGGTGAGGTTTCTTCCTTCTTTGCACCAGAGTTGAAAGTGATATACGACTTCAGAACATCCTTTGACAGTGTCTGCACCATTGCACGAAGACGTCGACGATCAATCTTGGCAGATGAAGTAAAGGGCAGATTGTGCAGAGGGAAGAAGAGACGAGGCATCATACTTTGTGGCAAAAGGTCAGGGAGGGAACTCTTCAGTTTCTGAATGGCATCCATATTGGATACTGAGATCGGCAACAGTAGAGGGTCAACACCTGGGATTGTCGGTACGAAGTGGTCATTAGTACCACCCTCGACTGAGTCCGCGTCGTGAACTGTGAAGAAGGCTGCCAGGCCCTTGGCGACGGTACGCTCCTGTGGAACAACAACATCGACTGCAACTTGGGCACCCTCTGGCAGAGCTAGGAGACATTGGTGCTCAATCTCCTCGAGCTCGATGCGCTGGCCATTGAACTTGATCTGGGTATCCTTGCGTGAGATAAAAGCCAGCGTACCGTCAGTGTTATAGCGAACAAGATCGCCAGTACGGTACATGCGGTCTTTACGCTTGAAGAGACCTAGAAGACCTGGATGGTGGCTCCAGGTTGGGTCATCAACGAACGCAGCTTTGGTTTTTTCAGGATTGCCAAGGTACTCTCGGGCAATGTTGCTTCCTTCGAGCAGCATCTCTCCAACTGCTCCAACTGGCAGGAGTCGGTTATAGTTGTTAGGGTCCACAATCCAAACTCTGCAGTTTGCGGCAGTTCCGATAGAGGTTGGATCATTGTTAACACGGTTGCCCTCCCAGTCAACCTTGACGCCGACGGTTGCAACGACGGTGGCTTCGGAGGGACCATATGCGTTGATAACGAATCGATCATGCCAACGATCGATGTGGTTGGCAGGCATTTTCTCGCCGCCAGTGATGATAGTCTTCAGGGTGGGAACAGTCTTGGGCTCGAGAGTGTTGACGATAGCGGGAGGCGCCGCCATATAGTTGGCCTCCATGCGACGAATAGCTCCGCCAAGGTTGTTCATTCGCTCTTCTTCACTGGGCACACAAACACAACCACCGGTCATCAGAGTCATCATGATTTCGAGGACACTAACATCAAAAGTATAGTTGGAAAATTGCAATGAGCGGGTGCCGGAGTTCATGTGCAAAGCATCGGTCATAGCAATGGCGGTTGTACTCAGTGCAGTATGTTCGACAACCGTGGCTTTCGGCTTTCCAGTAGTGCCGGAGGTGAAAATGGCATATGCAGCGTTACTCGGGGCAGGGCGAGTGCCAGGCAAAGCAAGAGGGGACTCTGGCAGCTGAGAGATCGATGTTTGGGAGACAGCAAAAGCCTTTTTGCACAGTCTTGCCATTTTCGACTGGAGATTTGCCGAACATAATACTAAGGTCGCGCCAATTTCATCGATCAAAGTCTGTAGTCGAGACTCTGGGTGGGTTGGATCGATAGAGACGAAAGCACCACCTGCCTTCGAGATAGCCAGCTGAGACACGACAGCCCAGGCAGACTTTTCGAAACATAGAACAACAAATGTCTCTGGCTTCACGCCCAGCACAGAAAGATAACGCGCAAGGCGACTGGATACAATCTCGAGCTGGCCATAGGTGAAGTTCTTGTCCCAGGAGCAAATGGCTTCTGCGCGAGGGTGGAGGAGAGCCTGCTGCTGGATGAGTTCATCGGCACACTTTTCAACGCGGGGAGGAAGGACGGCATTCCAATCACGAATTTGTCGGCATGAACGTTGAGGGAAGAGATCCAGGTCACCGATTAGACGGTAACGGGGGTTGGATGACATGACATCGTTGAGGAAATGATCGAAGGCGTCGATGACATGTGTGACTTGGTTGGAGGAAAGGATATCCGAGGAGTAGCTGAAATGAATCTCGGCGACAGCACTACTGACCTCGGCCGCCACTGTAAGCTTGTAGTCATTTGCAGCGGTCAGTTCCTGGACATTGCCTTGGGGAAGGGAGGATGAGGTGCGGAAGTTGAGAAGAGTGTTGAAAAGGGTTGTGTCGTCGAGGCCGAGGTGATGCTTGACGGTAGAAAGATCAGCAAAATTTTGAATCCCTTTGTCAAACTGGGACTTGAGGTGTTGCAAGGATTCTTCCAGCTTGCGGTCGTTCGTCAACATCAGTCGGCAAATAGAGACTGCAAGATCGTCTGAGTTTGATGATGAGAATCCGAAGCAGACATCTTCGCTGCCAGTGTAGCAACGGAGTACAAGACCCCAGGCAAATTGGAACAGAGTCTCGACAGATACTCCCGACATCTTGCTGAAGGCGTGCAGTTTTTGGGTCTGCTTGTTGAGAGTGCGAGTCGAACGACCACCTGTGGTTGTCTCGAGAGATATAGGGGGGAAATTGCAAGGCTCAACATCTGCCAGATACTCTTTCCAGAAGGTCAGATTGGTTCCTGAAAGGGAGGATTGGCGGGATTGGCGATTAGTTGATTTAACACCAGTCCAACGTTCGGCGTCGAACGATCGCAAAATATGGGCCGGAAGGCTGTTAATTTCAGCTCGGAGGCCCTGCATATTTAGTTTTCCACATGAAGTCAGGGGGAGAGATGATATGGGGACATAATGACTCGGAACCTTATTAGTTGTGAATTTGCTAGTCAAGTGGGCGTGTACTGCGCAGATAGTTGTCGTCAGGTCAGCGGAGGAGTTCTGGATGACTCGCTCATCGAAAGATACTGCAGTTGGAGCAATGGATCCAATGAATGCCACGACGCTGGTAGTTTCGCCAGGCAAAGTCAGAATATCCAAAACGGCCTTCCTCTTCGAGCCCAAGTAGCCCAGGAGGGATTCTTGAACACGACGCAATTCATGAGAAGACCCGATATCTTGAGTGGAAACCATCCGCCCGATGTGAACCAGAGATCCAGTACTATTGTAGCGAACGAGGTCGCCTGTTTTGAAGAAACGTCTCTCTCGGGGCCGTTCAGCGTCATTGAGGCCGAGGGTCGCCAGCCAAGCAGGATCGCTGAAGAACGCATCGCTGCCATCCTTCTCACTGACCAGATATTTAGAAGCAAGCAGTGGGCCTTCTATCACCAATTCACCAATAGCACCAACGGGAACAAGGGCATTATGGTTGATTGGATCAACAATCCATGAAGTACACGAAGCAGAGGATCCAATGACATCCTCCATAGACGTCTCTGTGATTGAAGCGAAGCAGGCGGCAGATGACGTCTCGACGGTTCCAAAGAGAACGCACAGCTGAAGATCATCCGAGAGCCAATCTTCTACAGTTGTGGCTCGCGGAGTCTCCCCAACAAAAGCTGCGGTCTTTACTCCGGGGATATCTTTAGGTGATACGTAATCCGCGATGGTAGGGGTGAAACAAGAGACATTGGCGTGTAAAGCATTGATGGACGCCGCCAAATTTGATGGATCGATATCTGCCGGGATGCAGACACAGCCTCCACGCAGGAAGGTACCGAAAGTCTCCAGTAGTGAGAGATCTGAGGAGTGAGGCGCAAACTGGAGAGTGCGAGATGTATTGCTGAGCTTAAGGGACGCAGCGAAAGCTTTCGAGCGGGTAATTATGGTAGAATGTTCAAGTACCACAGCCTTAGAGGCACTGGAAGAGCCACCGGTGAAAGATACATAAGCTGGGTCGGAGGGAGATGCCGTGCTTCTGAAAGGCTCATCTCCGAGGTACTCAAGGAGAGACTCGCTCACGGGAACCACGTAAGGGATTACTTCCTCCAAGATCTGAGCCTTCTCCGGAGATGCGAGGGCAACTTGGATAACACTTTCCTGGACGTGCTTCTCGATGAGACCGAGGTTACTCGAGTCGACAGGAATACAACCTCCACCAGCCTTCATGATGGCAAGCATCGACACAGTATGCCATACAGATTTATCATAGGAGACCGGGATCAAACTACCAGGTCCAACCCCGAAAGTCACCAGATAGCTGGCCAGCCTAGAAGAGAACTGATCAAGCTTTGAATAAGTCAGACTTCCATCCCAAGCGGTAATCGCAAGTGAATCAGGTTGCTTCTTGGCCATATCACAGACAACCTGGTGGGCGCAAATCTCGATTGGCTGGGGATTCTTGTGGTTCCAGGAGAGAATGTCGGCCGTGTTGCTTTCACTGAGATTGTCAAGGTTGCGGATCTCACTCTCTGCGTTGGCTAAGATACTTTCGAGGCAACGGACATACGTATTGGCAACATTAGCAGCCTGGCCATCGGAAAGATGAGTGGTCCAGTAGTTCAGATCAATTCGAGCCTTCGTATCCATGGCCTCAATGTTGATGAAAACGGGAAACTCAGCTGGATCGTGGATGGAGCCGACTTCGACACACTCGATATCGCTGCTGACAGCGTCCTTATCTCCGGGGAGACGGCGATATGAAACACCCGAATTGAACAGGTTGGTATCAGAAAGCTTCAGCGCATGTTGAATATCAATAAGCGATGTGTGTCGATACGGGAGGCTCTCCATGTAATCATCTTGAACCTTCTCCAAGACACTGCGAAGGACTGAATCTCCGGAGAACTTCATGCGGCAAACCATCAGGTTGATGACTGGGCCGACGACGGAAAGGATACCATCCGCAGGAACATCACGAAGAGAAGCCATGTAGCTGAAGCTAACATCATCAGAGCCAGTGAAATACCTCAGGACGAGGCCCCAAGCTGCATTGAATACATTGGAGAGTGTGATTCCTTTCTTCTCGCAGGCACTCTGGAGATCCAACAACGTCCCAAAGTTGACTGGAATGGAGCGCAAGGTCTTGCTTGCAGGAGCCTGGCCGTCAGTCAGAACTGGGAAAAGACAAGGCTTGGCGTCGGAGAGATAAGAGCGCCAATAGTTGATACTGGCATCCCTTGGAGCATCCGAGAGGTATCTCATATAGTCTTTGAACAAGGGTCGAGGGCTCTCTGCAAGCCTTCCAACGTATGCTAATTGCAAATCACGCAGGATGATGGAGATAGAGTTTCCATCCATAGCAGCATGGCTCAACTCGATGCGACAGAAGATTCGTCCGGTTGAGGTGTGGCAGATACTGAACCGATATGCAGGGGTACGCTCGCGATAGTCCTTAGGATCTTGAGCATCGAAGGTAGCGAAAATATCACTGTCGCCGGAGGACTGGAGGAAGACAGGACTAGCATCAAAGGTTTTCAGTACCACTTGGCAGAAAGCATCACGCGGAGTCAAGTTTTCAACAAAGATGGTGCGGAACATGGCATGATGATCAACGACTCGCTTCCAGGCTTCCACCAACCGGTCGAGATTTGGTGATGTCGAGCCTGTTCCCCGGACTTCAAAGGTATCATGCACAGCATAATATGAGGGGTCTCGGGTCTGTCCCAGTAAGATACCCTGTTGCATACGAGAGCATGGGTAGATATCTTCGATCATATCTGGAGAGTTGACGCCGATTGCCGGGAGCTTTTGTGTAAGCATCTTATCGAGGCTGTCATAGCTGAGAGAAAGCATCGGGAAAGAGCTTAGTGTGAGACGCGGTGACATGGAAGAGAGCTGTTCAGAGAATGAGACGAGCTGTTTCTGGCAGTTGGAAACCCAAGCGTGGATGCGATCCTGATGTTGCATAAACTTGTTGAAAGAGAATGTGAATCGGATCTTCCCACCGACGACCATGGCGGAAATTTCGAAAAGACCGAATCTTGGGGTATCACGGCCAAAGTCTGCATCACCACTACCTTGGCCAGTCTCACCGGCCATCTGATCAACCAGTTGGAAGAGACCGTCATCACGCTGGAGATCGCGGTGCTGGCCAACATAGTTGAACGAAATTTCGAATGGATGAGGATGAGTGCCTGCTTGCTTCCCTGAAATTGGCAACACACGACTAGCAAAGTCCGCGCGGCCATTGTCAGATACGCGGCGTCGCAGATCTTTGACCTTGATGAGGGTGTCAATCGCATTTTCCGGTTGATACCCATTCACGAAAATCGGGTGAACAATAGTAAACCAACCAACAGTATGAGAAATATCAATGGAAGAATCCCAAACTTCACGGCCGTGGCCTTCATTGAAGATCGTGGGAAGGGATCGATCTGTGAAGGAATGACCAAAGGAATGAAGCATAGAGGCCAGGAAGAGGTCGATGGGTTCAGTCTGCAAGGACTTGTGGCACTCGAGCAGGATAGCGTTAGAATGAGCTGCATCAATCTCAAAGGCGGCACAATCAACATCCCCATATGTCGTCTGGTGGGTCTTCAGGCCCCAGTAACCAAAGTCTGGAGCAGGAAGAGGGTCCTTGGAAAATTTGCCCTCAGCTACCATGTTCTTTGTGTGCTCGGCTTGCAATTTGCACCATGTTTGGAATGGGAGAGAGGCATCCTCGCTTGCAGTCTTTCCTGGGTTGTGGATGATATCCTCCAAATCCTCCAGAATAATCCTCCACGAGACAATGTCAACAACCAGATGATGAGCGGTCATAGACAACACAGGTTGCTGTTGCTTATCCTTGAATCGAAAGTAGTCAACTGCCAGCAAGGGACCAGAGAAGCAATTGATGGACGACTGGCTATCAGCTACATGAGGTTTGATTTCGTCCATCGTGCGCACGGTGCTACTTCGCCACCTATAGGATCCTTTGACTTCCTTGGTAATGCGCTGGTTGGAAGCCGTCGACCAGCCGGTATTCTCGAATCTGGCACGGAGCATAGAATGGCGAGAGACGAGCGTTTCAATTGCCTTGCGGAGGACTCGCTCATCAATGGGCTTGTTGAGACGAGTGAGGATTCCTTGATTGAAGTGACCCTGTCCTTCCTTGCGGACACCAAAGTGCAAAATCTGAATTGGTGAAAGGTCGAAAGGCACATCCACGGCCTCCTGGTAGGTTTTAGCATGATCAATAGCTTTGGAACGGGGCGCCAGATCTCGGATTGATTTGCTGCGGAGCACATCTTGCACAGAAAGGCCAATTCCACGCTTCTTACACAGGCCAATGCAAGTCATAGCGGCAATAGAATCACCTCCGAGAGCCAAGAAGCTTTCATTAAGGCTGATGTGGCTCTGAGGGATGTTCAATACACGGCTGAAAACAGCAGCAAGAGCCTCTTCAATCTCGTTGGCAGGCTGAGACACTCCTGCCTCTGGCACTTCGTCCTGTTGGCTCTTTGCAACATCCGGGTCGTTCTCCATCGCGGAAACCCACCCTGCGATACCCTTTCGATCTAGTTTCCCAGACGGGAGGAGAGGCAATGCTTCGACACAAAGCCACACTGCAGGTACCATGTATGTCGGAAGCCGTGCCGACAGACTTTCGCGAATTCCAGGTACAATCTTTGCTTTTTCCGTCGAAGGAAGCAGTCGCAGTGGTTCTAGGTCTGCATCGGATTGTTCCGCGAGAAGGCCAGTAGATGATATAACGGCGGCCAGCCGACCCTTGCAGAATCCAGACTTAGGAAACAGAACAGCGCAGTGGGTGACGTGAGACTCCTTGTTCAGCTGGTTCTCAACTTCACCCAACTCGACTCGTTGACCATGAACCTTGACCTGGGTATCTTTACGACCAATGTAGTTGAGAGCACCGGTATCGGAATTGTACCTGACCAGGTCACCAGTCTTGTAGAATCTGCGATTTGATCCCCCTCCAGCGTCGAATTTCGTCCAAGCTGGATCGTAGATGAAAGATTCGTTTGTCTTTTGAGGGTTGTTGACGTAGCATCGAGCGAGGGTCGGTCCCTCGAGAAGTAACTCACCAGGGCAGCCGACAGGGACGAGCTCGTCATGGTTTTCAGGATCTACCAGCCAAGCGCGGACTCCAACAGGGAGACCGATATCTTTACAATCGGCGTCCGGTGCAACATTCGTGTTCAGCACGGATGCAACACTCGCCTCTGTAGGGCCGTATCCATTGACCAGTTTGATTCTGGACCAAGTCGCCAGTTGTGACTGCGACATAGCCTCGCCAGCCAGAACAAGACTCTTCAGGCCCGGCACGCTGTCAATTTCAATGAAGCCAATGAATGATGGGGTAAAGCAGGCCTGGTCGACCCGCTTTTCATTAATGAAGGTGACAATGTCATTCAACCGGTCCTCCTCGCTGGGAATACACACACAAGCACCATGGATCAGAGGAGTAAGCGACTCTGCCAAACTGGCGTCAAAAGTATGCGCTGCGAATTGCAAAGCGCGAGTTTCACGGAAAACACAGAGTCCAGCACCATGGCTCATGGCACTTGATAGGAAGGCCCGGTGCTCCAACAAGGTACCCTGATTTAGTACAAAAGTCAGCATTGACCCCATTTGTATGATATCCTCTTCAGAAACTAAATCTCTTCGTCACTCACCTTCGGTTCACCTGTGGATCCAGACGTAAATAGCACATAAGCAGCATTTTGACCAGTGACACCGGATGCAAGATCAACGCCATCGACGGGCTCCGGCAGACAATCCAGGGTATCGCTGCAAAGAGGAATGAGTGTCTTTACAATAGGGCTCAGGGCGTCTGCACGATGCTGCGAACACAGAGCGACCTCAGCCTTGACCGATTCGATTAACCGTTGAAGGCGTGAAGGGGGATGCGCTGGGTCCAATGGGACAAACGCACCGCCCGCCTTCATCACGCCAAGCATTGCCACTACGTTCCATTTCTTGCACCAGATGTCAGCCACTTCCCATCTTTCACTCTCCAAATCTCTCAGATCTGCAAACTACTGCAAGCGGCAGACTAAGATGATTGAATTGAAAAACAAAAAGGGGGACAATCACTTACCGATTTATCGAAGAGCAGAGCTACCCGCACTTCGGGCCCAACACCCTGCATACGCAGGTGACAAGCCAGTTTCGACGCCAATGTATCGAGCTCGCCATAGGTGAAGCTGCCATCCCAGGCACAAACTGCTTCTCTGTCAGGTCCTGAAAGGGCCTGGTCATGGATAGCCTCGTGAATGCATCGATCGTGTAGTTGGGGAGTGTTGGAGGTCCACTTGCGAATTCGTTGCCAGTCATTCTCCGAGAACAAATTAAGCTTGCTAACAGCGGGGTTCTCGGGGGAAAGGACTTTGGCGAGGAACTGCTCGAAGATATGTGCCACACTCTTCATTTGGTCTCCGGACATATCACCGTTTCGCCACTCGAGGAAGATGTTGATGTCCCGGCGCAACACCTTCACATGGAGACGAACTTGGCACTAATTTGATGTTAGCTTACTACTGATGAAAATTCTATGATTGATGAGGCGGGTTGAGACAAACCTGATCCGGCAAGGCATTTGCCAGCATGACCTTGGAGGTTGGTGACGGATCATCCGTCTTGCGATATGTGCGCAGCATCAAGATGGTGTTAAAGGGCAAGGGACCCTCGGAAGCGCCCTCCAGGCTTCCAGCACCATCAAGCTGCTTGATTCCATCGCCACTCTGCACTTTATCTACAATTGCCTGGATGGAGTCGTTTTCATCAATGGCTAGTCGAATAGCCGACAGTTCGTGATCGTGGGTGGCGGGATTCGACCGCTGTACAGGTTGTCGAGAAGAGATACAGTCGCCATCGATGTGTTGATATCCAAAACTAATATCCTCCGATCGAATATAGTAATGCAGTACCAGGGCCCAGGTGGCCTGCAAGATGGATTCCAGACGTCCTTCGTGCCAGGCGGTTAATAACTGCGCACATTGCGAAGAGGTCGGTCTCGTCTTCATAGAAACTGGCCGTTTGGGCCCATCGACAGCGGGTGCGAAGCGAGGTAGATAGCAATGCGAAGATTGGGCCATGATTTCGGAGTAAATCTCGAATTCGGCCGGTGAGAGGGTAGTAGGGATCTGCGGAATAACGGGGAAAAGCAAGAAAGTAATAAGATATTAGGATACTTTTTAGTTGCAGAGAAAATAAGTCGTTGATGTTATGTTCTGGCCGCAGTCGATGAAGCGAGTGGATGGTGAGAGCCCTCAATTAGTTTGGACAATACTAGATCCAAAGGGAAGGTTATCTTAGGAAGAATCTCGCGCGAGATCGGATGGACTCAAGTTATTTTAAAAGAGCAGGTAGTATTATTTTTCTCAGCCTAAGCTACCAAAATAGTTACGCCATCGGTCATCGGGACTAGAAGCCTGCATGGCCATGCTCCAGCTCGTTCCCCAACACCCTCATTTTGTGCGGGAAATACAGTAATACATCCCGGACCACCAATGGCACTGTGGGGGTCAGTATTGTTTCTGGCGATTTCAAAAATTCAGGATCCCCCATGTATCTTCCTTGCATGGAGTTCGGATCTAGATGAGTAAAGGGTTGGAGACGCCACGGCCAATGCGCTTCCGGGTGGATCGGTCGTCTTTTTCCCCTGTGGAACCGAGTCAGACACGACGGCACTTGTCCTTATCCCCTAGGGAGACCCTAACCGGTTTAGAGAAGTTGCTACTAAACCATTCGAGTATAGTCGAGTCAATGGATGGCGAATTGACCGAAAGGGGAGTATAAACAAAGTACTCCGAGATTCGTCCAGACGAATGATATCAGGACCTCAAGAAAATGAAATATCAAAATGAAAATATTGAAAGCCACGCTAAGTCTGCAAGGTTATGTCTTCCCTTTCCAGAAGGAAAATACATAATTACAATTTTTTATTCATTTTGAACAAATTCACCTGCAATTTCCCGATCAAGAGCCCTGGGGAATGCGGTCTCGAACGTGGTTCAGCAAGGCGGACGCCAGGCTGTCACAGCGAGAGCTTTCATTCAGGCCCGCGTCTCCCATCAAAAAGTGCGGAATTATCTTTTCTTACATTCCTCTTGTCATTCTAATGACGGAAGCTGTCACCTGAGTGATCAACTGATGACGATATTAGTCAAAATGGAGTTTGGGGTGATGCATTAAGGTTGGATTCTTCGAGAAACCGAGACAGAAGAAATTTTAATGAGCGATATCCTCATTCCATCCAGGTGCGCAAGGTTCTCGATTCGCATCTACAGTACATTGGTTTATCCGAGAACGTTACGAGATCTCTGCTGCGAGCCTCTCACGCGAAGTTACACCGACAGAGCCCAAAGATGCGCACATGGCAAGCTCCACAGCCGCTCACCTCTTCTTGACGCATCGCGGTCTGTGCCCTATATCTCTCGTAGGATCGATCCATCACCAGTAAGGTTCGAGATGGGGGACGGGCTGATCATCGGATGATTTACCGCGCAGTCCAGGAACCTGACCGCGATGTCGGAGAAGAAGTAGAATTGGACCTCTGTAAAAG
>Ga0209673_1000358_pt1 | contig 82232 bp, 77 predicted proteins | sample AraplaCol_mMS_r2_2_FD_184274 | JGI IMG/M metagenome (GOLD analysis project Ga0209673, IMG submission 184274) | Arabidopsis root microbial communities from North Carolina, USA - plate scrape MF_Col_mMS_r2 (SPAdes) (version 3) | ecosystem: Host-associated > Plants > Roots > Endosphere | place...
GGATCTTGTCGACCGGAATGTTCATGACTTCGATGCGCGGAGCGAATTCGCCGAGCTGGCCACGGCTTTCGGTGATGGCCTTCGCCATTTCGCCGAGAATGTGGGCGCGACCACCCTGGGCCTGGCCAAGAGCGACCTTCATGATCTCTTCAGTGATACCGGCGATCTTGATGTCCATCTGCAGCGAGGTAATGCCGTCGGCAGTACCTGCGACCTTGAAGTCCATGTCGCCGAGGTGGTCTTCGTCACCGAGAATGTCGGAGAGGACGGCGAAGCGATCGCCTTCAAGGATCAGACCCATGGCGATACCGGCGACCGGCTTGGCAAGCGGTACACCTGCATCCATCAGAGCAAGCGAGGTGCCGCAGACGGTGGCCATCGAGGACGAGCCGTTCGACTCGGTGATCTCGGAGACGACGCGCAGCGTGTAGGGGAACTGTTCGGCGGAAGGCAGCATCGGGCGAATTGCGCGCCATGCGAGCTTGCCATGGCCGATTTCACGACGGCCCGGGGAGCCCATACGGCCGGTTTCGCCAACCGAGTAGGGAGGGAAGTTGTAATGGAGCAGGAAGCGCTCCTTGTACATGCCCGTCAGGCTGTCGACATACTGCTCGTCTTCGCCGGTGCCGAGGGTGGCAACCACGATCGCCTGCGTTTCACCGCGGGTGAAGAGCGCCGAACCATGCGTGCGTGGCAGGAGACCGACTTCCGAAACGATCGGACGAACGGTTTCGAGGTCGCGGCCATCGATGCGGCTCTTGGTGTCGAGAATGTTCCAGCGGACGATCTTGGCCTGCAGGTGCTTGAAGATCGCGCCGACTTCTTCGGCCGTGTACTTGGCTTCGCCTTCTTCGGGGAGGAAGTGTGCCTTCACCTTCGCCTTGACGGCATCGACGGCGGCGTAGCGATCGGCCTTCTGGGTGATCTTGTAGGCTTCGCGAAGTTCACCTTCGGCAAGGCCGAGCATTTCGGATTCGAGAGCGGAGTAGTCTTCCGGCTGGAAGTCACGTGGCTCCTTGGCGGCCACTTCGGCGAGCTTGATGATCGCGTCGAGAACCGGTTGGAAGCCCTTGTGGCCGAACATGACGGCGCCGAGCATGACGTCTTCGTTGAGTTCCTTGGCTTCGGATTCAACCATCAGCACGGCGTCGTAGGTGCCGGCGACGACGAGGTCGAGGCTCGACTCGTCCATCTCGTCGAGATGCGGGTTGAGAACGTATTCGCCGTTGATGTAGCCGACACGTGCGCCGCCGACCGGGCCCATGAAGGGAACGCCTGACAGCGTCAGCGCAGCCGAGGTCGCAACCATCGACAGGACATCGGGGTTGTTTTCAAGATCGTGCTGGATGACGGTGACGACGACCTGGGTGTCGTTCTTGTAGCCTTCCGGGAAGAGCGGGCGGATCGGGCGGTCGATCAGGCGGGAAACGAGGGTCTCGTTCTCGCTCGGACGTCCCTCGCGCTTGAAATAGCCGCCGGGGATCTTGCCGGCTGCGTAGGTCTTTTCCTGGTAGTTGACGGTGAGCGGAAAGAAGTCCTGGCCGGGCTTCGGCGCCTTGGCCGAGACGACGGTGGCGAGAACGACGGTCTCGCCGTAGGTGGCGAGAACGGCGCCGTCAGCCTGACGGGCGATCTTGCCGGTTTCGAGCTTCAGCGGGCGGCCGGCCCACTCGATTTCCACGGTGTGTGTATCAAACATGTCTTGTCCTTCAATGCGGGAGCACGCGCCGTCGCCGATATCAAGGCGCAGCGCACAGTCGACCGCAATCAATGTGACGCATCACGGGCAAGACAACGGGAGGCTTTTCATCCTCGGCTTTCTCGGAAAACTGAAGTTCCCTTGAAAACCAGGCCAAAACCTCGAAAGGCCCTGGCCGAAAGCATCCGGCAATCCTGCCCCATGACAGGTCAGCGGTTGGTTTGGCAGAACCGGCCCATCCGGGTCCGCCGGTCGTTCCACCGCATGAGATAGAGCGCGGCTGGAACATTTCATCGGGAACGTCGTCCCGAAACAAGATCCGGCGGACGCTCGAAAGCGCCCGCCGGACAATCTTAGCGGCGGATACCCAGGCTGGTGATCAGCTTGGAATAGCGGCCTTCATCCTTCTTCTTGAGATAGTCAAGAAGCGAGCGGCGGCTCGAAACCATCGTCAGCAGGCCACGGCGGGAATGGTTATCCTTCTTGTGGTCCTTGAAGTGGTCGGTCAGGTTGTTGATGCGTTCGGTCAGGATCGCGACCTGAACCTCAGGAGAACCGGTGTCACCTTCGGCGGTTGCGTATTCCTTGATCAGCGCAGCCTTGCGCTCAGCAGTGATCGACATCGGATGATCCTTTCTATGAGAGGAGATTGAAGTCGCCAAAAGCCGGGATGCCGTCCAGCTTTGGCCGCGAATGCGAGCAGGCGGACCTGACGCTGGCGCTGCCTATAAACCAAATAAGCACCGATGGAAAGAGGGAGTGTTCCCGGCGGCTTTCAACGGCCCGCCATGGCATCCCGGATCATCCCGTCATAACCTTCGGGATCCTGCAGCATGGCGAAATGGCTCGCATTCTTCAGGATCACGAGTTTAGAGCCCGGAATCTCCTTTGCCATCATTTCCGTATGGTCGAGCTTGACGGCTTCATCGTGATCGCCGATCGCAAGCGTGACCGGAACCGAGATCTTCGCAAGATCGGCGGCTGTCCAGGCCGGCTGGGTCGCCCACATCTTAGAGATCTGCCTGAAGAAGGCTTTGTATTCGGTCGGCGTCGGCGAAAGCTTCCTGTACTGGTCGCCGGCGACCTTGATGTAATGCTTGAAGGTCTTGTTGCTCAGGGCGTCTTCCTTGACGCCCTCCGTCGTGACGTTGGCCGCCTGGGCAATGACGCGGGTCAGCTTTTCCGGATGATTCATCGCCATGTCGATGCCGATGATGCCGCCGTCCGACCATCCCACCAGCGTCACCTTATCGATCTTCAGATAGTCGAGAAGGGCAACGTAGTCCGAAGTCATCAGATCGTAGCCGAAAGGCTGCCCGCTGCGTGTCGACCGGCCGTGGCCGCGGCTGTCGGCGACGATCACCAGGTGATCCCTGGCAAACTCCGCCACCTGATGGCCCCAGACGTCGGCATTTCCAAGACCGCCATGGATGAAGAGGATCGGATCGCCTTCACCATATTCGGCGTAGTACATCTTGATGTCGTTCACATCGGCCATGCCGCTCGTCTTCGGCGCGGGCATTGAAGGAAAGGCGGGAAGCTCGGCCCAACGTTCGGTGGCTTGGGCGCCGGCAACGATCAGGAACAACGAAAAGAACGTCAGTATTTCCGCAATTCTGCGCATGGTTTTCCCCTCGGGCCGCCATGGCCCAAGGGGAAAGATATTGCATCGCTACCGGCTGGCAATCGCCCTTGCCGTCATAAAACGGGCAGGTTCAGGCAAAAACCCGTTTCGGGCGAAATTCGCCCTGGCCGATTTCGCCGATCGCAATCAGTTTGCCGCGGGCCGTCGCATAGGCTTCGCTTTCGGCGATCGGCGCATCGCGGCCGCGCACGAGGATCGGATTGCCCATCTTCAGACGGTGCGCCTGGTCGTCATTGATGACGAGGTGGGGCAGGGTGGAAAGCGCTTCGCAGGTGTCGATCAGGAGCGCGTCGAGGGCGGCAAGCCGCTCGTCCATGTCCTCGATCGCTTCGAGTGCCACGAGGTCTGCAAGCGGCACCATGGCCTCTTCCGCGAAGGGGGCGACGAATGTGCGCCGCAACCCGGAAACATGGCCATAGCAGCCGAGCTCGCGGCCGAAATCGCGGGCGAGCGCCCTGACATAGGTGCCCTTGCCGCATTCCACTTCGAAATGCGCGGTATCGGCATCCGGGCAGGCGAGCAGCGTCAGCCGGAAGATCTCGACTTCGCGCGAGGGGATTTCGACGGCTTCGCCTTCGCGCGCCAGATCATAGGCGCGTTCGCCCGATATCTTGATCGCGGAAAACTGCGGCGGCACCTGATTGATGGTGCCGATGTACCGGGGCAGGATATCGCGGATTTGCTGTTCGCTCGGACGCTTGTCCGAGCTTTGCGTGACCTCGCCTTCGAGGTCGTCCGTTGCACGCTCCTCGCCCCAGCTCACCGTGAACTCATAGATCTTGCGGCCGTCCATCACATAGGGAACGGTCTTCGTCGCATCGCCGAGCGCGATCGGCAGCATGCCGGAGGCGAGCGGATCGAGCGTGCCGGCATGACCGGCCTTCTGCGCCTTGTAGAGCCACTTGATCTTGGAAACGGCTTCCGTCGAGCCGAAATCCACCGGCTTGTCGAGAATCAGCCAGCCGGAAATCGGCCGGCCCTTGGGTTTGCGTGGTTTGGACATCAGTCTCTTCTGTTTATTGTTCGTCATTATCGCCGTCGAGGTCGCGGCTCACTTCGGGCGAACGCAGCAGCTCGTCGATCTTCTTGTAGTTGTCGAAGCTGGTATCGTCGCGGAAGCGTACCTCCGGCATGTATTTCATCTGCCGAAGCTGTTGCCCGAGCCGGCCGCGGATAAACCGCGCATGACGGTTCAACGCCTCGATGACGAGGCTGTGGTCGGAAACGCCGAGCGGCGTCACATAGGCGGTGGCGATCTTGAGGTCGGGCGACATGCGTACTTCCGAGACCGAGATTACGGTCGCCTCGATGACGTCGTCACGCACTTCGCCGCGCTGCAGCACCTGGGTGATCGCGGCGCGAACCTGTTCGCCAACGCGCAGCATGCGCTGCGAAGGCGCGGAAGAAGTTGCTCTGGTCATTGTTATCTCTATTTGCCGATGCGGCTGGGAATCGAACCCGTCAAAGGAGAGCGTCCATGACTCTTTTGGTCGAAAAGGTCAAGTCGGCAGGTACAAAAGCCATCCGCCGGGTGGCGGATGGCTTTTGCAAAGTTGCTGTGACGCCCGGGATTAGAGCGTGCGCGTGATATGCTCGACGCGGAAGCATTCGATGATATCGCCGACGCGCATGTCTTCGTAGTTCTCGAAAGCCATGCCGCATTCCTGGCCCATCGGCACTTCGGCGACTTCGTCCTTGAAGCGCTTGAGGGTCTTGAGCTTGCCTTCGTGAACGACGACGTCGTTGCGGATGAGGCGGACGCCCGCACCGCGTTCGACCTTGCCTTCGACGACGCGGCAGCCTGCGACCTTGCCGACCTTGGTGATGTTGAACACCTCGAGGATCTCGGCATTGCCGATGAAGGTCTCGCGCCGTTCCGGAGACAGGAGGCCCGACATTGCCGCCTTCACGTCATCCACGAGGTCGTAGATGATGTTGTAGTAGCGGATTTCGATGCCTTCGCGCTCTGCGAACTGGCGTGCCTGCGTATTCGCGCGAACGTTGAAGCCGATGATGGCCGCGTTCGAGGCTTCGGCGAGCGAGATATCCGACTCGGTGATGCCGCCGGCGCCCGAATGGACGATGCGAGCGCGGACCTCGTCGGTGCCGAGCTTTTCCAGTGCGCCGGCAATCGCCTCGATCGAGCCCTGCACGTCGCCCTTGATAACAAGCGGAAACTCCTTGATGCCGGCGCTCTTGTGCTGGATCATCATCTGTTCCAGCGAACCACGCTGACTGGACTGGCGGGCAGCCGCCTTGTCGCGGGCAAGACGCTGACGGTATTCCGAGATTTCGCGGGCGCGGCTTTCGTTTTCGACGACGGCGAACTTGTCGCCCGCCTGCGGCGTGCCGGAAAGGCCGAGAACCTCGACCGGGGTCGCGGGACCTGCTTCCTTCACATGGTCGCCCTTGTCGGTGACGAGGGCGCGCACGCGGCCCCAGACGTCGCCGGCGACGATGATCTGGCCCGGACGCAGCGTACCCTTCTGGACAAGCACGGTCGCGACCGAACCGCGACCGCGGTCGAGCTGGGCTTCGATAACTGTACCTTCCGCAGTCCGGCTCGGATTGGCCTTGAGGTCGAGAATTTCCGACTGCAGCAGGATCGCCTCGAGCAGTTTGTCGAGGTTCTTGCCTGTTTTGGCCGAAACCTCGACGTCGAGCACTTCGCCGCCCATGGTTTCCACGAAGACTTCGTGCTGGAGCAGCTGGTTGCGAACCTTCTGCGGGTCGGCCTCGTGCTTGTCGATCTTGTTGATCGCAACGATGATCGGAACACCGGCCGCCTTGGCATGGTTGATCGATTCGATCGTCTGCGGCATCACGCTGTCGTCGGCGGCGACCACGAGGATCGCAATATCCGTCGCTTGAGCGCCGCGGGCACGCATCGCTGTAAAGGCGGCGTGGCCGGGGGTGTCGATGAAGGTGATCTTCTGGCCGTTCTGCTCCACCTGATAGGCGCCGATATGCTGCGTGATGCCACCGGCTTCGCCGGAAACCACGTTGGCATGCCGGATGGCGTCGAGCAGCGAGGTCTTGCCGTGGTCGACATGGCCCATGATGGTGACGACGGGCGGGCGCGAAACCAGTTCGCCATCCTCGTCGGACACGTTGAAGATGCCGAGTTCGACGTCGGATTCAGACACGCGCCTGACCGTATGGCCGAATTCGCCGGCGATGAGTTCGGCAAGGTCGGCGTCGATGACGTCGCCCGGCTTCATCATCTGGCCTTCCTTCATCAGGTACTTGATGACGTCGACGGCGCGTTCGGACATGCGCTGCGACAGTTCCTGAATGGTGATGGTCTCAGGCAGAACGACCTCGCGGGAGATCTTCTCGCGGGTTTCCTGCATCTGGCCGCGGCGGAACTTCTCCTGCCGGCGGCGCATCGCCGAGAGCGAACGCCCGCGGGCATTGTCGTCGCCGTCTACGTTGGCAGTGGAGATCGTCAGCTTGCCGCGACGACGCTCTTCTTCCGTTTTCGGACGCGTCGTCACCGGCTTTGCGGGTTCCGGGCGAACGACGCGGCCACGGGCCGGAGCGCCGCGTGCTGGGCCGCGATCTTCGTCTTCCGTTTCAGGGCGACGACCACGGGCACCGGCCGGCGCGGCGGCGCCGGGCGCCGGGCGGGCGGCAGCGGGTGCTGCTGCATCGGGCCGGCGCGCAGCCGCAGGCCGCGGAGCCTCCGAACGAGCTTCAGCTACGACGGGAGCCGGTGCTGCCTCGGCGGCTGCCGGTTCAGCGACAGCGGGTGCCTCGGCCTGCCTGGCAGCCTCTTCGGCGGCCCTGCGAGCGGCTTCTTCCGCCTCGGCTGCCTTGCGGACAGCCTCTTCGGCGGCACGGCGCTTTTCTTCCTCGGCACGGCGGATCGCATCCTGGGCGTCACGCGCCTGGGATTCGGCCAACGCGCGGCGGCGGGCGTCCATCTCTTCCGGCGACAGATGGTTCAGCACCACAGGGCGCGGACGATCGTTCTGGCGCGGCGGCTGATAGGGCTGCTGCGGACGCTGGTTGGTATTGTTGTTGCCCTGCTGAACCCGCGGAGCCGGCATCGGCTGCTGCGGACGCGCCTGCACCGGTGCGGGCGCCGGTTCGGCTGCGCGGACGGGGGCCGCCGGAGCGACGGGTGTGATCGGCTTTTCGTCTTCCGGGCGCATCGGGCGCCGCTTACGGGTCTCGACGACGACCGCCTTGGTGCGACCTCGACCCATATCCTGGCGAACGGTGCCCTGGCTCATCCCCGATGGTTTCAGGGTGAGTGTCTTTTTGCCCGCTACGCTGATTGTCTTGTCGTCGTTACTATCGGTCATTCGTTCCCGTTCCTTCGGACAGGGAGCGATGACTAGATCAGACCCTGTCGTTCAATACTGTCGATCAATGAGTATGGGACCGGCCGATGCCGGTGACCGCCTCATTGTTTTTGCCGGCCAGCGCCGCCCGCTGCCCGGGACTGACCGCCAATACGGTACTGTTCGAGCATCTTTGCGCGCTTCACTACACCCTCACCCGCCTGCCCTGCAAGCACTGCGGCATGGATAAAAGCATTCTGGCCCATCAGGCCTTCCATTTCGCTCTCCGAGAAGAGACGGAAGGAAGGTATCTCCTCCTCGGTCTCCATTCCGAGGTGCCAGGCCTTGCGGGCCTGGTCGATTTTCCGGACACCATCGTCCGCTGCACCAGTCGAATGGAACACCGCAAGGGCTGCTCCGCTTCTCACCGCAGCATCCACTTTCGCGGACCCGCTGACGAACTGGCCGGCTTTCCGAGCCATGTTCATCATCTGCATCAATTGCGCCACGAGCAGCCGATCGACGCTCGCGCCGAGATCGTCCGCCGCCTTCACATCCATTTTCAGCGCGCGGGCGAAGAGCTTCTTCGCCACCGCCCTGTCGACCAGCGACCGGTCGATCTTCACCCAGCATCCGCGTCCCGGAAGCTCGCGCTTCAAGTCGGCGACAACTGTTCCATCGGGAGCGGCAACGAAGCGGATCAGCTCTTCCGGCGATCCGCTTTCGCGCGTCACGATGCACATGCGTCCGTTCACGTCATAACCTGCAAGATCGTCGTCCTCATCAGGGAGAGCGTCCGGCTCATGCGCGGTCATCATGCTTCCTGTTCGGCTTCGGTGACCTCTTCCTCGGTCCCCTTCGCCAGGTCCTCTTGCGTGATCCAGCCAGCCGAGAGGCGGGCCTGGACGATCATCTGTTCAGCCTCGACGCGCGAAACGTCGAATTTCGAGAACAGGCCTTCGAACTTCTTGGTTTCGCCGTTCTTGCGCTCCGTCCAGCCGACGAGGTCGTCAGCGGCGCAGCCGGCGAAGTCCTCGATCGTCTTGATGCCGTCTTCGCCGAGCGCGACCATCATCTGGGCGGTCATGCCGTCGATCTCGCGCAGCTCGTCCTGGACGCCGAGCGCCTTGCGCTTCTCGTCCATCTCGGCTTCGAGACGCTCGAGGAATTCGCGGGCGCGGGTCTGGATTTCCTGCGCCGTATCTTCGTCGAAGCCGTCAATCGAGGAGATTTCGTCGAGATCGACATAGGCCAGTTCCTCGACAGCGGCAAAGCCTTCCGAGGCGAGCACCTGGCCGACCATCTCGTCGACGTCAAGCGAATCCATGAAGAGGTTGGTGCGCTCGTTGAATTCCTTCTGACGGCGTTCCGATTCTTCGGCCTCCGTCATGATGTCGATATCCCAGCCGGTCAGCTGCGAGGCGAGGCGGACGTTCTGGCCGCGGCGGCCGATCGCAAGCGACAGCTGCTCGTCGGGAACGACGACTTCGATACGCTCGGCATCCTCGTCGAGAACGACCTTGGCGACTTCGGCCGGCTGCAGGGCGTTGACGACGAAGGTCGCCGGGTCCTGCGACCAGGGAATGATGTCGATCTTCTCGCCCTGAAGTTCGCCGACGACGGCCTGAACGCGCGAACCGCGCATACCGACGCAGGCGCCGACGGGATCGATCGAGCTATCGTTCGAGATCACGGCGATCTTGGCGCGCGAACCCGGATCGCGGGCGACCGACTTCACCTGGATGATGCCGTCGTAGATTTCAGGCACTTCCATGGTGAAGAGCTTCACCATGAACTGCGGGTGCGTGCGCGACAGGAAGATCTGCGGGCCGCGCTGCTCGCGACGGACATCATAGACATAGGCACGGACGCGATCGCCATAGCGGACGTTTTCGCGCGGGATCATTTCGTCGCGGCGGATGATGCCTTCGCCACGGCCGAGGTCGACGATGACGTTGCCGTATTCGACACGCTTGACCGTGCCGTTGACGATTTCGCCGGTGCGATCCTTGAATTCGTCGAACTGGCGGTCACGCTCGGCCTCACGCACCTTCTGCACGATCACCTGCTTGGCGGACTGTGCGGCGATGCGGCCGAAATCCATCGGCGGCAGCGGATCGGCGATGAAGTCGCCGAGTGCGGCGTCCGGGTTGCGATCGCGAGCAAGCTCCAGCGGGATCTGCGTCGAATAATCCTCGGCCTTGTCGACGACTTCGAGCAGGCGCTGCAGCCGGATTTCGCCGGTCTTCGGATTGATGTCGGCGCGGATGTTGGACTCGGTGCCGTAACGCGAGCGTGCCGCCTTCTGGATGGCATCGGCCATTGCGGCAAGCACGATCTCACGGTCGATGACCTTTTCGCGCGCCACTGCATCTGCAATCTGCAGAAGTTCGAGCCGGTTCGCACTGACTGCCATTGTCTTGTTTCTCCGTCTTTACTCCGGGGTTCCCGTCCCTGGAGCGGTCTGTTGATCGGTTATTCCTGGTCGTCCGCTTCGTTCTGGTTGGCGGCCTGCGCTTTCGCCAGCTTGTCGGCGCGCAACGCGTCGCGGATCAGGTCGTCGGTCAGAATGAGCTTCGCCTCGCTGAGCGCCGTGAAGGGAATGATGACCTTCAGTTCTTCCCCATAGGCAACCTGGTCGCGCTCAAGCGTGAAACCATCTGCGTCTGCTTCGAGGATCTTGCCACGGAAGCGCTTGCGATTGCCGACCATGATCGACGTCTCGCATTTCACAAGGTGGCCCTGCCAGCGGACGAAATCGGATTTCCGCACCATCGGACGGTCGATGCCGGGCGAAGACACCTCAAGATGATACTCTTTATCGATGGGATCTTCCACATCGAGGACCGGAGAAATCGCCATCGAGACCTCTTCGCAGTCCTGAACCGTCATTGTGCCGTCATTGCGTTCGGCCATGACCTGCATCGTTGCGCCGTTCTGGTTCAGCATGCGGACACGGATAAGCTTGAAGCCCAAGCCGATGAGAACGGGTTCGATGATATCGGCAAGACGCTGGTCGAGGCCGGTCTCCGTAATCAGCCGCGGCTCATGTTCATTGTCTGCGTTTGTCAGGTCCGACAAGCGGTGCGCTCCTCGCAATTTCATGCTATTCGGGCGATCGCGCTAATAAAAAAGAGCGGGTCCTTGCGGCCCACTCTTCATCAAGCGATCAAGAATTTGAGTGCGATATAGTCGGCTTTTTCCCAAATTGCAAGGTCTGAGACCGATTCCGCCATTTCGCTTCCTGTGGGATGAACGTGCCTATGGCCTGTGCGGGTCTTGCGCATATATTGCCGAGGACACAAGAACAAAAGCGGGAGGGATCGTGGCGTATACTTCGTCGACATTGGCGCCTTTGCGGCACGATACCTATCGTGCCATCTGGTTTGCGAGCCTCTCCTCGAACTTCGGCGGCTTGATCCAGGCGGTCGGCGCTGCCTGGATGATGACGACGATCACCGCCTCCGAGGACATGGTGGCGCTGGTGCAGACCTCGACGGCGCTGCCGATCATGCTGTTTTCCCTGATATCCGGCGCGCTTGCCGATAATTATGATCGCCGCCGCGTCATGCTGACGGCGCAGTGTCTGATGCTGACGGTGTCAGCACTGCTGACGGCTTGCGCCTTTCTCGGCTGGATCACGCCCTGGCTGCTGCTTTTCTTCACCTTCCTGATCGGCTGCGGCACCGCGCTCAACAATCCCTCCTGGCAGGCCTCGGTCGGCGATATGGTGCCCCGCGCCGATCTGCCGGGCGCCGTCACGCTGAACAGCATGGGCTTCAACATCACCCGCAGCGTCGGTCCGGCGATCGGCGGCGTCATCGTGGCCGCCGCCGGCGCGGCTGCTGCCTTTGCGGTGAACACGCTGAGTTATTTCGCTCTCATCTATGCCCTGCTGCGCTGGCGGCCGAGCCTGCCCACCTCGACCCTGCCGCGGGAGGCGCTCGGCAGCGCCATCTTCGCCGGCCTGCGCTATATCTCGATGTCGCCCAATCTGGAGAAGGTTCTCGTCAGGGGCCTCATCTTCGGCATCGGCGCCAGCTCAATCCTGGCCCTGCTGCCGATCGTCGCCCTCGATCTGGTTGCGGGCGGTCCGCTGACCTACGGCTTCATGCTCGGCGCCTTCGGCATCGGCGCGATCGGTGGCGCGGTGCTGAATGCAAGGCTTCGCCAGATGCTGTCCAGCGAGACGATCATTCGCCTGGCCTTTGCCGGTTTCGCGCTGAGCGCCGTCATCGCCGCCTTCAGCCCGAGCGCGCTCCTCACCTCTGCTGGGTTGCTCATCTCCGGCGCCTGTTGGGTCTCGGCGCTCTCGCTCTTCAATACGATCGTCCAGCTTTCGACGCCGCGCTGGGTGGTGGGTCGGGCCCTGTCGCTCTACCAGACCGTCACTTTCGGCGGCATCGCCGGTGGCAGCTGGCTCTGGGGTGTTGCCGCCGACCGTTATGGCGTCTCCGACGCGCTGCTGATGTCTGTTGTCGTGATGCTGCTTGGCATTGCGATCGGCCTGCGTTTTTCCATGCCGGCTTTCGCCTCGCTCAATCTCGATCCGCTGAACCGCTTCACCGCGCCGGCTCTGAGCCTCGACATCACGCCGCGCAGCGGCCCGATCGTCATTCAGGTCGACTACGAGATTGCCGATGCCGACCTTGCCGAATTCATGGAACTCATGAGCGAGCGCCGCCGCATCCGCATCCGCGATGGTGCCCGGCATTGGGCGCTGATGCGCGATCTTGAAAATCCCGGGCTCTGGACGGAAACCTACCATACGCCGACCTGGGTCGAATATATCAGACATAACCAGCGGCGCACGCAGGCCGATGCCGAAAACATCGACAGGCTTCGCGCGCTCCACCGCGGCGAAGGTCTGCCCCATGTTCACCGCATGATCGAGCGCCAGGCCATTCCGCCGGATAATGACGTCTTCCATAAGGCGCCGATTGATCTCCATCATTGAGGATAGGCATGCACAGTTTCAGGCTCGCCCGCCAATCCGACCTTGCCGCAATCGTCCGGCTTCTCTCCGACGACGATCTCGGAGCTGCCAGGGAGATCGTTTCCGATCCCGTCGATCCGCGTTATATCTCGGCCTTCGCCGCGATCGAGGCGGATGCCAATCAGTTGCTGGCTGTCGCCGTCGATGCGGCCGACGAGGTCGCTGGCTGCCTGCAGCTGAGCTTTCTTCCCGGTCTTTCCCGGACCGGCATGTGGCGCGGTCAGATCGAAAGCGTGCGTATCGCCCGCGATCTTCGCGGTTCGGGCCTCGGCGGGCAATTCATCGAATGGGCGATCGCCCGGTGCGTCGAGCGCGGCTGCGGCCTCGTGCAGCTGACGTCAGACAAGACGCGGGCGGATTCGATCCGCTTCTACGAAAAGCTCGGCTTCGTCGCGAGCCACGAAGGGCTGAAGCGCACTCTCTGAAGCCGTTACTTTAGCTTGCCCTTCATCGTGGCCTCGGGAAAACAGGTCGGTTTCATGCCGTTCTTCGCCTGCCACTGGCCGATCGAACGCCGCGTCTTGTAGCCCGGCAGACCGTCGGAGCCGCCGACGTCATAGCCCTGCCGTTCCAGCGCCTTCTGCATGGCGGCGACATCCGAGCGCAGCATCTTGCCGACATCGCCCCATCGCCCCTCGAAGGCGCCGCCATTGGAGGCGATCCGGTCGGCAAGGTTGCCGATATAGAGGGCGTAGAGATCGGAGTTGTTGTATTCCTTGATGATGTAGAAATTCGGCGTGACGATGAATTCCGGCCCGTCGCGGCCGGCCGGCACCAGCATCATCCCGTCAGCCTTCATCTCGCCTGAAGGGAAACCTTTGCCTGATATGCGCTCGATGCCGAGTGAGGCCCAGTGCGAAAGCGGCTTCGCCAGGTCAGGCCCCTCCTGCGCGCAGGAGACAGCCTCCGGTATCGATACCTCGAAACCCCAGTCGCGATCGCGCTGCCAGCCCTTCTTGACCAGGAAATTGGCGATCGAGGCGAGCGTATCCGGCACTGAGGTCCAGATGTTGCGATGTCCGTCGCCGTCGAAATCGACGGCATATTTCAGGTAGCTCGTCGGCATGAACTGCGGCTGGCCGAGCGCGCCCGCCCACGAACCCTTGAAATCGGTGGGCGTCACGTCGCCGCCGTCGAGAATATGCAGCGCCGCCACCAGCTCGGTACGGAACATGTCCTTGCGCGTCGACATGAAGGCCTTCGTCGCCAGCACCTCGATCGCCGAATTCGGGATCTTCGCCACGCCGAAGCCCGTCTCCCGGCCCCAGATGGCAAGCACGATCGAGCCCGGCACGCCATAAGTCTTCTCGATCCGCTTCAGCGTAGAGGCGTATTGCGCGGCAAAGCCACGCCCGGTCGCGGCAAGCTTCTTCAGCCGGTCTTCGTTGAAGTAGGGACCAGGCGAGGAAAATTCGGCCTGCGTCTGTTTTTGCTCCTTAGGCAGCGGGAAGCCGGGCGGCGCGAGATCCGGCAGGTTCCAGTTCAGCGTGACGCCTGAGAAAGCGGCCTGAAAGGTCTTCTCCGAAATACCGCCCGCCTTCGCCTCTGGCCAGAGGTCGCTCTGCACCCATTTTTCGAACTGCGCCTCGACATCGGCCTTGGAAGGGCCTGCGTAGGAAGGGAGAGGGAATAGGGCAGTCATTGCAGCGAATGCGAGTATCCGCAGCCACCGTGGAAGACCCCCCTCTGCCCTGCCGGACGTCTCCCCCACAAGGGGGGAGATCAGCAAGAGGCGCCCGTCTCCCAAAATCTTGGTCGTGAGCGAAGCGGTTTCGGCCAGTTGCAATCTTTGAATAGGGCAAGGAGGCGCTCCCAGCCGATCTCCCCCCCTGTGGGGGAGATGCCCGGCAGGGCAGAGGGGGGTATGCTGCAGCATACGCAAGCCTTTCATATAACCGTCCGCGCCCGAAGGGCCGCGGCAAGCGTGCCCTCGTCGAGATAGTCGAGCTCACCGCCGACGGGCACGCCATGCGCCAGCCGCGTGATCTTCACCTCGAGCCCCTGCAACTGGTCGGTGATGTAATGCGCCGTCGTCTGTCCCTCGACCGTCGCATTGACCGCGATGATCAGTTCCCGGATGCCGCCTTCGCTGATCCGGTCGATCAGCCCGCGAATATTGAGATCGTCAGGCCCGATCCCGTCGAGCGGCGACAGCGTGCCGCCGAGCACGTGATAGGCGGCGTTCATCGCGCCCGCCCGCTCCAGCGCCCAGAGGTCGGAAACGTCCTCGACGACGATGATGACGGATTGATCGCGTTGCGCATCGGTGCAGACGGTGCAGGGATCGACCGTATCGACATTGCCGCAACGCGAGCAGATCTTCACCTTGTCATAAGCTTCGCCCATCGCGTTCGACAGCGGGCCGAGCAGCTGATCCTTCTTCTTGATCAGGTGCAGTGCCGCCCGGCGCGCCGAGCGCGGCCCGAGGCCCGGCACTTTCGCCAGAAGCTGGATGAGTTTTTCGATTTCGGGGCCGGTGACTCGTTTTGCCATGCGCCGTTCTTAGCTGATATGGAACGAAAACGGAATCGCGGAAGGATTGGCCATCCCATGAAAATCCTTGCCCTCTGCACCGGAAATCCGGAAAGGCTGCCCGGCAAAAGCTACAAGACCGGCATCTTCAAGCATGCCGTCAACGGCGCCCTCATGATCGATGCCGAAGGGCTGGTCGGCGATGCGATCTGCAACCGAAAACACCATGGCGGCGTCGATCAGGCGGTTTATGTCGAAGGATCGCTGACGCTCGACTGGTGGGGCAGGGAACTGGGCCGGCCGCATGAGCCCGGGACCTTCGGCGAAAACATGGTGATATCGGATCTCGACAATCGCGACGTCGCCGTCGGCGACCGCTTCGTCACAGATAACCTCGTCCTCGAAGTCACCGCGTGCCGCATTCCCTGCGCCACCTTCGCCGCCAGAATGGCCGATCCGAAATTCGTTAAGCGCTACACCAATGCCGCCCGCCCTGGCATCTATTGCCGCGTTATCCACGGCGGCGTAGTCAAGGCCGGAATGCCGGTGGAGCATCAACTCTTTTCCGGAGAGAAGGTCATGATGCCGGAGCTGATGGCAACTTTCGGCCGGCGGCTTTCGGAGACGGACCGGGCGCGATATCTCGCTGCTCCAATTCACTACAAGCTACGGGCGATGCTGGAAGCCGAAATATAAGGGCGGTGGCAGCGACAATGACGACCGCATCGGCACTGGCGGACGGCGATTTACTTCTGGCATGAATCTAGCCGAACAAAAGGAGGCAACATGAATCCATTTTTCTGTTCGTCCTCGGTTAGCAATTCCTTCCGTTTAATGTGGACGGCCATATGCTTGCTGCAGACAATAGACAAAGCGGTCAAATTGCCGAAGGCGATGTACGGCTTTTGATCGCCAGCGAAAATTTCAGTGACGGGGATCGGGAACGGTACTACTGGTTCATTGGGTGTCGCCGGATCGTTTATTTCCTTAAAGCATTCGTAAGCCACGGATTTATCACTATTTTCCTTGGCAGAATCCAAGTCTAAGCTGCACAGCGGTATAACATCGCTGCATATTACAACGCCATCGACAGACCAAACCAGTTTGGATTTTCGCCAAGTTTCAAATCTTACTGGTTCCGCATAGAATGGATGTTCTCCAGCGCGCACCTTGTAGAATATTTTAGTGTCGTCTCCCGGCTTAGACTGATCAAAGACATAAACGCGCTTGTTGCGATCACACTGACCCGCATTGACAACCGTCGGCATGGCTAGGGCGGCTGCAAGGAAAAGGCGAAAAACGCTAGAGATCTTCATGAAAAACCTTATGAGATATATGAAATTACTTGCTGAAAATATGAGAGCAATTCCAGCAAAACTATGGCGGGGCTTTGCGTCAGGAATTTCTTAAAAACAAAGAGATAATGCATGTCGCCTGGAAGTGTGCAGAGGCTTCGCGACAACGACCTGGTCAAAACAAAAAAAGCGCATCGCATGAATCAAATTTGATGCGACACGCTTTGGAATATCTCCGCAATTCGAAGAAAGCGGAAATGCCTTTGAGACCGAATTGCCTGCTATCAGAACGGCAGCTTGAAGCCGGGCGGGATCGGCAGGCCTGCGGTCAGCGCCTTGGTCTTTTCGGCGGCGAGCGCCTCGGCCTTGTCCTTGGCGTCCTTGTGGGCGGCGACGATCAGGTCCTCGAGGATCTCGACATCGTCTTCCTTGAACAGCGACGGGTCGATCTTCAGGCTCTTCAGTTCGCCCTTGCCCGAGATGACGACGGTGACGAGGCCGCCGCCCGCCTTGCCTTCGGCCGTGAGCTCGGCGATCTCCGCCTGCATCTGCTCCATCTTGGCCTGCATTTCCTTGACTTTGCCCATCATGCCCATGATGTCGCGCATCGTCTTGCTCCTTCTTGAAACCTTAGAATTCTATGTCGTCGCCCGGCAGGATGTCGCCTTCCTCGGATTCGGCTGCGGCCGGCGGCGTCACTGTGCCTTCCTCGTCCGGTTCGGGCGCCCGCACGCGCACATCGATGATTTTCGCGCCCGGGAAATGCGCCAGGATCGCCGCGACGTCAGGGTCCTGCCGCGCATCGATGACCTGCTGTTCCCGGGTTCTGGCCTCTGCCTCGACAAGCGTCGGCCCGCCCTCTTCGCGGCTGGTGCTGACGATCCAGTGGATTCCAGTCCATTCCTTGAGCTTGACGGCGAGTTCGTTAAGCAGTGTGTTTGGCGCACCTTCGGTGAGGTTCACGTCCAGCCGGCCGGGCTCAAGACGGACCGGACGCACGAAGTTGCGCACCAGTGCCTTCAATTTGACATCACGCTTCTCGCCCGCGAGGTCGACGATATCGCCGATGGAGTTGATGCGCACGAGCGGCTTCGGAGCCTCTGCAGGCTTTGCCTCGATACGGCCGATATTCTGCGGCTCGGGATTGGGCACGGCGCGCAGCATCGCAGTCGGCCCTGAGGGTAACGGCCGTGGCGTCGGCTCGGGCGCGCGCGCCGCGACACTGCTCTGATAGGGAACCCGCGTTCCATTGCTGCCGCCGCCGTTGCCGGAAGGCGAAGGGGAGGGCCGCTGGCCGGCATTGTCGCCGGAGAATTCGGCAAGCCGCCGCGCCGCATCCTCGGGCGCCGGCAGGTGCGCGGCATGCGCAAGCCGGATCAGCACCATCTCGGCAGCACCCGCCGTGCGTGACGAGCCTTCCGTTTCCGGAATGCCCTTCAGCAGCATCTGCCAGATGCGCGACAGCGTCGTCACCGCGACACCCTTAGCAAATTCCGCCGCCTTGGTGCGTTCGACCTCGCTGAGCGAAGGATCGTTTGCCGCGTCCGGCACATATTTCAGCCGCGTCACCAGATGGGTGAAATCGGCAAGATCGGTGAGCACGACCACCGGATTGGCGCCGGCCTCGTATTGGCTCTGGAATTCGCCGAGTGCTGCGGCCACATCGCCTTTGACGATATGCTGGAAGAGATCGACGATCCGGGCGCGATCGGCAAGGCCGAGCATGCCGCGCACGGCCTCGGCCTGTACGGCGCCTGCGCCATGGGCGATCGCCTGGTCGAGCAGCGACAGGCCGTCGCGGGCAGAGCCTTCGGCCGCACGCGCGATCATCGCCAGCGCGTCCGGTTCCGCCTCGATGCCTTCCTTGGCTGCGATGGTCGAAAACAGTCCGACGAGATCGGAGGCGCTGATGCGGCGCAGGTCGAAGCGCTGGCAGCGTGAGAGAACCGTGATCGGCACCTTGCGGATTTCGGTGGTGGCGAAGATGAACTTCACATGCTCCGGCGGCTCTTCCAGCGTCTTCAGCAGGCCGTTGAAGGCCTGCGTCGACAGCATGTGCACTTCGTCGATGATATAGACCTTGTAGCGCGCCGAGACCGGCCGGTAGCGCACCTGCTCGATGATCTCGCGAATATCGTCGATACCCGTATGGGAGGCGGCGTCCATCTCGATCACGTCGACATGACGGCCTTCCATGATCGCCTGGCAGTGCTCGCCGGGTACGCGGAGGTCGATCGTCGGCTTGTCGATGTCAGCAGTCTTGTAGTTCAACGCCCGCGCCAGGATGCGCGCCGTCGTCGTCTTACCGACGCCGCGCACGCCCGTCAGCATGTAGGCCTGGGCGATACGGCCGGTCTCGAAGGCGTTGGTCAGGGTGCGGACCATCGGCTCCTGGCCGACCATCAGGTCCGTAAAATCCTTGGGGCGGTATTTGCGAGCCAGCACTCGGTATCCGGTGCCTGTCGAGGCGGCATCTTTTGATTGTCGCTCGGTGTCGCTCATCGCCCTGCTTGTCGCCCGGACTGTCGGGCACTTCGTGGAGAGAAGGTGGGAGGCTGGCACGATGACCCGTGCCGGGCTCGTTAGGGCTGCTTCCTTCCGGACCTGACCCGGTTGGCGAGTGGCTCGTCCACCACCAACCTCCCGGATGCACATATCGGCAATATCGTCATCAAAAGCAAGCCAACATGACAAAAAACTGCTAGTCGTTGGAAAACATGAGGAGATTGCCCTTTGAACGGCTTTGCGCTCGATCCCAGGCTGGAAAATGACAGCATCAGCATCATGGTGACCGGCCTCTGTGATCTGAGATTGTCGAAGGATGCTCGTTGGCCCTGGCTCATTCTTGTGCCGCGCAGGGCAGGAATTACCGAAATCTTCGAGCTGACGCCGCTCGACCAGGTGCTGCTCGCCTTCGAGACGGAGGTAGTCGCCAGCGCGCTCAAGAAGATCACCGGCGCGACAAAAATCAATATCGGGGCTCTTGGCAATATCGTCCGCCAGCTTCATGTTCATGTCATTGCCCGCTTCGAAGGCGACGCCAACTGGCCGGGTCCTGTCTGGGGCTTCGGCCGCGCGGAACCCTACGAAGACGGAAAGAGAGACGAATTCATAGCGAAGCTGCGGGAAGCCCTTTCATCATGAATCATTCGCTTTTCGATTCGGATGTGCCGCATCCGGAACCCAGCAATCTCACTGCCTTTGCAGCAAATGATCTCAATCGCGATTCCGAGCATCGCGACGAGCAATCCGTCGAAAAGGCGCTGGCCAAGGAAGGCACGCATATATTCGCCTTCGCTAGGGACAAGCTGGTGCTGAAGCACGACGGTCAGGTGCTCGATCCGCTCTTTGCCCGCTACGAGCTCAAAGAATTGCAGCCGGATTGGGACGAGACGGTGCTTCTCGGCTACCGCAAATCAGGCGAGCCGCGCCTTGCCGTTCCTGTCGGCATCGACGTCGACGACCTCGCCAGCCAATATAAGCCTGCCGACGGCCGCACCCTGTTTCGTGAGATGCTGATCGACGAGGTGTTGCTCGGCGAGTTCGCCCAGGCCGCGAGCCTCATCCGCTGGAATGGCGACAACCGCTTCTGCGGCCGTTGCGGCTCGGCGATGGAGATCCATATCGGCGGCTACAAGCGCGTCTGCACTGCCTGCGAACATATGATCTTTCCCCGCACCGACCCCGTCGTCATCATGCTGACGATCGATGAGGAGCGCGACCTCTGCCTGCTTGGCCGCAGTCCGCATTTCGCGCCCGGCATGTATTCCTGTCTTGCCGGCTTCCTCGAACCCGGCGAGACTATCGAGAATGCCGTGCGCCGCGAAACGCTCGAGGAATCGGGCATCCGCACCGGTCGCATCCGCTATCACGCCTCGCAGCCCTGGCCGATGCCGCACTCGCTGATGATCGGCTGTTATGCCGAGGCGAAATCCACCGAAATCAGCCGCGACGAAACCGAGCTTGAGGATTGCCGCTGGTTCACCCGTGAGGAGACGCTCGAGATGCTGGAGCGCCCCGGCGCGACCGGCAAGGCCCCGCCGCCGAAAGGGGCGATCGCCCATCGCCTGATGCGCGACTGGGTGGAGTGGAAGCGCTAGTGCCATGCCCGTCGCACGCTCCGAACGGCTGCTGACGCTGCTCCAGACGCTTCGGCGTTATCGGCGGCCGGTGACCGGCACGGTGCTGGCTGAGGAGACCGGCGTCAGCCTGCGCACGCTCTATCGCGATATTGCGAGCCTTCAGGCCCAGGGCGCGATGATCGAAGGCGAAGCGGGCATCGGTTATGTGCTGAAGCCGGGTTTCATGCTGCCGCCGATGATGTTTTCCGAAGAAGAGCTGGAGGCATTGGTGCTGGGCTCCCGCTGGGTGGCCCGCGCCGCCGAGCCGCGCCTTGCCGGCGCCGGCGCCGATGCGCTCGCCAAGATTGCCGCCGTGCTGCCGTCCGACATGCGCGAAATGATCGATTCGGCAGCCCTCTTCGTTGGCCCCAAACGCAGGGACGAGGACAAGGCCGATGTCTCGGCCATCCGCAAGGCGATCCGCTTGGAGCGTATCCTCGAGCTGCATTACGGCGACGAGCAGGGCCGCATCTCCCGCCGCCGCGTCTGGCCCTTCGCGCTCGGCTATTTCGAGCATGTGCGCATCATCATGGCCTGGTGCGAGCTGCGCCAGGATTTCCGCCATTTCCGCACCGACCGCATCATCGACATGGCGCTGCATGACGTGCGTTATCCGCGCCGCCGCGCGGTGCTCCTAGAGGAGTGGAGAAAGACACAGGACGTACCGGTCGAGAACTGAATGCTGCTGCCATAAACTGTCAGCAGCCGGGGTTATTATCAATCTCAATCCATCAGGAAGGAGTACTGATCATGGTAACGCCCCCCGTCATTCAGCAGGCCGGCGATCGTTTTGTCACCGATAGCTTTGCCGACATCATTTCGGCCGAAACTTTCGCCGACGTCCGGCAGTCGGCACGCTCCGGCCTGCTGCGCCTGGCCATCAGCTTTTTCCGGATCTCCGGCGAAAGCCGCTCGAAACTCGATGTTGAAGCGACACCCGATTACCTGAAGCGAGATCTCGGCTTCATGGATGGACGCAACCCTCATCACGAGGATCGGCTCCCGCTTTAGCCGCAACTCATCATCAGTATTCTGCCCGGCGAGAACAGGGCGTTGCTTTGGCAGCGTCCCCCTGCTGTCTGCTGCCATAACTTGGCAGCAGACCATTCCTCGTCGTGGCTTATTCACCAGCCAACGGGAAAACCGAAATGACCAGCCCCAATATGATAATTCTCTACGTCAAGGATCCGGCCGAAAGCACCGGCTTCTACCGGAACCTGCTGAATCGCGAACCGGTCGTGGAGGCGCCGAATTTCGTCGCCTTCCCGCTCGATGGCGGCTTCACGCTCGGCCTCTGGCGGCGCAGCAAGGTCGAGCCGCAGCCCTCCGCCATCGGCAATCGAGGCGAGGTGGCCTTCATGGTCGCAGGGGAAAATGCCGTCGCCAACCATTACGAGGATTGGCGCCGGCGCGGCCTGCCGATCGCGCAGGAACTGACCGAGCTCGATTTCGGCCCGACCTTCGTCGTGCTCGACCCGGATGGGCATCGACTGCGCGTCTGTGAGCCGGATAAATAATAGCTGAATGACGAAGCCTGCTTAAAGCAGGCCTCGCATCGCATGTCCCTTGTAGACGCCGAGGATGCGGACTTTCTCGGAGAAGAATCGCAATTCCTCCAAGGCCCGGCGAACGTTCGGATCGTTCGGATGGCCTTCGATATCGGCGTAGAATTGCGTCGCCACGAATTTTCCGCCGAGCTGGTAGCTTTCGAGCTTCGTCATGTTGATATTGTTGGTGGCGAACCCGCCGAGCGCCTTGTAGAGCGCGGCCGGAATGTTGCGGACGTTGAAGACGAAGGTGGTGACGACCTTTTCTTCCGCCGAAGTCCGTTGCGCCCACTCCTCGTCGCGGGACAGGATGACGAAACGGGTGACGTTGTTTTCCGTATCCTCGACATTTTCGGCAACGATCTCAAGCCCGTAGAGATCGGCGGCAAGGCGCGGGGCGAGGGCGGCCATCGAGCGGTCGCCGGTTTCCTTCACGAGCTTTGCCGCTCCCGCCGTATCACCGGCGATCACCGGCTTCCAGCCATTGGCGCGCACGATCTTACGGCATTGGCCGAGCGCGTGGATATGGCTGTGCACCGTGCGGATCTCGTCCTTGGTGACACCCGGCAGCACCATCAGCTGGAAGCGGATCGGCATGAAATATTCGCCGATGATATGCAGCCGTGATTCCGGCAGCAGATGGTGGATATCGGCGACGCGCCCGGCAATCGTGTTCTCGATGGGGATCATGCCGATGTCGGCGTCGCCATTGTCGACCGCCGTGAATGCATCCTCGAAGGTCTGGCAGGGCAGCGGCTCCATGGTCGGGAACATGTCGCGGCAGGCCATGTCGGAATTGGCGCCGAATTCGCCCTGGAAGGCGATCCTGTTGGTCTTGATGTTCATAATGATTCCGTCAGTTCGACTTTGCGGAGAGGATGCGCCGCGCCTTTTCGAGGTCGGCGGGAGTATCGACACCGAGCGGAACCGTGTCAACGATCTCGGCATCGATGCGCATGCCCGCTTCCAGCGCCCGCAGCTGCTCCAGCGATTCGCGCCGTTCGAGCGTCGAAGGGCCGAGCGAGACGAACCGTTCCAGCGCTGCGCGCCGATAGGCATAAAGGCCGATATGATGATATAGCGGCCCCTGGCCGTAGGGTGCTGTCGCGCGCGTGAAGTAGAGTGCGTGCAGGCGGGTGTCGGAGACGGGCGAGCCGACGATCTTGACGATATGCGGCGCGGTCTTGTCTTCGTCATTGTCGATCTCGGTCGTCAGCGTGCCGATATCGACGGCCTCGTTCTCAAGGGGGCGCAGGGCTGCCCGCACGGTCTCGGGATCGATTGTCGGCAGATCGCCCTGGACGTTGACGATGAACTTCGCCTTTCCATCGGGGTCGATCTTCGTCAAGGCTTCGAAAATCCGGTCGGATCCCGATTGGTGATCTTTGCTGGTCATGACGACTTCGAAGCCGGCGGCTGCGACGGTATCGAACACCTGGGCATCGTCGACGGCGACGACCACGCGGCCGATGGCCGCCTCCCTGGCGCGCATCGCCACCTGCACGATCATCGGCAGGCCGCATATATCGGCGAGCGGCTTGCCCGGAAGCCGGGTAGAGGCCATCCGCGCCGGGATCAATACGAGCACGCCATCTAAATTTGAATCACTCATTGTTCGGGCCTTCTATTCCGGGCTGAAAAGTGTCAAAAAGTCTCACGCACAAGACCATTTAGACAGTTGCAACGATCAGCCAAAAGACATAGGTTCCGCGCGATTTCAAGATGGTCCGGTTTATGGTCTGCCGGCTGCAAGGGGAGCATTGCAGATGAATTCATACGTCAATACGGCCGTGGGGGCACTGCTCGGAACGGTTTTCGTTCTGATGTCGGTCTCTATCGCGTCCGAGGGGATCTTCCATTCCGAAGCGCCGGAGAAGGAAGGTTTCGCGATCGTTGCCGAAGAGGCGCCCGCCGCTGGCGGTGAAGCTGCGCCTGCCGCCGCTGCCGTTCCGATCGCGCAATTGCTCGCTTCTGCAGATGCCAAGGCCGGTGAAACGGTTTTCAAGAAGTGTCAGGCCTGTCATGACGGCACCAAAGGGGGGCCGAACAAGGTCGGTCCCAACCTCTTTGGTGTCGTAGATCGTCCGATCGCCTCGCATGAAGGCTTCGCCTATTCCGCTGCCATAAAGGATTTCTCCAAGGGCAGCTCTGAAAAGTGGACCTTCGAGAACCTCAACAAGTTCCTGACTGCGCCGAAGAAGGATGTTCCCGGTACGGCGATGGGCTTTGCAGGCCTGCCGAAGGATCAGGATCGCGCCAACGTCATCCTCTACTTGCACACGCTCTCCGATTCGCCGGTGCCGCTGCCGGATCCGAAGACGGCGACGCAGTAAAAAGCGCTACTCAGTCCGCATGATATGAAAGCCCGGCCGCAAGCCGGGCTTTTCGTTGTTGATGGCGAAGGTTCACGCGCCGAGGAAATAGGCCCAGAGCGAGACGGTGATAGCGCCGAGCGCTGTCGTCACCGAGATCGTCGAGGCGGCAAGGCTGTGGCCGACGCCGAAGCGATTGGCGATCAGCCAGGCGTTGACGCCTGTCGGCACCGAGGAGGTCAGCACGATCGCCGCCGTCCATTCGCTGTTGAGGCCGAAGAGGTGGCTCGCCGTCCAGACGCAGCCGGGCAGCAGCAGCAGCTTGAGGCTCGAGGTAACGCTGGCGATACCGAGATTGCCGGAGACGCCGTATCTCTCCAGCGCCATGCCGAGCGAGATCAGCGCCGCCGGGCCGGCAATGCCGGCGATCTGCCCGACGACCGTTGCCAGTGCCGTCGGCATGGTGAGGCCGGAAAGATGCATGGCCATGCCGGCCGCAAGGCCGATCACCAGTGGATTGCGCACGAGATTGATGGCGATCTGGCGAAGCACGAACACCATGCTGCGGTCGCTTTTGCCGGCGATCTTCCGCTCCGCATGCTCCATCAGCACCGTGCCGGCGACCATCATCACGGGCAGATGCACGGCGAGAAGGATCGACAACGCCACCAGCCCCTCGTTGCCGACGGTCCGCTGGACGAGCGGCAGTCCGATGAAGACATTGTTGGCGAAGGCGGAGGAAACGCCGGCCAGCACGCCGATCCGTTCGTCGCGTCCGAAGAAGCGTGTGGCGGCGATATGACCGGCCGTCCAGGTGACGGCGACGCCGGAGAAATAGACGATCCAGAGACGAAAAGGCGACGCGCCGTGGAAATCCGCTTCGGCTATGGTGCGGAAAAGCAGAAGCGGCACAGCGATCTTGAAGACGAATTCGCTGAGCCCGTCGCCGACATCCGACGTCATCAAGCCGCTGCGGACGATCACCCAGCCGATAAGAATCAGGATGAAAATGGGAAGGACGTCGAGAATGATGGCTGACATGGGGGGAGGCTGCTTTGCTCGGGGGAGTGTCCGATCTCTAGCAGCAAACCGCCTGGATTGAAAAGGCAAACGCCAGCCGATCCGGCCGCCCCGGCATCCGCAAAGCAAAAAAAGCGGGCACGGCCCGCTTTTCCGCTCCGGCTCCGCCGGATATCCGGATCACGACGCTGCCAGTTCATCCGTGGTCAGCATCGCGTCGGCAAGGTCGAAGGGATCATCCCTCGCGCACCCGGCTGCAACCGAAGGCTGCTCATGCCGGTCTTGTTGCGAGCATATCTAGATTTTGAAGATGACAAGGGCATGACGAATAAGCGGCACTTTTGCGAAGAAATAGCTGCGCCATTCACCATTTAACCTTCCAAACCGCGGAAATTTCGCTAAGACCAAACCCCGGCTATCACAAATCCGGGACTCCCCATTTCATGACAAGATTCGACGTTCTGACAGTCGGCAACGCAATCGTGGATATCATTGCCCGTTGCGACGACCAGTTCCTCATTGACAACCAGATCACCAAGGCGGCGATGAACCTCATCGATGCCGAGCGCGCCGAACTCCTGTATTCGCGCATGGGGCCGGCACTCGAAGCCTCCGGCGGCAGCGCCGGCAATACGGCAGCGGGCGTTGCCAACCTCGGCGGCAAGGCGGCCTATTTCGGCAATGTCGCCGCAGATCAGCTTGGCGATATCTTCACGCACGATATCCGCGCCCAGGGTGTTCACTACCAGACGCGGCCCAAGGGCACTTTCCCGCCGACGGCGCGTTCGATGATCTTCGTGACCGAGGACGGCGAACGCTCGATGAACACCTATCTCGGCGCCTGCGTTGAGCTCGGCCCCGAGGATGTCGAGGCCGATGTCGTGGCCGATGCCAAGGTTACCTATTTCGAAGGCTATCTCTGGGATCCGCCGCGCGCCAAGGAAGCGATTCTCGATTGCGCCCGCATTGCCCATGAAAACGGTCGCGAAATGTCGATGACGCTGTCCGACAGCTTCTGCGTCGGCCGCTACCGCGGTGAATTCCTGGATCTGATGCGGTCCGGCAAAGTCGATATCGTCTTCGCCAATCGCCAGGAAGCGCTGTCGCTGTACGAAACCGACGATTTCGAAGAGGCGCTGAACAAGATCGCGGCAGATTGCAAGATCGCAGCCGTGACGATGAGCGAAAACGGCGCCGTCATCCTGAAAGGGCGGGAGCGCTACTACGTCGATGCGATCAAGATCAGGGAAGTTGTGGACACGACGGGTGCCGGCGACCTCTTCGCCTCCGGCTTCCTCTATGGCTACACGCAGGGACGGTCGCTGGAAGATTGCGGCAAGCTCGGTTGCCTCGCTGCCGGCATCGTCATCCAGCAGATCGGCCCGCGCCCGATGACCTCGCTTTCCGAGGCCGCCAAGCAGGCAGGGCTTATTTGAAGGCTTCGCCGGGATAGGCTCCCCAAATCTCCGACTGCGCCACCCATCCCGAGGCGCCGTCGGCTCCGGCGCGGCACCAGTCGCCGTTGCATTCGCCGATTGTCAACATGACGCCGGGTTCCAGCTTGGCGACGATCGAGGCTGACGGCTGCGCCTCGCGGCGCAGATTGACGTAGATACCCTTGCCCTTCGTCTTCATCCATGGGGCGGCGATTGCTGCGCGCTGGCCTGACAGCAGCGACTGGTTGACCCAGCCCTCAGTGCCGTCGGCATCGCGGATCCGGCGCCAGTTGTCGTATTCCTGGATGATCTCTACCGGCAGGCCGGATTTCAGGTACATCCATGAAACGGCGTAATCCGTCCCGGGACCGATGCGCAGGTTGACGCGCTTGGATTTCAGGGTGACGAAACGCGGCAACGGCAGCCCGCTCGGCCCCTTGGCCGCCTGCGCGTGGGCAAATTCGACGGCTCCGAGCGATGCGGCCAGAGAGATCGCGACGGCGAGGCAGGACTTCAGGACTTTGCTGCGCATGGAAGCTTCCGTTTGCTCGAATCGGCGGGCAGGCCCGGCCTGCTCGCTGTCCGGGCATTGACATCCTTCCGCTGCACCACGAGTTTTGTTTGTCTTCGCGTGCGGGTCTGGTAGAAAATGCCCGGAATGGGAAAATTATCACCCCTCTTGGTTAAAGACCTCTGAACAAGGCACCGCAGGCAGCCATGACAGCGAAGAAAAAACCGAAGGTCTACATCACCCGGAAACTGCCGGATGCCGTCGAAACCCGCATGCGCGAGCTCTTCGACGCCGAGCTCAACATCGACGATACGCCGCGCTCTGTTCCTGAACTGATCGCCGCCGTCAGGACCGCCGACGTGCTGGTGCCGACCGTCACCGATCGCATCGATGCGGCGCTGATCGAGGAGGCAGGGCCGCAGATGAAGCTGATTGCGAGCTTCTCCAACGGCACCGACCATATCGACGTCGAGGCGGCGGCGCGCAAGGGGATCACCGTCACCAACACGCCGAACGTCCTGACCGAGGATACCGCCGACATGACGATGGCGCTGATTCTCGCCGTGCCGAGAAGGCTCGGCGAAGGTGCGCGCGTGCTGACCGACAAGCCGGGCGAATGGGCCGGCTGGTCTCCGACCTGGATGCTTGGCCGGCGCATTCACGGCAAGCGCATCGGCATCGTCGGCATGGGCCGCATCGGCACGGCGGTGGCGCGCCGCGCCAAGGCTTTCGGTCTTTCGATCCACTACCACAACCGCAAGCGCGTCAACCCGGCCGTCGAGGACGAGCTGGAGGCGACCTATTGGGAAAGCCTCGACCAGATGCTCGCCCGCGTCGATATCGTCTCGATCAATTGCCCCTCGACGCCTGCGACCTTCCACCTGATTTCGGCACGTCGCCTGGCGTTGCTGCAGCCCACGGCCTACATCGTCAACACTGCGCGCGGCGACGTGGTCGACGAAACCGCGCTGATCAAGTGCCTGAGGGAGGGCAAGATCGCCGGCGCCGGCCTCGACGTCTTCGAAAATGAGCCGGCCGTCAACCCGAGGCTCGTCAAGCTCGCCAATGAGGGCAAGGTCGTGCTGCTGCCGCACATGAGTTCGGCGACGATCGAGGGCCGGATCGACATGGGCGACAAGGTCATCATCAATATCCGCACCTTCATCGACGGCCACAGGCCGCCGAACCGGGTGCTGCCGGGTCGTTAAGCGACTTTGCGCGTCAGCGCTTGAGGTCCTTGCGCATCTCGATGAAAGTCGTCCTGGCAAAACCGGGATGCGCCTTCTCAGCGGTTCTGGAAAATCCCCAGGCGGCGAAGACGGCGTGATTGTCCGTGAGTTCGATGCGCGTTTCCAACCGCAGGGCGGGAAGGCCAAGCGCTGCGGACGTTTCCTCGGCAATTGCCAGCAGCCGTCTGCCGAGGCCCTTGCCCTGCACGGACGGGAGAACGGCGAGCTTGCCGACATAGAGGCAATCGGTCTCCGGCCGCAGGAACAGGCAGCCGGTCAGCTTTCCCTGCTCGATCGCAACGTGACCGATCTCGGCTTCGGCCTTTTCAGCCAGCGCTTGCGCCGTCAGGCGGAGCGCCGAAGATGGTGGATCGATCCTGCCGTTCATCGAGGCGAAGGCGGCAAGGATGAGGGCAAGCAGCTCGTCCCAGCGCGTGAAGCTCCGGTCGAGGCGGATGATCGTCATCCCGCCTGCCTTGCGCGGCGGCGTTTGTAGCGGATCGTTTCGAACCGGGCCGACAGCGCATCGTAAAGCAGCAGCCGTCCGATCAGCGGCTCGCCGCTGCCGGTGACGAGCTTGATCGCCTCCATCGCCATCATCGTGCCGATGACGCCGGTAAGCGCGCCGATGATGCCGGCCTCGGCGCAGGAGGGGATCAGCCCCGCCGGTGGCGCTTCCGGAAACAGGTCGCGATATCTGGGGTTGGGCGTCCCGTCCTCGGCCGTCTCATAGGGTTTCAGAACTGTCAGCGAACCGTCGAAACGTCCGACGGCGCCGGTGACGAGCGGGATGCGCGCCTCTTCTGCCGCATCGGCGGCGGCATAACGCGCGTCGAAATTGTCGGAGCCGTCGATCAGAAGATCGAAGCCGGACAATTGCCGTCGCGCGGTCTCCTGAGAAAAGCGTTCCTCGAAACGGATGAGCCGGACATGTGGGTTGAGTCTCGCGATGGCGATGGCGGCGCTCTCCGTCTTCAACTCCCCGATCGTGCCGGAGTCGTGGATGACCTGGCGCTGCAGGTTCGAGAGCGATACCCGGTCATCATCGACAATGCCAAGCGTGCCGACGCCGGCTGCGGCCAGATACTGCAGGATCGGCGCACCGAGGCCGCCGGCACCGATCACCAGCACGCGGGCAGCCTTCAGCTTCTGCTGGCCTGCGCCGCCGATCTCAGGGAGCAGGATGTGGCGCTGATAGCGCGCGATTTCATCAGGGCTGAGCGGTTCCATGGCGGCGACCTTATCATGGCGCCCGGCGCTGGGAAAAGCTGCTCCGGTCATTCGAACACCTTTCCGTCAGTCACCGTGAAGACCTGTGCCCTGTCGCCGAGTGCTGAAAACATGGCGCGGTCCGTTCCCGTCATGAAGGCCTGGCCGCCGAGCCCGTCGATAAGGTCGAACAGCGCCGCGCGTCTGTTCTCGTCGAGATGTGCCGCGATTTCGTCGAGCAGCAGGATCGGCGCATGGCCGGTGAGATTGCCGACGAGCCGCGCATGCGCAAGCACCAGGCCGACGAGCAGCGCTTTCTGCTCGCCCGTCGAACAACGCTCCGCCTCCATCGCCTTTTCGCGGTGATGCACGATGAGATCGGCTCGGTGCGGCCCCTCGAGCGTACGTCCCGCGCCGGCATCGCGGTAACGGCTTTCCGCCAGCATTGCTGCGTACTCGTCCTCGAGATCGACCGAGGGGCGCGAGAACTGGCCGTCCATGAAGCCCGAGAGCTGCAGCGATGCCGAGGGGAAGGGCGAACTCTCCCGTGTTTCCTCGATCAGCCGGGTCAAGAGCCCGAGCATCTCCTGGCGGGCGAGCGCCATGGCGATGCCGAGGCTTGCCATCTGCTCCTCGATGCCGGCAAGCCAGGAGGGGTCGAAGCGGCCTTCGTCGAGCAGCTTGTTACGGCTGCGCATGGCGCGCTCGAAATCACTGGCACGGCGGCCATGGGCGGGGTCGAGCGACAGCACCAGCCGGTCGAGAAAGCGGCGCCGGTCGGAAGAGGCGCCGGTAAACAGACCGTCCATCGCCGGCGTCAGCCAGAGAAGACGCAGGTGATCCGTCAGTTCGTCGGCTGTTTTGGCCGGCGTGCCGTTGATACGCAGCCTGCGGGTGGTTGTCTCTTCGCCCGTTTCGATGCCGGTGCCGATCTCGACTTCACCCTCCATGCCGTCGAGCACCGCGAAGATTGAAAAGCCGCCTGGCGCGCCGACGCGGGTAATATCGCCATAGGCTGCGCGGCGCAGGCCGCGGCCGGGCGAAAGCAGCGAGACCGCCTCCATGAGATTGGTCTTGCCGGCGCCGTTATCTCCCGTCAGCACGACGTGCCGGCCGTCAAGGGCAAGCGCCGCCGCCGCATAGTTGCGGAAGTCGGTCAGCTTCAGGCGGGAAAGGGAAACCTTGTGCGGCATCGGATGTCCGGAATCGTGAAGCGTGACAGCTAAGCCGAAGCAGTCTTGATGGCAAGCGCGCTGCAGCACGGTGGTGGATCGCCTACCGCCGGTGATGCCGGAAATCGGTCGTGGGGCAATGCCGCCGCGGTCCCAATCCCTGCAAAAAATACAACCTCAGAGGCAATTGCTCGACGTTGCCAAGCCGATATTGCCAACATCAGGGCTCACCGGCCGCGAACCCTGATTTCATGGGCTTTGGCGCATTCGGTTGAGATTACTGACGTAACGTAAAGTCCAAAAAAAGTCGGTTGAATTTTGCAACTTCAGGGTTGAGTTATTCGCTGAAAACGATATGGTAAACCAAGTGTTTATGTACGAGAGAGTAGTGAAGTGCCAGATCCGGTTGATATTATCGTTGGTCGCAACGTAAGACACCTTCGCGCCCTTCGTCGTGTTTCCCAACTTGAACTCGGTGAAGCACTCGGACTGACTTTCCAGCAGATCCAGAAATACGAAAAGGGAACGAACCGCGTTTCCGCCAGCAAGCTGCATCAGATCGCGGTTTTTCTCGATGTCGATATCTCCGCTCTCTTTGAAGGAACCGGCATATCGCAATTCGGCAGCCGTATCGAACTCAGCCCCGATGCCTATGCGCTTGCGCTGAGCTACGACAAGCTGAACTCGACCGCGGGCAAGGAAGCGGTCAAGACCATTCTTACTCTCATGAGCGGTGAAGCCGTCGAAAGCGCCGCCTGATTCCGCCGGAGCGAACAAGCTTATTTCCGCAAAAGCTCAGCGTCCTCAAGGTATGGACGATGTCCAGACGTTGAAGGTCTGCATATCCGCAAAGGTGGAAGCATTCTCGGAATCGAGGATGGGGGAACTGCCGACGCATGTCGCGTCAGGTTCGATGCGTCGTTTTAGTGAATCTCGCTCTCGTGCAGCGCCGTCAGCAGATCGTCCTGCGTCTGGTGGCCGGCATGATAGAGGTCGATCGCGATACTGGCGATGGAAAGGCCCTGCTGGCTGCGAAGCTTGATGTTGCGCTCGGCACACCATGTGTAGATGGCGCCGGCAAGAACGTCGACGTCTTCGGACTGAGAGGAGAAAGCTGGCGCCATTTGTAGATACCCTTGTTTTGGTTGTCCCTGCCGGAGCGCCGCGCGTCCTATGGGACGCGCCAAGGGCGCTCTATCACTTTGAATTGGCGCAGAACCCCTGTTATCGAGGGGTTCTGCGCTGACGGCAGAGACTGAATTCATTTGGAAAACTTGCAAGCGGCATCATGTGGCTGCGTTAACGCAAGTCGTCTTCCGTCTCTTCGCCGTATCGATCTGAGACAGATCGCCCAGCGCGGGCGGCAGGTGTCGCAAATCAGGATTCGCGGAACAAAAAAACCGGAGACGTTTCCGTCCCCGGCTTTCAGGATTGATGTGTCGACCGGATGCTCAGCCTTCGAAGAATTCCTTCATCCGGGCGAAGAAGCCCGTCGATTCCGGGTTATTCTCCTTGGAGGAAAGCTGCTCGAACTCCTGCAGCAGTTCGCGCTGGCGCTTGGTGAGTTTCTGCGGCGTCTCGATCTGGATCTGGATGTAGAGATCGCCCGTCTGCGCCGAACGCAGCACTGGCATGCCCTTGCTCTTGAGGCGGAACTGTTTGCCCGCCTGCGTGCCCTCAGGCACGCTCACGCGCGACTTCGTGCCGTCGAGCGTCGCCACGTCGAAGGTCCCGCCGAGAGCGGCCGTCGTCATCGAGATCGGAACGGCGCAATAGAGGTCGGCTCCGTCGCGCTGGTAGAATTCGTGCGGCTTCACCGACAGGAAGATATAGAGGTCGCCGGCCGGCCCGCCGCGGGTGCCGGCTTCACCTTCGCCCTGCAGGCGGATGCGCGTGCCGTCTTCGATGCCCGAGGGAATATTGACCGAGAGCGAACGCTCTTCCGTCACCCGGCCCTGGCCGTGGCACTTCGGACAGGGATCGGGAATGATCTGGCCGCGGCCGTGGCAGGTCGGGCAGGTCCGCTCGATCGAGAAGAAGCCCTGTGCGGCGCGCACGCGCCCCGTTCCCTGGCAGGTTCCGCAATTCTTCGGCTGCGTGCCGGGTTTGGCGCCCGAGCCCGAACAGACGTCGCAGGTGATCGACGTCGGAACGCGGATCTGCGCCGTCTTGCCGGAGAAGGCTTCTTCCAGCGTTATTTCCATGTTGTAGCGAAGATCGGCGCCGCGCTCGCGGCCGCCCGACGAGCGCTGGCGGGCGCGGCCGCCGCCCATCATCTCGCCGAAAATATCCTCGAAGATATCGGAGAAACCGCCGCCGGCAAATCCGCCGCCACCGCCGCCCATGCCGCCCTGCTCGAAGGCCGCGTGGCCATAGCGATCATAGGCCGCCCGCTTCTGCGGGTCCTTGAGCATCTCGTAGGCTTCGTTGATTTCCTTGAACTTCCGCTCGGCGTCCTTGTCATCCGGGTTTTTGTCCGGATGGTATTTCATCGCCAGTTTGCGGAAGGCGCTCTTCAGCTCTTTCTCGTCCGCCGACTTGGCTACACCCAGAGTTTCGTAAAAGTCCGCTTTTGCCATTAAGGATTAAACCCCGGAAATGGATTTCCGGCTGCCATGGTGAGCAGCCGGATCAGGTGTTGAAGCATAACCACGCCGCCGCGGATTACGCGGACTTCTTGCGGTCGTCGTCCTTGATTTCCTCGTAGTCGGCATCGACGACATTGTCGCCGCCTTCCGCGGAGGCATCGGCAGCAGCGCCGCCTTCGGCCTGCTGTGCTTCATAGATCGCCTGGCCGAGCTTCATGGAAACTTCCATGAGGGTCTGGGTCTTGGCCTTGATGTCTTCGGCGTCGGCATCGGTTGCTTCGGTCGCAGACTTCAGAGCGGCGATTGCATCCGAGATCGCGGTACGATCGGCTTCCGAAACCTTGTCGCCGTAATCCTTCAGCGACTTTTCCGTGGAGTGGATCAGGCTTTCGGCCTGGTTCTTGGCTTCCACACCTTCGCGGCGCTTCTTGTCTTCGGCAGCGTGCGATTCTGCGTCCTTGACCATCTTCTCGATGTCGGCGTCCGAAAGACCACCGGAAGCCTGGATGCGGATCTGCTGTTCCTTGCCGGTGCCCTTGTCCTTGGCCGAAACCTGCACGATGCCGTTCGCGTCGATGTCGAAGGTAACTTCGATCTGCGGAACGCCACGCGGTGACGGCGGCAGGCCGACCAGATCGAACTGGCCGAGCAGCTTGTTGTCGGCAGCCATTTCACGCTCGCCCTGCGAGACACGAATGGTGACGGCCTGCTGGTTGTCATCCGCGGTCGAGAAGGTCTGGCTCTTCTTCGTCGGGATCGTCGTGTTGCGTTCGATCAGACGAGTGAAGACGCCGCCCAACGTTTCGATGCCGAGAGACAGCGGAGTGACGTCGAGAAGCAGAACGTCCTTGACGTCGCCCTGGAGAACGCCGGCCTGGATGGCGGCGCCGAGAGCGACGACTTCATCCGGGTTCACACCCTTGTGCGGCTCCTTGCCGAACAGCTGCTTGACGACTTCCTGCACCTTCGGCATGCGGCTCATGCCGCCGACGAGAACGACTTCGTCGATTTCGGCAGCGGTGACGCCGGCATCCTTGAGAGCTGCCTTGCACGGAGCGATCGTGCGCTGGACGAGATCGTCGACCAGGCTTTCGAGCTTGGCGCGGGTCAGCTTCAGCGTCAGGTGCTTCGGGCCGGAAGCGTCAGCCGTGATGAACGGCAGGTTGATTTCCGTCTGCTGCGAAGAAGACAGCTCGATCTTTGCCTTTTCGGATGCTTCCTTGAGGCGCTGCAGGGCGAGCTTGTCGTTCTTCAGGTCGATGCCGTTGTCCTTCTTGAACTCGGCAACGAGATATTCGACGAGACGCATGTCGAAGTCTTCACCACCGAGGAAAGTATCGCCGTTGGTGGACTTCACTTCGAAGACGCCGTCGCCGATCTCGAGGATCGAAATATCGAAGGTGCCGCCGCCAAGGTCGTAGACGGCGATCGTCTTGCCGTCCTTCTTGTCGAGGCCATAGGCGAGAGCGGCAGCGGTCGGCTCGTTGATGATGCGCAGCACTTCAAGACCTGCAATGCGGCCGGCATCCTTGGTTGCCTGGCGCTGCGCGTCGTTGAAATATGCGGGAACGGTGATGACGGCTTTCTCGACCTTTTCGCCGAGATAGGATTCGGCGGTTTCCTTCATCTTCTGAAGGATCATCGCGGAGATCTGTGCGGGCGAGTAGCCCTTGCCATTGGCTTCGACCCAGGCGTCGCCATTGTCGCCCTTGACGATAGTGAAAGGAACGAGGTGCTTGTCCTTCTCGACGGTCGGGTCTTCGTAGCGGCGGCCGATCAGGCGCTTGACCGCAAAGAGCGTGTTCGTCGGATTCGTGACTGCCTGGCGCTTGGCCGGCTGGCCGACGAGGCGTTCGCCATCATCGGAAAATGCCACCATGGAAGGGGTCGTGCGCGCACCTTCCGCATTCTCGATAACCTTTGCGTCCTTGCCGTCCATGACTGCGACGCAGGAATTCGTCGTTCCAAGGTCGATACCAATTACTTTTGCCATGTCATTCTCTCCTTGAAGCAAGCTGTCGGAACCCCGAGAAGGCATTTCCCTGACAGCCCCTTACGGGATGGGTCTACTTAAGATTACGCAATCGTGATTGCGGTGATGCGGCGTATATAAGGAGCGGTTTTCTGGACTGCAAGGCGAGAAATGGCCCGGAATCCAGCAAAACGAATGTGTTGCCTTCAATTTTGACAGTACTCGGGAACAAGGTCTCCCCATATCAGGAAAGCGGCTGATTTCCAGAGCATGTCGCGCAAAACTATGCGGCGATTTTGCGATCACGGCACGCGCAAACAGACGACCGAAAGCGGGCAAGCAAATCTGAAAGATCGCGACATGTTTTAGAGGATCGGGCTTGCGCCGGGCGTGCAGCAAGGATCTCACTGGCCCATGATCAGATCGAGCAGGGTCGTGCGCCGCGGCCGGACGGAAGACGTCGTCTGCGCCCCTCCGACATCGCCAGGCGGCACGATGCTTCCATAACCGGAACCATCGTCCTCGGCGACGTCGGCTGGAGGAACCGGGCCGTTTCCTGATGTTGCCGCCTGTTGCCGGACAGGCGCCTGCGGATAGCGGTTGGCGTTGGCGTCGCCGCCGAAGACGCCGGAAATGATCCCGCCAATCGTCGTCGACGGCGGCACTTCGGCCGTCACCGGCTGTCCGCCGTCGGGTGCCGCCTGCGCCATCGGCTGGCCGCTGTTCGGATCGCCGATCAGCTGGCCGTTGCCGAAGAGCGGCGCCGGCGAAAGGCCCTTATGGGCGGCGACCATGAATTCCTTCCAGGCCTTTGCGGGCAAGCCGCCGCCAGTCACCTTCTTCATCGATTTGCCGTCGTCATTGCCGAACCAGACCCCGGTGGTGAGGTTGCTGGTGAAACCGACGAAGAGCGCGTCGCGTGAATTCTGCGTCGTGCCGGTCTTTCCCGCCGCCTGCCAGCCGGGGATCTTGGCGCTCTTGCCGGTGCCGTTCTCGATGACGCCCATCATCATCGTGTCCATCTCGGCGGCGATCTGCTCGGAGAGCACGCGCGGCGGGCTGTCATAGGTGTTTTCATAGAGGACCTTGCCCTCGGCGGTCGTCACCCTGCGGATGACGTGCGGGGTCGCCTTGTAGCCGCCATTCATGAAGGCGGCGTAGGAGGCGGTGAGTTCCATCAGCGAGACCTCGGACGTGCCGAGCGCGATCGAGGCGTTCGGCTGCAGCTCGCTTTCGATGCCGAGCCGGTGGGCGAGTTTGATCACCTGGTCCGGCCCGTCATACATCACCAGCTGCGCGGCGACCGTGTTCAGCGATTTGGCAAGTGCGGTGGCAAGCGTCACTTCGCCATTGTATTTCTTCTCGTAATTCTCGGGCGTCCAGTCGCCGATGCGGATCGGCGCGTCGTTGAACACCGAATAAGGCGTCAGCCCCTTTTCCAGCGCCGCGGCATAGACGAAGGGCTTGAACGAGGAGCCCGGCTGGCGCTTTGCCTTGACGGCGCGGTTGAACTGGCTCGCTGCGTAATCCCTGCCGCCGACGAGTGCGCGGATCGCGCCGGTGCCGTCGATCGAGACGAGGGCGGCCTGCGACGCGTCGAGTTTGCCGCCTTCCTTGTCGAGCACGTCGACCAGCGATTGCTCGGCCTTCTTTTCCAGCGATTTGTCGATGGTCGTATCGACGATGACGTCTTCCTTGACGTCGCCGATCAGGCCCGGCAGTTCGTCCATCACCATGTCGGCGACATAGTGCCCGGCGCCCGACCAATAGCTCTTGGCGGAAGACGGGGTCTGCGACATCGCGGTCTTCACCTCGGAATCGGTGATGAAACCCTGCTCGCGCATCGCCGCGAGCACGAGCTGGGCGCGGGCATTCGCCGCGTCTGCGTCGCGGGCCGGCGAAAGCCGTGATGGCGCCTTGAGCAGGCCGGCCAGAACCGCTGCCTCGCCAAGGTTCACGTCGCGCGCCGACTTGTTAAAGTAGCGGCGAGACGCCGCTTCGACACCATAGGCGTTCGACCCGAAGAATACGCGGTTGAGATACATCGCAAGGATCTGGTCCTTGGTATATTTCTGCTCGAGCCAGAGCGCGAGCAGCACCTCCTGCACCTTACGTTCCAGCGTTCTCTCGGGGGAGAGGAAGAGGTTCTTGGCAAGCTGCTGCGTCAGCGTCGAGCCGCCCTGCACCATGTGGCCGGCCGTGAAGTTGGTCACGATCGCTCGGCCGAGGCCGAGCGGATCGACGCCGAAGTGCGAATAGAAGCGCCGGTCCTCGATGGCAATGACGGCTTCCGGAATATAGGGCGACATGTTTTCGAGCGACAACGCCTCGCCGCCGGTGGCGCCGCGATTGGCGATGACGCTGCCGTCGACGGCGGTGATTTTGACGTTGGGCGGCCGTTCCGGGATTGCCCACGTGCTGGCGCTCGGCATGCGCGAGCCGTAATAGAGCACAAGCCCGGCAACGCCGATGCCGGCCCAGATGAAAAGCACGAGGCACCAGTAGATCACGCGGCGAAGGAAGCCGAAAATGCCGCCGCCTTCGCGCTCCCGCGGCTCACGCCGCCGCCGGGGGGCGGCCCGCTGCGGGGGGGGCTTGGAACCGCCACGCGGCGCAGATCTGCTTCCAACGACGCGATCGTCCGCATCGAGCGAGAATTCGTCATCGTCGCGTGCCGGGCGGCCGCTGAAAGACGGTTCGATTCTGTCGCCTGATCTGCCTCTGCCTGCCATCGCGGAGTGGTCGCATCCCATGTTCGATCGCGAAGCCCGACTTCGCACAACGGCGCTGTAGCACTCTGGAGTGCCGCATAATTTTGCCCTTAAATCGATCCCGATCTCAGGAATTATGCAGTCGGCGACGTGATCATCCGCCTGAACTGTAATTGCGGCGATTTAACGGGGTGTTAAAGGCCGGAAAGGCGCTTCAATACTGACGGGCCTCGCAATCGTCGAGGGTTCCGGGATCCTGCGCCGTAGATCTTCTGTCCGGTCGGTGGAACCAATAGGCTTCGTGAATGTTTATGGAGAAGCGGGACAACCCCCTCACGTCCCGCGAATGATCGGCCGTCTCCCCTCAACACGCGCCGATCGACATCAGGCCCGGTGCATCCCTACGTGGGAGCGCCGGGTTTTTTCTTAGAGCAATTCCAGCAAAAGTGCGTAGCGGTTTTGCGTCCGGAATTGCGTGAAAACAAAGAGATAGAGCATTTCCGTGATTCGGAGAAAAACGGAAATGCTCTAGGCGGTTGTCGTGGCTGGGAAACCTCGAAAGAGGACGGCCCAGCCGTCCTCTTCTGTTTCATTGGTCGCAGGAGGGATCGCCGGGGCGGCAATCAAAATCCCTGCGGTCCGGTCTACGATCATCGCCTCTCCGGGCATCTCCCTGCCGATCGTACCTTTGCCAATCGTTCCTTTGCCGATCATCTCTTTGATTGTCGCCGCGCCTGTCCTGGTCACCATCGCGGTCGCGCCAATCTCGGTCGCGATCCCGCTCGCGCCAGTTCCGTTCGCGATCCCGGTTGTCCCGATCACGGTCTCGATCGCGATCCCGGTTGTCGCGGTCGCGGTAGTAATAGTCCGGGCCTCGGCTCCAGCGGTCACGCTCGCGATAGAAATCGCGGTTGCGGTAGTAGCGGTCCCAGTAATTGTCGACGCTGAAGCGGATAACCGGAATGCCGAGCGGACGGTAATATTGCGGACCGACATAGATGCGGCGCTGCTGGTAGAGAGCCTGCACATATTGGCCGGAAACCCAGCCGCGGCCGCCGTAGAATTCGACGTCGCACCAGTTGAGGTCGGAAAGGCATCCGCGGATCTCGACGGAAGAACCTGCGGGTATGACTGCGACGGCAGGATATCGGGTGCTCGGACCCGCACGCATGTTGACGTTCGCCGTCGAGTAGCCCTCGGCAGCCTGCGCTAGGGCAGGCGCCAGCATGAACAGGCCGGCTGCTGCAATTTTTACAAAGAGGTTTCTCACGCTTCTCAGTCCTTGTTGGCACGTTTTTCAGGCAGCGCTTGGCCGCGTTTCCTCGGCCGCATACCCCTGAAACAAAAGATAGAACGTTCGCCCGCAGCGGTAGCTGCTGCTATCATTCATCTTATCTTTCAATGGCTTATATGCCGCACTCGATGAATGTAGCTTGAACGGCGAAATTTCTGTCAGCGCCTTGAAGCTCCAAGCAATGTTTCCGGCAGAGAGTTGGCGCCGTTAACGCCTCGTTAACCTTTCGGGGGCAGTCTCATTGCAATACCGCTTTCTCCTTGACCACGGATGAACTGGCACTGAGACGAGCGGACGACGAAAGGCCGGTTTGAACCGGCCTTTTTGTTGTCGCGATTTTCGCAAGGGCGCATCCCGTTTGAAGGCGCGCCCTTTTCCCTCTCAGGCAGCGAGCGCCTGAAGGATTCGCACCCAGGAGCGGATGCCCTTGTGGTAGGAGACGAGTTCATATTTCTCGTTCGGCGAATGGATGCGGTCATCGCTGAGGCCGAAGCCGACGAGCAGCGATTCCATACCGAGCATTTTCTGGAAATCCCCGACGATCGGGATCGAGCCGCCCATCCCGATGACGATGGCGGGTTTCGGCCACTCGTCGGAAAGCGCGGTTTTCGCCTTGGTCAGGACAGGTGAGTCATAGGAGAGATGGATCGCCGGCGAGCCGCCATGCGGATGGAATTCGACCGAGCAGTCGGCCGGAATCTTCGAGCTGATATAGCTGCGGAAAGCCTGGCGGATGGCGTCCGGGTCCTGCGTGCCGACAAGGCGGAACGAAACCTTGGCCGAAGCCTTGGCAGCGATCACCGTCTTGAAGCCTTCACCGGTATATCCGCCCCAGATGCCGTTGATTTCAGCGGTCGGCCGCGCCCAGGTGAGCTCGAGCACCGAGCGGCCCTTTTCGCCGGATGGAATGGAAAGGCCGACCTCGCCGAGGAAACTTTCCGCGGTCTTGCCGAGCGTTTCCCATGACGCCTTGATGTTGTCGGGCGTTTCCTCGACGCCGTCGTAGAAACCGTCGAGCGTAATGCGGCCGGTCTCGTCGTGCAGGCCGGCAAGAGCCTCGACGAGAATATGAATCGGATTGGCAGCAGCGCCGCCGAAAAGACCGGAATGCAGGTCGCGGTCGGCGGCCGTCACGACGACTTCCTCGCCGACGAGGCCGCGCAGCGCTGCGGCGATCGCCGGCGTGTCGCGGTCCCACATGCCGGTATCGCAGACGAGCGCATAATCAGCTTTAAGCTCGGTGGCATTGGCTTCGAGGAAGGGCTTGAGCGACGGCGAACCGGATTCCTCCTCACCCTCGAAGAGGATGGTGATGCGGCAGGGAAGCGCACCGTTGATCTCCTTGTAGGAGCGGCAGGCTTCGACGAAGGTCATCAGCTGGCCCTTGTCGTCGGAGGTGCCGCGGCCGGTCAGGATCTTGCGGCCCTCGCCGACATCCTTGATCGACGGCTCGAAAGGATCGTTTTCCCAGAGTTCGACCGGATCGACCGGCTGAACGTCGTAATGGCCGTAGAAGAGGACGTGCGGCGCATCGGTCGAAGCACCGGCGTGGTGGGCGACAACCATCGGATGGCCGGGCGTGTCGCGCACCGAGGCTGTAAATCCGAGCCCTTCAAGATAGGCGACGAGCCATTCCGCAGCCTTGCGGCATTCGGCTTTGTAGGCGGGATCGGTGGAAATCGACTGGATGCGCAGAAGTTCGAACAGCTTGTCGAGGCTCGATGGAAGGTTTTGGTCCGCGCGCGCAAGCACCTGATTGATATCGGTCATTTTCGACTCCTTTTTGAAATTCGGCCGGACGATAGACCAAACCAGAAAGGCAGGCGAGGCGGAAAAACAAAAAATCGGCGGCGCGAAAGGCCAGCGGAGCATAGACCGATAGCAGGAAGATTTGCTGGATAATATAGAAGAGAATTCTAATTCAATTTACAGTTATTTAGTACAACCTAAATAGCCTGACCGAATTCAGCTGTTCGAGGTTCGGATGTTTTCGGTCATTACATGTATTCGGGACAATCATGATTGGCGGCTGGTGCTTGCGGCCGCTGCGGTCTGCCTGGTCGGCGCGATGTCGGCGATGCTGCCGCTTTCCCGCGCCCAGGAATGCGATGCCGGGCGGCGCAAACTCTGGATCGGCGCCTCGGCTTTCGCCTTCGGCACCGGCGTATGGGCAACGCACTTCATCGCGATGCTGGCCTATGACGGCGGCATGCCGATCGGCTACCAGCTGGGTCTGACGGCGCTTTCCTTCCTCCTGTCGGTTGTCGGTTCGTGGGTGGCGATCCTCGTCGCTTCAGAAAGCCGCGGCAGGTTTTCTCCCATCTTCGGCGGCGTGCTGATGGCGTTCGGCATCGCCTCCATGCACCTGACCGGCATGCAGGCGATCGAAACGCAGGCGCTAATCCTCTACGATCCCGTCATGACGCTGAGTGCGGTTCTCGCGGGAGCGCTGCTGTCGAGCGCCGCCTTCTATGCCTTTTTCCAATTGAGGGGAGCGAGGCGGCTCGTCGCCTCGTCAATCACTTTCGTCCTCGCGATCTGCGCTCTCCATTTCATCTCGATGGCCAGCATCACGCTCGTGCCGGATCCCGGCAATCAGGTTCCTGCAACGGTGCTCGATGCCAGCCTGCTTGCCACGATCGTCGTGGTGGCAGCGATGACGCTCATTCTGATTGCGCTCGCGGTGGTCTTTATCGAAAGCCATCTGACGGATCTGAGGGGGCTCGCGAATGCCTCACAGGAAGGGCTGTTGATCCTGCGCGATGGCCGGATCATCGATGCCAATGAACGTTTCCAGGGGCTTTCCGGCTGGAAGCTTGCCGACCTTGCCGGCAAGGCGCCCTCGGCCGTTTTGACCGCTACCCAGGGGACAGGACAGAACGGGCCCGGCGAGACGCTGTTCAACACCAGGAAAGGCAGGGAGATCGCCGTCGAAGTGACCTCAAGCAGGATCGTCTATCGCGGGCACAATTGCGAGGTGCTTGCAGTGCGTGATCTCACCGAGCGCAGGCAGGCCGAGGAGATGATCGAACATCTCGCCCACCACGATGTGCTCACCGATCTGCCGAACAGGTCGCTGTTCGATACCCGCATCCGACAAGCGTTGCAGATGGCCGAACGAAAGAATAGCCAGGTTGCCCTCTTCTATCTCGACCTCGATCGCTTCAAGTCCGTCAACGATATCTTCGGTCATGCCGAAGGCGACCGCATTCTCGGCAAGGTCGCCTCGATCCTGCGCCGCGTGGCCGATGAAAGCGATACGATCGCCCGCCTCGGCGGCGATGAATTCGCCATCATCCAGCCCGCCGGGCAGCAGCCGGCTGCGGCGCAAAAACTTGCAACGGCGATCCTCGACGAGTTCGCCGCCGAGATGGACACGGCGCGTGATCCCACAGCCGTCGGCGTCAGCGTCGGCATTGCGCTCTATCCCGCGGATGGAACTGCTGCCGAAGATCTCTGCAACAATGCCGATACTGCGCTCTACCGCGTCAAGCATGACGGTCGCGGCAAGGTGTGTTTCTTCGATGCGGAAATGGACAAGGCGGCAAGGAACCGTCGCCAGATCGAAAGCGAACTGCGCCATGCCATCATCCGCAACCAGATTTATGTCAGCTATCAGCCGATCCTCGATGCGCAAAGCGGCGAGATCGGCGGCTACGAGGCCTTGATGCGCTGGAACCGGCCGGGCCACGGTTTGACCGAGCCCGATATCTTCATCCCGATCGCCGAGGAAAGCGGCTCGATCGTCCAACTCGGCGAATGGGTCTTGCAGCAGGCCTGCAGGGAGGCCGTGCGCTGGCCGTTGCCGTTGCGGATTGCCGTCAATCTTTCGCCCGTGCAATTCATGCTGCCGAACCTTTGTGAGCGGATCGAGGCGATCCTTGCCGAAACCGGACTTGCGCCCGACCGACTGGAAATCGAGATCACTGAGGCAGCGCTCATCCGTGATCGCGACCGGGTGATGACGACGCTGCTGCGGCTGCACAAGCTCGGCGTGCACATCGTCATGGATGATTTCGGCACCGGTTTCTCCTCGCTTTCCAACCTGCGTTCATTCCCTTTCGACAAGATCAAGGTCGATCGCAGTTTCACCAGCGTGCTGGAACATGATGCGGCGGCGCGCTCGATCGTGCGCGCCATCATCGGCCTTGGTCATAGCCTCGGCATGCCTGTCGTGACGGAGGGTGTGGAAACCGAGATGCAGCGCCGGATCGTCGTCGAGGAGGGCTGCACGCAAGTGCAAGGGCTTCTGCTCGGCAAGCCGGATATCGAGCCAAGCGTCAAGCTCGCCGCGTGCGAAAGCCTTCTGTCCGAACAGCTCGAAACCGGCGTGCTGCCGTTGCGACGCGCGCACCTTGTCCGCGAGTGATCTTACAGCGCCGCGCGTCTTTTCAGACGCGCAAAGGACGCTGTAACACTTTGAATTATACAGTAGTCAGAGCGCCTTGGCGTTTTCCAGGAGCCGGCGGATATATTCGAGCGTCAGCTCGCGTTCGAAAACCCGAAAACCCTTGAACAGCGCAAGGTCGGCCTCGCGCGCGGTCTCGATCGCCTCGGCCTCCATGGCGCGGGCCTTCGGCGTCAGGAAGATCAGTTGTGCCCGTTTGTCGGATGGATGCGGCCGGCGTTCGATCAGCCCGTCGCGGACCATGCGCGAAAGCGTATTGGCCATGGTCGCCTGCTCGATATCGACCCGCTCGAGAAGCTGTTTCTGGGTCAGCCCGTCCTCTGCCCAGAGCTCCAGCAAAATGGGAAACTGGCCCGGAGAAAAACCGAGCCCGACCGCGCGCTGGTGTAGCGAGCGGGCAAAACCCTTCGCCAACTGGCTGGCAAGGTAGGCTCCCGAATCCATGCGGTTAAATCCCATGATTGCAAGTTGGCTCAAAAGCATGACGGAGACAATGCAGCAAATCGCAGACGATGCTCCAAAACATGCAGGCTGCGATCGAATTTCGACTATCGCGAGAAAACAAAGTCGCCATGGCCTGGAGGTTGGCCATGGCGACCTTAAAATGGGGACAAAGGCCCGGAGAGGGGGATAAGGCCTTTGTCCAAGCCTGATACGGCGGGGGACAAGCCGGTAATCAGACCCGCGGCGCGATCAAGCGCCGGTGACATGGATTTGTGGCTGCGAATGTGGTTTTTCAAGGGAGAAGGCGCGTTACAAATCGGTAACAGTTTGGTGAGCGGGGTCCTCGGGGTTCGAACGCCATAATCCGTTTCGCGCGCCGAACTTTATATGGACCTCGTCCCGTGCCCGCGCTATCCATGCATGCATGAAAAAAGGCGATCACCTCTTCCTAGTCGATGGTTCCGGATTCATTTTTCGGGCATTTCATGCGCTGCCGCCGCTGACCCGCAAGACCGATGGCCTGCCGGTCGGTGCCGTTTCCGGTTTCTGCAACATGCTGTGGAAGCTTCTGAGGGATGCGCGCAATACCGATGTTGGCGTGACGCCGACCCATCTCGCCGTGATTTTCGATTATTCCTCGAAGACATTTCGCAAGGATCTCTACGACGCCTACAAGGCGAACCGATCCGCGCCTCCGGAAGAACTCATTCCGCAATTCGGCCTGATCCGAGAAGCGACCCGCGCCTTCAATCTGCCCTGCATCGAGACCGAAGGTTTCGAAGCGGATGATATCATCGCCACCTACGCCCGCCAGGCGGAAGCGACCGGCGCCGATGTCACCATCGTCTCGTCCGACAAGGATCTGATGCAGCTCGTCACCTCCAATGTCCACATGTATGACAGCATGAAGGACAAGCAGATCGGCATTCCCGATGTCATCGAGAAATGGGGCGTGCCGCCGGAAAAGATGATCGACCTGCAGGCAATGACCGGCGATTCCGTCGACAACGTTCCCGGCATTCCCGGCATCGGTCCGAAAACCGCCGCCCAGCTTCTCGAGGAATATGGTGATCTCGATACGTTGCTCGAACGCGCCACCGAGATCAAGCAGGTCAAGCGCCGCGAGACGATTCTCGCCAACATCGACATGGCCAAGCTCTCGCGTGAGCTTGTGCGGCTGCGCACCGATGTGCCGCTGGATCTAGACCTCGACGCGCTGGTGCTGGAACCGCAGAACGGCCCGAAGCTGATCGGCTTCCTCAAGACGATGGAATTCACCACGCTGACGCGCCGCGTCGCGGAAGTCTGCGATTGCGATGCGAGCGCCATCGAACCGGCGGTCGTCCGTATTGAATGGGGTGAGGCGGCCCACGGCCCCGATCTCGATGTGGCGGAGCCGGAACTGGTTGCCGGCGGCATCCCCGACGTCTCGGGCGACGCCGTGCCCGTGCCGCCGCGCGCAAAAGCGAAGGCTGTAGTCGAGGGCGCCTTCGCACCTGCCGATCTTGCCAAGGCGCGGGCCGAAGCCTTTGCGAGCCTGCCTTTCGATCATTCGGCCTATGTTACGATCCGCGATCTGGCGACGCTCGACCGCTGGATCGCCGATGCGCGCGATACCGGCCTCGTCGCTTTCGACACCGAGACGACGTCGCTCGATGCGATGCAGGCCGAGCTTGTCGGCTTCTCGATGGCGATCGCCGACAATATGGCCGATCCCACGGGCACGAAGATCCGCGCCGCCTATATTCCGCTTACCCATAAGAACGGCGTCGGCGATCTGCTCGGCGGCGGCCTTGTCGAAAACCAGATCCCGATGCGCGATGCTCTGCCGCGGCTGAAGGCGCTGCTGGAGGACGAATCGGTTCTGAAAGTGGCCCAGAACCTGAAATACGATTACCTGCTGATGAAGCGCTACGGCATCGAGACGAAGAGTTTCGACGACACGATGCTGATTTCCTATGTCCTCGACGCCGGCACCGGCGCACACGGCATGGACCCGCTGTCGGAGAAATTCCTTGGTCATACGCCGATCCCCTACAAGGACGTGGCGGGCAGCGGCAAGGCGAACGTTACCTTCGATCTGGTCGATATCGACCGCGCCACCCACTACGCCGCCGAAGACGCCGAAGTGACGCTGCGTCTCTGGCTCGTGCTGAAGCCGAGGCTGGCGGCGGCAGGGCTGACCAGCGTCTATGAACGGCTGGAACGGCCGCTGCTGCCGGTGCTGGCGCGCATGGAAGCGCGCGGCATCACCGTCGACAGGCAGATCCTGTCGCGCCTCTCCGGCGAATTGGCCCAGGGTGCCGCGAGGCTGGAGGACGAGATCTACGTGCTGGCCGGCGAGCGGTTCAACATCGGCTCGCCGAAGCAACTGGGCGACATCCTGTTCGGCAAGATGGGCCTTGCTGGTGGCAGCAAGACGAAAACGGGGCAATGGTCCACCTCCGCGCAGGTACTCGAGGATCTCGCCGCCGCCGGTTTCGAGCTGCCGCGCAAGATCGTCGACTGGCGCCAGCTCACCAAACTGAAATCCACCTATACCGACGCACTCCCCGGCTATGTCCACCCGGAGACCAAGCGGGTCCACACCTCCTACTCGCTGGCATCGACGACGACGGGGCGCTTGTCCTCCTCCGAGCCGAACCTGCAGAACATTCCGGTGCGCACATCGGAAGGCCGCAAGATCCGCACGGCCTTCATCTCGACACCAGGCCACAAGCTGATCTCGGCCGACTACAGCCAGATCGAACTGCGCGTTCTTGCCCATGTGGCCGAGATCCCGCAACTGACCAAGGCCTTCGAGGATGGTGTCGACATCCATGCCATGACCGCTTCGGAAATGTTCGGCGTGCCTGTCGAAGGCATGCCGGGCGAGGTGCGCCGCCGCGCCAAGGCGATCAATTTCGGCATTATCTACGGCATCTCGGCCTTCGGGCTCGCCAATCAGCTCTCAATCGAGCGTTCGGAGGCCGGCGATTACATCAAGAAGTATTTCGAGCGATTCCCGGGCATCCGCGACTATATGGAAAGCCGCAAGGCCATGGCGCGCGACAAGGGCTATGTCGAGACGATCTTCGGCCGGCGAATCAACTATCCGGAAATCCGCTCTTCCAATCCATCCGTGCGCGCCTTCAACGAGCGCGCCGCGATCAACGCGCCGATCCAGGGCTCGGCTGCCGACGTTATTCGCCGGGCGATGATCAAGATGGAGCCGGCGCTTGTTGAAGCCGGCCTTGCAGAGCGCGTCCGCATGCTGCTGCAGGTGCATGACGAACTCATCTTCGAAGTCGAGGACGAGGATGTCGAAAAGGCGATGCCGATCATCGTCTCGGTCATGGAAAACGCTACCATGCCGGCGCTCGAAATGCGCGTGCCGCTGAGGGTCGATGCGCGTGCCGCCACCAATTGGGATGAGGCGCATTAACCCGTGTCCCTTAAAAGGGAAAAGATTTTTCTGCCTCACGCAAATCATTGAAATCGCAGCAAATTACCTCCAAGACCCGTATCGGAACGGCACGACAGGAAGGAACTTATTAACCTTCCTTTTCTATCCCGGTAGGGTCGTAATTTGCCAAGCATGAGTGAGTAGCGGACGCATGCGTTTTCCCAGAACCAATTTGACGGATGCCGCGGATTTTTCCGGCGGACTTGAAACGGAACTTCCGGAGGAAATCGCAGGCGAAAAGCCGGCTGCGCCGGTGTGGCAGAGCAATTTCTCCCTGGCGCCGAACGTTCGCTTCACCCGCACGCCGGAGACGCTGATCAGCAAGCGCCGCGCGCCGAACGAGCCGGTTCGCGATGATTCGCAGATTGCACAGCAGGCGATACGAATCGAGCCGGTCACCGTCGACGTGCCGTTCGATATCTACCTGCCCGAGCCGGACGAGATTCCCGCAGCCCCTGTCCATATGATCGAGCCGCAGCAGCCGCCGCTCTCCGATCGGGCCGATGCGCCGAGCCTGCGGGCCGCTTCCGAACTTTCTTCGATTTCGGACTTCGCCTTCTGGGAAGTCATGGCCTTCGAGGAAGCCGAGCCGGTTCGCGCGCCCGCGATCGTCCTGCCGAAGATCGAGACGGCGCCCGAATCGATCACCTCGTTGTTCCGCGTCATGGAATGGCGTCCGGGCGCGCCGAAATCCGCTCCCGTCGCATCCCGCCCGGTCCAGCCGCCTGCCGCAACATCTGTGCGGGCTGCCGTGCGCCCGCCGGCTGCAATATCCCTGGAGAGGCCCGCGCCTGTTGCCGAAGCGCCGATCGCGCCGATTCCTCAGGCAGCCACTGCGCCCCGGCCGACGCCTCCCGTCGCCGCGGTTCTGCCTTCGCCGCGCCGTGCGGCAAGACCTGAGAAGATCGACCCGTCAGGCTATGAATTCCCGCCGCGCGCGCTTTTGCAGGAGCCGCCGGAGCGTATCGGCGAGATCATGTCGCAGGAGACGCTGGAACAGAATGCCGGCCTTCTGGAAAGCGTGCTCGAGGATTTCGGCATCAAGGGCGAAATCATCCATGTCCGCCCCGGCCCGGTCGTCACCCTCTATGAATTCGAGCCGGCACCGGGCGTGAAGTCGTCCCGCGTCATCGGCCTTGCCGACGACATCGCCCGCTCGATGTCGGCGCTTTCGGCCCGCGTCGCCGTCGTGCCCGGCCGCAATGTCATCGGCATCGAATTGCCGAACGTCATGCGTGAGACAGTCTATTTCCGCGAGATGATCGAGAGCCAGGATTTCGAAAAGAGCGGCTATAAGCTGGCGCTTGGCCTTGGCAAGACCATCGGCGGTGAGCCCGTCATTGCCGAGCTTGCCAAGATGCCGCATCTGCTGGTCGCCGGCACCACCGGCTCGGGCAAATCGGTCGCCATCAACACGATGATCCTGTCGCTGCTCTACCGCATGACGCCGGAGCAGTGCCGCCTGATCATGGTCGACCCGAAGATGCTCGAACTCTCCGTCTATGACGGCATCCCGCATCTCCTGACCCCTGTCGTTACCGACCCGAAGAAGGCGGTGATGGCGCTCAAATGGGCCGTCCGCGAAATGGAGGAGCGCTATCGCAAGATGTCGCGCCTCGGCGTGCGCAATATCGACGGCTACAACGACCGCGTGGCGCAGGCCCGCGAAAAGGGCGAGACCATCAACGTCATGGTCCAGGTCGGTTTCGACAAGGGCACCGGTGCTCCGATCGAGGAAAGCCAGCCGCTGGATTTGACGCCCATGCCCTATATCGTCGTCATCGTCGACGAGATGGCCGACCTGATGATGGTGGCCGGCAAGGAAATCGAAGGCGCGATCCAGCGCCTTGCACAGATGGCGCGTGCCGCAGGTATTCACCTGATCATGGCGACACAGCGTCCCTCCGTCGATGTCATCACCGGCACGATCAAGGCGAACTTCCCGACCCGCATCTCCTTCCAGGTGACATCGAAGATCGACAGCCGCACCATTCTCGGCGAGCAGGGCGCAGAACAGCTGCTCGGCCAGGGCGACATGCTGCACATGCAGGGCGGTGGGCGCATTGCCCGCGTCCACGGCCCCTTCGTCTCCGATACCGAGGTCGAAAAGGTCGTCGCCCATCTGAAGACGCAGGGCCGCCCCGAATATCTCGACACCGTCACCGCCGACGAGGAGGAAGAGACGGAAGAGGAGGAGGCCGGCGCCGTCTTCGACAAGAGCGCCATGGCTTCCGAAGATGGCAACGAGCTCTACGAACAGGCGGTCAAGGTCGTCATGCGCGACAAGAAATGCTCCACCTCCTACATCCAGCGCCGCCTCGGCATCGGCTACAATAGAGCCGCCTCATTGGTGGAACGCATGGAAAAGGAAGGCCTTGTCGGCCCGGCCAATCACGTCGGCAAGCGCGAGATCGTATCGGGGCGTGGCGACGGCGATTGATCGCCAACGGGATGGAGTGCGCGAAGCACTCCGGCCTTATGCGCTCAAGGCTGCCAATCGTACCGTTTCGCTGACGAAGGCTGATTTTCCGCCACTATAGAAATCCCAATCGCCGTTTGCCTGCACAGCCAGGCTGTGTTTCAGATCGGCATAGGCCCAGGCTCTCTCCGGATGATCTCTGAGATAGTCGCGGAATAGGATGCGCTCCCGATGGGCGTTATTGTCAGGACCGCAGAGATAGAGCCTGAACCCATAACCTTCATGATCCCGGGTGAAGGCCCAACGTTTTTCTCCAGTATCGCCGTGGAAGACGAAATCCGTAGCACGCACCACTTCGAGCGCCGTCGGCAGAAGCTCTTTCGATGTCGTGACGACATCGAGATCGATCTTCGGCTTGGCCGCCAGGCCGGGCACCGATGTGCTGCCGATATGATCGATGGAAAGCACGAGGCCGCCGAGCAGGGTGGAGATTTCGGCGCTGATGTCGGCAAAGAGTAGCGGCCATGAAGGGTCGTAGTCGACAACTTTGATGGCGCGCATGCCTGCCTCTCGATCGTGGTCAGCGCACCTCGGCCAACAGCCCGTCCAGGATCTTGATCATCTTCTGTTCGGCCTCTTCGAGCGAGCCGCTATTGTCGAGATCCGTCACGTCGTATTCGCCGCGAACCGTCAGCGGTCCGCGGGCGAGCCTGGCCATGATATCCTCATGCGTCTCGCGCCCGCGCGCCTCCAGCCGGCCGGCGAGCACTTCCGGGCTCGCGGTGACGTTGATGACCTTGAGCCGCGGGAAGGCCGCCTGGAAACGGTGGAGCGCCGAGCGCGAGCCGTTGGCGACGACGATATGGCCTCTCGACAGCGCCACCGAGACCTCGGCCGGAATGCCGTATTTGAGGCCGTGTGCTTCCCACCAGACGGCGAAGGAGCCCGACTGCTCCATGGCGGCAAACCCTTGGAGGGAGACGGAAAGATGGTCTTCGCCGCCGGCGTCACGGTGGCGGGTAATTACACGGCGGGTGAAATGAACGTTTTCACGGCCGGCAAAGCGCCGGGCGGCGAGGTTCATGAGCGTGTCCTTGCCGGCGCCGCTCGGCCCGACAACGACGACCATGATGCCGCGCTCAGCCCCGGCTGCGGCATGGGGTTCGTGCGGCGTCATGCGACACGGCGTCCTTGGCGCCAGACGGAGCGTGTCACCGGCACGCCGTGCGAACGATGAACGCGGACGAGATCGGCCCGCAGCCCTGTCGCGATCCGCCCGCGATCATCGAGGCTGACGGTGCGGGCGGGCGTCGACGTCACCATGGCGATCGCCTTCGGCAGCGTGATGCTCTCGACTTCGTCGGCGAGAATGAAGGGCGCATGCAGCAGGCTGAGCGGCACGTAGTCGGAGGAAAGCACGTCGAGCACGCCCATCTCGGCGAGATCGCGCGCGGCGATATTGCCGGAATGGGATTTGCCGCGCACGATGTTCGGCGCGCCCATCAGCACGCTCATACCATGCTCGTGCGATGCCCGGGCGGCGTCGAAACTGGTCGGGAATTCGGCAAGGCGCACGCCGTTGTCGATCGCCTCGTCGACATGGGAAAGCGTCGCGTCGTCGTGGCTTGCGACCGTGATGCCGCGCTCGGCGCAGACCTTGGCGATGGCGTTACGGTGTGGCGTCGAATTGCGTGCCGATTCCGCCTGCCGCTTGGCGACGAAACGAGCGAAGACCTCGTCGCTCAGGCCCCGCTTCTTCTGATAATAGAAGATATATTGATCCATCGTCTGGAATTGCCGCTGGCCGGGCGCATGATCCATCAGCGAGACGAGCCGGACATGCCGGTCGTTTTCGAAATCGGCGAAATGTTCGAGAACATTGTCCGCCGAGACCTCGCAGCGCAGGTGGAGCAGGTGCTCGGCGCGCAGCCTTCCTTCCTTCTCCGCCGACTGGATGGCGTCGGCCATTTCGCGCATCTCGCCATGTTCGAAGCCGCCGTCCTCGTCTGCGCCCATGCGCAGGCAGTCGAAGACCGTGGTGATGCCTGAGGTGACGATCTGGGCGTCGTGCGCCTGGACTGCCGCCGTCTTGTTCCAGCGAATGCCGGGACGTGGCTGGTAGTGGCCCTCGAGATGGTCGGTATGCAGTTCCACGAGACCGGGAATGACGTAGTCGCCTTCAAAATCTTCGCCGGCTATCGAATTGCCCTCGGAGATGTCTGCAATCTTGCCATCGCGAATGAGGATCGATCCCGAGAGGATGTCATCCTCGAGAACGATGCGGGCGTTGGAAAACACGGTCTCTTTGCTCATGTCGTCAGATCTTTCAGCTTTTGGCGCCGGCAAGCGGCAGCCAGGAATGAACTTTGAACGGGGCGCCGCGCGCCTCCTCGGTGAAGACGGCAAGGCCGGAAATCAAAAGCGGCCGGCCGGTGAAATCGGCAAAACGCTCGGTCAGGACCGCCTTCATGACGTCGGCTCGCTCTGCGGGCACCTGGCCGCTCAGCGTCATGTGAAAGCCGAAATCCTCCATGACGTAAGGATAACCCCAGCGCTGCAGATTGGCGCGCTGGCTGTCGCTGAGCTTCTCCGGGCTGCGCCGCACGATATCGGCCTCGGAAAGCGCCGCACGGAACGGCTCGAAAGACTTTACCACCTTCGCGGCGAAATCCTGAAGAGGTTGATGAAGAGAACCGGGAACGAGGGCAAAAAAACGGCCGAGCTGGCCGAGAACAAGCTCGGGAATCTCGAAGGCCGGCGTGCGGGCGGCAAAATCCTCGGCAACTGTCATGAGATCTTTCTCGGTGACGGACGTTGCGAGCGAAAACGGCGCCTTGATCGTGGCGTGAAAACCGTAGCGGCGCGGGTCCGCGGTCAGCTCGAACTGCTCCGCTGCGTTGAGCTTCTCATGGTCCGGTGCAGGATAAGTCTCGCCGGTGAAGGCATCGCGGCCGAGCCAAAGCGAGGCCGCGCCGACAAGGGGATCATCCTTCGGCGGCGAAAAATAGAGAGCGTAGCGCAAGGCTTTTATCCTGGGGATCGTCGAAACGGGGAGCGCAATGTGCAGTGATTTGGCGGCGAACCGCAAGCAGGTTCCCGGCTAAAAGATTTCCGTGACAGAATGATGATGACGCCAGCGCCACCATCGCCTTTTGACAGCGGATCAGTGTGCCTTCGTGCCCATCAACCGGTGGCGCAGCGCATTCGAGGCGGCGTCGAAAAGGAAGACGACGATCAGGATCAGAATGACCATGTAGGCGACGTTTTCCCAATTGGCGTTGGTGCGCATGGCCTCCCAAAGCTTGAGGCCGATGCCGCCCGCACCGACGGCGCCGATGATGGTCGCGCCGCGCACGTTGGATTCCCATTGATAGAGCGTCTGGCTGACGATGACGGGAACGATCTGCGGCATAATGCCGTAACGATGGACGAGCACGGTCTGGGCGCCTGTCGATTTGATGCCTTCGCGCGGCTTGTTGTCGATGTTTTCGAGCCCTTCGGAATAGAGCTTGCCGAGCGTGCCGGTCTCGGTGAGGAAGATCGCGCCGCTGCCGGCGAGCGGGCCGGGGCCGAAGGCGCGGGTCAGGAATAGCGCCCAGATCAGCATGTCGACCGAGCGCAGGAAGTCGAAGAAGCGCTTCAGGATCTGGTTCAGGAAGCGGTTCGGCGTGATGTTGCGCGCTGCCATGAAGGCGAGCGGGAAGGCGGCGATCGCGCCGAGCAGCGTTCCCAGGAACGCCATGACGATCGTCTGGAAAAGCTTGGTCCAGACGTCGCCGTGCTGCCATTCGCTGTTGTTCCAGATGTCGTCGAAGGCGAGCGACAGGTTGGACTGGTCAGGCTTGATGCGCGGGCCGGAAACGATGAGGCTGATAACCTCGCCGGCCGGCTTGTCGAAGAAGGACGATTGCGTGTCGAAGATGAAATTCGCCCAGCCGATGAAACGCTTGCGGATCTTCACGCGGTCGACGGAAATGCTGACGTCGCCGGCAAAGCCGAGATCCGCGAGCACATTGTCGTCATAGACCGTCATCCAGCCGGGCACCGGCCCGACGACTTTCGGCGCACCGCTCGAAACGTCGACGGGGACGCTGACGCCATGCGCGGTCACGATCGTCTCGCTCTTCGAAACGGTAACCGCTCGGCCGGTCCCGCTGATGGAAACGGTGATGCTGCCGTCGGGATTGTTGACCACCCAATCCGGGTGCGGATTGTCGCCGAGGGGCGAGAAGCGGGGGTAGCGGGTCTGTATCGAGCCGTCGTCCTCAATGCGGAATTCCGGCTGGACGTCGTAGCTCACCCATTGGCTGAGATAGATGCCGACACGCTCCCAATGGGCTTCGGCAAAGAGCTTGGGCAGGTCGAAGAACCAGACGGCGTAGACGCCGTATAGCAGCGTCGCGATCACGATCATCAGCCCGCCGAAACGCTGGCGGAACGACCGGTGGAAATACTCCGGATAGCGTGCTTCGATCTCGTTCATGCGGTTTGCGTCGATCACCGTCATGGCAGCCTCAATGTTGCAGAAGGAAAGCCTGCTCGCCGACCAGGCGGCGGCGCAGCCATGCGGAGAACTGGTCGACGGCGACGATCGTCACGAAGAGCAGGAGAACGAGCGCCATCGTCTTGGCGCCGAAGCCGCGCGAGATCGAAAGTTTCAGCTCCTCGCCGATGCCGCCGCCGCCGACGGCACCGATGATGGTCGAGGCGCGCACGTTGATCTCCAGGCGCAGCAGCGCATAGGAGGTGAAATTCGGCAGCACCTGCGGCAGGGCGGCGAAGCGCACGCGCTCCCACCAGTTGGCGCCGACGGCCTTCATGCCTTCATGCGGCCTCATGTCGATATTCTCGGCCACCTCGTAGAAGAGTTTGCCGAGCGCGCCGATCGTGTGCAGGGTAATGGCGATGATGGCGGCGACCGGTCCGATCGACAGGATCGCCGAAAACAGTCCCGCGATGACGATTTCCGGGAAGGCGCGCAGGAATTCCATCAGACGCTTGGTGAAGACGCGCAGCGGCCAGGAACTCGTCAGGTTGCGCGCGGCAAAGAAGCTTAAGGGAAGAGCAAAGACGAAGGCGATGATCGTTGAGATCAGCGCTACGTTGATCGTCACGATCATCAGCTCGAAATATTCGGGAATGTAGAAGGCGCCCCAGACATAGACGCGGCCCTTGTCGAAGTTGAATTCCTCGCCGCCCTTGTCGTTCACGCTCGCTATGTCGAACAGCGCGCGCCAGACGTCGTTCCAATCCTTGGGGATGAGCCAGCTCAGGAAGTCGAAGAGATGCGGCAGGCGGTCGAAGAAATGGCCGGCATTGCTCTCGTCGGCGAAGCGGACGGAACTCACGAAAGCCGCAATCAGGATAACCAGGCCAAGCACGGTGTAGAAGCGGCGCTTGGCGACCATCCGGTCCCAGGCGGTGCCGATCTCCTGCGTGCTCTGCATATGCGGCTGTGTATCGGCAATAGTCATGGACGCCCCGACCGGTCAAAGATAAAGGGCGGCCGTTTCCGGCCGCCCCGCATTCAAAAGGCTAATCAGCCGCCGATGGCAGCTTTACGGACTTCAACGACAGTGTTGTAGAAATCGTGCTTGACCGGCGAGTAGCCCTTGAAATCGCCGCCTTCGACAGCCGCGAAGCACTTGTGATCCTTCTCCGGCAGAGCGGTGAAGAAGGCTGCAAGCTTCGTCTGCCACTCTTCGCCGAGAGCGTTGCGAACGACGAGCGGGCCGTTCGGGATCAGCGGCGAACGCCATACTTCAACCAGCTTGTTCGGGTCGACGGCGCCCTTGTCGACTTCCTTGCGGAAGGTACCGGAGGTATAGCCGTCCTTGAAATTGCCGATGCCCGAGCTATCGTCGACGGCAACGTCGACCTTGCCGTCATAGGCGGCGAGAAGGTTGTTCTCGTGGCCGCCGTTGAACTGCGTCGAAGCGAAGAACTTGTCGTTCGGCATGCCCGTATCCTTCGGGATCTGCGTCAGCGGAACGAGGTAGCCCGAGGTCGAGTCCGGATCGGCGTAGCCGAGCTTCTTGCCCTTGGCGTCCAGGATGGTCTTGATGCCGGAGGACTTCAGAGCGAGGCCGATCGAGTGGTAGCCCGTCGAGCCGTCCTTCTGCTGCGTCGTCAGGATCGGCGTGACAGCCTTCGGATCCTTGATGTAGACGGCTGCGTAGCCGGAAGCGCCGAGTTCGGCGAAGTCGAGCGTGCCGCCGAGCAGGCCCTGGATAACGCCGTCATAATCGGCGGCAGGGAAGAGCGAAACCTTCTCGAAGCCGAATTCCTGCTTCAGGTGGTCGGCAAGGCAGGCATAGTTGCGCAGGCGGTCGGTTTCGTTTTCGCCGCCGAGGATGCCGATGCGGAATTCCTTGAGGTCTGCAGCATTGGCGGCGCCAGCGAGCGCGAAGAGCGCCGTTGCCGCAAAGAGTGCTTTCTTCAACATGAGTTCTCTCCTATTGACCGGTATCCCCGGCCTTCCGTTACGAAGAAGTGTGCCCTTGACGCGGGCGTTCGATCGCGGCCGCCTCTCTCAGAGACCGGCCAGCGCCAGCGGTTGGGCGCCGGCGGTTTGATTGTCTGCACGCTCGGGAGCGATATTGATGGACGTCGAGGTCATCGTTTCGTCGATGCCGGCGCCGTCCTTGTCTGTCCCGTAGATTTCCTTCACCGCTTCGGCCGTCAGCTCCGAGGGCTTGCCGTCGAAGACGACGCGGCCGCCGGCCATGCCGACGATGCGCTCACAATAATTGCGGGCGGTATCGAGCGTGTGGAGGTTGGTGATGACGGTGATGCCCTCGCGCTCGTTGATATCGCGCAGCGCATCCATGACGATCTTCGCGTTCAACGGGTCGAGCGAGGCGATTGGTTCGTCGGCGAGCACCATCTTCGGGTTCTGCATCAGCGCGCGGGCGATCGCTACGCGCTGCTGCTGGCCGCCGGACAGCGTGCCGGCCGGCTGCAACGCCGTCTGCTCGATGCCGAGGCGTTCGAGCGCCGCGATGGCATGCACACGCTCCTCGCGGCTGAAGATGTTGAGCAGGCTCAGGAGCGTCGAGCGGTGATTGAGGCGGCCGAGCATGACATTGGTGAGAACGTCGAGGCGCGGTACCAGGTTGAACTGCTGGAAGATCATCGCGCAATCGCGCTGCCAGTTGCGCAGCGCCCGGCCGCGAAGCCCGGAGACCTCGACGCCGGCGAAATGAATGGAGCCGGAGCTCGGCTCCTGAAGGCGGTTGATCATGCGCAGCAGCGTCGACTTGCCGGCGCCGGAGCGGCCGATGATGCCGACCATCTGGCCCTGAGGAATGTCGAGCGTGACGGAATCGACGGCGAGCTTTTTTCCGAAACGACGGGTGACATTCTTCAGCTCGAACATCATGCTTTTTCCTTGCGATCCAGGCCTTGATCAGCATCGCATTAGTCCCGCTTGATGAAGCTCGCGTGTCATATTTGTGTAAGTCTTGTCACAATTCTCCGCCCCTATATCGGGGGTTTAGCCACCGTAGCGGGACAGGAAATCTTCCGCGCTCAGGTTGCGGAAATCCTGGAGCGCCTGGCGCAACCGATCGTGCTCCCAGTCCCACCAGGCAAGCCTGTCCATCCGTTCGCCGATCTCTTTCGGAAAGCGCTCGCGGATGAGTTTGGCCGGCACGCCGCCGACGATCGTGTAGGGCGCGACGTCCTTGGAGACGACGGCGCCGGCGCCGATGACAGCGCCGTTGCCGACGCTGACGCCGGGCAGGATAGTCGCCCCGTGGCCGATCCAGACGTCGTTGCCGATGACGACGCGGTTGGAGCGGCGCCATTCGAAGAAATCCGTTTCCATGTCTCCATCCGGCCAGTAATCGGCGGCGCGATAGGTGAAATGATGCAGTGTCGCGCGCCAGGTCGGATGGTTGGTGGCGTTGATGCGCACGGCGGCGGCGATGTTGACGAACTTGCCGATCGTCGCGCACCAGACGGAGCCGTCCTGCATGATGTAGGAATAGTCGCCGAACGTGGCCTCGCTGATGCGGCAGCGTTCGGAGACCTCCGTATAGCGCCCGAAGGTGGAATCGCTGACGGATGCCGTCTCGTGGACATAGGGCTCGATGCCCAGCTTGCGGCTCATGCGGCGATCTTTCTCGGCGAGAACTGTTGAACGTCAAGGATGCGGTCGGCGACGGCTTCGCGCACTTCCTCGTCATGGAAGATGCCGAGAAGGGCGACGCCTGCCTGCTTCTTTTCCGCGATCATGCCAACGACGACGGCACGGTTCCTGGCGTCGAGCGAGGCTGTGGGTTCGTCGAGAAGCAGGATCGTGTGATCGGTGATGAAGCCGCGGGCGATGTTGACACGCTGCTGCTCGCCGCCGGAGAACGTGGCGGGCGGAAGCTGCCAGAGCGCCTCCGGCAGGTTGAGCTTGGCGAGCAGGGCGCCGGCCTTTTCCCGCGCTACGACGGCCTCCTCGCCGCGCGCCACGAGCGGTTCCGCTACCACGTCGATCGCCGCCACGCGCGGCACGGTGCGCAGGAACTGGCTGACATAGCCGAGCGTATCGCGGCGGACGTTGAGCACGGTGCGGGGATCGGCGGAGGCGAGATCGACGATGCGCTCATTGTGGCGGATGAGGATCTGGCCGGTGTCGACGGCGTAGTTGCCGTAGATCATCTTGAGCAGCGAGCTCTTGCCGATGCCTGAGGGGCCGCCGAGTACGACGCATTCCCCTGATGCGACCGAGAAGGTGACATCGGAGACGACGGGCAGCTTGATGCCGTCGCGCAGATGCATGGTGAAGCTCTTCGAGACTTCGGAAACGACGAGGGGCGTTGCCATGATTTCTTCTTTCTAGAGCAATTCCAGGAAAAGTGTGAAACGGTTTTCCGTCCGGAATTGCGTAAAAACAAAAGGTTAGAGTGGTTCCGCGCTTCAATGAGAACTGAACCGCTCCAGGTTTCGGACCGAGCGCTCAGACTTGCAGGATCGAGGAGACGAGCAACTGTGTATAGGGTTCTCTGGGATCGTCGAGCACGCGGTCGGTGAGCCCGTGTTCGATGACGTAGCCATCCTTCATCACCATCATCCGGTGTGAGAGAAGCCGGGCGACGGCGAGGTCGTGCGTGACGATGATGGCCGAAAGACCGAGATCGTTGACGAGGCCGCGCACGAGATCGAGCAGGCGCGCCTGCACCGAAACGTCGAGGCCGCCTGTGGGTTCATCCATGAAGACGAGGCGAGGGCCGGTGACGAGGTTGCGGGCGATCTGCAGGCGCTGGCGCATGCCGCCGGAAAAGGCGCGCGGCTGGTCGTCGATGCGGTCGGCGTCGATCTCGACCCGCTCGAGCCAGTCGATCGCCGAGGCGCGGATCTTGCCGTAGTGCCGGTCGCCGATCGCCATCAACCTTTCGCCGACATTGGCGCCGGCCGAAACGGCCATCCGCAGGCCGTCGGCCGGATTCTGGTGCACGAAGCCCCAATCGGTGCGCATCAGGAAGCGCCGCTCGGCCTCGTTCATGCGATAGAGGTCGCGGTAGCTTCCGTCGCGCATATGATATTCGACGCTGCCGGTGCTCGGCAGCAGCCGGGTCGAGAGGCAGTTGAGCAGCGTCGTCTTGCCGGAGCCGGATTCGCCGACGATGGCCAGCACTTCGCCGGGCCAGAGCTCGAAGGAGACGTCGCGGCAGCCAATGCGGTTGCCGTAGAATTTGGAAACGTCATGGACTTTGAGAAGCGGGGTGTCGCTCATTCTGCAGCCTCCCGGGCCAGCATCTCGCCGGCATGCCCGTGCGCGCGGCGGTCTTCGCAATGATCGGTGTCCGAGCAGACGAACATGCGCCCGCCCTTGTCGTCGAGAATCACCTCGTCGAGATAGACATCCTCCGCACCGCAAAGGGCGCAGGGCTTGTCGAAGCGCTGGATGTCGAAGGGATAGTCCTCGAAATCCAGGCTGACGACGTCGGTATAGGGCGGAACCGCGTAGATGCGCTTCTCACGGCCGGCGCCGAAGAGCTGCAGCGCGTCCGACATGTGCATCTTCGGATTGTCGAATTTCGGCGTCGGCGACGGATCCATGACATAGCGGCCGTGGACCTTCACCGGATAAGCGTAGGTCCTGGAGATGCGGCCGTTATGGGCGATGTCCTCATAGAGTTTCACATGCATGAGGCCGTATTCTTCCAGCGCATGCATCTTGCGCGTCTCAGTCTCGCGCGGCTCGAGGAAGCGCAGCGGTTCGGGGATGGGCACCTGGTAGACCAGCACCTGGCCGGCTCCGAGCTTTTCTTCCGGAATGCGGTGGCGCGTCTGGATGATCGTCGCATCGCGGGTGTGGGTCGTCACCGCGACGTTGGCAACCTTCTGGAAGAAAGCGCGGATGGAAACGGCGTTGGTCGTGTCGTCGGCGCCCTGGTCGATGACCTTGAGCACGTCATCCGGTCCGATGATCGAGGCGGTCACCTGCACGCCGCCGGTGCCCCAGCCGTAGGGCATCGGCATTTCGCGCGAGGCGAAGGGCACCTGATAGCCCGGAATGGCGATCGCTTTCAGGATGGCGCGGCGGATCATCCGCTTGGTCTGTTCGTCGAGATAGGCGAAGTTGTAGCTGGCGAGATCGGTCATTCGGCGGCTTCCTTCAGGTCTTCGCCGCCGTTGCGGGCAGCTTCGAATTCGCGGCGCATGCGGCGGACGAGATCGAGTTCGGCCTGAAAGTCCACATAGTGCGGAAGCTTCAGGTGCTCGACGAAGCCCGTCGCCTGGACGTTGTCGGAATGGGAAATGACGAATTCCTCGTCCTGTGCCGGGGCGGTAATATCCTCGCCGAACTCCTCGGCGCGAAGCGCGCGATCAACAAGCGACATCGCCATCGCCTTGCGCTCGCTCTGGCCGAAGACCAGGCCGTAGCCGCGGGTGAATTGCGGCGGCGCCTTGGCGGATCCCTTGAACTGGTTGACCATCTGGCATTCGGTGATTTGGATGACGCCGAGCGAAACGGCGAAACCGAGTTCCGGCACATCGAATTCCACCTCGACTTCGCCGATGCGGATCTCGCCGGTGAAGGGGTGGTTGCGGCCATAGCCGCGCTGGGTGGAATAACCAAGCGCCAGCAGGAAGCCCTCGTCGCCGCGGGCAAGCGCCTGCAGGCGGAGATCCCGGGTCATCGGAAATTCCATCGGCTCGCGGGTCAGGTCACCGATCTCGTGATCTTCGGGCATGTCGCCGTCAGCCTCGATCAGGCCTTCCTCGCCGAGGATTTCGGAGACGCGCATGACGCGACCGGTCTCGGCTTCGCGCTGGGCCGGCTCCTCGACCGCTTCGTCCTGAAGCAGCGAGGGATCGAGCAAGCGGTGCGTATAGTCGAAAGTGGGCCCGAGGAGCTGGCCACCCGGCAGATCCTTGTAGGTTGCCGAGATGCGGCGCTCGATCCGCATATTGGCGGTATCGAGCGGCTTGGAATAGCCGAAGCGCGGCAGCGTCGTGCGGTAGGCACGCAAGAGAAAGATCGCCTCGATCATATCGCCGCGCGATTGGCGCACGGCGAGGGCTGCGAGCGTGCGGTCGAAAAGCGAAGCCTCGGCCATGACGCGGTCGACGGCGAGTGCCAGCTGCGCGATGATCTGTTCGATGCCGATCGCAGGCAGCGAACGGTCGCCGCGGCGGCGGTCGGCAAGCAGGCGGTGGGCATTGGCGATGGCGGCCTCGCCACCCTTGACGGCAACATACATGAGCTCAGATCTCCGTTGCTGTGATCTTGGTGGTGCGCGGCAGGCAGAGGAACCGTTTGCCCGATGTCAGCACGATGTCGACGCCGCGCGGAAACAGCGCGCGGTTCTCGGTCCAGAGCCTGAGGAAAGTCTCCGGCAGGCCGATCGGCGCCATTTCCGTCACGCTCTGGATGCCAGGCCCCATCAGCGCCAGCCTGCGCCCGCCTTCGAGTTCGGCGAGCTCGATGACGACTGTCGTCGAACGGTCGGGATATTCTTGCGTGCCTGGCGCAAACAGGCCGAAAGAGCAAAGCGCGGTGCCGGCCTCGATGAAGGCAAAGCGGGCCTCGGCCTTTTCAGCCGTCGACAGCGCGCCGGTATGGAAGCCGAGCCACTCCGTTACGCCGGATTTCGCCAGCCCGGAGGCAAGCCAGACCGGCGTGTCGTGGTCGCAAAGCGTCAGTGCGATCGCGCCTGCGGCGATGCCGAGCGGTGCCGGCGGCGCGACATCGGGCTGGACCGTCTGGATCGTACCGGGGCGAGCCATGCCATCCATCAGCATCTTGAAGACGCTCTGAGCATGGAAGACCGGCTCGCCAAAGCCGCCGGTCAGGGCTTCTGTCTTGAGAGCCATCAGTTGTCTCCCCGCACCATGGTAAAGAAATCGACCCGGGTCGCTGCCGTCTCGTCCGCCTTGCGGCGATCGGCGGCGGCGATCCGTTCGGCGATCGGCGAAAGCAGCGCCTGCTCGACGAAATCCTTCGTCGCCTCCTCCTGCCAGAGCGCGTCGAAGATCGCTGCAAGCCGCGCCTTTTCACGATCCGTACCAAGCGCCTGTGCATGGCCGATGGAGCCGGACTCGAGCCGAACCGTGGCGCGTGTCACGGTCACTTCGCCGAGATTGAAGGGCGCTCCGCCGCCGCCGATGCGGCCGCGTACCATCACCAGCCCGGTCTCAGGCCCGCGCACCGGATGTGCCGTGGGCTTTTCCGGCAATGCATCCCAGACCGCCGAGAGTTCGCTCCGTTCAGCCCGCGCCAGCAGATCGGCGGCGCGTTTGCGCCCGGATGCCGTCTGTGACGCAGTGTCTTTCCTGTCCGCTGATATCATCGCCGGTTTCCTTAAAATGTCTATTGATATAGACAACCATACAAGTTATACCTAGCCTTAAATTGATGTCGTGACAAGCGTGTGACATCGTGAGGGTGAAATGGCAGGGTAGGGCTGCATGGCGGGATTGAAGCAGGTACAAAGACGGACCGGTGTGGCGCTCTGGCGCCAGATCGCCGACCGGATTCGCGAGGCGATCGGCAGCGGAGCCTATGACGAAACGGGAATGGTGCCGCCGGAAACGGTCCTGGCGCTGCAATTCGGCGTCAACCGGCATACGGTGCGCAGCGCTTTGGCGGCACTGGCGCAGGAGGGAATCGTGCGTGCGGTACAAGGTCGCGGCACGCTGATCGAGCGCAAGGAGCGGCTGAATTTCCCGATCACCCGGCGCACGCGTTTCACCGCCGGCATCGGCGATCAGGCGCGTGAGATGCGCAGCCTTCTGCTCGATGAGGCGAAGGAGGAGGCGAGCGCCGAGGTCGCCCGCTGGCTGGGCCTGAGGCAGGGGGAGGAAGTGATCCGGCTGGAAACATTGCGCCATGCCGACAAGCGGCCGGTTTCAAAGGCGACGAGCTGGTTTCCCGCCGAACGTTTCGCGGGGATCGGCGAGGCCTATCGCAAGCACGAATCGATCACCAAGGCTTTCGCCGAACTCGGCCTGTCGGATTATGTCCGCGCGACGACCGAGGTGACCGCCGCCCATGCAAACACGGCCGACCTGACCGATCTGGAACTCACCCCCGGCGCGATCCTGCTGATCGCCAAGGCGATGAATACCGATCTCGAGGGCGTACCGGTGCAGTATTCGATCAGCCGCTTCGCGGCCGACCGAGTGCAGTTCACCATCGAGAATTGAAGCGGGTGGCGCGCCGGACGGTTCCGGCCGGCACGCCTCGCCGAATTCAGTGTGCGCCGGACATGTCTCCGAGAACTTCCTTGGACGCCACGGTGGAATCCGCGTTCAGCTTGTAGACCATGGGAACGCCGGTCGCGAGGTTGAGGGCGAGTACGCCTTCGCGGGTCAGCCTGTCGAGAACCATGACAAGCGAGCGCAGCGAATTCCCGTGGGCGGCGACCAGCACCTTCTCGCCCCTCAGCACGCGCGGCAGGATCTCGGTGAGGTAGTAAGGCCACACGCGGGCGCCGGTGTCGCGCAGGCTTTCGCCACCCGGAGGCGGCACGTCGTAAGAACGGCGCCAGACATGCACCTGCTCCTCGCCCCATTTGGCGCGCGCATCGTCCTTGTTGAGGCCGGAGAGATCGCCGTAATCGCGCTCGTTCAGCGCCTGGTCGCGGATCGTCTCGAGGTTCGGCTGGCCGACCTTGTCGAGGATGAGCTTCAGCGTGTGCTGCGCGCGCACGAGCGCCGAAGTATAGGCGACGTCGAACTTGATCCCGTAAGCGGCAAGCGCCTCGCCGCCGGTATTGGCTTCCTGGATGCCGAGCTCCGTCAGATCGGGATCCTTCCAGCCGGTGAAGAGATTCTTCAGGTTCCAGTCGCTCTGGCCGTGGCGAACGAGGACGAGGGTACCGCTCATGAATATGCCTCCGTAATATCCTTATTGGGAAGAAAGCCCGAGCACGTCGAGCATGGAATAGAGACCCGGCTTCTTGTCGCGCGCCCAGAGGGCCGCCTTGATGGCGCCGCGCGCGAAGATCGAGCGGTCGGCCGCGCTGTGCGACAGGGTGACGATTTCGCCTTCGCCGGCGAAAAGCACGGAATGTTCGCCGATGACGGAGCCGCCGCGCAGCGTCGCAAAGCCGATCGTGCCGGCTTCGCGGGCGCCGGTATGGCCGTCGCGCACCCGCACCGATTTCGAGGCAAGATCGATGCCGCGCCCTTTGGCCGCCGCCTCGCCGAGGAGGAGTGCGGTGCCGGAAGGCGCATCCACCTTGTGTTTGTGGTGCATTTCCAGGATCTCGATATCCCAGTCAACAGGATCGAGCGCTCGCGCCGCCTGCCCCGCAAGCACGCTGAGCAGATTGACGCCGAGGCTCATATTGCCCGACTTGACGATGCGGGCATGGCGGGCCGCCGCGGCGATCCTGGCATCATCGTCTGCCGAGCAGCCGGTGGTGCCGATGACATGGACGATGCGGGCTTGGGCGGCAAGGCCCGAAAATTCCGCCGTTGCTGCAGGCGAGGTGAAGTCGAGTACGCCTTCAGCATGCAGGAAGGCCTGGAGCGGATCGTCGCCGATGATGATCCCGGTCGGGCCAAGCCCTGCGATCTCGCCGGCATCCCTGCCGATGAAGGGCGAGCCGGCGCGTTCGACCGCGGCATGCAGCGTTGCGCCCTCGATGGAATGGATAAGGCGGATCAGCGTCTGTCCCATGCGCCCTGCTGCGCCGACCACCACCAGTTTCATCGCAGCATCGCTCATGTCCGTCTCTTGTATCCGGTCAGTTTGAATCGGAGGCCGAAGGCCTCTGCAGATTGTTGAGGCGAGCGTAAAGACCGTCGCTCACCTTCGCAAGCGTCTCGTGATTGCCTTCCTCGACGACCCGGCCCTGCTGCATGACGACGATCTTGTCGGCGCGCACCACTGTTGACAGCCGGTGGGCGATGACGACGACGGTGCGTCCGGTCATTGCCTCGTCCAATGCCTTCTGCACGGCGGCCTCGGATTCGGTGTCGAGCGCGGAGGTCGCCTCGTCGAGAAGCAGGATCGGCGCATTGCGCACCAAAGCGCGCGCGATCGACAGCCGCTGGCGCTGGCCGCCCGAAAGCGTCACGCCGTTTTCGCCGACCGGCGTCTCGTAGCCCTGCGGCTGCGCGCAGATGAAATCGTGTGCATAGGCAAGCCGCGCCGCCTCTTCCACCTCGGCATCGGTCGCCTCCGGCCGGCCATAGCGGATATTGTCGCGGATCGTGCCTTCGAACAGGTAGGGCTGCTGGGAGACATAGGCGAGCTGCTGGCGCAGCGACTTCTTGGTGATATGGGCGATATCCTGTCCGTCGATCAGGATTTCGCCTTCACGCGGATCGTAGAAGCGCGGAATGAGGCTGATGACGGTGGATTTGCCGGCGCCCGAGGGGCCGACTAGCGCGGTGGTCGCACCGCCCTCGGCGGTGAAGCTGACACTGTTCAGAACGCTCTCGTTGCCGTAGCCGAAGGAAACGTTGCGGAATTCGATCCGCGCCTGCGTCACCGTCAGCGGCCGGGCATCCGGCAGGTCGCGCTGGCGAGGCTCCATATCGAGCAATTCGTAGATCATCCGGGCATTGACGACGGCGCGCTCCATCTGCACCTGCAGGCGGGCAAGCCGGCGGGCCGGATCATAGGCGAGCAGCAACGCGGTCACGAAGGAGAAGAAGGCGCCCGGCGGCACGTTGTAATAGATCGAGCGGTAGGCGGCATAGGCGAGCACGCTGGCGACGGCAAAGCCCGCGAAGCTCTCCGTCAGCGGAGAGGTGCGTTCGGAAAGCCGGGCAATCCGGTTCGCCCGGCTTTCGGCGCCCTTGATGAGCTTGTTGACCTTGCGCTCCAGCTCTTCTTCCATCGTGAAGGCCTTCACGATGGCAATACCCTGGATCGTCTCCTGCATGGCGCCGAGAACGTGGCTGTTCAGATGCACCGCCTCGCGGGTTGCCGAGCGCAGCCGCTTGGAAACGTAACGCAGCGCATAGAGTAGCGGCGGAGCCATGACGAATACGGCAAGGCTGAGCAGCGGGTCCTGAAGGACCATCACCCCGATCAGCGAAACAAAGGTCAGGAGATCGCGCACCGTCGAGGTGATCGTCAGGTTGAGCACGTCGCGGATGCCGCTGACGTTCTGGCTCACCTGCGCGGCGATATGGGCCGAGCGCGCTTCGTTGAAGAAGCCGACGGAAAGCGTCATGAGATGCGTATAGAGGCGGCGCTGATATCGGGCGACGATATCGTTGCCGACCCTGGAAAGCGCTACCGCCTGGCCGTAACCCGCAAAACCGCGCAGCACGAAGGCGACGAAAATCGAAAGACAGATGATCCAGACGACATCGGCGCGCCGGTTGGCAAAGGCCTCGTCGATGATCGACCGCATGATCCAGGCCGTGAACGCCGTCGAAAGCGCCACGACAACGAGGCAGGCGATAGCGAAGACATAGCCCCAGAGATGGTCGCGACCGTTTTCAGCGATGATGCGCTTCAGGATGCCGGTCACGGTATCGCTGTTGACGCTCTGCTTTTTGCTTTCCGCGGCTTCCAAAAATGAGCTTTCCTGTCTTGGACTGAACGCGGCGCAAGGACGACGCGTGCTTTCGCCGGCTCTATAAAGAGTTGGGACTGGTTTGGCTAGAGCACCGCCTCCGCCGGCAAGGCGCAGCAAGGACGCTCCCAATGCTCCATGCGTCGGTCAGCCTCAGCGCCGCCAGCGGCGGCCTTCCGTCGAGACGCCGAAATTTCCCGGCATGCGTGCATAGGAGGAAAGCCCGGCAAGGGCTGCCAGCGGATGCGTCACCACATAGGTCGGGATGGTGCGAAGCAGTGCGGTATGCGGCGCCTTGTCCTCGAAGGCCAAACGGAATTCCGGCTTCTTCAGCGCTGGGATGATCTTTTGCGAGATGCCGCCGGAGAGATAGACGCCGCCGCGCGCCATGAAGACCATCGCCATGTCGCCAGCCACGCGGCCGAGATAGGTGGCAAACAGCGAGACGGTTTCGACGGCCGCCTTGTCGCTGCCGGCAAGCGCGTGCGAGGTGATGTCGGCGGGGTCCTTCATCGTCGGCTGGATGCCGTCGACGACGCAGATGGCGTTATAGAGGTTGACGAGGCCGCGGCCGCAGAGGATCTGCTCGGCCGAGACACGGCCCTCGATCGTCTCGATATGCGGGAAGATTTCATAGTCGCGCTTGCTGCGCGGCCCGAGATCGATGTGGCCGCCTTCGCCGGGAACCGGGATCCAGCTGTTCCGGGCATGCACGAGCCCGCCGACGCCGAGGCCGGTGCCGGGTCCGAGCACCACGCGGGAGGCGATCATGTCGCCGCTGGCGTTGCCGATGCGTTCGCGATTTTCATCCGAAAGGGCGGCGATCGCCAGCGCCTGTGCCTCGAAATCATTGACGACGAGCACGTCCTCCATGCCGAGGCCTTCGATCATCGTCTTCGGCCGCACCACCCAATCGCAATTGGTCAGCGGGATCTCGTCGTCGTTGATCGGGCCGGCGACGGCGAGGATCGCCGAGCGCGGCTGTACCGCGGTCTTGTCGAGCACGCCTTTTTGAATCGCTTCGTCGATGGTGACGAAATCCGCCGTGCGCACGTTCGGAAACTGCTTCGGCTCGGCATAGGCATCGCTCAGGATGGAGAAGCGGGCATTCGTGCCGCCGATATCGCCGATCAGGATCGGGAAGGGCAGCGGAGCGGAGCTGTGGTTCGGTTTTGGCATGGCCGGTTCCGTGCTGATCAGGCTTCGAGTGTTGGAAGGAGCTTTATAGCGGTCGCGTGGTTGAGCGCCATCGGAATGTCATAGACGATCGCCAGCCGCATCAGCGCCTTCACGTCGACATCATGCGGCATCGGCGTCAGCGGGTCGACAAAGAAAATCAGGGCGTCGACCTCGCCGGTCGAGATCAGCGCGCCGATCTGCTGGTCGCCGCCGAGCGGCCCGCTTTTCAACCTGGTGACATCGAGATCGGGGGCGGCGTCAAGCACGCGCCCGCCTGTTGTGCCGGTGGCGACGATCTTCCAGCGGGAGAGAATGTCCCTATTGGCGCGGGCGAATTCCGCCATATCGTCCTTTTTCTGGTCATGCGCAATCAATGCAAGGCATTTGCCGCCGGCCATGAACCCAATCTCCACCCCAACAATTCAATCGATTTGACCGCTTCTATACCAAGAATTTGCGATTTGAAAGACAGTCCAACCCAGGGATTCGGTCACTGTATCGCCGGCTTGTCGTTCGGAACCGGGCCGAGATTAGGCAGCGCCTCGTCGGTCTCGGCGGGCAGTTCTGCTGCGGGAGCGGCGGTGAACGCGCTTGCGGCGGAAGCCCCGCCATAGGTGGCGGCCTGCATCGAGGTGACGGGAGTGGCGTCGAGCACGGCGGCGCAGGCCTTCGGCAGGTCGGAGACCATCATCTCGCGTGGCGGCTTCGGCGGCTTGGCGCCGGGTTTGGGCGGTTTCGGCGGCGCCCAGGGCGCCGGCGTGAACCACCAGGCGAGCGACTTGTCGCATCCGTCGCCTGCGGCAACAGGGGCCTGCGGCGTACATCCCGAAGCGCCGGGCGGACATTTGATACGGATATGGAAATGCGAGTCATGACCGTATTCCGGCCGGAGCTTGCCGAGATTGGTGCGATCGCCTGTCCAGGTGTCGCACATCTTCTTCTTGATCGCGGGGTTGACGAAGATGCGCTCCACCTCGGGATAGCTTGCCGCCAGCATCAGGAGCCGCGCCCGCGACTGCGTCCAGACTCTGGGATCGACGGTCAGGAATTTATCCTTCTGCAGCATGGTGGTGAAGGGCATGTCCTCGCGCTCCTCCGCCGTCATGCGGCGCGCGGGCATCGGCGTAAACCAGACGTCGGCATCGAGGCCGATCTGGTGCGAGGCATGGCCGTTGAACATCGGGCCGCCGCGCGGCTGGGCGATGTCGCCGACGAGAATGCCCGGCCAGCCGGCATATTTGGCCCCATCCTGCGAAAGGCGTTCGAGCAGTGAGATCATTGCCGGATTGCCCCAGCGGCGGTTGCGCGACAGCCGCATCGCCTGCCAGGTCGGCCCGTCGGTCGGCAGCGCCACCGCACCCGTCATGCAGCCCTTTGCGTAAAAACCGATCGGCTGCGCCGGTCCCTGCGTCGGCAGACCGACGGCGCCGAACCGCCCCTTGGCGCTGCCCGGGCTCGGCGTCTTCTGCTCCGCGCCGACGTCGCCGGCGGCAAGGCTCGCGCCGATTGCGCCGGCAAGCGCCAGTTTGCCGAATGTCCTGAAAGCCTGAGCGAAGCCGAAAGCCATGCCATTTCCTTGAATCGCTGCCGAAGTGATTTGCGTTCGAACCTATCGTGAAAAGCGATTTAGGTGAATCGATGTTTTGGCGGGCAGATGCAGGAAGCGATGGTGACGGATCGCCGCAGCAATCCCACGGGTCAAAACTTTGCGAGCCTGGTAAAAACCCTACTCTCTCCTGTTTTTCGCCAGTATTTCTCGTATTGTCGAATCCATCAATAACTAGGGGAAAGTGTGAATGCCGGCTCTGTGGTCGAAAATTGGCCTGTTTCTGTCACTTGCGGGTGCTTTGGCGCCATTGACGGCAATCGCTGAGGAGCAGCCGTTTCAGATCGGCAGCTCGGTCGTCAGCGAGATGAAATACAAGCCGGGCTTTGCTCATTTCGACTATGTCAATCCTGATGCCCCCAAAGGCGGAGATCTGCGCCTTTCCGCAAGCGGCGCCTTCGACACCTTCAATCTGCTGCTTGCCAAAGGCCAGATAGCGGTCGGCCTGGCGCTCGTATACGACACCCTGATGAAACCGGCCGATGACGAGCTCCTCGTCTCCTATGGCCTGCTTGCCGAGGGGCTGTCCTTTCCCGCCGACGTATCGAGCGCGACCTTTCGCCTGCGCAAGGAAGCGAAATGGGCGGATGGTCAGCCGGTAACGCCCGAGGACGTCATCTTCAGCCTCGATAAGACAAAGGAACTCAATCCCCTCACTGGGAACTATTATCGCCACGTCGTGAAGGCCGAAAAGACCGGCGATCGCGACGTTACCTTCACCTTCGACGAAAAGAACAACCGCGAGCTCCCGAATATTCTCGGTCAGTTGGTGGTCGTGCCGAAACACTGGTGGGAGGGGCAGGGACCGGACGGCAAACCGCGCGATATCTCGAAGACGACGCTCGAGCCCGTGATGGGTTCGGGACCTTATAAGATTGAAGCCTTCGCGCCGGGTGCGACGATCCGTTATGAACTGCGCGATGACTATTGGGGCAAAGACCTCAATGTGAATGTCGGCCAGAACAATTTCCGTAACGTTATCTATAGCTATTTCGGCGATCGGGATGTCGAATTCGAAGCGTTTCGCGCCGGCAATAGCGACTATTTGCAAGAGACAACGGCCGCCCGCTGGGCAACGGGATATGATTTCCCTGCTGTGAAGGAAGGACGCATCAAGAAGGAAGAAGTTGCAAATCCGTTGCGCGCCACCGGTATCATGCAGGCTCTCGTGCCCAATATGCGACGCGACCTCTTTAAGGACGAGCGGGTCCGTGAGGCACTGAACTACGGTTTGGACTTCGAGGAATTGAATCGCACGGTTGCCTTCAACACCTACAAGCGCATCGACAGCTACTTCTGGAACACCGAGCTCGCTTCTTCCGGCCTGCCGCAGGGGCGTGAACTTGAAATACTGCAGGGCATGAAGGATAAGGTTCCGCCCGAGGTCTTCACGACGCCCTATACCAATCCTGTCGGCGGCGACCCACAGAAAAGCCGCGACAACCTCCGCAAGGCGATTGCCCTGCTGAAGGAAGCCGGCTGGGACCTCAAGGGCAATCGCATGGTCAATACCAAGACCGGCCAGCCGATGAGTTTCGAGATCCTGTTGTCGAGCCCCATACTAGAGCGCTGGGCGGTGCCCTATGCCAACAATCTGAAGAAAATCGGCATAGATGCGCGGGTGCGGACAGTCGATGCCTCGCAAGCGGTCAACCGCCAACGCAGCTTCGACTACGACATGATCTGGAATGTCTGGGCAGAGACGATGAACCCTGGCAACGAACAGGCCGACTATTGGGGATCCGGCTCGGTTGATCAGCAGGGCTCTCGCAACTATGCGGGCATCGCCAATCCGGCGGTGGATGAGCTCATCCGCATGATCATCTTCGCGCCGAACCGTGATGAACAGGTTGCGGCGATCAAGGCGATGGATCGGGTATTGCTCGCAAACCACTACGTCATTCCGCTGTTCTACCGCGATACTTACAACATCGCCTATTGGAACACGATCACACATCCAGCCGAATTCCCGGCTTACGGCCTGGGTTTCCCCGAAGCCTGGTGGTCCACCTCGGCAAAATGAGCGGGCTTGCAATGCAGGGGCCCTCGGCTCCAAATGGCACAAGCGAATCACGACAAGCCGGCAGGGCCGGCAAGGGAAGGCTGGCGGATTGAGCGGCATTGGACTGAACGGCAGGCAGACAAGAAGAACATTTCCGGAGGCTGAAGGCTGATGGGCGCCTATGTCATTCGCCGCCTGCTTTTGATGATCCCAACCATCGTCGGCATCATGGCGATTTCCTTCATCGTCATTCAATTCGCGCCCGGTGGCCCCGTCGAGCAGGTGATCGCCCAATTGACCGGCCAGGCCGATAGCGCCGACCAGCGCCTGTCCGGCGGCGGCGACCTCTTGGGTGGTGGCGGCAGTGATGAAGGCTCCAGATATCGCGGTGCCCAGGGGCTCGATCCGGAGCTGATCGCCAAGCTCGAAAAACAGTTCGGCTTCGACAAGCCGCCGCTGACGCGCTTTGGCGAGATGATGTGGAATTACATCCGCTTCGATTTCGGCGAAAGCTTCTTCCGCAACACCTCCGTGCTCGAGCTCATCAAGGAAAAGCTGCCGGTGTCGATCTCGCTCGGCATCTGGATCCTGATCTTCTCCTATGCGATCTCCATTCCGCTCGGCATCCGCAAGGCGGTCAAGGACGGATCGACCTTCGACGTCTGGACGTCGGGCGTCATCGTCGTCGGTTACGCCGTGCCGAGCTTTCTCTTCGGCATCCTGCTGATCGTGCTTTTCGCCGGCGGCTCCTTCTATGACTGGTTTCCGTTGCGCGGTCTCATCTCCGACAATTTCGACCAGTTGGCCTGGTGGCAGAAGCCGCTCGATTATTTCTGGCACCTCACCCTGCCGTTGATTTCGCTTTCTCTTGCAGCCTTCGCCACCACGACACTGCTGACCAAGAACTCCTTCATCGAGGAGATCAAGAAGCAATATGTCGTCACTGCCCGGGCCAAAGGCCTGAATGAACGACAGGTGCTCTACGGCCATGTCTTCCGCAACGCCATGCTGATCATCATCGCCGGTTTTCCCGGCGCCTTCATTTCCGCTTTCTTCACCGGGTCGCTGCTGATCGAGAACATCTTCTCGCTGGATGGTCTCGGCCGCCTCGGCTATCTCTCGGTCGTCAATCGGGATTACCCGATCGTTTTCGCGACACTCTACATCTTCTCGCTGCTCGGCCTCTTCGTCAGCCTGATTTCCGACCTGATCTACACCTGGATCGATCCGCGCATCGATTTCGAGCGGAGGGATGTCTGATGGACGCCGCCGCAAATCCCGCCACTGCAACTCCCGTCAAGCCGCCGCGCAAGGGCCTGCTCTCGCCGACCAATATCCGCCGCTGGAAGAATTTCCGGGCGAATGGCCGCGGTTACTGGTCGTTGTGGCTGTTCCTGCTGCTGTTCGTGCTCAGCCTGTTTGCCGAATTCCTCGCGAACGACCGGCCGATCGTCGCCTCCTACAAGGGCGAGATCCTGTTTCCCGTGCTGGTCGATTATCCCGAGGAGAAGTTCGGCGGCTTCCTCGCCGAAACCGACTACCGTTCCTCGGTGATCGCGGATGAAATCAATGCCAATGGCTGGATGATCTGGCCGCCGATCCGTTATTCCTACCGCTCGGTCAATTCAAACATTCCGCATTCGGCGCCGACCGCCCCCTTCTGGCTGATGACCAAGGAGGAGCGCTGCTCTGGTTATCCCCAAGGGGTGAACGATCCCGGCTGCACCCTCGGCAATCTCAACTGGCTCGGCACCGACGACCAGGCGCGCGACGTGCTGGCCCGCGTCATCTACGGTTTCCGCATATCGGTGCTGTTCGGCCTGGCGCTCACCATCTGCTCGGCTGTCATAGGCGTGACGGCGGGCGCGGTGCAGGGCTATTTCGGCGGGCTGACCGACCTGCTGCTGCAGCGTTTCATCGAAATCTGGTCGTCGATGCCGGTGCTCTACATCCTGCTCATCATCGCCGCCATTTTGCCGCCCGGCTTCTTCGTGCTGCTCGGCATCATGCTGCTCTTCTCCTGGGTCAGCTTCGTCGGCGTCGTGCGCGCCGAGTTCCTGCGCGCCCGCAATTTCGAATACGTCCGCGCCGCCCGCGCGCTCGGCGTCAACAACCGCACCATCATGTGGCGCCACCTGCTGCCGAACGCCATGGTCGCGACGCTCACCTTCCTGCCCTTCATCCTCTCCGGCTCGATCACGACGCTGACCTCGCTTGACTTTCTCGGCTTCGGCATGCCGCCGGGTTCCCCCTCGCTCGGCGAGATGATCGCCCAGGGCAAGACCAATCTGCAGGCGCCCTGGCTGGGGCTGACGGCTTTTTTCGCCATGTCGATCATGCTTTCCCTGCTGATCTTCATCGGCGAAGCCGTGCGCGACGCCTTCGATCCGAGGAAGACGTTTCAATGAGTGACATGACAGAACCGCTCCTTTCCGTCCGCGATCTCTCGGTTGCCTTTCACCAGGGCGGCGAGACCTCGCTCGCCGTCGATCGCATCTCCTTCGATATCGCCAAGGGCGAGGTCGTGGCGCTTGTCGGCGAATCCGGCTCCGGCAAGTCGGTCTCGGCCAACTCGATCCTGCGGCTTTTGCCTTATCCCTCCGCAAGCCATCCCTCCGGCGAAATCCTGTTCAAGGGCAAGGATCTCCTGACGGCCTCGGAGCGGGCGTTGCGGGAAGTGCGCGGCAACGACATCACCATGATTTTCCAGGAGCCGATGACCTCGCTCAATCCGCTTCACAATATCGAGAAGCAGATCGCCGAGATCCTGGCCCTGCACCAGGGCATGTCAGGCCAGCCGGCGCGCCAGCGTGTGCTGGAATTGTTGAATCAGGTCGGCATCCGCGAACCGGAGAAGCGGCTGAAAGCCTATCCGCACGAGCTTTCCGGCGGTCAGCGCCAGCGTGTCATGATCGCCATGGCGCTTGCCAATCGGCCGGAACTGCTGATTGCCGACGAGCCGACGACAGCCCTCGACGTCACCGTGCAGGCGCAGATCCTCGAATTGCTCCGGCAATTGAAGGCCGCGCACGGCATGTCGCTGCTGTTCATCACCCATGATCTCGGCATCGTGCGCAAATTCGCCGATCGCGTCTGCGTCATGACCAAGGGCCGGATCGTCGAAACCGGAACCGTCGAGGACGTCTTCGCCAACCCGAAGCACGAATATACCCGTCACCTCCTCGCCTCCGAGCCGCGCGGCGAGCCGCCGCTTGCCGATCCGTCAAAGCCGATCGTGATGGAGGGGTCGGATATCCGCGTCTGGTTCCCGATCAAATCAGGGCTCATGCGCCGCGTCGTCGATCATGTGAAGGCGGTCGACGGCATCGATCTTTCCTTGCGCGCCGGCCAGACGCTCGGCGTTGTCGGTGAATCCGGTTCCGGCAAGACCACGCTCGGCCTGGCGCTTACCCGGCTGATCTCCTCGCAAGGGCGGATCGCTTTTGTCGGCAGGGATATCGCCGGCTATTCGTTCAGCGAGATGCGGCCCTTACGCAACCAGCTGCAGATCGTCTTCCAGGATCCCTACGGCTCGCTCAGCCCTCGCATGTCGGTCGGCGATATCATCGCCGAAGGACTGAAGGTGCACGAGCGCTCCTTGAGCGCCGAGGAGCGCGACCAGCGCGTCTGCTGGGCGCTGGAGGAGGTGGGCCTCGATCCCCTGACCCGCTGGCGTTATCCGCATGAGTTCTCCGGCGGCCAGCGCCAGCGCATCGCCATTGCCCGCGCCATGGTGCTGAAGCCGCGCTTCGTCATGCTCGACGAGCCGACCTCCGCGCTCGACATGAGCGTGCAGGCGCAGGTCGTTGATCTTCTGCGTGATCTGCAAAAGAAGCACGATCTCGCCTATCTCTTCATCAGCCACGACCTGAAGGTGGTGAAGGCGCTCGCCAACGACGTTATCGTCATGCGATTCGGCAAGGTGGTGGAGCAGGGCCCGTCGTCGGAAATCTTCCGTGCGCCGAAGCACGATTACACCAGGGCGCTGATGGCCGCCGCGTTCAACATCGAGGCGGTGCCGACGCCCGCCGTGCAGCAGTAAAGAAGACCATGTCCGCACGCTCACCCGTTCTCGTCGATATCAAGTTCAATCCCGAAGGCGTCGCCCGCGTGCTGAAGACGGCCTTCGCCGATCGCGGCAGCATCAATCTCGCCGATCCCGCCAACCGGGCGCGTGATCTCGGCGATGTCGAATACGCGCTTCTCTGGAAGCCGGATGCCGACCTCTTCCAGCGAGCGCCGAACCTCAAGGTGATCTTTTCCGGCGGCGCCGGCGTCGATCATATCATCGGCATGGCCGGTCTGCCCGAGATCCCGATCGTCCGCTTCGTCGACCGCAGCCTGACGACCCGCATGAGCGAATGGGTCGTCATGCAATGCCTGATGCATCTGCGCGCGCAATACGCCCATGACGCCAGCCAACGGCAGCGCCAATGGGCCAAGCTCGACGCGCCGGAGGCAGCGGAGGTCACGGTCGGCGTCATGGGCCTCGGCATTCTCGGTCAGGATGCGGTCGCCAAGCTGAAAGTGATGGGTTTCGACGTCATCGGCTGGTCACGCAGCCGCAAGCACATTGACGGCGTTGAAACCTTCGACGCAAGCGAACTCGACAGCTTCCTGGCAAGGACCGATATCCTCGTCGGCCTGCTGCCGCTGACGCCGGAGACGACGGGTTTCTATAATAGCGGGCTATTCAAGAAGCTCCGCCGCGGCGGCGCGCTCGGGCGGCCGATCTTCATCAATGCCGGCCGCGGCAAGAGCCAGGTGGAGGCCGATATCGTTTCCGCGATCCGTGAGGGCACCCTCGGCGGCGCTTCCCTCGACGTCTTCGAAACGGAGCCGCTTGCCGCCGACAATCCATTATGGGACTTGGAGAACGTCTTCATCACACCGCACGACGCGGCCGTCTCCGAAGAAAACGCGCTGTTCCGTCACGTCGAGGCGCAGATTGCCCGCTTCGAGCGCGGTGAGCCGCTGCAATTCGTGGTCGACCGCGCCGTCGGCTATTAGAGCCTTTCCGGGAACCTTCCAGATAACCACCCGTTTCCTCTGCGGAGTTCTGCGGCCGGATCGGTCGTCAGGACAGCGGAAGGAGACGATGATGGCGCATCAGACGGAAACACGCTGGGAAAAGTCCGATGGCAGGCGTCACAGGGAAGAACAGATCCCGCCGGTGAAGGCAAGACAGGGGCGGATGGGATATCGCATCCTGATGGTGTTGCTCGCCGCTCTGGTGCTTGCTTTCCTGGTGTGGATACCGGTCGAGATCTGGGGCAAGCGTGAGGCGAACCAGGTGGCGCCGCAACAGCCCGGGCAGCAGTTCCAGTCGCAGCAGCCCGACGCGGCGCCTGCGCCGACGCTGCAAAACGGCAAAACGATTCCGACCGAGACGCAGAACACCACGCCGGCCGTCCCTGGTGTCGCCCCTGCCGCACCAGCCCAACAGCCAGCACCGGCCCAATAGGCGTCCGGGATGACCTCTCGCATCCCGCCGCGGTGCTGCGGCAGGATGTTTATTGTTTTGTCTGGACTTTCTCTGCCGATTTTTCGATAAGAAGGCGCACGAGCCGGTTTCGTGCGCCCGGCCGGAGCTTAGCAGCCCATGAGAACTTGGCAGCGCCTGACCGGAGTGGACGGGGGCAGGAATTATGGCCAAGACTGATATCGCGAGACGCGTCTACAATCACGCTTGGAAACTCGACCCGATCGTCCGCAGTCTGATCGATACCGACTTCTATAAGCTCCTGATGCTGCAGATGATCTGGAAGCTCTATCCGGACGTGAACGCTTCCTTCACCCTCATCAACCGCACCAAGCGCGTGCGCCTGGCCGAGGAGATCGACGAAGGCGAATTGCGTGAACAGCTCGACCATGCCCGTACCCTGAGGCTCTCCAAGAAGGAGATGATCTGGCTTGCGGGTAACAGTTTCTACGGCCGCGCGCAGATCTTCGAGCCGGAATTTCTGGCCTGGCTTTCCAATTTCCAGCTCCCCGAATACGAGCTGTCGAAGAAGGACGGGCAATATGTCCTGGATTTTCATGGATCCTGGAAAGAAACCACCATGTGGGAGATCCCCGCACTTGCCATCGTCAACGAGCTGCGTTCGCGCTCGGCGATGAAGGCTCTCGGCCCCTTCACCCTCGATGTGCTCTATGCCCGCGCCAAGGCGAAGATGTGGTCGAAGGTCGAACGGTTGAAGGAGCTGCCGGGCCTGCGCATCTCCGATTTCGGCACCCGCCGCCGTCATAGCTTCCTCTGGCAGCGCTGGTGCGTCGAGGCGCTGAAGGAAGGTATCGGCCCGGCCTTTACCGGCACCAGCAATGTATTGCTGGCGATGGATTCCGATCTCGAGGCCGTCGGCACCAACGCCCACGAGCTACCGATGGTGGCCGCCGCCCTTGCGGAAACCGACGAGCAGCTGCGTAACGCGCCCTACAAGATCCTGCGCGATTGGAACAAGCTTTATGGCGGCAATCTTCTGATCGTCCTGCCGGATGCCTTCGGCACCGCGGCCTTCCTGCGCGATGCGCCCGAGTGGGTCGCCGATTGGACCGGCTTCCGCCCGGACAGCGCCCCGCCGATCGAAGGTGGCGAGAAGATCATCGACTGGTGGAAGAAGATGGGCCGCGATCCGCGCCAGAAGCTCTTGATCTTTTCCGACGGCCTCGATGTCGATGCCATCATCGATACCTACCGGCATTTCGAAGGCCGCGTGCGCATGAGCTTCGGCTGGGGCACGAACCTGACCAATGATTTTGCCGGCTGCGCGCCGACCGAGATCTCAGGCCTCAACCCGATCTCCGTGGTCTGCAAGGTCAGCGACGCCAACGGCCGCCCGGCGGTAAAACTCTCCGACAACCCACAGAAGGCAACCGGAGAGCCGGCGGAGGTCGAACGTTACTTGAAATTCTTCGGCACCGAAGACAGGGTCGATCAGACCGTCCTGGTGTAAGTCCGGCGTGGCGCGGCGCCATCCCGCGGTGCATCGGTATGCCCCGCCATCGCATCCTCGATGGACCAGCCGAAGCGCCAGGCGTCGAACATTGAATACCATTCCTGCAGATCGGTGATCGGTAAAACATCCGGTTTCGACATCGGATTGTCGGCCAAGCTGCGGCCAAGAGCACGGTCGCGCACACCACGCTCCTGCATCTCAAGCAGAGTCTCGAACATCATCACCCCGGTCTCCAGTTCCATGGGGTTTATGCAATCATGCTAATGAAGCATTGTCGAGTCCGGATGTGACTGTTCCGGTTTTGCACAGGATTAGCCCCAATTCGCTATTTCAGGGATGAACCCGGCCGAAGCCGGCTCGGGGCCATTCGATCGCGATCAACGAAGTAGCGTGACGGGGAGACTCGGCTTCCTGGCTGGGGTCCGCCGCCGAGCCTCCCGGCTGACCGAATCTTTTGAAAGGCGGCAGCGCCGACAAATTGCCGCTTTCTGCTCGGGCCGATCCAACTGTTATGAGCGCGAGAGTTAACCGGGGGCTAATATCCACCGGCCTTGTCCCAATCCAGTTTAACCCCTCAGCGCAGACTGGCGGGCATCCTCTCGAATTTAGGCAGCCAGTCTGCGAAACCGCGTTCTGATCCGGTCGAGATAGTAATGGCCGGGAGACGGCGCTACCGTCATCGCAAGCGCCTCCGAGGAGGGAACGCCTTCGAACAGACGTTCCTCGCCGTTCTTGAAACAAATCCTGAGCCGCCCGTCTTCCTGGCTGAAATAGACAGACTTGATGATCTTCGACTTTACCGAAAGTTCTTCCACCTGTTTTACCTCCGTTTTTTTGAATTTGGCAGAAGGTAAACCCAAACGTGCAAAGACGCGGTGAAGCCGCATGGTAAAAATTCAGGAATCTTGCGATGCGCTGTCAACCTTCGACATATTCCTGGTTCCCCGGCACGTTGATGACCCGTCCCGCATTTGACAGCCTTATATTTCGATGGCGATATCTTCGACTCAGCAGCGGGGATGATTCTTCCCCCATTGTTTCGTTGCTATTGATAGCCATAGCGGCGTCGATGTCATACGAAGCGGATGCTGTCTTTCAGGGTGGGAAAATGAGTCTCATCGCTTTGGCGCTCCTTATTGTTTCGCAAAGCCTGCAGACATTTGGAATCTGCTATGCCTCCACCGTTCTGGCTCGCAAGTTTCAGATTTCCGAAGGAGGGCCTCAAGGGGGTACAGCCTCAGCGACAAGCGAGATCTCGGAAATATTCCGATAGGTATCCATGAGCCCTTCGGGTTCGACTGATTAGGCCAAGGGCGCTCCACTTCCGGCGGGGCGCCATTCCCTTTCGCTCTGCTCAGGACGATGGGCGAACGCTTGGCTTCGTGCGATTTCAGTACATCATCTGACATAAGCTCAATTCGGCCGTGGCCCTTTGCAAGGGGGCAATATTTGGGATGCTGTCCCGACGCGTTTGCATCATCTCTGCAATCATGTCGGCATCCCTATCGTCGATGCCGAACAGGCCGAAGCGGAGTTGATAGCCCCAATTGGTGCCAGCCTGCGTGAAGGAGAGGTGCCCTAGCAAAGGCCGGATCGGGGTTTCCGCGGCGGGCTGCCAATCGACATCCCGCCGCCAGGGCCTGAACCCGGTTTCCATCTCCACCTGATAGGGTGATACATCGCGCGCCATGCCGATCGCGGTAAAGGCCTGCAGACGGTCCTTGCCGCCAAAAGTCACAGTCGGGGAATAATAAATCACCCGGTCGCCCGGCCTGATCCGCCTGAGCGGTGCAGCCTTTCCGTGACAAACCTGCATAAAGCCGGCGCGGCGACCGATCCGGACATGCTCCGCCGAGGCAACGGCGATCCAGGCGTGCGCCATGCTCACATCTCCTCGGTCAGGGCGTAGACACGCAGACGATGTCCGTCGGGATCGACCGCGACGAAGCTCCGGCCGAAATCAAGTTCGGTCGGCGGCAGGGCGATGGTGGCCCCCTTCGCCCGCCACTCCGCATGAGTGGCATCGACGGCATCGCGGCCCTTCACCTTGAAGCCGATCTCGCAGCCGCCGCCGGAGGTCGTGGGTGCAGGCTCCACGCCCGTCTTGTCCCACAGCCCCAAGGCGAGACCGGATGGAAGAACGAACAGAACGAAAGTCGGGCTCACCTCTACCGGCTTGCTCCCGAAAAGCCCTGCATAAAATTGCGCGCTGGCGGTGGGGTTCGTCACATAGAGAAGAATGTTGTTGGTATCGGTCACAAGAGGCTCCAGTCGTTTGTTGGACTGGTATGACCCTATGATGAGACACTGCCAGTTTCTGGCAGTATCATGCGTTCCCACCGGAAATTCCCTGCATGTCCCGCCACTGTTTGAGCAATGCCTGTCGACGCTTGGGATAGCGCGTGTCGAGCACCTGCACGTCGGCGATCCGGTCCGTGCGGAAAGAGCGAAAGTCCTGGCGCAGTTCGCACCAGCCGAGCAGCACGCGTACCTGATCGAAGAAGGCGAGTGCGAAGGGCCAGACCACACGCTCCGACCCTGCGCCTGCTCCATCGCGATAGGACAAGGACAGTTTTCGTTCGGTGCGGATCGCCTTGCGCAAAAGCGCCGGATCGAACGCGTCGGCGGGGATTTTGACACCCGGCCCGATCAAAAGGGCCGAAGCGTCCAGTTCGTCGCGCAGATCAGATGGCAGCACGGCAGCGATGCGTGCCAGCGCGCTTCGCGCCGCATCGCTCAAGCGACCGTCCGCCCGGTCCGCCACCCATCGGGAACCCAGCACGAGCGCTTCGATCTCCTCCGGCGGAAACATGAGCGGCGGCAGAAGGAACCCCGGCTTCAAGATATAGCCGACGCCCGGTTCGCCCTCGATGGTTGCGCCCTGCGCCTGAAGACTGGCGATATCCCGATAGAGCGTGCGAATGCTGACGCCGATTTCGTCGGCCAGCAACTTGCCGCTCACCGGCCGGCGGTGGCGGCGCAGCGCCTGAAGAAGGTCGAAGAGGCGTTCGGAACGGGACATGCAGGCAAGCTTATATCTGCTTGCCACTGCTAAATAGTGGCAGCGCGGAATTTGGTGTGACCGCAACCGTGCGGCAATCGGCGGGGTTTGCGTTGTTATCTCGCTCTGGCGAGAATCAACTGAAATGGCGGACAGGGTGGGATTCGAACCCACGGTACGCTTTCACGTACACACGCGTTCCAGGCGTGCGCCTTAAACCACTCGGCCACCTGTCCTTTTTTGGCGTTCGCGCCCGGATAGGAGCAAATCGT
>Ga0209673_1000359_pt1 | contig 82047 bp, 66 predicted proteins | sample AraplaCol_mMS_r2_2_FD_184274 | JGI IMG/M metagenome (GOLD analysis project Ga0209673, IMG submission 184274) | Arabidopsis root microbial communities from North Carolina, USA - plate scrape MF_Col_mMS_r2 (SPAdes) (version 3) | ecosystem: Host-associated > Plants > Roots > Endosphere | place...
AAAAGAGTCGGAGGTGCAGTGCTGTACAGTGTAGCAGTAGAGATGCATATCAACAAGCAGATTAACAATACACAGGACGAAGAGACATTAGGTACGTAGGATGAGCGCCAAAGTCGGACAAAGAAGCCGGGGTCATCAAAGCATGAGGTGTGATTCGATGCCGTGGTCGAATTCGAAAAAGATACAAGAGGGTCAATGCAGAAAGATTGATTTACTTCCTCTTGCTCAGGACCTTTGTGATAGCATGGCGGATTATTGTGCCCGCCTTCTCAACCTCTTTTTTGGTCAGTCCGAGAGTAACGCAGACCTTCAGCCCAGCTGGCACGACCTGCTTCGGCTCGAAGTTGTCTTCTAGAGTCTTGAGACGGCTAATAAGAACACCGTTGGCAAGGCACTTCACAGAGCTGTTAGTTAATTCATTTTGTACACGGATTCTTTCTACCACTTACTTCATCAACGACATCTTGCAGAAGGAACTGCTGGTCGGTATATGAAAGCTTCTTCGAAGCGATGACTTCAGGCTTGAGCACCAAGATGAGAACGGGGTTCTCGATGGCGCTGGTGCAATAGACCCAGTCACTACGAGGATCCAATTGAGCGCGCATGACCTTGGTCATCTCCCGAAGTTGTGACACGGTCTCGGGGCTGTGCTGGAGCAGATTGATGGTCTCGCTAGCTGTGGTAGAGAGCAAGGCTGGGAGAGCAGCGGAGAAAGTGTAAGAAGCAGCTGAGATACGCTGGTGATGCACGATCTCATCGGATCCAGCACAGAAACCACCACCTCCAACCAGAGGACCAGCTAATGAGCCAACAATCATATCGACCTCAGCAGCATCGACATTCTGATGCTCAGTGATACCGCGACCAGTGCGGCCCAGAACTCCAAAAGACCAGGTCTCATCAAGGATGAGACGGAACTTGTACTTCAAGCGCAACTCAATCTATACCACCTGTTAGCAACGGAAGACTCGGTGCTGAAGTAAATTCGACAGTCCCCACTCACAATCTTGGGCAGATCCACCATATCACCGTAGGACTCGAACAAACCCTCAGTGATAATGAATCTCCGAGTCAGTGGCTTCCGAGCCTGCTCTTTGGTAACCTTGGCCAATACCCGCTCCAAGTCCTCCATGTCATTATGCTCATACCAGCGAACGATACTGCGCGAAATCTGGATACCCTTCCGAACAGCAAAACTAACCCCCTTATCCGCAACAATGATATCACCACGCTTCGAGAACGCAGGAATAACGCTTGAGATAGTCGAGAAAGCCTGAGAATACATGATACACGCAGCGGTACCGAGGAAAGACGAGATATCAGCCTCGGTCTTCATGTGTACATCCTGGGAACCATAGAAACCACGAGGACCACATGGTCCGACTCCGTAGTTGCGGAGGGTCTGGATAGCCTTCTCCTTGAGAGCCTCGTTGGTGTTGAAATTATAGAAATTGAGAGAGCTGAGGTTCGTCACGGTTCGGCCATTGGCGAGTTTTGATTTCGGTCCAACAGGTCTGTTCAACGAGAATTGTCCGATTAGCATATTATCCTATTCCTCCATTCTGCGAATGAGAGGGCGATTCCACATCTGATGATATCTTACCCCACAATCACTGCCCGCTTCTCAACTTCCATTTCTTCCAATGTCGTTGGTTTCCCAACCAGCGGCTCGGGCGTCCATTCATCCACAAGATCATCGATCTCGTCCTCGGTCAATGGCACGACACCGGGTTTGGTAGAGTATTTGGGGGCAAGCAGGTAGCGCACGGCAAAAAGAAAGAGGAAAAGCTCGACTGCGGATCGAATTGGATCATCTTGGTAACTGGATTTCACGTATCGAAGAAAAATTGCTGATCCAGGGACACGGTGGAAGAGGTTCGCGAGTTCGTGCATGTACTCGGACAGGAGACGCTGTGTCTCCTGGAGATCCATGATGGGCGGTGGAGCGGGGTGCGCTTTTGCCACTAACACACCGATGAGTGATTCCGGTGGCTGAGAAAGGTCAAAAGCGTGCCAACCCGGTAGATATTGGAGCGATGGTTTGCAGAGAGTGTTTCGGGGGGCCGCGGGTGGATTGTAAATGGAACGAGGATCACGTGATGCCCGTGACCTGTCAGCGGGAGCCTACGCAGTGAACGTCTACAAGAAATGTTCTAACTACAGAGGACGGATGGAGGCAGTATGTCGTTTTACGGGAAGAATCAGATTGAAGTGAAGCAATGCATATATTGTATTCCGTTAAGATGTAGGGGAAAGACGAAGAAAACAAGCTATGAGAGTGGAAACGAAGGTCAACAACCCCCCTGGGCAATGGTAGAACCACTCTAATAGAAGTCATTCCACGCAAGCCATTAAGATCAACAAGTGCGCCGGTAATAGAAAGGAATGCAGCGAGTCTGACTAAAAAAAAAACAAATGAGGAAAATGAAACGACAGAAACTTTGTACAGGCCAATTTTCATACACATGACGTGGGGTCTTTAGATCAGTTTGTATTGACCCCAGCTGCCAGAAGTTGTTGGGTTGCCACCTGATGAAGAGTGGTCCTGGAAAGCCTTGGGGAGGTTGGACCCAGTGTAGTAGGTCGCAGTGTCGTTCAGGCCATGGTCAATGGGCTGGAGAAGGAACATGGTGCTTGAGCTGACCTTCTGTGAAACACCAATGACGTCCCACAGTTGCTTGTTGATCGTTTTGTCGTAACCCATTCTCTTAACGATTAGAGGAGCGGCAATGAGAACGACGAAGATGACAAGCATGGTGAAGTAGAGGATGGCGAAACGAACAACACGTCTCTTGCGAAGCTTGGACTGCTTGAGGGAGTAGATAGGCGGCCGGATTTGACGGCTAAGCAATGTTAGTACAGGAAGAACCAAGTTGCAAATGGGGAGAAAAAAACGTACCTAGGGCGCAGCCAGAACAGAATCACAGAGTGGAACTTGTCAACATAAGGAATGGCCAGGACAGGCAGCATGAAGAATAAGATGATGTGACCCAAAACGAAATCGGCGGCGAAGTACCCAAGCTCGGTGATCTTGCAAAGGAATTCACGTCCAGGCTGGGACATCGAGTGCCAACCCATGTTGTACCACTTTCCTGTCCACCAGGCGATGTTGGACTGGTCGTGCTTGAATTCTCTGGTGAGTGCAAGCGAGATGATAAGCTTATAGAGGAAGCGTTGAATGGCCATCATCGCGATCAGACCAGATACTGTACGTGCCCAGTTGAAGGCCTCCAAGAGGAACAGGACAATGAAGAAGATGAGCAGGACGATGACGGCAATAGCGTGGGCAATACCGGCAAGGACAGCACCAAACTTCTTACAGCACATACTGAGGACAGGTCCCATACAGCAAGCCATGGCGAAGAACATTCCAGCGACACCAGCGTTAATACCGACGGGGGCCAGGGCAACGATAACGATACGTGCAATGGCGTTCGGGGCAAACTGAGGGTTGTCACTGAACATCGTACGGGAGTTGATGTACAGGTACGGGACGAAGGTAGCGGCAAGGACGACAAGAGGGGCAATGATCTCACTGAAGAAGATGTTGGTGATACGGGCCCTGGGCACATCACCAGATCCCTTCTCGGAAGGAACACCAAGAAGCTTTCGCTTGTAACCGGTGATACGGGTACGGGAAAGACGGCAGAAACCAATCCAAGATGAGGCGTGAGATCGGGAGTTACCACGCGACAGCCAGCGAAGGTAGTCACGGTAATCAATGAAGAAGTCGTTCCAGGCGAACTGGTGAGGGTTGAACAGGAAGGGCGAGACGATCAGCGCCAGAAGTGACACCCAGAACCAAATGAGGGCAGGTGTCCACACAGTCGACGTGGAGAACAACAGCATCAGCAGCAGACGAGCACCCGCATAGATCGAAGGTCCGGCGAAACGCGAGTAGAGAACACCGAACGGAATACGTGCAGTGGCGAAACCACGACCAGTACCAATGTAACGGGCACCACCGAACGACAAGTTCTGGTGGACAGCATGAGCGTAAATCTGGCAGACGAACACTTCGAACATGAAGGAGAAGGAACCGAAGTGCTTAGCCAGACGAGTAGCCATGCGCCAAACACCGCGCTCAGTCAATTCTTGAACGGCAAGGGGAACGAAGGAAATGAAGAACACGATGAAAATGGAGATAACACAACGGTTGACCCAGTTGATAATGGGAGAGAGATCAGCACAGTAGGTTGGCTCCAAGGGATCGGTGATAGGCAGGTCAGAGTTGTAACGGCAAGTGATAGTCTCGTGCTTGAGCGCACCAAGGTTGACCAGGACGAGCATGAACATCTGTACAGACAACATAATGAACATGTTGTTCAAGTGGAAACCAGGGTGAGCATAGTAGAAGGACAGGAAGCGGTCGAGAGGCAGTTGAGTACCGAGGTAGTAGTACTCGCGAGACAACATTTGTTCACCCATACCAGTACCAATCTTGGTTGTGAAGTTGAGAATGGAGCCGAAGCCCAAATCACGACCCTTACCACACTGGAAGTACTCGCAATGCTTGATACGACCACCACGCAGAATAGCATTCATACCGGCGTAGATATCCTCGTTCAGGTGGAGACCCTTCTGGGCCTTCGAGACACCACCACGAGTACACATGAAAGTAGCGTTCAGGAAATCAGGGTGACCATAATGCAGTTTACCACCAATTTGGGCAAGTGTACGTGCGAACAGGGTACCGAATGTTTGTTCCTTAGAAGCAGCAACGTCACCAAGCACACCAATACTCTCGGAGAAAATGTATTCACGGGCACCGAGGATGGCAACGGGGTGGCTGTCAGGCGAGGGGATACCAGGGGTGTAGGGCGAGACATTGTCAGTGGTAAGTTCCTCGAACTCAGCAAGTACACTGCGGATCTTCAAACATTCCTCTAGGTAGTTATCCTGGTTGGCATCAATCAACTGGATGTATTCACCACGGTAGAAGATGATGGCATGGTTCTGGTTGTCGGATTTACCGTCACCAAGGATGGGGTTACCGGAGAGCTGAATGCGGAACTTAGGCTTGCGCATACCATTCTCGAGCAGTTCACAGTGACCATCGATCAGGGAGGAGTACAGACGGGGCTCCTCGCCTTCGGCGACCGCGGGCTCTTCGTCAAGATAGGCAATCTGGAGATCGGGGTAGGCACGGAGGAGGAATTCAGTGTTCTCGCGCTCATCCTTGTTGAACTTGGCATAACGCTGCATGGAGACACAGATACGGAACTTGCGGCGGGCCATACGCTCCAGCTCGCGCTCCAGCTTCTCGGAGTTTCCACCAAACATTTGGACGACTTCAGGGTTCTCGACACGGTACAACAACTTGATAGCTCGGCTGTAGTTCATGAAGCCAGAAACAGTTCTGTACAGGGTCTGAGAACGGAGGGAGGCCCAGATACGGGTACGCAGGGTGTACTCGGGAGCAGCAGACTTGAAACCAATGCAGTAGAAGGGCAGATCATCGATCTTGCTCTTTGCGACATCCTTTTCGCTCTTCTCGTTGTAGTCACCGTTCATCTGAGAGGTCTCATCGGCCAGGATCTTGGTGTCCTTGACGAAGCAATCCCACTCGTGAGGGTGGAGCTGCTTGAGGTATTCAAGAAGTGTGACACGGGAATAGGGCTCATCCTCACGGATAATCTCACGAAGGGAAAGAAGAATCTTCTCGCTGTAGTGAGGGATCAGGACACTGAAGGTAGGCATGTTGTCGACAGGCAGAGGCTCAGGCATAGGAGTGGACAGAGACTGGGCGAAGAAAGAGATACGACGCTCGGCTTCACTTCCAGCGGGGAAGAACTCAGTCTTGAAAGACTGGTCCTCCTGGGAGACGAAGAAAGTCGGGGCACGCAGAGTACGCTTTCCTTCCTGCTCAGAGGGAACCTGGTGGTACAGCAGCTTCTGGACATGGTCGATTGCCAACAGGTGCTCACGGTACATGGAAATGATGATAGCATTCCAAACCTGGGAAATGAGAACCTTGGGCTTATATTTGATTTCCATGTCGGTCGTGGCGAGAACCTTAGAGTAGATACGCTTGGGCAGACGAGAGAAGATATTGCGCCAAGGCGACCAGATAGACACACCCAGGTAGAAAGAACGGGCCACGGAGAAGATGGTGTTACAAATAATGTACCAGAGATAACTGTCCAGGAAGAACAGAGTCAAGTCCATGAAGAACATCAGTCCCAAAAGGATCTGAGGTTGCTTGTGGCAGAGCTTGTTGGTAGCCCAAACGACACCAGTGCACTGATGGATTGTCATAGGAGACAAGATACGGATGGGGTCCTTGAATGACAGAGTCAGGAAGAAATAGGACTCAGCAAGCTTAGCACCGAAAACACAGACCCAGAGACCGAACGACATCCACATGTCGTTTCCGTGGAGGCGAGGGAAACTGGCAGTGAATGTCTGGCTAGCAACGTACTGCCGACCGTGCTTCTTCATGTAGTTGCCGAACATGGCACCAAGAGGCATGATGGCAAAGAAGATAGCAGTGAAGAGGGCAATGACAAAGTGGACAATTCCGAGCGCTAGACCAATTGGCTTTCTCGAGCTCTCCGGGAACTGGTTGATGAAGCCGAAGATGATGACACCGGGAACCAAGTTGACGATAAAGACACCGAGAAGGAAGAAAAAGCGCTTGCGAAGGTGTTGCGCACCAGCCCATCGGCGGGGGACATACAACCACTCACAGATGGTAGCGAAGATCTGAATGAACGCGGCCAGAGCACCACCGAAGCCAACAGCGGCGAGGTATTTATAGTTTTCAGGCTTGTTATCGACCTGCTGTTGGTAGTTGTGGACATAGAGGGACGGGGCGTTGTAAGCAGTGAAGAACCAGAAAGAGCACAAGTGAATAACCCAGATACGATTGAAGTTGGTAACCATGTGGAACCAAGATCGAACCTCCTTGTAGGTCTTGAAGAAGGCCTTGTCCCAGAGAACATCCTTCAGCTTCGGCCAACGCTCTGCAGGAGGAATGTCCACCAGACGGGTCTTGTCCTCGAAGTGGATACGCTCGATACCCTCTGGGTACCAGAAAAGCTGGTTCATATCATCGTATCCGATGACTTCGTTGTGGTCGCGCTCTCGCTTCACGTACTTGCCATCCAGGATCTCATATCCCTGGTCACGGCAGTACTGGTAGAGCGGCGTGATAATGTCGTTAAGATAAGTGAATTCCTCCACTGGCTCAACACGGGCCTGGCACTCGGGCGAAGAGTAGTAGTCATCGGCGCACTTGAAAATGAAACAAATGCACTCGGGCAAGAAACGGACCTGGTTGGCCTCACCCCAAATCAGGAGGTACAACGCGATTTGACGAGCACGGTCGTGCTGCGACATCCGGTTCATGCGAGACTTCCAGCGGTATTCGGCAGCCTCCAGGCTGTTATCACCCTCGAGAGCGTCCAGAGTTTCCTCCTCGTTCTCGGGGTTCTGCTTGGCAGCCTTCTGGGCAGCTTTGCGGGCTTTCCGGGTCTTGCGGTCTGCCTTGCCAAGTTTCATGTTGGCAAAACCCACCGCATCGTCCAGATCCAGATGGGCAGCGAAGTACCAACGGCGGTAGTTGGCATTGTGACCACCGATATAGTCGGCATGAAGCGACAGAAGGGCCTGGTTGGGGGTCATGCGAGATGCTCGGGAGTCGAGCAGAGTCATCATATGGTCGTACATGTTGCGCATGCTGTCACGCTGGAAACCAAACTTATTGACGAGATCGAGGAAAATATCCTCTAGCTCCTCTTTGGAGAGGGGAATCTGACCATCGGCAGTCCAGGCCGGATAAGGCTCCCGCGAACGCTGGCCAGCCGGCAACGCGTTTCCATAGTCCATGCCATACACGGGGGTAGAGGCTCCTGATGAACGGTTTCCACCGTAGGAGACCTGAGATGAAGGAGGGCGGTATCCACCGTAGCTACGACCGCCATACTGGCTGTCAGCGTATCCATAGCTGTTGTACCGTTCGTCACCTCGGCCATAATAATCCATATCAGCAGCACGAGCGGTCTCGGATCTCATGGTGAAGTCGCTGAAAGTCTCCGAGTCCTCCTCTGAATCGTGTCCGCGTCTACCACGGCCATATCCTCCTTGGTCATAGTACTGATCCCCATAGTACTCATCCTGGTGGCCGCCTTCGTAGTATCCACCATCAGCGTAGCCTTGTCCAGCGTGGCCAGCGTGAGCACCATCGGCTCCGTAGTAACCACTGTAAGTAAACAAAAAGAGAATCGTTAGCTGCGTTCTCCAAACAGGGACATCCTCGAATGCTCATTCGAGAGGTGAGGGGGTTGTATTGCATGTAGTCCATACCCTTGGTCATAGTATCCATCATCATATCCCTGATGGTCGTAGTATCCCTGGGCGTGATCATCCTGATAATAGGAATCCCCGTGGCCTGCAGGGTGGCCGTAGCCATCATCATAATGGCCTTGTTGATAGCCAGACATGACGTGGCAGTCGCGATCGAAAACTTGATGAGAGTTCTGCAGTAGTCCAGGGGATGTTAGCCCATCTCCAACTCTATACAATGATCATCAATAGTATCCCAGGAGATATTTACCTCAAAGGCGACCCATGCACAAAATTAGGTATGATAAGAGTGGATTGATTATTGCAGCATCGACAAGAAGGGAGTGTAAGGGCGTCGCGGTCGGTCACGAGCGTTGAACAGGGATAGTCGAGCGCGAAGTCCGGATTTCTACGAGTCTCAAACTCGATAGAAAATCTTTCTTCTCCTTTTTGTCTTTTTTGAAGTCTAACGAAGGGAACGGGACGGGCGAATAAGTCCAGCGATGAAGATAAAACCACAATAGGAAAGAGCGAGTGGGAAATTGAAAGCAAAAAAAAAAACGCAACTTCCCTCGAAGACTTTCTTGTCCACACAAAAAAGGGGAGCAAACGAAAGTCGAGGGGGGAAGGAGGGGGGTTGGAAGAAGCAAGAGCGAAGGGAAGGGAAAGAGTCGTCAAAGGAAGAGAAGAAGAGGAGGAGAGAGGAGAGTTTCGGGGGAGACGAAAAAAGGTTGGCCAGAAAAGAATTGTGGTTATTTTGGGAATTGCCTTTTGGGGGGGTAAGGGAAAAGGAAAGGGAATGGATGCAGGCCAATTTACGGTCACCGTACAACAGATACACAAAAAGAAGGTACACGTATGCAGCTCAACAGGTACCAAGTACTTTGTATTTGTGTGGGGTCCACACCTCTCAACGGGGTATCCGAGACTCTCCCTGTTGAACACTTAAGGGGATGTCTGTACGGTAAATATACGGTATGTATACAAACACACCTCACGGAAGATCCCAGATATGTATTGAACTCCTCCTCCAGTAACTTGGACATCCACAAAGAACAACTGTTTACACATACAATACCACCTTTTTCAAGGCCACACCTGGACACGATCTATCCACTTAGCTATCAGCCAATGATGGTTTCACTGGCTGCACCGGAATCCAAGGGAATTGCGACGGCCCCTGAGACCCGCTCCACCGTGCATGGCAGGTAACGAATGGGAAGACACGATATGGCCAGCGCAGATACCATGCTGCTCCGCTCGCCTGATTTGTTCGTGCCTTGTTATGGTCTTCCGGCATGCAGGGATAGGTGTGGATTTGTTTTTCATTCCTCGTTACTATGTACTTCTCGCTCATCTACATACAGAAACTGTGCACAGCGGAGGGCGGCGGAAGCAGTCTCAATATGAAGTACTATCAAGGCTGGCTGCTGGCTGCTGTGGCCAACAGCCACAGCATTGACCAGATTCACTACTCTTCAGCTATCCACCGGCCCCATAATTTCAGAGATTCCCATGGCTCCCCCCATCACCCACACACTTTGCAATTCGGATTCTTTTCTCTCTGCTTGTTGATCGACCAGTCTCTTTGCTTTTTAGGGCTTACTTTTCCTTCGTCGTGACAAGGACTGTGTTGGATGAGCATAGATTTTCCACGCTAACAACTTAATTTGCCACCGCAAGGGTAAGATTGTCTCAAAATTGTACTGCGGTCACTGGTTCCCTGTTTGCTTTCTCTCCACCCATCATCCTCTGAGTGGACAACCTCCAAACTGGTTGTGCTCTTGAACTCAATCGCTAGTCTGCCGAATTTCGCTTAGAACAGTTCTTAAAAATAGATTACCATTCATGTGTATACTATATTTCTACTGATATGTATACCCCCATACTGTAGCGGTTTGCTATAGCCTACTAGACACTTATAGTCAAAATGAGTGTATATAAAATGTGCATGGAGTAAGGTTACTCCATGCATGATGAAAGTAATACTACTAAATACTATCTACTGAGCAGTAACCGATTGTCGATATAATCTAATGGTTTCCAATCCAATCCAAGGTTGGAAGTGCAATGTGCTGGTGTAAGCCGTGAGCACCCATGAATATATATTTGGAGCGTAGTGTAGCTAATTCATATTAACTACTCCAGTATACCAATAGTACACCCCAAATTCAAATAAGACTCTCATTGTAAACTTGGAAATTTATGCTGGAATAACGAGTTGAAAGAGAGCTTGAATTTCTCTCAATGGTATTACTATCTGGGTACATAGTAGTGTAGTTATACCCAACTCAAAAGTAGAGCATGAACGCTTTAGTTATGTTGTGATTCCAATCTTGATGTACCACTGCCATTCTTATCTCTATTATCTGTAACTTGAAACGTGACAGTCATGTCTATATACTATGTAACTAGGTAATTATATAGATTAATTAGAGTAGTCTGAGTATATACAGCAAGAGCAAGCCCTGTACTACACAGCGACATTGTAAATCGTCAGCATTAACTCTCTGACACAGTACATAGTACAGTACACAGTACACACCAACCTCGTACAGGTACGAGTGTACCTTGTATTCAAGTTGTAAGTACTCTGTACTTTGTACAGTACATACATACATACACTGTCCTCGGTCGATCTCCACCGTTGGACCTAGCCTTCGCCTGTGTCCACCCAGTGGAGCGCCCGATTGCTTCTATTCTGATTTGGAGCCTCGAATGGCTTCTCCTGACCGGGGGTCGTGCGACTGCTGCATACGCAACGGCCTGCGCAAGTCACAGATAATAGTACTTAAAAGTGCTCTAGTATATTCAAATAAATATATTACAAGTTCGAATATGGAGTGAATGAACCTCGTCTACAACAGTACTCCGTACATAAGTTAGTAGGGCCCCGGAAATAAGTTTACACGGTCACGGCAGCCCGTCAACTGCACTCTTGCGATGTACCTACTATGTACATGCTACAATGTATTCTATCGCCCCCTTATACCCAACCCATTGATCCTGCACTACTTGGCGCAGGAACAGACATATGTACCGAGTATCCACCGCAGATATTGCTCTCACAATTATAAATCCGACCATTTTAATCCTGAAGAAGACCCCTGACAGCCCTGGAGACTCCCTCAGTCCAATATTAACTGGGTAGATCGATCGCCCCCAAAAATAACCTGTCTTCCATCGGTCTTCGAAAGGTCTAGTCAACGATCGCTTGCCAGCGGACTTGGTCTAGTGTTGCAAGTTTATGGTATGGACCCGCTTGCTTTCATTACCGGTCGTATTAACCCTGATTCCCCCCTTCTCCATCTCTGAATTGGGCTTAAGTGTGGCTGGAATCGCTGGAGTACCGACATTTCATTTTGAGAAGGCTGATCCTGCCAACTTTTTTGGCGGATGGTGGGTGGTGGCTGGAATTGTGGATGGAGCTATCGTGGATAGGATGTCCCCGGCCTTCACTGGTGTCAAGTTAAGCATCCACTCACTTCGTGCTCTGTACTGTAATTGTATATGTGTACTCCGTACAAATTGGACCTGTTCGAAATTGCCACTCTGATATCTGATATTCATACGGCTTACTCCGTACTCTATACTCAGGATTCAGATTCTCAGCACTTTTACTAATCAGGGGGGCTGTGCCCGAACGGACCGTCCCCTACCCACATTCTGGCTTCAAAACGTGATAGGAAGCCAATCAGTGTAGCGTGGTGCCTGTTAGCAACAGGGTTGTACCTTTCGGATGAGTATCAAGGTAATATGTAATGCACATCTGTAGGTTATGTTCTATGAGAAAGAAGGGATAGTAGAACACCTCACATTTCATTTGCTCTGCATTCTGTATATCAAGAGACTAACGTGGCCGGTTTGATCTCAGATCGTGAAACATCCGATATTAGGTTTATTCGGAACTTAGATTCACACATTGTCCGTCTACAATCCAGCCACTGGAGTGGTTGTGTCATAGACTATATATATACAATCACCATTTACCTCGAAATTATATTACTACATAGATGGTATTGTTATCACCCCAATTGGACATTGGACAAAAGAAAGATCGATGTGCTCTGTAATTGATGGATGACACAACTCCATGCTGTACAGGATATCGGTCTACATACATACTGTAGACATCGCCTCTTTCCATGCCTTCCAGCCTCATCTGAATCCTCCGATGTGTTGATCCTTGGCAGGCAAGGGATTGATCGTCGCGGTGGGCACCATCGCGGAATGGAGAGGTCTTTGCTACAGACAGTGGCGAGGAACGTCGATCCACACAGACTAAGGGTTTTTCGGCGAAGCTTTGCTGTTGGATTCGCATGATCCGGGAACTCATTCCCTGCCTACTCTACATATGAACGTCTATGTACCTTCTACCTAGTCATTGGGTATCTTCTGCAGCCACTGCATGCTGCCGTGCAAAACTGTGCATCATCCTCGCGTCGACTCTGTTCCTTCCGACCGTCTTTACAGGTTAGATTCAGAGCCTAGAGCCTTTTCATGTAGAACAGTTCGAACCTTCTTTAGGATTATCCTGAGTCATGTCTGTCTTTTGACGTCTGTGGCTTTCCATTGCTGTGGATTAAGATTGTGATGTGACGCGTACTAACTACGGTACATACAGTAGTACATCTGTAACTGCCAACTACCACTGTAGAGTAACTAGCCAGTACCGAGGTAGTATCCAGAACTTTTCGTGATATTTGTTTCGAAAGCCAATTTGTTTATCAGTACATCAATCCATAAACAAGCTATACTAAGCGTTGCACCAGTGTTTGATTGTACTATGTAGTTTTGAGTGAGGTCCCAAGGTCGCCGTTCGTTTCAGCTTGTGTGGGTCGAGCCTGAGCGCTCCAGGCTAGAGGTTTATATACAATCCATGGATAGTACTATGAAGGACTAAGTTAGTACCTAACTGCTACTAGTAATCAACCGAGAACTATTATATAGCCACTGAGATCCCGGAACTAACACATCTATCAGACCAGCCATCCATCTGTATATAAATTCACTTGTCTAGGACAATAGCAGAACATGCAACTCCGCACCTCAGATCCCAAAGAGTGCAGAGATCACATTAAATATGTGATAGCTCCAGCTAGGTAATTAGATACAAAGGTTTGTATCTAATTACCACAGCGTTTGTCTAGTTTTCATGCCCATGTATGCGTACTATGTAACTACTACATAGTAGGTAAAACCTAGTAGGTATTACCTATATAGAGTTATTGGAATAACTCTGCTGTAATGAATACCCCATGATAACGAATTTGGCTCATACAATAGTAATAATTTGTTATATCGGGGGCTTACAGTAGATGCAGATCTGCATACCGTTCAACAAATCTGATTTTCCACACCCTGTTCCCCCCGGGCCGTATACATATTGGGATCGGTGGATTCATATCAACAGCCCACTCCATCATTTTACTCAAAAAACTCGTAAATTATTGGCCAACATTTAACAACTCACCAGGAGTTTCTGGCAGAACTCGACGAAAAGTCATGTCTCAATCAATCTGGAAATCATGCACCTTAGCCATTTAAATGATTAAATAATGAGAATTTGTAGGCTGTTTGAGGAAATCCTTTGGAACATATAGCAAACGTTGCTTTTTTAGATCCTGCTGTTTCTCCATGGATAAATTGGACTACTCCTTAACCGCATACTGCTCATCAGTCACCGCTTCATGCCAGGTCGTCTTGCCCAAAGCGATGACAAAATGAGTCATGGGGCTATCCTCGTCCGCGCCATGCCAGTGGGTTGTTCCCGGAGGAGCCCAGATCATGTCTCCGATCTTGATACGACGAGGTTCAGCGCCTTTGTCGCAGATCCAACCTGAACCGGCGATAACCTTCAGAAATTGGCCTTCTTCGTGGGTGTGCCAATAGGTACGTGAACAAGGAGTGAATGTCACGTTAGTCATGGCAGTGGTGTCATCCATGTGGAAGATGTCGAGATATACATCGCCAGTGAAGGTGGCAGTGGGATTGAGGGTTGGCTGACTGCCTTGGGCTGAACTTGGGATGATGATTGTTTCAGGCATTGTTCGATATTAAAAATTTGACGACGCTTTCGATCCTGTGTTTTTGCACGTTAGAGTAACCGCAGATAGCACAAACATATTGTATTCCTTCACGGGCTTCTGGTGACAGACTTTGGAGACAGCAAATTGATCACTTTGTGTATAGTTGAGATGTTTGGGTTGATAAGTTCCGATTCTGGGGTTGAGATCCATTTATAGATAGTATATATAAATGGATCTCAACCCCAGAACACATAAGTACTACTTATGTGATCCCAAGCCTGGTCGGAAAAAGTTTGTTTAACCATGTTGGAATTACCATAAAAAGTGGAATCGATCGTTCGGTGAGATAGGAGATGACAGTTGGATGACAATGGGCCGGAGGTAACGGGGAACGACATCGAAGAACCCCGTACCTGGGATCCGAACGTCAGCATTCAGATCCGGGTTTGCGGGGTTAAGTGGCCCTGCGACTTTTCGCTGATCCTGGAGAATATGATGGATATGCACTCTGCTGTGAGGACACGTACTCGGTTGATTTACAGTTAGTTATTGGCAGTCGGTCTTAGCACGGCGATTAAAACGGCCACTCTCCCCGGCTGACTGCGTCCTACTCTGTATCATACATAGTTAATACACTACCAGCTGAGTCTGGTCATCAATATTATCGACGATAATAATATTAAATCAGATTTTATTTTCTCGGACTTACAGTATATCAGTAGGTCAATACAATAGTTGAATAAACACAATTTGGAAAAAATGGAGTGGATAATCTGACAGACACTTTTCCATAGTTTATATTTTAGAGTCAGCAAATACTAGTAGAAAAATATCTTTTGATATTAGACAGCAACTGAAGACTGATAACACAAATAAAGGCATTAGAATCAAATGTAATCAAAATTCTATATTTCAACCACACCAGTATTTGAGACTAAAATGTTTTTGTATATGCAGTAGTGAGTACGGTAATTCTGAATATACTGGACAGGCGCTGAGGCTCTCCACCCCTTGGGCAATCTGACGAATTGTCCCATACGGCACTAGTTAAGCAAAGAAGATTCACTCTAATTAATGAAAGAGCTGGTCTATGAGTTTCGATTACGACACCACACACATTTGTACAATGCAATCGCTTGCGAATTGGTGGTTGCCGGGTCAACAACAACCGCTGACGGTCCACAACAGACAAGTTCTTTTTTTTCTACTAACCAGCATCGACATTGAGAGGAATCTCTCACATATACATTTTACAAGGCGACAAAATTCTAACCCCATTCACTATACAGCAGCTGGGCGGCAACACCGCCATATCCCTCCTCACGTCACTAGACTGCGTCAAAGATGGCTCGCCTCAATACAACTGCATCGGTTGCCAACGGCGCTCTGCTAGAACAACAAACATCCACCGACCATAAAAAGCAATCAACTTTCACCCCTTCGATGAAAGAAACCCCCGCAATACTCAGACGCAAAGATAGTACCACGCGCCCTAAAGGTCTTTCACAGAGAACCAAGATTGGATCGGGCTTGGCTTTCGACATATTCCCAGATGGCGATGGAGTCTCTGAAAACGAGACAGTAAATAACAGTCTATTCACCCCATCCGGCTCTCCATCAAAACAAAAGAAAAAGCGAACATTGAAAACTTCACAAGTCAACACTCTCCTTCTCCCCCTGCAGCAGAGACCACGTCAAAGACCAAGTGTGAAAATGGAACAGGATGACTATGACAAGGAGAATGATATAACGGGAGACGCAACGGAGCCATATACACCTGAAAGAAGCCCCATCCCGCATCGATCACCAACAACACAAAACACGACCCGCTCTGCCGTGAGAAATCGAGAACTTCCTAGCCCATTGAGCCGCAGAGATCACAAAGACAAAGATGAAGACAGCAGTGGGGACAATGGCTTTGACTCAATGGACGAATTCGTAGTTAGTGACAATGAAGAACCTAGCTACCATGAGACATCCGACTCTGAAACAGAGATCGAAAAGCCACCAACGCCAGTTCAGCCACCAAAGTCTGGACGAAAGAGGCTTATGAGAGGAAGGAAGCCCGGTGTTGGATCTATTTTGGATTCCCGGAAGGATATACCATCGGAGTTTGCCTTTGACCTGAACCCCAAAGTGCCGGAGACAATCAAGTCGCCTACAAAGTCTCAACATGGCACCAAGAAAGTGTCTCACGACAACATTGATCTCTCTATCCACTTTAAAACATTGGAGATTGATGATGACAATGGACCTGCCTCTCAACTAGAGACAGATCTTGCACAGTTAGTTATATATCATACTTCATCATGCTGAACGCTGGCACTAATTACATCTTATAGATCCATCATCGAACCAAGCCCTTCGCCAACAGACATGTATAGAGTCAGCAAGGGCTCTCAAACGCCGCCGTCTACTCCATCTCGAAACAAGTTGCGCTCCCCCGCAAAACAGAGGACTCGTATTCCTCCTACTCCGCATCGGGAGAGCGTTGATGCTTTCTGGAGTCAAGAGGAGACCATCGACTGGATCGATCAGCACTCGCCACAGAAAGATCATACAACAGGACGAACAGTGATAGATCTTCTTCGAGACTTTGATGATTCAGACACCGAGAACACCAGCCGTGACTCCACCAGCACAGAGCCAGAACTTGTACCGAAAGCAATGGAGAAGCCGCCCAAAACCCCTAGCAAGACCGCTCTCAAAAAGGCAGAGACAGAGAAAAACAAAGCAGCAAAGGCTCGCCGTCTGTCATTCAACAATAAAAAGGCAGACTTTGCACAGACTTTCCTCATCGTTCTTGACGACGCAGTCGCGGAAGGAAAGGTCCGCCAAATTGCTTCATCTACAGGTGGCGTGAAGATAACTTGGTCAAAAACACTCCAGAAAACTGCAGGCCGAGCCCAATGGAAGGGTGAGCGAATCCGTGACAAGGAAGGCCGTACGCTTAGCATCAGACACCACGCTTCAATTGAGTTAGCTGAACGCATTATCGACGACGAGTATCGCCTGATTAACACCCTTGCTCACGAATACTGCCATCTTGCCAATTACATGGTCTCGAATGTTCACGACCAGCCTCACGGCGCAAGCTTCAAGCAATGGGGCTTGAAATGTGCCGAAGCGCTGAAGGATCATCCAGTTTACGGCGGGAAGGTCAATGTTACAACAAAACACTCTTACAAAATCGACTACAAGTATGTTTGGGCCTGTGTCGGATGCAGCCAGACATATGGCCGCCATTCAAAAAGTATCGACACTACCCGGAGTCGCTGTGGCGATAGGACTTGCAATGGTCGACTGGAGCAAATCAAGCCGAAGCCTCGCAATGTATCACCAAAGAAGAACGCTGCTGCGCCTACTGCCCAACGAAAGGTGATGGACGATGTATCTAAGGAGCTTGGGGAATTTACTTTATGAACTGATACTGATGTTCGTGAATTATCTGATTGATCTGGTGTGAACATATCGGGGCTGAGATAATGTATATATAATGATGGATGATGATGGACAGAGCTGAGGCATTTCACTTCAAGCATAGCCGGTGTATTAGGATTAGCATTCATTGCATTTCATTCAATTATTTGACTACCTAGATATCTACTTTCTATCTACCAGGTGTTCCAAACAGTCCTAAACCGGATTTTGATGTCCCTCTACTGCCCTTCTAATCCCATACCCTATCATACCTCATCGTCATTTCGAGATGTCGAACCACCACATATCAAACTCAGACAAAAAGTCCCCAATCCTTAATTTCAAAGCCACCAACCATTGCCGTAACAGTCTCCTCCGCCAGAGCCTCCTCTCTAGATAAACCTTGTGCATCCCCAGCCTTCTCGAACTCCTCCTGCGGCACATTGAAGAAAACCAATAAATCTGTCTCGTGCGCCTCGAGCCGAACAAGCAGATAGTGGCATGTTAGCTGCGTCATTTTCGATCCAGACTCAGCTCCATCAATCTGTGTCCCTGCAGATACCCCATTGGTAGCAATGCCCTGTCCGCGCTGTTTCGGTGCATTTTGGAACCGGACCATACCCTTGTACGCACTGATGGATGTTCCGGCCGGCGCGGTGGCTGTTAATCGGGGAACATCCACTTTCTGCGGTGGAGTAACTACCTCCAGGGAATCTCCTTCGTCACAGAGATCATGTAGATGATATAGAGCTGCGGCTTGGTCGACAATTTCCCGGGAGGCAGTAGTTGAGTCGCCTCCAGATGCTAGGGTGGGGTTTTGGTGGCTCAACGTTGTGAATGTGCTGAGGGCATCTTCTTGGGAGACCCGTTGATTAATTTCAATGATAAGGTTGGAAAGAGTCTCTGGCGAGAGGAAAAGTTCTTGGTGATCTGGAATTTCGCGTAGATTGCTGGTTTTATATGTTAGTTCTTTTTGTCTTCGTGTGCGGGGTGGTATATTCAGGTCCGGTAGAGAGAGAGAGAGAGAGAGAGAGAGAGAGAGAAAGAGTAAAAATACTTATTAACCTCTCAATTCATGGTAATGCATGATTGGGCAGGTGAAGAGTATTTCTCAAGGCTTGACGTAGATTTGGGGTATTTGCTCACCTTGCGTCCATCCAGCGTTGCGGCACGACTCCGCGGATTGCCCCGCCAAAGAAATCTTGCTCGGTCGTTTGCGCCATGGCTGTTGAATAGTTGGTGCAGTCTAGAATGAACGTTGTTATTTATCTTGCGTCCAGCTAGCCGGATATTGCTGTTTGCTTGCAGGATGTTTAGATGATGAAAGAACTCTGATGCAGAATTTCAAGGCTTGGCATGTATCTGTCTGTCACTTGGTTCTGCTGCCAGAAAGTTTTCGATTTTGTATGAAATTGTGAAATCGAGCTCTGATGAGATCCAAGATTTCAATATGGTAGAAATATATTGAGAAGGGTTTGATGGAGATGGCCAAGGACGTCAATTTTATGCTTGCGAAGGCGAGGCAGCAGTGGCGGGTGGATGTCTTCCGCAAAGGTTTGCCTCCAGCGAAAACTCACGCGGGCCGGTCATCCACGGGCAGTTCAAATTTGTGTTGAGTTGATATGAACCACTCTACAAGATTTTGATATTTACTTGAAAACACCAAGTAATACCCTTCAGTAATTAACTACTCAGAGGATTATGGCATAAATTTCTGGAATACATTCACGGAGAGTGTTTCAGAATAGACGGTGGAGTAGATATCAATAAGTAAAACTAGCATACCACTAAACGTTCTACGTATCACAAGTCTAGTAGTAACTAATAGTCGTGGCGTCAAGACCAGGATTGATATCAAGCTCTGAACAACTACTGCTCGCAGGCAGCCTCAAAAACAGGTTAAATTAAAACAAAAGCGAATAAACAAAATAGAATCAAGAAGCACCTAAAAACTACTCAAACAATTCCTCAACATAAGAATCCAGCTCAACCAACCGGAAGCGATCCCCCCATTTCGTTCGAAAATCCTTCTTCCTATATGAATAGCTAGTGACCTGTGAAAAGCTCACCAATTCAACAGACCACCCGCGCTGTAAAGCACGCTCAACCATACGCATGAACCCCTCGGAGTACTCGGCTGCTGCCGCATCCCCCGTGGCCAAGACGATAGTTGCTGGTTCGTCCGTATCTAACAGGCTCTCAAGGATCTTCAGGTGAAGAATTTCGTCTACACCTTGCTCGACCCATCGCTGGTTAGAGGCGTTGACCGTTTCAGGTCCGCTACTTTCCTGCTGAGATGCGTGCCCAGGAGTTTTACGTGGCTTAAAAGAGCGGGAGGTGGCGTGCTTAGTCTTATTCACACGCTCCAGAATATTGGCTTCGTAGCCAAGGCCTTTTGCCTCCTCAATGGAAGGTAATCGGTCTGACCCGACTAGAACTCTCTTCGTAGCGCAACGACCTCGCTCCATAATCAACGAGAAGTTGGCAAAAGACATGTGGAGGCGGCGGATACGAGTAGAGATAGGGATATCCCGCGAAACTTTCACCGAATCGTGGAATCCCACCATAATCTGCGGGTTGTTAGTCTAGTGGGAGAGGGACGGAAATAGGAAACAAGACTTACATTCGACATGTCAACAAAAACATGGATAGGGCGTGACTGTAGGTCTACCCGGGGGATCTTTGGAGACTGCCCAACCTGCGAAACGAGCCGAGCATACTCGGGGAATTCCCTGAGAAGCTTGGTTATTAAGCCGATTCGACGCTCGGCTGCTGTTTTGTAATCAATAGGCAATACGCGAATGCCCGTAGAGGTCGTGATGACACTCTTCATATTTTTCGAATTTAGCGTCGGCTCCGCATCATCAAAAGAAGATGGTGGCGTCTCGTATCGGTCATATTGGAGATCAACTGTGCCCACTTGGCCAGGCACAAACGTTAGATGATCAGGCTTTCGGGTCAAAGGTCGGTCAAATATGGTTGTATTAGAATCGGAGTCCATTTCAGCACTGCTTTCAGAAGATATCATGTCGATCTTCTCTTTGTGCTTGCTATTGCCAGAAACGTTGAGTTTCTTAGCCTTCGAACCCCCGATTGAACCCCGCACGACGCGGACCGGCTTAGGCGAGATTATTGGCACGGGTTCTCGGGCTTCATTTTCTTCTGTAATCACATTTTTGGAGAGGCACAACCGACCAGAGCCATAGTCATGAGATGAGAGATCTGAGGTGGGGTCTGGTCCAGCCTTCGAAGCAAACTTGGGTTTCAAAATCCCTGGGACAGGAATAGGTTTAGAGGAAGTTCGTAGCTCAGGCGAAGTCTTCGTTTCGGGCCGATCGACCTGAGAGGGGCGCTTGAGAATTGTGACAGGGGAGCGAGAGTGAATATGATGATTAGACGGAATGATTACAGTCGTATCCTCTTCTTTCCCATCTCGAAAAGAGTCTGGATTCCCGTTAATGACGTCCCACAATGATCCAAAGTCCCCAAGCCCATGAGATTTGTTTTGAGCCTTGGGTTGACTCTTTAGATCATGTTGTTCATCTGGTTGCCGGCAACCATCTGAGCGTGAAGGTTCGAAATTGGAATGGTAAGATCGCGAGGCATCAGCAGGAACGGATCTATCACAAGGGAAAGACCGGAGAAGGTCAAAAACCGGTGTGAAGTCCCAATTCGAGTCCGGCTCTGTGGTATCTGTGGCGAGCATTGACGAGGTATTATGAAGGTCCGGTGTCGAGAGAAGGAGGGTAGAGTGGATGAAGATTATCGAAAATGTGTATCAAACAGTCGCATAAAAAGATAGATGCAAAACAAATATCACAGGACATATCGTGAAGTATCATAAAGGAAGAAAGTGAGCATCGTGAAAGTAGTGAATGAGTCAGGTAGTCCTGATGGGCATCAAAGGCACCAGAAAGCGGAGGCCGGGTGGCAAAGCCAGGCGGTAAATCGATCTGCCAAGATAGACCGCCTTGAGGATCCACACGATTCCCGATTTGTCAAGTGGGTCCCAATATCACGTGCAAGCCTCTTCCGTGTCAGAGCCAAGATCCTTCCGTGCAGTTACCGCTTAGCTACAAACAAGCGTTGCAGATCTTCGATTCGCCCCATTTATTGCTGAAACTTATCAAAATGACCCCCTCTTCCTAATGAAATTTAGCTTGATGAATGTAGCCTCCTCCCTCTCCAGTTTCAACTCCTTCCCAAAGCTCCATTTCAAAAATTTTTGAAGAATACGTCCGTTTCCAGCAACCCTCTATTCAAAGCCTCATCTAGTCCACAGAGCGTTCTAGGATTCACGATGGACTCGAAACAACCTTCCAATTATGTCCAAGCATCAGTCCAAGAAAGAAAGACGGCAGAGAATGGCCCTCCCCCTCCTCAAAGCCCATGGCTGGAGCGCTTTCTGATGAAAATCGGGTTCTTTGAGTACAAGTACAATGCCATGTACGAGCCCCCAGTCCACTTCAGTTTTGCATTTTGGACCACTCATGTTTTATTTTCTAGGATCATGGCCTGTGTTGCTTTAGCTCCCTTTCTGTTCGAGTTCTTCATTTGCCGTCGATACTGCGGTGTAGAGGATTGTCTTTTTTACCGCAAGACGGCGTCGCGCTGTATACACATTCTGATAATTCTTTATTTTGTTCTGCTTCGGTACTTGACCTGGTATCGGGACACGCAACAGACAATCAGAAATACAAGAACTACATCTAGCTAGTCAGTTACTGCGATCTAGCAATGGGGAGAAATTTTAATAGGAATGATTCCGGGAGAACGAAGTATTTGGAGCAGATTAATATTTTCCCCTTTTTTTTCATTCTCTTTGCAATCGATTCACTAGGCTTGCATTGCTACATAATAGTATGTACGTTTTCCCATTTTCAATCCAAATATTGGAGCATGTCATGATGGGGCTCTAATAGATACAGCTACACATCAGGTTTTGTAATGTTAGGCTGAACAGAAGAAAGGTACTTGGCTAGTTGCGCCCTCCCGCGTTCCAACCCGAGATGCTGACCTTTTCTCTAATAGCCTCGGTATCTCCGTACAACGAGAAGGTCATAGGAATGCACGGAGTCAACTGCATAGTGTGAGCCCTGTAAGGCAGATAGCCATGTGAAGCCTCTTGTGCCGATCATTAGGCTTAGCGAGCTTGATGTTACAGTAGTTAATTTAGTCTCCTCCCCACCCATACATCCGTAGCGTGTCCAACCAAAGTAGCGAGGTATTTTTCTCAAGGGCGTTAGGATCCACTAAAGGATCCAGGGCTGAAGCATTTTTCACTATACATATTCTTTTGAATCTTCGTTGAGCAGGAGTTGAGCATGAAGAGCACTACACAGTACCAGTACAGATGACATCTAGTGGCGAATGTCTCTACAGCTCCTTGAATCCGCATATTTTACTCAATAAGAAGATCGACATACTATGTACATTAAAGGAACTATTCTTGGCATTGACACAGCCGAGCCCAACGCTTGAACGGCTAGCAACGCCCGAAAGTTGAGAGTGTGAAGATGAAGTCTCTACGTTTGGCCCCCAGAATAGTGGATAAGAAGGACCACTTACTAGTCAGTTGTTTAGTTTACAACTCAACACTGCAGAGAGCCAACTTATAATTGGTACTATATGTGAACAGCCCCCAAAGTAGTGGACTGGGTTGTTATGTAGTACTCCGTATTTAATCATTTAATGTAGCCACTTCCATCGCCAAGCCCCATATGTGTTAGAGTGGATCTCTGACCTCGATTTTTAGTCCTACTTGAGGAGTACATACCATCAATCCCATGTCTAGGCAGAGCCACCCTCGGAGCAGCCCCCAAAGTAGTGGATACATGATCTGAATTTTCGCCGCTAAAATTCAGGTCTGATAATCTCATAATCCACAGACAAAAGCCAGCAAGCGATACTGGATATCATTCAGGCATAGGGCTGTGTTCGCTGAAAAGTAAATGGAACCCTGCAGCTGGGTGGAGTATGCGGCTCGAGCTATTGACATGCTGTCTTGGACCCCAAACATTGAAAGCCATGGCAATGCTTAGCCTTCAGATTATAAGCCTCATCGGACAAGAGTGGTAATGTATTTGTGGTTTTAGACTACTCTTCTATTTTGTGCCATATTTGATGAAATTTATATTTATTGAACATTTCGTATAAATTTTAAGGATAGAATTATTCTATCAAAATCACCATGAGCTCCTAGCCCACGCCTCAGCGCCTTGGCCCCCAATTTGAACTACATACAGTAGTTCATCCGCTTTTAGCTATTCTCCAAATCTTGAGGCTTCGGTGTTGGTTTGTATTAGGCATAGGGTAATATCGCAAAGTGGGTTCGATAATCGTGGAAGGATTGTCTCGGATCTAGGTACATAGCCATCTCAGATCATTGTTGAAAAGCGAACGCCTTGTGGGTCTTGTATCGAGCTTCATTTCGATATCATGTTCGAGGGCATTAAGTTATCTCGTTCTCTGTCAAAGAAGTCATTCAGGATGGCTATACTTAGTTACTGTCTTCTCGGGGCTTGATTATGAGTCTTGCAAAGAGACGAGAGCTACAAGTGCGAAAGCCACAAATGTGAGGTCTTAGGTAAAATCCACACAAAGATCATCCGTTAGATAGCCCCATACTGTTGGGGGTCCTCGGTTGTATCAAAATGGGCCCTTCCATGCCTATGACAGTAACTCAAGTTGATGATCATTCTCATGGCAGGCAGATAGGTCCCAGAAGACTCCGTATGGAGTCAAGGAATCTCAGTCCAAACGCCCCACAGCCAACGATGGAGCAGGTCGTGGACTTCATCTTTACTCCGAACATGGAAGTTGTTGGGCTGCCTTGACAAGTATAAAGCAATGAACACAGAAGCTTGTATACTTTGAATTCTACCATTCCATTATCTATCACTCTATTTTCATCAGTTTATATTACCTACCCGCCTGATATGAAGTTCTCCCGAGCTCTTCTTGCTCTGCCTGCTCTGAGCAGTGTGACATTTGCTGCTCCTTTGACCAATGGGGAGCTGCACGCTCCCAATCAGAGCCCCAATCCCAACGAAGAAGTGAAAGCCCATCTTGATAAGAGGGCTCTGACTTGTCAAAGTGTTGCAAGAGCTATTTGGGTTAGCCATGGAGCTCTTCTGGCCGCGTATGTTCTGATCCAATCAATGTCGGTTGCCATTTCAAGAAGATGGGGTCTAACTTTGTTTTTTGTATTGTTGAATATAGTAATGTCTTCCTTACCCCGGTCGAAAATTATGTCAAAGGAGTCTGTGAGAGACATGATAACAAACAATGTGCTATGTGGACTACCGAAATCAGAGAAGCTTTCAATTTAATTTTGGAGCTTACTGGCTCAGTCAGTGGTGGTGCTGCATTGGTTGATAAGGGCTCAGCACTCTTGAACAACAACGGTCGCCGATCAATCCCATCGGTCACTGAATATGACATGGATGCCCTGAAGGCGAACCGTTCCATGATATCTCACGAAAAAGTTGCAAATCCACTCATTGGAGTCAAGTCCAAAGACGGTACGCCAGCCTTGGCTCATCACTATCGTCTGAGTGGAGTGCAAGGACGTGAGGATAACATGAGTCGTGATTATGATATTCATCATTTCGAGGACGGCACTGCCCACCTTCGGGTGCCCCTCGGCGGATCTGACAGCTCTATCAACAAGCGACACGACGGGGCGGGTGTTAAGATTGCTTTCCAACACGCGTCTATCGCCCTTGCTCCCAGTGAATATAACGGAGCAGCCGGGACTATTGCGACTAGATGGCAAGAGTACGCGGAACAGGGCCATGCCAACGTTTTCGGCTTCATGGAGAAGAGGAACAAGGAAGTCTTCTATTATCGTTCTATTGTGGAGGGTCAAGGATTTGGCAACAACTATGAAGATGTTATGGCCTGTGGTGATATGAGCCACCTTCTTGGCACGTACTTGGGAAGTCCGTAAAAGCCTGGAATTTTTGCTTGAAAACTGGTAATTTCCAGGAGGGATCGGGAGACACGCGGCATCCGCTTGATAGATAGAGTGATACCTGTAACTAGGTAGTTATATATTATGAGTTTGAATGAACCTTCAGTCCATGAAAGATCGGCCCATCTAGATCAGCATCCATGAATGCTCAGTGACTATTTGCTAGCCCTTGATAGTCATCGAAGTGATCAGACAAGCCTAATGAAGAATGCCCTGCTAACTCGAGTCTTGACGACATTAAAGCTGGTTGGCCCGATGATGAGGGCTTGCTGAAGTTGACACTGGCAGATGAGCGATGAACAAGTGGACGAATAGATGGCAGACAAGAGGCAACTACTGCAACTGATGCCTCAACCAAGCTCCAAATAAGTGCTGTTGATATTGTATCAAGTAGATCTCGATACCCAGAAGAAGTGCCTACCTAGATTGTCAGTACTTAGTCACTATACTCCAGTTTGGGCTACAGCATACCGTAAGTAAAGTACAGTATGACTACCATTCTCACAATGGCAACCGCAGTCGATAGAGATCCAAGTAGAAACACCAATAAAACGCTGATTTTCTTTGAAGTTGTAAGCTGCAACTTCCAGACAAGCGGTACTGGAAAGAGAAGCAGCGTGAAATCCGTGATAACGTCTGCGATGGCATAACCAGACCATGATATCTCCGCTTGAATGCAGTGCCGCTGGTGGGACCATGATAGGTACTGCAGACTCCAATTCCGCACATGGCATTGAATGGACGATGTTATAAGAAATGCAAGTGCAAGTGCTGTACAGGCCACAATCATTATTAAAGAGGCGATATCAAAGACTTTGCCTCGAAAAATTCTCCTATATGCTAGAAGTACGCTTATCTTAATAACACCAAACGTGATTTTCTCAACAATACTATAGCCAAGAACGATCTGGACCCAATCAGCAATGCTCCACTCGGAGATTAGACGCTTCTTACCTGCTCTGCAATCTCATCCACTGGGCCTCTAGAGATTGTGTTATTCTTTTCAAATTGGAATTTGAGGGGCGCTGGCTTTGAATGAGCTCCCAACGCGCCAAGGGCAGCACCTTTTTCATTTATCAGTCAAAAGTACCCCCTCAAGGCAAGATAACCGGGGAGAAAAAAAAAGAATGATTCAGAGATACCAGTGATGTTAGTGATTCCCAGTCCCCATACTAGAATCGCAGAGACTAAAATGACCCAATCGTCTTCCCTTAGAGAAACCCCGGTTTTGTGACGAGTAAGAAATCTCAGCAAGACAGAGGCGGACGCAATCGTAGGAAGTACAACCCCCACCGCAATCACACTATGAGGTTGCAGATTGAGCAACATCCTTAACACTTGGCATCATGGGAACCAAGAAGAGAAGAGCAAGGTTGGGAGCACTGACTTTTCCCCGCTCATGATAATTGTGAAGGCAGACTGTTAGCTTATAGACCCATGACAAGATTCTTCTCTTAGCCAGCCTTCTAGGGTATGGTATGCTGCACGACATGCAAGATGATGGGGCCGAAAAGTACTTGAGAATTTCCTTTTGAAGTATCTCCGGTCAAACACGACCCCAGTCAATAGTAAGTACTGGCCGGAGATGAGAACAGGCCTATCGTAAATTCCTCCGTCTTGGTATAGACCACCTATCACATGAAGGCTAACTCTACACTAAGATCGTAAGCGGACTGACTCGTGCGCAAGGGCATGTCGATCTGCGGGGGACTGGATATGCTATCTAGTACATACATACATACTACTGTACAAACTACCGAGTATCTCCTTGCTCGGTACATGATCAGGCTGCGAAACATGTCTTAATCCCTGCCACAAGGATGCAATCGCCGGATTTTATTAATGCTTTACCCCTCAAATAGTTAGGGCTTTTTCTAAGAGCGTATAAATACTCGTAAAATAGTACGTACTGTAGTTTTTGTTATACTCTATTTCTAACCTTGACATTCTTGGAGAAAAAGGAAGGAAAAGAGGAATAGAAAATGCTTTTGTCATCCCTTCTGCCCCTTGCTCTAGCCACAGCGGGTGCATCCTGGTCTCTTGGTTGTAGTAAAGAAATCCCTTCTCGGTTTCCCCAGCCTGGCAAGAGTACAACGCTGCATCTTCCAGGTACAGATCGCGAGTATCGACTCTACATCCCATCTACATATGATAAAGATCGGCCCACTCCACTGTACTTTTCGTTCCATGGCGCAACTCGAGACATGTACGAGGAGGAAGAGTTGTCACAATTCTCCAACCCTTTTTTCAACAAAGACGGGATCTCCGTCTACCCAAATAGCAAGAATGGCTATTGGCTATCTAATCCTAACGCGAATACCTCACGACCAAACGACCTTGATTTCACGAATGATCTCTTAACTCATTTAGAGAGTCTACTCTGTATCGATTCTAGACGAGTATATTCAGCGGGAAAATCAAATGGAGGTGGATTTACTGCTGTCATTGCCTGCAATGCCACGGTTGGCAGCCGATTCGCTGCTTTCGCATCAGTCAGTGGTGCCTATTATAATACAGACGACATTCCCGGTGTCGGACCCTGTGAGCCTGCAGAGCGTAAGGAGGATCACCCTTTTATCGAATTTCATAGCGTGGGAGATACGACCGCTCCTATAGACGGGAATACGGCAAGTAATCGAAAATTGCCCGTAATCGGGTTTCTTGAAGGTTGGGCCGAACGGAATGGATGTGGAGAGCATGCCAAATGGGCAAGGAATGAGACTATCTTTGAAAGCCCGCTAGTCAAGCATGCCAGTTGGGATTGTGCTGGTAAACATGGGATTGTTCAACATTATCGCGAGAGTGGAAATGGCCATTGCTGGCCTAGCACGGTTGGTAACGATGACTATAAGAATCATCCTCTACAATGTCCCGCCGGGAGATCTGTTTTTAATGCCACCGAGTATATTTTCGACTTTTTTGCAGGATATCGATTACACCATGAGATATAAGATATCGACAAACTAGAGGTTTCCTTTACCCTTCATGTGACTCATCGGTGGCCCATCGGTTCTTCGAATTGTTGAAGTACGACGGCCAGAAGACTAGTTATCTATAAAAACATGCAACTAAAACTGACAATGCATTATGATTGATGAAAATTACTGTCTTCTGAGCTCATTAAGACATACAGAATATATTCAAGATTATGCCATTCAACATATCTCAAGCTCTGCAAACAACGGCCAAACATAATCGGCCGGTCCAGCCTGATTACGTCGCTGATCGAGGAAGTTCGCCTCTTCCCTTTAGTAACCAACGGGCAAGTTGAAACCTGCTTCGGCCCCAACTTAATCTGCGATCCGATCGATCTAAGCAATGAGATCGACGGGCTTAATTTTTTTTTTCAATTGCCGAATTGTACAGAAATCTTGGCATCTACTTCCTATGATCCAATCAAAGCATGCAGTAATTCTGGATTAGCGGTAGTTTGCTCCAAATGCGCCTTGATGACCATAAATGATGCGATCTATACGCTACTGATGTGGGAAATCCGATCCATCTCGATCGAACTCAATATCTCGATCCATGTCCTACATAGCGGATCATATCACATTTCCACGATTTTAGATCCAGAACCTGTTCTCCAGGCCTAATTATCCGAAATGCTATTCTCCTTTGACATTATCACTACCATGTCGTAACTGTAGCGTAACAATGACGAGCAGGCGAATTCCAGAGCCCTGAAGGCGATAAATAGCACGCCTTTTCTTTTCTTCTGATATCCTACTCAATCCATTCAGTGAATAACTCAAAGTACTTGAAAACATACTATTTTCCCTTTTTTTTTGTCCCAAATTCCTCGGCTTGAAACCTTCGAATCCGCCCTCTGAAAATGTCCGAGCCTATTGACATCGTTGACGACGTCGAGGCGTACGACGATGGTGACGATGACTTTGCCAACTCCAACCAGCAACTCGGTACATCCCCTTCCTACCCTTGATAAAGCACACGCAAGATACTAACTTAATCAGCCCAAGACGAAGACGAAGCCATTGACCAGTCAAACGTTATCGGGCAGCGGACACGCCACGCAAAGCCTCAAACCTCTAATCAGTATAACGAGGGCCCGAATGAAGATGAGCTACCCGAAGAGGCGCAGTAGTCGCCCTGAGGTATTACATTTACCTTTGACAGATGAATATAAGTCTTGACGAATCACAAGCATACGGCATGATTGATATTTGGGTTGTACCATAATGAAATATACTCTTATATAAGCACACGAAGTTGCCATTAAATATGAACGAAGTATTGTTTGACGATAATGTCGTAGACTCATCTTTTCTGGGCTAGAGGCCTTCTTGGTAATACGATGGCAAGTATTTTGACTAGCTTAACAAAACTCGAATCTCCCCTGTAGTTCGTGGGAACAATGAACGTAGACTCCATTTCTCTTTGCCATCCTCGCCCCCATCTGCGTCTGCTTCAGGCTTGCGTCCTGACCGGCCACTCCGACCACTAATAACACTTCCTCCACTCCCAAAGGGCGCTTGAGTCATTCCTCTAGCCTCATCAGCAGCGATGATCATGCCTTCGATAAATTCAAAATCGCGACAGAATGCTTCGACAGCATCTTCAGTGACGCTCTGAATAAGCGATGCGCTTTGCACACGTTTGAGATTATCGGTGGCATCCATCAAAGCAGATGGAAGGAAGTCATCCAGTTGTTGACTAGAGGTTATCAATGATGACGGTTGGAAAGCAGGGAGGCTTGTGAGCTTTGCGAGAGGTGGCTTTTCCGAATCAGGCTTTTGAGGGCTCTCATTTGATGCAGTTTCAGGTTCGGCCTCCTTGCTAGATTTGGAGAATGGCTCCAAGGCATCCAAAAGGACCTGAAGTCCAGAGGTGTCGAGAAGATATTGATGCTGAACATCAAGGAGATTCGTGCGAAGTGTGGATAAAGCAGTAGACAAGGGTGCCAAATGTGTAGCGCTAGCGAATTCGAATGGAGAGATAGTTGCCCGTGCCGCGAGAAGGATGTTAGTACGGTAGATTGTTTGTGCTGTCACGTCCTCCAGCTCATTAGATGAGGTTCTCGCCAGCGTTAAGAAGGGATCGAATGCGGCACGGAGCACGGGCGTGAATCGATTTTCGCTTGATTCCGATGATGGATCGTCGGGACCAACGGATCCCTCGTGCGTTTTCATGAGCGAAAGCAATTCCTCCAGTGCGTCCAGAAGGAATTCAGGGGGTGACAGGTCGTCTGGTGGGCTGAGCGCAGCTTGATCGTTTGTAAGGGCACTCACGCGATCTCGCATCAAAATCTCGAAATGACCGAGGGTGAATTTCTCGAGGACGTGCATCAGATCCACGAGGCTTGATTGAACTCCCAGGAGTCTTGAAAATGTGGTGCGGTAGAATGATAGCAGGTTCACCACTTTGTAGCAGGTGACGGGATCGTCATGGCCCTGGATGACCAGCTCAACTCTCTGTCGAAGGGAGCGGGAAACACCAGTGAGATCCCGGTTGACTAGGTCACTCAGGGCTCTGCGACCATCAAAGGTGACTTCCTGATCCTCATCAAGTCGAGACCAAGGTTCGCTGCTTAGCCCAGCTTGAATACCCCGAGCAAGCTCCTCGCCGTCAGCAACAAAAAGGGCCTCAAGAGCTTCGCGCTCGGATACTGTCGTGGAGTGCACCCAGGCGAGCATGTCTCCAATATACCTGAGAGGGTCATGCGCAGAGAACTCAATCGGCTTAACAGTCCGATCTCCAGCACCTGTTTTATCACCCCCAGAAATGGCATCAGTCAAAGCATAATGGAAGGCATCTGAGAGAACGTAGTCTCGGGCTTCCGCAAAGAAGTCCAAACAGCTATGGAACAACGTTGGACGCTCGGCCAGCACTCGGAGAGCACGACGAATCGAACTGCTGATGCGGGGATCTTCCAAATTCAATGACTGGAATTCTCTTTGGATCCACCTGTATAGTTTCTGGTAGGCAGAGTTTAGGTTCCGCGTGCTCATTTCCATAATCTCAAGACCCAATCGCTGATTCTCGCCGCCAAGAAGAACCTCGCAGTCATGGTGGACTTGCTTCACACGAGCGAGGATATCGAAGAATCGATCGTCGACGGGCTCTTCTACCGACGTCAATGCGGCAAGTTCTTCTTCTGGGACCAGGAAGTGCTTCGAAAAGGCATCTAACAAGCGTTGTTTCGTTTCGGTCTCCTGCTTCTGGGCCATCAGTGCACCGGCTTCCTCCAGCACTGGTGCAGTGTCCTGCTTGGCCTGACCGATATGCCTCCGCATTTCATCGCAAGTCTGATTTAAATTCGAGATGACAGAGCCAATTCGTTTTAATTGCTGTCGTTGCGAATAACTATTAGCTTCAATACCTGATGATTCAAGCTATTCTGTCCGTCTCACCTCTGCCACTTGGCCGAAATCCCGCACAATCTCCGCATTAGAGTCAACCACTTCTTTCTGTACATCAAGCCGTAATTGTCGTCTTGTACCAGCGGTATTATGAACTCCGCGCAGATTTAAGGTCTCAAGAGAGTCTCGAATGTCGGAGTCGGCATACGATGCCGAAAGCACAGAGGTTAGGCGATTGGATAGAGCCGTTGAGCGCTGAGAGGTCGGGGGTGATAATGGCGATGAGGCCGGGGACTGACCATTGCCATTGCTGGTCCCGGCTGGAAAATAGCTAGTCATGATTTTGGCGTGCAATAGCCTGAACGAAACAATTCAACGAATTGGCGGGGAGAAAGGAAAGCGACAACACTTCCACGTTGCGGGCAGACCGCCTTCCCCCAAGTCCGCGTATCTCTCTTATCGCGTCAATTTGCGGATCCAATTCTATCCCAACAGAAGACCAATGAACTCTGTGAGATAATATCTGAGACTCCTTCAATATCGTTTGAACTTAACGATGGACTCTTTCGATGGAAGTCCACTTGCATCACCCACCAAAGCAAGACAAGCTGCCATTCAAGCCAAGGACTGGGCATATGTGAACTCCTGGCTCGGCCGACAATATGCGCCCAAGCCGGTACCTCAATTCGAACGGAATGAAGATACTCTACGAGTACTTCTAAGAATGGCAGCGGCAAATGAGAATGCAGACGAAGAAGAAGCTTTACAATATCGAGCACGCGAAGAGGCAGTCCGTGTTTTTAAAGAAAGAGCGGAGTCCAAGTCTGAGGATGCACACGAACGCCAGAAGGACGAATTATTAGACGAAGTAGAGATGTGTCTAAATGAAAAGGGCAAGAGTGATCTGGATGATCTTACAGATACGGCGGTGGTATTGGGAAACACTATGAACCCGGAACCTGAGGATCTGAGCTTGTCCATCGTCGAGCTCACTGCTGAGGAATTTGACACGCAAGATCAAGTTGCGAAGGTGGATACGCTACATCGATATCTACAAACAGAACTTTCACGTCTACAGGCGGATCTGGAGGAGCTCAAGACTGACGAGGCGTACCAAACGCCGGCCGATACTCAGAGCTTGACAGCAGAGTGGACGCGGGGGACAAAAACACTTGCATCGAAAATTGGAGAATATCAGGATCGTATCGCGTCTCTTGAAAGGAATCAGACTCGTGGTCCGACGATCGACAAACTCATCATAGAAGAGGAGGACATTATCCAATTACGTGAAACAGTCAAGACTCTGGAAGCACGAGTCGAAGCTTTTCATGATCTGCCTACCGATGTTCCCGGCGCACGAGCAAGGTACAGGGAACTTGAACGTGAATTGAGCCAACTCACGCGGCAGCGAGACAATATGTTTGGGAAATTGGTGAGGTGATGATGGGAGTATTTTCCTTGTATATATTCAAGTTGTCTACAGATCTTACACAGAGTGAAGACAAAGATATGGTTCTGTACTCCGTTTGGGGTATTACATTGATCCGAAAAGTAACTAACTAATAAGAATAGTAACTAATAAAAATAGGATATCAAATGGTATCGTCGACTCATTGCTGAATCATGATAGCAGTATCATGTCCATCATTCACATGGCCATGGCCACTGTGTATCACAAGGGGCGCGATGGCTTAGTTGTTCAGGCCGAGGGCGTTCTTGACCTTGTCGCCACTGTGGAGAGGTTAGCATCTAGATCTATATGGAGGCTGTTCGGCCGAAGCGCGATGTCTTACATGGAGTTGCTGGCACCGCCGTGGGCGTGGTTGTCACTGGCACGCTGGGTCTTGTCAAAAGCCTCCTGGGCACCGCCCTTGCTATCATCGGTCTGAAGGCCACGGGCAACACGGTCGGTGGTATCAGTGACGGTCTCCTTGACCTTGTCCTGGGTAGACTTGGTGGAGTCAGGAGTGAGCTCCTCCTTCGCCTCTGTGGTGATAGAAGTTAGCGTGAGTGACAAGTGACAGGAGGGATGCAAGAATGTAGCTGCATGTCACATACTGGTGGAGAAATCCTTGCGGCCGGTGTCAGACATGATGGTTGAAGGTATTTTGGTGGATTGGAAAAAGATTTGAGGTTTGTTGTGAAGTAGAGACTTGGAAAGTGAAGCTTGTGAGAAGTGTGAGAAAAGGAAGGAATCTAAAGCTCAGACATGGTCATTATATAGATCAAATTCCCGTGACACCAAACAAAATGACGTCGTTCAATGTTCGTGATATTAGCCAATATTCTCGCAAGCTATCTCCATTCACTGCAGCACAAACATTCCCCAGATGTTCAACAGGCTTGGAACCATGGAAGACTATCTGTTGGTCTACAAATCAGCGTGCTGACCTCCCCGGATATCTACTTCCACAATGACGTCGGGGAGGAAACGCCACAGGTGACCGATGACGTTTACATGATTCCTACCGAGGCTAGTGTGGCTGTACATCCAATTCGGGACTAGCGTGTTCTAGTATATTCCACTGGCTGATCAGTCCATACATACTGTACTATGTACATACTACACGTATGTACCTGAGTACAGTGAAATAATGATCATAAGGTAGATTATCATTCCCTGTACAGACAGGGAAATAGTATTCAGTTTTTCAATTTCTTTTCTGGAATGGGGTTACTTTATTAGCTCCCATAACCATTTACTGACTGGCATCGAACTCTTGCACATGTCAGAAGCCACCTGTCTAGTCCCGAGCGGATTCAGTCCAGACCGGTGCCAGATATAAGGAAGAAGGTTCCAGCCGAAGACACTAGTGTATGTGCACTAACCCTAGTTAATATCCCTCAAAATAGAATAGCCAGGGCACAGCGCTTCATTGAAGCCCCCCGCAAGACAAAGTCTAGATTTCAAACTTGCGAGTGGCCCGTGGCTTAAGCCCTGCTCTTTCATAGGTCTCGTCAATAATTTCCATCTGCGAGATACTTTCTTCCCCATCGATCCAGACCCCCGATCCTTCACGATCCTTGATTCTATTGACAAATTCTTCTAACTGGCAGCGGTATGTAGACCACCAGTCCCTGTACAAGACTGCACGTTTATCATCCTTCGGCCAATTGTACGCCTTTTCATAGCGAACATCATTCCAGGATTTGACAATATCCTCACCACGACGAAGAGTGTGTAGATCGGATATATCAATTCGATGATAAATGAATGGGAAGATATGGTTCCAGATGGTTATAGTTCGCCTGGAAAAATGCTGAAGTGGGCCGCCGTCTTCTTGCACCATTGTGTCAACCAGTACCGGCTCGAAAACGGCCTCACTCTTGGGCCACGGCAAAGTGGGTAAGACATTTCTCCAAGAGTATGGTAAGAATGAAGGCCAGCCTGTGAAGGCCGAGTCCCCTTGGATTTGAATGGATTGGGAGCTGGGCGTGAGAAATTTTGCACTCATAGCTTTGTCAATTTGTGGTTCTGTGTCAGATTTCCCAAGGAAAGACGAGTCTGGACGATATTTCACTTCGATGGGACTTAGTTTTGTCTGACGACCAACTATTTGACGTACACTGGAAACACAATAGGTTGCAATATCCATTAGACAACCTCCCCCAAGGGAGTATTTGAAGCGAATGTCGTCTTTACCTAGTACCATCCAAGGTAGATAGAACTGAGACGATGCGCTTTGAATGCTCCCAGGGTACTGATGTACTTGAGTCAAGAAGATTTGCCACGCGGGATGAAACTGATAATGAAATGCTTCTAGAAGTACCGGTGAATTTGGTGAAGTCAATAAAGGGTGATTGAATAACCTCCGGGCTTCGGTAGCATTGCTGCAGCATGGCTTTTCTAGCAGGACGTGTTTACCAGCTTGCAATGAGCGAAGCGACCATTCGAAATGATGACTATTTGGCAGGGCAATATAAACGGCGTCGATGGACGGGTCATCAAGAAGTGCTTGAGATGGTAGGTTAGGAATGAGAAATCTTCATACGAGAATCGACAGAGACTTACCTTGATACGAAGAGTGTACAATTGGAATATTGTATTTCTGAGCGTATGCGTGCGCGCGTTTAATATCTCGCGCAGCAATCGCGGCCACGATGACTTCGGGGTGTGATTTCGCAGGTGTTATCACTGCGAACGGTCTGAAGCGCGATGCAACTCAGAGTTAGAAGGATCAAAGAAGGTTACAGCAATAGAAGAGGTAGTAGTAGCATACGCTATAGTGCTCGCCCCAAGAAGGCCGATACGGATGGCATCGTCCTGTTTCTTAGGGATTGTAGGTGGGCTAACGAGACTATGATAGACCCGGGCAATGGAGTTAAAGAAGAGCATCTCCAAGACTGAAAACCAATAGACACCGAGGAGCCAACGACAAAAGCGATATGAAGAGATTGAGTACACACTAGAAAGTTGTACTACCATTACTAGTGGTAGTAGATGTAGGTTGTACTCAGGCTGTGGCGAAGAGCGGAGTTATGACGTGAGATCATTGCGAGGTAAAGAGACTAAGTGCTATGGGAGATACAGCCAATGATTTCGATAAATATTTATCCAATTCATCGCAAATATTGTGCACTAATATATGAATACTATATCTTACTTGGGTTTTGATGGGGATGCCGTTTCGTACTTGACATTCGATTTATTCAGGTCATACTAAACTCCACACTAAGAAAATCCTACCAAAGCCTCCAAACCGCCAAAGACATCTAGTAAAAGAGTACGCCGATAATACCAGACAGCTTGACCAATCAACTGAGCCCGACCTAGTATGAAATGCTCAGCAGTGAAAAAGAACTATGCCCCAGAAAAGAGAGAAGGGACACCAGAATCAAAGAAATCGTGACCAGAACCGGACCGGCCGAGTATCGAATATAGAATATCGCATATGCCGCAGAGAAACACCAAAATATGAACCCATTGCCTTCAATCCTCCAGTAAGGCCCTGAAAAGAAGGAAAGGCTAATTAGCCACCTCTCTCGCCAAATTCCTTTGCCCAATCTTCGTATTTGCGGAGGCCATCGGAGGAAACACTTGGTCGAATGGAGTACAGACTAGATTCGAAGTCTTGGAACTTGATTGGGCGAATCTGGTCCATTGGCGTGTGAAGAAGGGCCTCGCCAAGGTTGCGTAGAGGTCCCATGGCGGCATCTTTGGCGAGGGCTGTTATATCTGAGCCGGAAAATCCTGTGAAAATGATGTTAGAGAGCCCTTTTTCAGAAGTCTTGTTGAACGATGCAGGTGTTTACCTTCTGTTACATGGACTAAAACTTGGATATCCTCATCGCTGAGTTCGTGGTGTTGGTGACTGAGAAGTGTGCGTATTTGTTGTTCGCGTACATGGTGCTCAGGCAGTGGGATATACTGTCGACGGACGAATCGGCGACGTGCTGCTTCATCAATGTCCCAGGGCATGTTGGTGGCAGCCAATACAAGTACACGGCTGGCATCGCCCTCTTTCTTGTCCCGAGCTGATTGTTCGCGACCAGCAGCAGCACGCTGGAGATCGGACCATTGAACTAAAAACTCAGTCTTGGATCGACGCGAGGCTTCATGTTCAGAGCCCGATGATCTCGCTGACAATAGTGAATCAATCTCGTCAACAAAAATGATAGACGGAGCTAGGGCTTTAGCCAGTCCAAACAAAGCGCGAACAAGCTTTTCACTTTCTCCATGCCATTTAGAAGTGAGACTCGATGCGGAGACTGAGAAGAATGTCGATTTCGATTCGGTAGCCACTGCTCTTGCCAGCATAGTCTTGCCAGTGCCTGGCGGACCAAATAAGAGCATGCCTCGAGCTGGTTCACGCAACCCAGAAAACAAGTCAGGCCGGAGGAATGGGTAGACTACCGCCTCTTTGAGGGCTTTCTTGGCGGTTTCCAGCCCTGCAATATCATCCCAATGTACCTCGTCACCACGAACAACGATATCATTGAGAATTTGACGTGCTGACTGGGGATCAACACCCTTGGGTAATTTACTCATAATCTTCACGATGTCCTGAGATTCTTGATCTTCGTCTTCATCCCCAGCTTCATCTGACGAGTGCTGATCCCAGGATTCCTGATCGCTTGATGATGGTGTTTCATGGCGCTTTACAGGCGGTGGCTTCCGCCGGACTGCCTTATTGTCATTGCCATTCGCCCCAGATATCGTCATTCGGTTCATTCCACGCTGCACGTCATCACTTCCAGATGATGGGGACATATATGATGTTTTTTCGGTTTCTGTTGCTCTCGGTGCAGATTTTGTCCGTGGCTTGCCACTGGGTACAGTTGCTTCGCTATCCTGCCGAGGGGTTCTTGATCGAGAATTGCCCTCGGATTTGGTCATCTGCGTAACGCGCGGAGGGGGCGGAAGCGACGACCTCAACGCTTGAGGCTTAGGTTTTACAGAGGGTTTTAGGCTAGGCGAGGATGGGGTTGCGTAATCGTTTGGATCGGGCATGATGGCGGGCGTTGGCGCCGAAGGCTGCGGTCGACGATGTTCAGATCCCACTTGAAGTGGGCGTGGGATCGTGTGCGAGTGTGGTCTGGGTGAAGATCGTGGCGCAGATGTATGCTTAGGCTCCCGCCAATGTGCGGCAGGAATACGGTCTGTAGAAGAATTTGTTTTCTGTGGACGAGGCCGCACCAAGAAATGCTCTTCCCCGGAGCTGGACCTGGGATCGACTTCCCGGCGAGCGTGAGCATCGTTCGCAAGACTCCGAGACGAGGCCACCGCCGCATCGTTCGAAGGCTTATCGGTCGATGGTGATCGGTAGAGGCTGCCCCAAGCCAGGCCTGCGGCTTTTGATGCGGCCGGCCGGGTCTCCTTTCGCTTGGTGGCTACTTTAGGTTTCTTGTCCTTTTTCTTTCCATCTTTGTTGCGAAGCGTTGTTAACATGACCTTGCGTCGCTCAGGGCTAGATCCTCGGGATTTAGTCTTGTCCGAAGAATTTGAGTTCATTCGCAGCGCAGGCGAGCCGGCGGGAGACAAGCCAGATTGGATAGATTCATCGTAGGCTTGTAGATTGTCCGAATTTTGACTCGCCATCGGCGGAGGTGGAGGTCTCCCTGGTATAGCGGCTGGTTTCGAGAGATCGGTGTATCCAACGGCTGGGATGGTACCGTCGCCAATCCAGCCGGGAGGGTTAGAGGACGATGAGGGAGGCGCAATAACCGGGGTCTTATTCTTGACCAGGGTTGCTGGAGTATCTTTGATGTTGTTGGCCTCTGCACTTTCCTTTCGACTCTCGCGCAAGGCCGACAGCAGATCGACTCGCTCGCGGCATTGGTTCTCTAGCGCACGGATAGAATCTTGTAGGGCTTTCTCTGTTTCAGATTTCGGGGTATAGTTCGATGGTACCCGACGAGCATTGTGATGGTAAATGGTTTCGAGAGCGGACCGCCAGGATCTCAATGCTTCCTCCTCGTTGTTCTGATGTCATGAGCAATTGAAGTCGACGGGAAGCCACGGCGAACTTACCTGGCCTTCGAAATATACGGCGGTCGAACAAAGTAAATAGCATTCATCATACGTCTTCTGTAAGGAAGACGCGGGCCGTGGGCGCATCATTAGGAAAACGCAGACCCGCACCCATTTCACTGCAGGTTGTTGGCGGGGAGAAAGAACGGCGGTGATCTCCCGGAGCGGAGGAGTTTTCGCGTGACGTCGTCGGTTCCGCAAGTGCTGCATGCGGCAGTGTACGAGTATACCACAAGCATTTAATATAACTACATTATAACAAATTGCTTAAATTAATACTATGGTATATATCAATGAGAATTTACGGCGAATATCATAAAATGAGATCGGATCACATCTAGATTCCTCGTGGCGGCACGTCTATGGGTACATGCAAAACTAATAAAGAGAACCAGTCACTAAAAACACATATCGATGCAACAGAACCCAGCCCGCATAAGATAATCAAAATCCGAGGTTCCACGTTCCAACGCCGGTAAGGATAGAGCACACATCGGACGGGAAGAGCATAAAGAAGAAGAAGAGAGAAAAAAAAAAAAAAGAAGAAAGTAGATCCCATCCCCAGATCGGCTCGCTGATGCCGTTCCACTCCCTTTTCGTTCCAAACTATACAGTGCCAGAATCGCTTTTTGATTAACACAAGCTCCAAATATGCAGGAAAATCGAGCCGAGCTCTTCGGGCCTATTATGCATCATTCGGAGGATACGGCGGGCTCTGCCCGCATTCCATCAGCCTGACCGGATGCCAAAAAGACCCATTCGCCTCAAGATATCGGAGGATATAAGGGAAATAGGATGAACGGAATAAGAGAAAAAAAAAGACTAAGGTGCTGTGTGCTGTATGCGCGCAACACTTTATTTTAAAACGAGATGAGACGAGGCAAGGCGGGCTGCCGAGTTAGCGGATTGCAGTCAAATCAACAGGCGGCAATCTGGCGGAGACAAAAGAATCTCTTAGTCAAGGGGCTGCTCCTTGAAATAGGCCTTGGCCATCTCATAGGATGTCCAGCAAATGGCAGTACTCGGCATCGTGGAAATGATACGAGGGCGCATGCCACGCAGGAAACCACCCCAGCCGAAGCGCTTCTTGATGATGGAGGCGGCGTTCCACAGACCGCGCGCCGAGCGGATCTCTTCACTTTCAGCGAGACCGCGAGTCTGGAGAAGAGTCTTGACAACGTCGAGAGGAGTGGTGATACCGGCCGCGAAAGCACCAGCAAGACCACCAGCCATGCAGTGGGTGAAGGGGTCGTAATCTTGCTTTGGGTTCATGAACTTGGAGATCGACTCGTAGGCAACGAATTGAGTGGCAGTGAAGGGGACTGTCATGCAAAGGGTGGTAGGATAAGAGAGGTAGAAGGCCTGGAGACCCTCAGTTTTGTAGACGGTTTTCGCGCATTGCATCAAAGACTTGTGGACGGAGCCGTGGACTTGCATTCGCTGCTTGATAACTGTTTGGAAAGGTTATTTCAAGTATTCAAGAGACGCCAGAAATGACCAAATCACCTACCATCGAATGGGTTCATCAACGCATCACTTGCAATTGTGGCCGAGGCACCACTGAGAGCTATCAATCCCAAATTGTCAGCCATTTATACACAAACACAATCCTGGGATTTTGAACCACCTACCAGCTGCCAATGGGTGATGTCCGTCATCAACGTTTCCGCCCGCTAGCTCCTTCACGATCTCATATGTGCCAAAGTAAACCGCGTGTGCCGGACCTACAATCATCAAAAATCAGTCATCAATCCCAAATCGACCAAATCGAATTTGTGGGCCATATGACACGTACCAGCACCGACAATAACACTTGAAACGCCCTTCCACAGTGTCCTCCAGCCCTCAATACGGTAGATTGTCGAGACAGCATTCGTCAAACCGGTGTACAGACCACCAGTGGAGGGGTGCAGGATTTGCATGCGGGTCTAATAATTGTGAAATTTCCGTCAGTGGCCATCCGAGCTTTCCGCAAGACGATTTCAAGATCCTGCGAGGTCAAACTCACCTTGAGCAGATCAACTGGGTACATCACTGAGTGTTCCTTTAAGATCCGATGGTTAGCCCAAAAATCTCATCGTATTCCATCCATTTCCCCAACATACCGCGATTCCTGCAAATGCACCCGCAAGCATGTTACGTCCTAAGCCATAGTTCGAGGGCAAAGCTTCATAACTATAGAGATATCCCGTTAGTATCCAATATAAGACCCGTAAAGCATCCAAGGGTCGCAACAGCCCTGAAAGGCCGTAGCAATGCAGCAAGCCAAATTCACGAGAAAGCGAACACGCAAAGCGACTGATCGAAAGTTCAATTCACTGGAAAGACGTCCGACATGGCCAACCTTGTTGTCATCCGCGAAATCATCGTAAAGCCGCCCGAGGAAATTTCTTGGATAGAGAGACACCTACTCAAACTCCGGCTCGGGGATCTGGTCGGAGGCCGCCATGGAGCTCCGCTAGCTCAAAGCGCAGCTGGCGCAAATGGGAAAGGACTGAATAGAAGAGGGGAGAGGGTCGTGAGGATATAGGAAGGCGGAGATCCGGGGGAGTGCGCGAGGAAGTTTCGAAGTTGAAGTTGTGAAGGATGATGAGGTAAACGGGTTCTCCGTGGAGCAAAACAGGCCCAGATGCCCACAACGGGAAGAACCAGGGGGGGCGGAAGAAAGTTGGCAACGAAAGAAAGAATTGCAGGTCGCAAAGTGTTCGTTTTGTTCTTTTAATTATTCTTTGTGAGGTTGATTTCTTTTCAACTAAACAAAATTGAAGAATTGATGTTGGAAAATCCGTAGAGAAAATTAGGGATGAAATTCTTGAGTTTAGACGGGCCTCCGCGGGACGAAGGGAAATTATTGTTAAGGCCGACCTTCGCCGGATTCCACAGGCTCCGAGGCCCCCATTCTTCCCATCCCAATATCCCGATCCCCGAGTCTTTTTGAAGAGTATCATCTTTCTCCGCAAACTACCCCAAATTGTGTACTTTTTTGACTACTGCTATCAATTCTACTTTGAGATTCCGTGCGATCCCGTAATTTTTTTTTTCTCCCTTCTACATCTCATCTTTGTCTCTCGCATGGGCTCTTGGATTATTCAGAATTTCCGGCCAGGCCTCGCTCCGATGGGAGTATCCGATGACGGAGATTAGGTAAGGCGTATTGTATCGGCAGTACCTTCCCAGTCTTACTTCGGTACCGACCGGTACTTCTATTTAGTATGTATTTCACAAGTTAAACCAAAGTACCGGTCTGTTACGGTTCTGGTCACTTTTATCAATCTGATAAGCCGTCCCCTTCATTTATTTGGCCCTGCGATCTGGGACTAGTGTATTCGACCTGGAGAAACTAGTCGACTCCCCCTTTGCAAGTGGATCAAAGGACCCGATGAAAAATTGATGGAAGCAGCGATCTTTTCGAGAAGGCCGTTAGAAGTTATTCTGACACGGTGGAGAGAGATTTACCATGGAATACCCATAGATGTCTTCTTCTCATGAGTCTTTGACTCTCTTCACATCTGATCCAGCTTGAAGTTCTTGACTACTCTACATAGTACTGGAAGAAAAAAGAAAAGCGACCTACTAAAGCAAACGAAATGTATCTCTGGGCCCTTCAGCAAATACGAGAACATTCTCAATCAAGGGCTGCACCTGACCACGCGACTCTGCCGGCCGGGCTGCCGAGGTCCGGGTGGGCATCAACCCTTGTGGATGAAGCTAAACCCTGCTGGTCGTCTTCGTACGTAAAGGCGCAGGTGAAAAATTTCCATGTTCCACCTGACTGGCGTTCCGGTAAGGGAAGAGCATCTAGTTTCAATTTGGAGGAGATACAAGCCCCTTTGGTGCCGAGTGATAATCCATGCGTAGCGTAGGTTGAAGGAGTGGTGAAATGGCCCATCATGATCGAGCAAGGAATTGATGGGTCAATGATCAGCTTGCGAAGGGCGCTATCTTTAGAGCGGTTCATTTGTCGTGAAACGTGGGCCACATCTCTTCTGCACTCAACAAATGGTCAACAACATTGATATTCGTAGGCCTTACTACGAATTATAGGATATGGAGGTTGATTGTCTTTCTTCATACTTATAGAGCTGTCAATGGATTTCATGCGACTGATCGTAAACAATTTGAAGTTTATAGTAAGTCTTAGAGAATAGCAAGCTATGGTTGGTCATTTACCTACAGCGATTTCTATCCTTCAAATCTGAACAACAGCAAGAATAAACATTCAATTAGGACAAAGTAGAATGTCTTAGTAAGTATTTAAACCCAGGAGAAACAGATAGGAAGACTACAATATTGGTTAGTGAAGGCTCACCTGCATTAATCCATAAATATGGCCACAGTATGCAAGTTCCAAGCCTTCCAAGACTGATGGTTAAGCGTTGATTCGTCAAGATTTCTAGACTAACTTAGCGGCTGCTGACAGTGTTGACAATAAGATTTCCATGGGTTTGTAGATAACTTGGCTACCAGTAAGCTGCAGATCGATCATTGCACCTGTACCAAACGTGAGAAGTAGTTAGTACTGATGAGCTACTAGTAGGGGCTATACTACAACTTGTAGTATAGTTAGCTGAACCACTACCTACGACTAGTGATCTGAAAACTTGAAAATATGCCAAAATAAACTGTAGAGCAGACTCGCTACCTAGATATAAAAAAAATAGAGAACAATCTGACCATGGCAACACCCACGACCAAAAAGTCTCAACACCACGGCGCCACAGCCTCAAGCAATAGATAGAAACACAAGGAACTTCGAAAAATGCTGGGTCATGTCGATTGATTTTCAAATGGAAAACATTTAATGCATTCTTTGCTGAGATAACATGAATCCGGCCGCGGGAATTTATCATGCGATGCTACGGCAAAGATGAAGAGCGAGATGAGTAGTAGAGGGTGTTGAAAGCGGGGAGGTTGGATTGTATTGCCTACATGTGTAGGTGAAGGGGGGATGCGGGTGGGATGTTCGTTTACGTCGTCAAATTCTCATCTGAAATCGTCTATATGAAGATGGAGATTGTTACCATTCAACATTGAACGACCATTCCCCTGGTCAGTGTTAGTGTATGGTATGGTCTAATGAACGGCAGTTGGAGGAACCATGAGATTTATGGGGACATAAGACTTACCATTTTTCAGATTTTCAGCCGTGTCACTCAAAAGAATGACCCGGCGCTTGTTGCAATAGGCGGTTTTATCCAGAATATCAACCTTCAGCTCAGCCAGCTCCGGGACAGGTTTCTCGAACATTTCACTGAGACTCTCCACAGCCATTTCCAGGTCCTTTTGGTTATCCTCGAATATTGTTGTGAGGTTATTCCGCTCAAGGTAATAGGCGAAAGCGTACGTCCATTTCAAGGTCTGACGGCACTGCTGCAGCGCTTGGGAAGCCGTGTCAAGGAACTGGACTTCGATCCAAGATAGCCCGGACTGTGATTGTAGGCTGGTCATCTTTTTCTCGGTCTTAAGGTAGAGATCTTTGTCCAGCTTTGCAGATTGCTCGTGGTTTGCATAGCGGTTGTAGTAATGTAAGTATCGTTCCAAAGATGCACGCGACTTGGCCTGGGCGCTGCGAGCATCATGTCCGGATTTTTCTTCATATCGATTGCAGTTATACCAACTGGTACCATGTTCGGACCATAGACCCATGCACATCCAGCAGAACTCGTGCTTGCACTTACGGCACGTCATGTGGTTGCAACCGCCGTTCTTTTCAATTGTAGACACACATTTAGGACATTCCTTTGTGTTGGCTGAGATCCAGTTGGCTGTTTCCGAATCATCCTCGCATTTTTGAAGCCACATCTTGACCAGTGTACAGGGAGTGGGCTGATGATCGGTCACAGCGCACCCGAAACAAAATTCGTGCTTACACACGCACCGGACAGTCGGAACTGTGCGTCGAAGGTCGCGAGCTTTTACTGCGCAGTCTACTGCGTACTCACAGTTTGGTGCCGGGCACCATCGTAGGTTATCTTTATCATCGACATAGGTCCGCGTGAGGAGTGTGCGATATCTGTTGGAGAATAGACACGTTAGCCAAAATACCCCTTTGAAAAAAAGAGCAAGAATAACTCTTACCGATCCTTGAGTTCGTCCGTAACGAGTAAATCAAGGGATCGCGAATCAACGATACGATGACAGTTATCACCGGGACACTCGATTCGCGCAGCTTCTCCTTCCTCTTTGATTTTTTGTCCAAGATAATGTCGGTAGCAGTCAACACAGAACCGGTGTCCACAGCGCATCGCATACGTCTCGATATCATCACCATCCTCGCAACAAATCTCACAAGTAAATCCAGGAACGACCTCCGTTTTGGCCGTGCCTTCAAAATTAGTTCCTAACCCAGCCTCTTCGAGAGTCTCCTCTGGGTGTTCCATGTATCCCTCAATCAACTTCTCCTGCTTCCATCGCCCAAATCGCATCAGGATTGCCGCTGACTCTGGGGGTAACCCGAGGATGGCGGAAACCTCGTTAATCTGTACAAGTTGTTCGCGTTCGATGTCTTGAGGGTCGAGAACTTTGAACTCGACCTCATATGGTTTTCGTTTTTGCTTGAGTAGGTCTTTGTCATCTGAGAAGCCGGTATCTAGATCTCCAAAATCTGGTTCAAAGGATGAGTCGGTTAGTCGGGATGATACAAGGACAGCATCTCAGTCATTCTCACCCCCAGAGAAAGACTGAAGGGCACTGGGAAAACTGGTCGGGAGTCATATTGATACACACCTTCACCTAAACTCTCATCATCACTCCCCTGCATATCCAAAAAATCATCCTGGCTGGATACATCGCTCATGAAATCGTCATCAGAGTCCATGCTGGCTTCAGTTGTCGCGGGAGTCGCGAGATCCCTCTTCTTCTGGCTGGTTGAACTCGCAGAACTGCTCGACTCAGTGGACAGGGTGGTCGCGGGACCCGTCGAAGCGGGCTTGCGCGAGTGACCGGCAAGGGTGGCGGCTCGGGTGTGGGCAGCCTTGGTGGCGGATTCGGTGAGGGGCCTGTTGTCCGTAATCGCCGCCTCGGCTGCCTTTCTCTTCCGCGTAGAGGGAGGCGTGATGGAGACGCGCGGCAGGTAGCCGTTGGGGGTTGGTTGAAAGGGTGGATTGATAAAAGGGGGGAGAAGAAGGGAGGGTGAAAGGGGAGGTTAAAAAACGAAGGTGGTGAGCCACAACGTCACTGGGAAATTCGGGTGGAAGTTGGTTCGGGGGCGGCGAGAGTGGGGAAAAGGTGGATAGATTGGAGAGGGAAGAGTATTCTTAAAGGATTAAAAGTGTAATCGTAAACGTAGTAGGGTCTAGTAGTCGCAGCTAGTTTATTAAGGGTTAAGTTGGAGTAATTTAGTCGATAGGCAGAAAGATGGTAACCTGATGATTCTGATTTGTTCTGACTCATGAGATGTTTGCAGGAAGATTATTCGCAAGGCTTGGGGGGATTGCCTGTTGGATGCCTGGATCGATGCACCTCGGAGAGTTATACTACGACAGTACCTACTGTATCATAGGTATGATCAACTACATATAGGACTGTAGTTACCGTGCACTCCATAATAGTACAAGCCACGACCTTGGTGTAAATATTCACATAGACACATAGCATTTTCATCAAGCATAGAATTCATAATCAAATTGTTATCCTTTTTTGGTGGCTCTAAAATGCGAGTTTATGCCATGGTATAAACTGGAATCGACCTTTGCAGCACTTGAAGATTACTCCTCGTCGCTGTCCTCCTCATCTTCTTCACTACTCTCTTCCTCCTCGGCATCAGCTAACCACTGCACAAACTGCTGTGCTTGACTGCGAACCTTCTTCATCTCCTCGCTTTCACTGCAGCGAGGATCATCCCACCACTGTTCATATGCTTCCTCATCGACCAACTCAAGCTCGTAAAGTTCCTTCGCAGTGAACAAAAGAACAGTCTCACCCTTCTCCCGGCTGATCAGATCTTGCTGAAGTTGAAGAAGCAGGTCAACTTGATCCTTCTTCTCATCCTTGTTTCGATCGAACAAGGTTCGGTCCACAACCTCGGAGTATTGAGAGAAAACCTGGTGAACGGCTTGACTGGCACCCTTGCCCTTGTTCATGAGTTCCTCGATATATTGCATGAAAGAACTAACAATCGCCCGTCGAACCTGGGTATCAGAGGCGTTTGCTGTCATACGCAAACTGACAAGCTCCAGTTGCACCACATCAGCGGTGACGCCCTCACGCAAACTATCAAGAATGCTACCCGTTGCATCTGCGTTGAAGTGGTCCTCGGCATCGTCAGAGAAGCTGCTTCGTGCAGATCGTGCCCAGGAACCCTCGGAAACATCGGAAGATAGTGTCGAAATCGAAGCGGAAGAAAGTGAAAGGCCGGGCATGCGATACACTATTAGGAAAAAATTAGCATCGCCTCGTATCTCAACATTTTGCCAAGTGGGAAATATCAAACATACCAAGACCAGAGGATGCAACACTAATATCATCCTCGTCCTCGTCCTCATCTTCGCCCTGGATGAACTCATAACCTTCTCCACCTTCGCCAACCACAGCGATGTCGGTGGGAGCTGTGCTTCCATCCCTCTTGGACTTGGAAATACGTTTTCCGCTTTCCACCTTGACACCGTTTGCGATCTTCACACCATATGAGAGGAGAGCCCCAGGCTCAATAGTGCAGTCCTTGCCAATAACCACGCCATCTGCGATGATCGCACCGCGAATATCAGACCCGTCTCCAATAACGACGTTGTCCCAGATGTACGCGCCCTCCAATTTGACGTTTCGACCTACCTTACAGCTGCGACCCAAAGTAGTGCTGTGAACTGTAGTTCGGTCACCGATACTGGTGCCCCGTCCGATGACCGTACGGCGACCAATGACACAGGATCGCGCCAGAGTCACACCCTGCTCTTGGTAGAGGCTGCCCTTGCGCAGATCGTAGGTGTGTCCCGGAAGCAAGTTGGTATCAGGGCATAGAGGGTAGGTCCAGCGAGATACGATGTCCTTGCTAATCGCATCATAAGCTTTCAAGTTACGTACCCGTGCAGCGTAGTCCTCCTTGATGATATGTGTGTGGATAGTCTTGCCGTTCAACTCATAGTCCTTTAGCACGCCAAACAAGTAGTGCTTCCGCGGCGATTGGTAGTCAAAGCTATCAGACCAGAGACTCAGCACATCTGGTGTGCAGATATCAATGCTGCAGTCAATCAAATCCTGTCGGATATCAAGCTCGCCATGTGATAGAAGAATCTCTGCGTCAATATTCAAACGAGATGAGCTCTCCTCCGAGTTGTGGTCAATCTCCTCATAGTGAAGGCAACGGTCTTTGGTCGGGTCGATCACGAAAACTGGAGAGATGGATGTGGACTTGGTACGATGATTCCGGCCGGCTTCGCGCAGGACCATGGTCATGATTGCATTCTTGTCGGCCTCGCGACGAGCTCTATGCTGCTTCAAAGCTGCTTCAATAGGAAGATTGCTGATGACATCGCCGCTTACGACGAGAAAGTCTCCGGTGATCAGATGCTTGCCATCGAGATCACGAAGCACATCACCAACAGATGAGGATGTGGTTCTCAGGAAAGTCAGTTGGCTGAAGGGCGAGGAGGAAGCTCGCCATTTCGAAGAACTGCAATAATACCGTTAGTCTCGTCCTTCTTTGCTAGCTTCAACCAAGCGTGGGCCCATCGTACTTGATGTATTTCTCTAGTTGATCGGAGTGAGCGCCTGCGTAGAGGAAAACGTCCTCAACACCAGCATTGGCGAGGAACTCGAGAGTGTATTCGATAAGAGGTGTATTTGCCAGCGGCAGAAGGCACTATCCCATTTCATTTTGTCAGTGCTTGTGGTTTTCGTTATGTCGTGGTCATGGGTCGTCATACCCGGGGTTTATCGAGGGTGAAGGGCTCAAATCTAGTCTCGAAGGTATCCGCAAGAACCTATTTCACGATTATTCGTTAGTTTTCTCTAATTACTCGTTCAAATGGAGAGTGCGACTAGACGAAACGAGCAAGGAGATTGTTATAACCATATTTCACCCAGCGATGTTACATACCACAGCCTGCAGAGTCTCCTCTACCTCCTCTGTCGCATTGCCGCGCGACTTGGAGCCGCCTTTTTGCTTCGCACCCATTTCCGGACGAATCTAGAGAATGTTAGCAGATATAGTCTTAAAAGCTACCCCGAGCGCTCATCGGACCGGTAGAATCGAGGGTCTCTGATCAATTGCCCAGAGGTCTCGAAATGCCGTCGTTACTCATACCTGGGAAGAGGTTGGACCGCAGAATCAGACACGACAAAGACAAGGTTGTCAGATCGGTCTACGACGAGGTACAATGAATGTAGTCGCTATCAAAGAAAGGCACAAAAAACCCCGCCAAGCCGCGGAATGACTCCCACCTTCTTGCTCTGTTGATGTGTTTGCATCGTTTGCACCGTTCGTCTCTTCCATCACGTGACTAATCATGGTCGGGTGTGGTCTCGTGACTGACTGGAATGATTGAGATCAAATTTGGATCTGAGAAATCTCCTCCAGTTAGCTACTTGGTCGTCAATGCATGTCTACATTTTATTTTAAGAACAGTTTACGAATCTTATGATTTTTCACAATATTTACTACCAGTCTTTTTACATTATAAACTATTACATTCTATTTCCAAGGTCGCTAACGTCGAGATTCTTTGTTCTTAGTGCACTCAAGTACTTTGTAGCAACTAACTACAGTATGTATGTACTCTGTGCACGTTCCCGCAAATGAGGATGGCGTAGATTAGGTTATGTACATACCATACATACATACATACATTAGGCAGCCCGATCATCCATGGATCAGACTAAACGACAATCCATGCGTATATTAAGCTGCTATTAATATTAACGGCAGGTCAATTGGATGTGGGGGGGATTCGACGCGGTCTAGACCTTCAAATTCCTGAAAGCATCCAAACTCTGTGTAGAACAATGGGGATGTGATAATCAAGTAGTTCGATCTATTCCTCGGATAACATTGCCGCGATTTCACGGTCATTTACTGTATAATTTGAATGAACTTGCTATCCTTGGTTTCCAACACTCGGCTCCTTTAATTACTCAAGGCAAGGAAGCGATTACACAAGCCTGTACTCCGTACATAAAGGACGACGGTCTAGACCATCGGTTTAGAACTTCACGCTAGGAATGCAAAGGGACGATCCGCGGGATTGTCCGCTGTTTCGGTGTAGTGGGGTTCTCCATCGTTGAATGACGAGTGACACGAAACATTTAATTGTTCAAAGTCATGATGAAATACATCCTGTCAATTCCTGTCCGAGCCTCTATTCTACCCAAGGTACAGGGGTTGGACAAACCATGCAATTTGGCCCCCGAAACTTATTCAAAGAGTTGAAAATAGTAATGAAAAAAAAAGAAGTTGATGATATGTACTGACAGAAACAATTTCGCCCGTAATGTATATCAAAAGAGCTGACGCGTGAAAAACACACAAATTCGCCACCCACTTTACCGGCAACTTAAATAAAGGGAATTCAAAGAAACGCCATGACCTGTAAGGGAGGTGGGAAGACCGTACCTAAGACAATACATCCAGAAAGTGAGGGTGGGTGATATACGATTTGGGTCTCGTTATAAACAGTGGGAATCGTGAGATAATAGACAGGCGGGAGGAAGTGATGTGTGGGAGGGACGGAGAGAATAATGGTGAGAGCGAGAGAGGGCGAGAGCGAAATGGTCCCTAACCAGGTCGTCCAGCTTGTACGGCCATCATTGGCTGTTGAGGTGGGGCGTACATGCGTTGACGTTTAGCGATGTTCTGTACATCAGCAGCGCTAGACATGTCGGACATTTGTCTTCGGTGTGGTGGGCGTGCCGGAGGTCCTGATGAAGGTACCGCGACTGGAGGGGCGGGATATTGAACCCCGTTCTGGTCGACGGTATATGCGGCGGCTGGTGGTGCTGCCCCAGCTGCAGCCACATATTGCCCTTGCACAGTCGGCACTGTTGGTGGAACAGTCTGCATGGCTTGCTGGAACTGACCAGGTGATTGCCAATTGTTTATAGAGCCAGCAGGGGATTGACCAGGGGAGCTATCCTCCTTGATAGACTGTGTAGCAGAACTCTGCGGAGCCATGGTAACTGTAGGGGGCTGGGGAGCCTCAACTCCCTGGGACATGGTCTTGAGATGCACCAGGTGCTTCTCAAGCATATCAAGTAGGCTCTTTCGAGTGAATGGTTTTGGTAGAACATCGTCCATACCTGAACAGAATGTTAGAATCTGATTGGAGTAGGATAGTGAAAGTCGTAGATGGGGACAATTCTACTAACCGTGTTGGAAGTATAGTTGAATGTCGTCACTTCGGATATTAGAGGTCATGGCGATGATAGGAGTCCGGTCAAATTGGCGAATGAGGTGGCAAGCAGAGACACCATCCAAATGAGGCATAATGATATCCATCAGAATGAGATCGTATTTCTGACCATCTTGGATTTTATTCACGGCTTGCAAACCATCAAACTACGTGGCATTAGCTCCAACTGATCTCTTCCCAAAGTTTGAAACAATGTAAACATACCGCGGTATCAATAACACAGTTGAAAGAGAAGAGAAACTTTCCGCCGATTTGTCGGCAAGTAGCATCATCCTCGACCAAAAGAATCTGTGGGCTACGAGCCCAGCCCGGGTCGACATTTGTGCTCTTCTTCCGGTTATCGGGATATTGCCGACGCGCTTCAGTTTCCTCTGTTTTCGTTGCTGGCATTGGGTAAGGCACATTGTTGACGTGCTCACTGTACATAGGATCGATTCCGTTGGTTGCTCCAACGGGGTAAACCACCTGTTCCAGATCTCCACCCATCTTATTCGGAAATACCATCGGCGTGGGCGCGGCAGTAGCTGGAGGGCGCACGCTTCCATTACATGTGACATCCATTGCTGGAGTAGGAACTTGGGGCACACCTGGAGCGGCTGCAGCTGCAGCCGCAGCCTTCTGAGGATCATTCGCATCCACGCCCGGGAGATTAAATTGGATCTGCGCGTTCATATCACTCAGCAGTTTTGATGCCTGCTGGAGAGGTGATGAAGGTTCGTCGTCTGCGGTGGGAACCTGGGATGGGCTCATTGTTGATCCTTGTGCTTGGAAGGTGACAGCCTTGCTGTCCCTTCTTTGGCGCGCGTCTACTGTGAGCAAATAATTCATCACTTGGTGGATGACATTTTCATGGTTTAACACGGTCTTCTGGACCCGCATCGTCTCCTGTAACATCAACTGGTGATCCACCGTAAGCTGCGCATAGCGATCTGAAAGGTGTTGGATCTGTTGTTGCTGAGCAAGAATTTGTTGGTTAAGCAAGTCGATCTGTTGAGTTGGGGCGGAGTCGTCATTGTTCTGGGCCTGCTTTCGGGGAGCCGGGGCTTTACGGCGAATGTTGTCAAGGGATTCCTTGCTGTTGGCACGAAATTCGGGGTGTTTGAATTCCCATGCCTAAGAAGGTGAACTTGTAAGCCTTGACCATGAAGTAAACGGGGGGTGATGGAGTGATAGGGGCCATGGTGTGTCTCAAAAGGTGGAACAGGTTCTTCAAAAGGAGCATCTTACATTTTGACCATACGGCGACTGGCCGTTCTCTTCGTTGTTTTGGCGAACTTTGTGGAAGTCGTATTTGTTCAGTTGACGAACGAAACTGGCAAAGTTGCTGTGCTTGAAATGTTTGGGTAGGATAGTCTTTGTAAATTTCTCGCACTGGATCACCCCGAGTTAGTTTAACTTGGTGCGACCGCACAGAGCCGGATGGGCGCATTACCTCCAAGACGACGAAGCTATCCCCTTCGTCTCCCCAGCGTACAATAGACGCGTAGGAAGGATCCTCCAACATTCTGGCATCATGGTCAATATCCGGACAGAATCTCAACGGTCGCGGCGGCGGGTGAAAAGTCGGCGGAGGCAAGATAGAGAACTTACTTGTACAGTTTGCGCACCTATACATACTGTTAGAATCATGATCTACCGATCCAAAGGATCTCAAGAAACTTACAAAGTCGGAGGAGTTCCCACTTGCTGGGGGCTGAGGCTGTTGACCCTCCATGGCCTAGAAGGGTCGATTAAACGAAAGTCGGCCGGGGCAAAGCAGGTCAGGCAGAACCCGGGGGGGACCGGGCTGCGATGCAAGAAAGCGATTCGATAGGGATAGCAGATGGCCGGGAGTGTGGTTGAAGGTCGAAAAAGCAAAGAAAAAGGGAAAGAAAAAAAAATAGCAAGTCGCTAGGGTGAAAGGTGGGCTGAGAAAAGAAGAAGATTCTCTTAAAGGGAATTAGACGGGGGGTGGAGGGGAGTGGGCGGTCGACTCGAGTACTGCGGGTGTACCAAAGTTACCTGCTAGTGGGAATGGCCCTGCGCGTATCGCAAGGTACTATCCGCCGTATACAGTATTGGATACATTTAACAGTTGATTTTATTAAATATTAAAAAGTATTTATTTAAGTATTTGGTATATATTGATACACGATATTGATTATATGGTCTATACAGTAGGTACTTGCATGCGAATGCAGGGCTGGATTCCTACATTCCCCCCCAGATACGCCAGATACGCCAGATACGTAGACGCAGAGTCTGCAGTTGTACACCAGCTACATAGGATAATCATCAGAGAGAAAGAGGAAGAGAGAGGGTGCTTGACAAGTCAGTGCGCACGACATGGAGGGGGAGCTGCATCATTTAGCTCTCGGCTTTGCATACACTCCGTATAATGTTTAGAATTGTTTGGGAATACTGTATTCAGTCGATCAGTAATACTGTAGAGTATTAGAGTTAGAAAAATAATGTACTATGTAGTATGTACAGTAAAAGAGGCAAAGAAAAAGAAAAAGAAAAATTATGACCCGCCAAGACAAAGCGTTAAGACATGGTTTTTTTTTTTTGAGGGGAGTACAACGTCTCCACCAAACTGGGATCGGTGGGCCTCCTCGTGGGTGCGCGTTAACCAGTCCATCTGGTCGGTTAAGGTCCACTGAATGAGTTGGCAGACACATTCGAGAAAAGAGTGTTCACCGTATAGTCCTCGTCACCGTATTCATCATCATAATCATCAGTAATAAAAATCACTCACAACTTTAGAAAAGACATCCCTAGCAAGGCTGGAATTCTCAAATGTGAACCTTAGTGAACCTGGAATAAAGAACCATCGGGGATGTCTCGGTCCTTTTCCCGCCGATTCCGTGGGCGGTGGGAATGGTACATATAATACAGTAAATAACAATAATTGGAGTTCCAATGTGTATTGTAAAAGAGTGTCCTTACAGTATAAAGAGTGAATGCTTAAAGAGTTTAGAGTAGAGTAGAGTAGAGTAAATACTGTAGAATGGCAGATCCGGGGAAAGGCAAGTCAATTTGGATTAGAAAAGGGAAGGAATGATGGAGCCCTGGAAATGACGATCGTCGTGCCTTCCGCCATGACGAAATTGCTGCTGAGCTCGACATCACCTCTTGAAATACTATCTTCTCTTTCTCTTTCTCCTCCTCTTCCTCTTCTTTTTCTTACCATCTCTCCTCTTCACCAACTCAATTGAAAATGTTCGCCGCTCGTCGTCTCGCTACTCGCGTCCCTCGCGCCGGTGTCGCGCCTTTCCACAGTACCGCACCCGCGTTCGTCCAAAAGGGAGACTCCATTCCCAACATTGACCTGGTCGAAAGCTCCCCCGGTAACAAGGTCAACCTCGCCAAGGAGCTTTCGGGCAAGGGTGTTATTGTCGGTGTTCCGGCAGCATTCAGTAGGTGACACCAGCATTGAAGAGAAAAAAAAATCAAGATTCAATCCCTCCATTTGGGAAGCTTCGGACCTGATGCTGACCACTTTCGCACCACCCAGGCCCCGCTTGCTCGGCCAGTCACATCCCCGGCTACATCAATCACCCCAAGCTCAAAGAGGCCGGCCCGGTTTTCGTCGTTGCCGTAAACGATCCTTTTGTGTAAGTACCGAGGGCGCGGCGCATTGCGCTCAATAACGTTCCTTGTGGATGGCATGCTGATTTGCAAACTCTACAGAACCAAGGCGTGGGCGGATTCTCTTGACCCCCAAGGCAAGAGTGGTGTATGTGACAGACTCTCCTTCTTAATATACCTCCGGACATATTTGAGCTCACAACATTCCTTAGGTTCGCTTCCTGGGTGACCCCTCCGGTCAATTCACCGAGGCTCTCGACCTGAGCTTTGACAGCGCCGCCATCTTCGGTAACAACCGCAGCAAGCGTTATGCCTTGCTGGTCGAGGCTGGCAAAGTCAAGGAGGCTTTCGTGGAACCCGACAACATCGGTCTGAACGGTATGATTGTTTCGCTCCGACGTCAAAGCCTGTCACTAACAATAATTAAGTTTCGGCCGCCGAGAAGGTCCTCGCCTAGAGGATTCAAAGGCTAACAAGGTCGCTGCACATACTACGATATTGAAGGATACATTTCACTACTTTGTGTTTATGCTAGATAATGAGGTTCATGGAGAACATCCCCAGTTCATCTGTTGGCGGAAGAATAAATGGCATACATTGCATATGCATATCGAGGGCGTATACAATACATACATATTCGTAGTAAACCCATTGGCATTTATTGATTGGCCATGACCCTAGAATTCAAGCATTGGCGAGATAATTGCCAGCATGCGGAATTGTAAATGACTTTATATCTTACTCTACTGTAGTCCATAGGTATAACTCCAGTGGTACTCGCTCACAATTTCCAAGGTTGGCGGCTGCCTAGACTGACGCGGCCCATTGCCACAGCTGTGGCGGTGATATGCCAAAGTTGAACGCGTTCGAGAAGGACTGAACCCTGCAGACCCGCCATTCTGTGAAGCACTCGGCAATTTTATGTAGGAGCATATACTATAATACTGCGTAGTATATGCTTTGCTTGGTCTCAATGGAATTCCAACTAGTATAGTTATTCCTCGGCGTTAGCAATGGCATCGCCACTGTCTACGAATAAATAATAATTCATATTGCCAAAACTGGGAAACTAGGGATAGAACCGGAGATATTATAATCAATCAGTAATTCTAACAGCACTACAGTAAGTCAATTCCACTTGTCAAAATAAATAGTACATTAAGACTACACCTAAAGTACACCGTTTCTTGTTGGAACCCCCCAAGATCGGCAGTCTCCCGCCTCGTCATTGCCAAGGCTGTCCCCCGTTCCAGCCACAGTCCCCTCTCCTCAACTCATCTCTCTTCATCTCTCTTTTCCACCCAAGCGCCCAATTCTTTGATCTCCCCCTCTCAGTGGCTGGTCCGCCGACTTCTTATTTAAAAAGGATATACGCTGCATCTACGCAGATTCGCTCCACGTCTACCGCCTTGGGCCGCTATCCGGAGTAAGGTGACAGAGTGGGCTGTAAGAGCTTGGCAACCAAGAACACTCCAGCTATAACCCCCTCCGGATCCATCTGAGCGGATTTCCTATCGCAACTTCACCCCGACACCACACCTCGCCTTCTGCGAAGATCGCGACTACCCCGGCACCATGTCGAAGGTCGTGCGCAGCGTCAAGAACGTTACAAAGGGATATTCATCTGTGCAGGTGAAGGTCCGCAATGGTACGTGGGAACATCTCTACCTGAGACCAAATGTCGAGAAATCCTGCACTCAGTTCTCGCCTCGATGGACTGGACTTCTTCTTACCATCATCCCTTCATTGGGCCGGTGGCGTCCGTTTGTCGATATCATGGGCACTGTCAATGATCGCGCATTTGCCAATCGCAATGCATGAGCTAACGGAAATGGTATATTCTAGCAACCAGCAATGATCCATGGGGCCCGACGGGTACCGACATGTCCGAGATCGCGGCCATGACCTTTGGGAGGTAAGCATTGGTAGGCAACATATGACAAGGGGCATCGTATCTAACATAGAGATTGCATGTAGCCCGAACGAGTTCTATGAGATCATGGACATGATTGATAAGCGTCTCAATGACAAAGGAAAAAATTGGCGGCACGTCCTGAAATCATTGAAAGTCTTGGACTATTGCCTTCACGAGGGCTCGGAGCTGGTTGTGACATGGGCGCGCAAAAATGTCTATATCATTAAAACATTGCGCGAATTCCAATATGTCGACGAGGAGGGACGTGACGTGGGCCAGAATGGTGAGTATCACTCTTGGAGCCGGACTTGAGGGAAGAATATATGCTTATTTAATTGAAGTTCGCGTTGCGGCGAAGGAACTTACGGCATTGGTCCTGGATGAGGACCGACTGCGGAGCGAACGATCCGATCGTAAGCTCTGGAAAACCCGGGTCAGCGGGCTTGATGATCAACCTGGGGGCTTTGGCAACGAACCGCCGCGCCGGGAGCGACGGAGACGTAACCCCGATGACGAGGACGATACCGAATACCGACTTGCAATCGAAGCCAGCAAAGCTGAAGCTGAGGAAGAGCGAAGACGACGTGCCAAGGAAGCGGGTATCGACAATGACGAAGACCTTGCCAAGGCCATCAAACTTAGTCAAGAGGAGGAGGAATTGCGAAAACGTGAATTGGAGGAGAGCAATGCACACGCGCTCTTTGATGATACTCCCACCCAGGTGCAGCCGACTGGCTTCAACCAGGGCTACCAGCAACAGGGTGCCGTGGACTGGTTCGGCAATCCCATCAACGCGCAGCAGCCCATGACGACCGGTTTCCTCAACAATCAATACGCACAGCCAACTGGATTCCAAAACCAGCCCACGGGCATGAACCCTTACACGAATGGCTACCAGCAACCCACTGGATTTGACCAGAACCCGTACGGACAGCCTCAGAACAACTTTTTGCAACCGCAGGCGGCTCTCCAGCCCCAGCAAACCGCATTTAACACCAATAACCCATATGGTGGGCCCGGAGACATGTTCGCGCAACAGCAGCAGCAGCAACAGCAACAGCAACAGCCGCAAGAGAATTACCAGTCAGCCGGTAGCAACAATCCCTGGTCCTCTAACCAACCAGCTGAGGCCCTGAAGCCCATGCCGACAGGCTCCAACAACCCCTTCGCCATGCGTACCCAACAAACCCAGCAACCCCAGTTCAGCAAGCCACAGGGACCTCCCTCGCTCAATACCCTGGCGGAAGACCGGGCAACGAACCAGTACAGCCAGTACGGCCAATTCAATCAAGCCAGCAACCCGCTTACGCAGCAGCCGACCCAACCCAACCCCATTGCCAATTTCCAAGCGCCGCAGCCTCCGAAGAGTACCCCGCCACAGCCATCAGACCCCCATCACGCCCGTCTGAACGCACTTCTCTCGACTGGCGAGGGACAAGATACCTTCGGAAACGTTGGAGACCTTCGTATTCCTGCACAGCACACGGCACCTGGAACATTTGTTAACTCTGCTGGTCAAGGTTTGGACCGTCTGCACGCGAATCAAACCGGTACCAACCCATTCTTTGGACAGCAATTCACTGGCATGCCCCAGCAAACCGGCTACATGGCGCAACAGCCAGCTAGTAACCCGTGGGGTGCTTCTCAGCCACAGCAGCAACAGCAGCAACGCGGTGGCAGCTTGATTGATCTGTAAATTTGCCGTTCAGCACCAGATATGTTCATTTCCATTGATTTGTTTGGGAGTATACATGGGCTGGAACAGTATTTCCTACTCTTGCCCTTACATGCCCTTCGCCCTGCTCTTCACCCTGCACTTTCTACATCTACCTACGATAGTTCGTGGGGTTAATTGCATTGGGAAGCCAACACAAGACCGATCTTCTGTTCTATCACGTTCCTCCTTTCCCTTCCTTCCTTCTCTCCCTTGATCCAGCGTTATTTCCTGGACTTGTTGAAATTCTCTCTGTCTGACCCTTTCTAACCCCATTTGTCGATCACTCTTCCTCAAGCTTTCATTTCTCATTTGTTCTCCTGTTATTGTCGTTAGGATATCCTTCTCAATTCTCAAATGGTCTTTAAGATGTTTCTTTTGTGAAAATATTGTAGGAACTCATCTGTGCTATCCTTCCTCACCTTCTAGTACGCTAGTGGTAGACAGGAAGCCACTAAATTTGAGAGATAACTGGAAGCCCGATCCCAAGAAATTTTACTCCTTAAATCCAAAGATACTCTATCGGAATATCCTCTATTACTACAAAACATTGTTCCAATTTGTATATGCCCCAGAATATCCTATGTATAGATATAGCCCCACAGTCACGTTACACCACGTGCCCACCAGCCACAGCCAATCCCTGAATTTGTAATGCGCCGCGATTGGCAACCTCATTGCGAAACCGCCCGGCAGCAAAACCTCACCTCTTCTCCCCAATCACCCCCGCCAAGCTTCATGTTTCCCCGCGTCTCCTCCCTAACTGTCTTGAGCAGAGGCACCCGCTACCTCTTCCGTCCACAAACAATCCGCCCAACCTCATTCTCTGCGCGCGCTTTTTCCGCCGTCCACGCTGCTATGGCTGATACTTCTGGCATCACGACTGATTCACTTCAGGCGAAGTTGATTTCTGAGCTTCAGGCTGATCATGTTGAGATTGAGGATTTATCTGGTAAGATTAGCCACAGCTTCTTTGGCTTGAAAAGCTACTTGTGCATTGGGGATGATGATGAACTGAATTAAACTAATTGGGATTCTAGGTGGATGTGGACAAGCGTTTCAAGCTGTGATTGTTTCACAGCAATTTGCGGGAAAAACTATGCTTGCTCGACACCGTCTTGTTAATGCCGTTTTGAAGGAGGAAATCGCTGCTATTCATGCTTGGACTCCTAAATGCTTTACCCCCGAGCAGTGGCAGGCTACTCAGCAGTAGATACTGCCATGAACATGTTATGATTTGGAGGGAAACCATTACACATACATTATGAGTGGGATCTGCTTGGGAGATTTGTCAAGCGATTCTGGTGACTCTAGAACGCACCTCGTTCGAAATGTCGCCCTGTTTGGCCTCGTGGATTACTTTATGATACTTTTTTTTTTTTTACAACGAGGCAAAGCTTCTGAGTCGTTGACTTTGTTGGAAGCTTTTTTACTTACTTGGTTTGTACGATAGATTTAGTGGTTGATACGAGTTCTCTTTGAATGATCTTTTTTTCTTTCGCTTTATTTACAGACTTTCTAAATGCATTGGTATCTCTTTGCCATCTAGTTACTTCCCACTTCTGAGAAATATGATGGAATGTGAGGCGCTCCCATTTGACTGGCTGCTTCGTCTTGAGGAGAACTGATAATGCCATTGATTTCACCGGCCACCGTTCCGGCAAGAACTCCAACGCCGACAATACCTCCATCATCGGCTGACCTGAGGAGGACGCTCTTCCCTCCACTTTGAGGACCATCGCTGATCAAGAGACGGTTGATGTATAGTTGGATTGTCTCCTTATAGTTGGGGTAATGTGAGATCACACCTCCAGAGACAGCCACGATTAACTCTTCAGGTCCATTCTTCCAACCCGACACGGAGGAGCCATTCTCGGGAAGTTTGGTATCTGCAAGGGAGGTCTCTTGCTCTCCATCTGATTCTAGTTCTGTTGGAGGATCTAAAATATCCGCGTTCTGTAATCGAATCTCCCGTGTACAGGCGAGAAGTCCTACAGTCGCTGCCGCTACCAGAGCAGCCGATCGATCTTGCACCGCAGCGGCAATCAAGCGAATATGACCTGCATGCTCGGGTGTCCATATCCAATCACTGGATTCAGGAGGTGGAAGTTCCTCCGATAGCTTCTTCGCCAATTTCTCGTCAGACCGACTCGTTGCCACATAGAGAGAGAGAAAATCTGTCGTAAGCTTAAACCTTTCGACCAGCTTCGATGGTAGCGATGTCACTGGCACCGCTTTAGTCTTATGGAACCATTCGAAGCAAATGATTCGCACAAGCTCGCCCATGTAGCGACCTCCAACTAGGTATTCAAATGGCTGGAACCCTGGACGGTCAGAGTGAGCCTCTAGCTCTTTATCCCATTCTGTTACAATTCTATGCTCCTGCAATGGAGCCGCCGCCCCTCGAAGGGTCCATTCTGTTGAAACAACGGTTTCAGTGGCATCTGGTGCCTTTTCCAGAATGTGTTGAGTCTTTTCTTCCTGCAGATCAGCCATCTTCATGGGCACAGCGGAGTTGCAGCCCGCACCGCAAATCAGACCCATGACCACACGGGAATTATGGAACGCATTGGTATATGCGAGCGATGCCAGAGTTGCAATGGTATCGTTAGTCATGACAGTGATTTTTAATTTGGGTAGACAGTACTTCTTCTGCCGTTTTGCTGGCATCTCAGCCGGGTCTTCGTCCGAGCGTCGCGTGTGGCACTCATATCCATCTAACAGAGCCCGCTGTAGATTGAGAGAAGCGCCTAATGCGAAACCTTTCCCCGTCGGAAGAAGGATAGCTTCGTTATGCAGCTTTTGTCTATAGTTCGTTGGTCAATACAAAGATGATGGGGTGCAGCGCAGCACGAAATGGGCGGGGGTATAAGATGATGCGATCCATACTTAATGGGAAAACAAAAGGAGATGCCCATCGCCACCTCGGCCGGAGCATCGACCTTGGAATTTGCCAGATCATCATGAATTACCTCCGCGATACGATCGCCAATCCATGCGAAAAGTTCCGTTGCCTGGTCTCGACGAAGACGATCTTCAATGGGCCACGCTTTTTCTAGAGTGCGTCGTACATGTGAGGGTTTTCCCACTTGTTCTTCGCCCAGTAACTCGATAAACGCCACCCGGAGATAATGCAGACCGACATATACTGCCAAATAGCGACCTTTTTCCCGACCTGTAGGGAGACGTGTTGTGGCCGTTGGGGAGAAGAGCTCCGAGGAACCCGCGGCTAGTTGACGATATGTGATGGAAAGACTGGAAGATAGCGCGTATAACCGGGTGATATCATTTCGAAGAGGCTGTAAGAAGGCCTGAAGAGATGGGTCGGACCTTGCCATTACTAAAATATTCTCATCCACCCCGACAGTCCGAGGTTTGATTGAGAATATCACAACTTCATGATTTTTTTGGGATTTTTTGAAGGGCGGGGGATGAAGGTGGGCCATTTTAGGCGGGAGGTTACATTTAGATGTAACAGTGGCAGACAAACAACACGCTAGCAAAACAAGTCTACACAGTACTATAATTATATGTACTAACATTAATTAATATCAACAATGAACAGTGCTGGATGTTATTACTGTTGATATCATGTTCTTGATATTAGAATAGTATGAGTATAGCTAAAGATATGAGTAACTGGACGGGTGTGTGTCTACTATAACTACTACCAGCATGATAAAGTAACCTACTTTATACTATTAAGCTTAAACTAGTATTTAGTTTACCATTTTGAATTCATGTCGATCAACTTTAAAGAACCCATCAGCTATCCTCTTGTACTAATCCAGTAAGATTACTGCGGCGGCCAAACGTAGTCTTTCCATGGTCGCCCACCAGCATGCTCCGCTAAATCAGCGAGAGTGGTCCATTTCCACAACAACTGCTGAGGATTAACCAATTCGTTATCATCACCCAGACCTCCATCCGTGTGATCGATTTTATCTTCGCCCATCAGGAACCGCAGATAATCGGCAGGATCCCATGAAGGGGTGGCGGTCTTTTCTTTCTTATATTCATCAAGAGGAATCTCCGTCACTTCAATATGTCCAGCTCCGGCATCTCCCATTATAGAAGCAATCTCAGAGATAGAACGGGTATCACCGCCAACGTGAAGAGTGCTTGGAGCTAGGTCCGGGGGCAGAGTGGCCAGCGCAGCAACGGTCCTCCCGACGTCATCGAGGGAAGTAAATGAGATAGGCGATTGGCATGACCCCACACTCTCGTATTTGCCATTTCTAGTATCAAAACCAAACCAAGGCCCGATACTATCCTCTAAGAAGAGACCACAAAATAGACGACAGACCTTGACATCGGGAATTAACTTTTGGGCGAGGGCAAAATGCTTCTTCTTCTCATCCCATTCTAGATGTGCGAAATCATGGACATAATGATCAACCCCGAATTCCGAAGGGAAGTAGATCTCCACGTCTGTCTGGGGTACTGCTTGTAGAAGCTTCTCCTTGAAAGAATGCCCCGCTGGTCCAACTGTATTCACGAGAACTTGGACGCCCTGTAGAGCTTTGGCAATGTTGTCTTCATCATATTTTCGAACAGTATACTCTGCATTTGACTCAAAACCAGCGATACTGGAAGCATCTTTGCGAGATAGAAGGATGATGTCGGAGAATTTGCTGCGGAAGAAAGGAGAGAGAAAGGCAGATGCCACATGCCGTCCGAGATGCCCTGTAGCTCCTGCAATGGCCACAACGGGTCGAGAAGCAGACATTGTGATATGTGTAAGGTATGAGAGGGTAGCCTATAGCTGATTAGAGATAGATCAAATAGAATATTGCCCTCTGTATTTATTGCAATTCAATCCAATGAATATTCACGAAGGAATGAGTTGTTGCTTAGAGAGAGCGACGGAGGATTTCCGCATCACGTCATCAAGCGGTGTACTTCGAGCTGTGATTGGCTGAACTTGAATGTTTGTTTTAAATGCAAACTAAACAAACATCAGGATAGACATTGCACTGACCAATCATCATTTGTTTTCAAAGTATACAAAGTGCTATATTGTTTGCAAAAGTTGAAGAAATCCATTCGATGAACTGATATAAATAATCTCACTTTTTTTTCAGATTGAGAGCTCCTTCTCTTCATATCCATCATGGCCTCTGAAAGCATATCACGAAAGCTAGAAAGAGCCTTGCTCGCTCTAATCGCGGAGCAAGAGCAACGGTCCACAGCCCTGGGTCAGACTCGGTGTTGCCGACGATGTTCAAAGAAGAGTTGGATTGAAGAGTTAGATACTTGGGGCCAGCTCGAAACTATCTGTCGTATTCTCTGCGAAAGACATCCGGAATTTGAACTTCCATCAACCATACAAGATGATGTTGATCAAGTGATCGCCTATCGAAACAGTCACTCTCTGTTGACGTCTACGACTTGCATCATTCCAAGTGCAACACTTGAAGACGCAAATATTGAAGATGCAAATCAGGTGAGGGTATCCTGTTGGAAAGGAGACATCACTACCTTGACAGATGTCACGGCTATCGTGAACGCGGCAAATTCAAGACTATTGGGATGCTTTGTCCCCCAGCACCGCTGCATCGACAGTGTGATTCACTCGGCTGCTGGTCCACGCCTTCGCGATTCTTGCCACTCTATCATGCTATCGCAAAGACATCCAGAGCCTACCGGTCGAGTCAAAGTCACACCAGGGTTTCAACTTCCAGCACAATGGGTTCTCCATACCGTTGGACCCCAGCTCAATTCTGGCGAGGTACCCAAGCCCTGGCAGAAAGCTAAGCTAGCAAAATGTTATGAATCCTGCTTGGAAGCTGCAGAGGACCTTGCGCCTTTGCCAGATGGAAGGAAAGTCTTGGTTTTCTGCTGTATCTCAACAGGTCTATTCGCTTTCCCTTCAGACCTGGCGGCACGCATTGCTGTAGAAAAGGTCAAGGAATGGTACCGCTCGCACCCAAAGACCAGCATAACAGATATCATATTCAACACCTTCGAAGAGAAAGATCAGGAAATTTATAAAAATCTGCTGTCTCAATTCCCCACACATGCGGCTATCGCACGTCTCCCAATGATCTCACCCACACCCGGAACCATCAAAGCACGCGCCTGGCTCAAACAAGCAGATACTCTGATCATCACCGCAGGAGCTGGCCTTTCTGCCGCAGCAGGTCTAGACTATACCTCCAAATCTCTATTCAGCAAATACTTCCCTGCCTTTCGAGAAAAGGGACTACGTCAATTATACGACGTATTTGGATATCAAGGTTGGGACAGTCCAGCCGAGAAATGGGGCTACTATTTCCTTCATCTAGACATGGTACGGAAATGGCCACTAGCTGAAGTATATGAGAAGCTTCATGATTTTACGGCGCGATTTCCTGGGAGATATTTTATACGTACGACGAATGCGGATGGATTCTTCGTTAAGAATGGTTTCGATGAAGATGTGATTTCGACTCCGCAGGGTCAATATCGATTTCTACAGTGTTTTGATAAATGTAGGAAGGATGCTTATACCCTTTCTGAACCCTTTGTTGATGCTGCGCTACCGTTCATCGACTCAAAAACACAAGTTCTGATGGATGAGTCTAAGATTCCAAAGTGTCGGTTTTGTGGTGGTGAGATGACGCTCTGTGTGCGAGGTGGGAATTATTTCAATCCTGAGCCTTTTAGAGATCAGGAGATAAAGTGGAATATGTTCCTGCGTGGACTGGAGAAGGACAGACTTGAAGACAGTTCACCTTCAACTTCCTCTGGAGGAGTGGTTGTACTTGAGCTTGGCGTTGGTTTAAACACTCCTGGTGTTTTACGATGGCCAAATGAAGACTTGGTTTCCGGATCGAAAAATAAAGATTTTCGATTGATTCGAGTCGGCAAGGAAGCGTCCGGATGTGTGCCTTGGGAATTGGAGGAAGAGGACTTGGCCATTGGAATTGATGGAGATATTCTGGCTGCTTTGAACCTGATAATTTCTGAGACTCCCACTTCATCAAATAGTTACACGAGTGGAGATAATGCGGCTGATTATACCATATAGGAGAAGATTGATAATATGAGACTGGGCATAATTCTTTGATCACATCTAAAGGACATTACCATAACTTGAGGGTAGCCATGAAGTGAAGAAAATAAGAACATGCATAATTCGCCGAAAATTTGACCATAAATCGCTAGAATGCCAAAACAGCACCCCGTTAGTCTAGTAAAATGAAAACCAATAACAATAAGCATATCCCCGCTCAATCGAGCTTTCTAGTTACCCTCCAGACTCAGATACTTTTCTTCAGCACCACGGATACAAGCGATGTTAGCACCGAGCTTGTTGATAGTCTCCATGTACTCGTCGTACGGGTCCGAGTCAAAGACGATACCACCTCCAGCTTGTAGATAGGCCACGCCATCCTTGACCATCATTGTTCGAAGAGCAATGCAAGTATCCATCGCACCAGGCTCCTCGCTTGAACCGTCCGCACTAGAAATGTTGTACCCGAAGTAGCCGACAGCGCCGGCATAGACACCACGCTTTTCACCCTCCAATTCGGCAATCAGTTGCATTGCGCGAACCTTAGGCGCACCGGAGACTGTACCGGCGGGGAAGATGGATCGGAAAGCATCAAAGCGAGTCTTACCAGGCCGAAGTACACCGGATACCTGTGAGACAAGATGTTGGACGTGAGAGAATTTCTCGACGACCATCAATCGGTCCACTTGTGTGGTAATTGGATCGCAGACTCGGTTGACGTCGTTGCGGGCTAAATCGACCAGCATGACGTGCTCGGCGCGATCCTTCAGACTGCCGCGCAGCTCATCTGCCAACGCAGTATCCTCTTCCAAGGTCTTACCGCGCTTCACTGTACCCGCAATAGGGTGAGTGATGATGCGGCCTCGGTCCTCTTTAACAAGGAGTTCGGGGCTAGCGCCGACAAGCTGGAAATCTTGGCAATCGATGTAGAAAAGATAGGGAGAAGGGTTGACGGTACGAAGGTGACGGAAGAGGTTATAAGGGTGCAAGGATGTTGGCCGCGAGAGACGTTGTGAGGGGACGGTTTGGAAAATATCGCCCTTTCCAATGTGCTCCTTCAACTTCTTGACGTGGTTCTCATAACCTTCCTGGCCAATATTGGATTTATATTCCTGGTTCTGCTTGATAGGCCCCTGCGGGGGCAGAGGTGTGCGATCCTGTAACAAGGTGTCGATGGTCTTTTGAATAGCTGCTTGGCCCTTGCGATACTCGGTCTCGACGTCAGCGTCGTTGGCGGGAATCGGGACATAGCTGACGACCTTGACTGTCTGGAAGAAATGATCAAAAGCAACAATTGTATCAAAGAGCATGAAGAATGACTCGGGTACTCCCAAAACATCCTTCATGGGTCGGGCAGTCTTGGGCTCAAAGTATCGCACGCAGTCGTAACCCACATATCCAATGGCACCTCCAGTCAAGGGTGGAAGCACCAAGCCAGGAACCGATGCAACACGGAATTGGGAGAGTTCCTCCTCGAGGTAAGGAAGAGGATCAGCCTCGGGGCCATGGCCGGGGCCAGTCTTGAGAACCTTCCTAGGGTCTTTAGAAAGCCAAATGAGTCAACGTCTTGGTCAAGGTTTCACGCGATAGATATACCAAAAAAAAGCAAAAAGAGAGGAAGTGAATGAAAAGGGGTTCACCCACCAGCACCAACAAAACTGTATCGCCCAATGGTCTCAGTAGTAGCAGCACTTTCGTATAAAAATGAGAGTCGCGAACTGTAGCATGTCCATTAGTCCTCGTGACCCAAAATTCCCCCGCGGCTCTCCGCAGGTCAGCGTCAGGCACTGCCCCCAACTCACTTCTCTGCAATCTTCAGGTAGGCCAAGGTAGGCGTCAATAGATCCGCCGGAATGGAGGCCGTAATAGGCAGAAGGTTTGGGGGAAATTGGGAGTTTCTCGATTTCGAGATGACCTCTTGAGCCGTCTCGAGCGACGGAACATTAGCGATCTGAGTCATTGCAGAGCGCATTAGCGGACTTGTGATTTTCAAGATACAAATTATCCGGTAAGGATTCTGGCGTGGGGAATCAACTTACTGGAGGTGCCATGATTAGCTCTTATCCTCGTGGAATGGCTGAAGAGGCAGAGGGACTCGTTGTGATAGAGAGATTTGGCAGTGGGAAAATGCAGATGGAAGAAAGTGTGGGGCTTCAATGGTTGACTGCCGGTCTGAAAGGGTGTCGATATCAAATTCCAACAACCAGGCCTAGTTCACGTGGGATGATGTTCAGAAAATTTTAAGGTTATCAGACAATAATCTCCGAATAGCCTAATCCAACAGTTTGAACAGAACAAAACCCGGGGGATTGTGAATAATAGTTGAAATGGACCAGCGCGGGGGACGACGATTTGTTATCGGCGAACCCGCTTATCGATAGATTTGCTTGGCTGCGGGCCGAGTGGCTGGCAAGTTGGAGATCCATTCTCTTCAACATTGTCACCTGGGAGAACTTGCATTATTGCGGAATGGAGTGCCATTTCATTGGAACTTGTAATCACACATTTTCTCTGCTGCTGCTGCTGCTTCGTCTTTATCTCCCAGGATAAAATGATCTCCTACAGTCAAAGAGCCATCCATCGCAATGCAGACCGCTATGAAAAGCAACCTGCACAGCTCGATACTCTGGATGATCCGGACCAGACAGGACTAGAGACCGCCATCCATGACACCGAGCGGACCGAGCTCAGTTCCACATCAGATACTCTGCAGACCTCCTGGCCAAAGCGCCTGGAGGATCTCGCACGGCGCGCAGTCACGTCATCCGCCTTCAGTCTAGATGGAGAGGCTGCGCAAAGTATGCACCATCATTTGGATGCTTTGGAGAGAATCTTTGGTGAGATGTGCACGGAGACAGTGGAAGATGCACAGGATCAAAGCCAAGATAATTCCCCCGGATCAGTTGTACCTGAAATATCGGTAATCGAAGTACACTCCGCACAGCCTGTACAACCGACTGTATCCAGTGTGTTGAGTGAAAGTGATGATGAGATAGACAAGGAAGAGATACTGTCTCAACTGAAGTCACTCATGTCCGAAGTTATCGCTCTAAACAAAGAGATAGAACAGCGCCGCAAAGAATCAGGCGAAATTAGAGAACTCTTTGAGGAGAGATGTCGCGGGTTAACACGCACTGTGGCGGAATTAGAGGACGAGGTGATAGAACTGTGAGTCTTGCTTTCATCCCCGTCATAAACTTATGAAACGATTTGATTACTCATTTTGTCTTTTCTTCCTTTAAGACAAGGCGATCTGGTAGAGGACTCAATCGAGTTGGAAGGTATTCAAGGCACTGTCCGTGGACTTCAAGACTGGATTGACGGGTTGCGTGAAGCCCAAGCAATGAGTCGAATAGCGAGGGAGCGATCGCGGAAAGAGACTCGACGACGGTGGGCCATTAGGGGGAGTAAAGGGACCAATGAGGATTTCAACATGGAGACAGATGGAGATATTGTTTTGGACGGTCTTATGGCTTGGATGCGCGGTTGGCGGGATGTCGAAGAGGGATTTCAGGCTCGATCAAAAGCGCGGCAGACGAGAAGAGAGAAAAGACAAGAGCAGCTTATGCGGCCGGGTGAGAAACAAGAAAAGATCTCTCGGAGAAGCTGGGCTAGTTGACTCCGGATTTAATCCTGTACATAAAACAATCTTTGATGACTTTACGAGAGACGAGTGACAGTGACATGGAAATTGTTCATTTAATCAAGTTCATAATGCATTTTTTGGGCTTCAAGATTCACGAGAAACACTAAGATTCAATTCACACCTCCATGAAACCCCCAATCCAACAAAAAAAATCAATAATGAAGCCACACTCGCCGGAAACCCGTATCGTTCGCCGTACCCAAGCCTATTCCCAACCAGTGCATGCCGTAATGCATTTCTAAATCGACGAATGTATGTCCAGAGAAAGTATGTAAGAACGATGACGAAAGGAACCAGATTAAAGCCTCGGCGGGATATGATGAAATAGGATGACTCTCAGAAAGCGTGGAACAGGATGGTGCCAATCCTTGTCAAGTGATTCACCCGTAATCATCATGGCATGGGAATGCAGGATAGGGAGTCCTGAATCATCTTCGCCTGAGGATTAGAGACATAATATCAAATTAGTTCGGTTTTTATGGTATGGTCCTGCACCCAGAAGTAACAAGAGAAGGCGAGAACGGTCGAAAGAGAGAGAGAGAGCTGAGGTTTTGTGTATCATCCCGCGAATTACCGATTGGGCGGGAAGTCAACTACACTACCCCAGTCACCTCTGAAGATTGACGACGGCCATCTGGAACTATTAGTACTCAAGAAAATATGGCTCGTCTGAATGAAAGTGTAAACATACCTGGTTTCCAAAACCATACGCAAGCTTTTTGCCGTCGTGATCCCATGACAAATCTCGATCTGGAACTGGGACTGCATGGCCATTCTGTCCATTCGTAGCGTGATCAGGATCTTCTTTTACTTGATCTGTGCTCGGAGCATTCCATGTAGCCATGGGCTCGCCTCCACGCTCGGCATTCCAAATAAAGAGCTGGTCCTTGCTGACTGCACAGAGGGCATATCCGTCCGGCGAAAAGCTGCCAGCCAGCGCAGGGGTCGAAGAGCCAAGACGCAAGCGGTGAATGCGTTTGTGTTGTTTTGTATCGAGGTCAACTTGCCATACATGAACAAACGTATCGGTCGAGTAGGAAGCAATAGTAATCGTAGAATTATGTTGTGACTGAGGCTCCACAGGTCGGATATCAATGGCTGTGATGGCATCTTGGTGGGCATTCTCAATTACAATGTCGTGAGTTGGGATCCAGATTGAAGAACTGGTAGAGCTTGCGGTAACCGCAACAGAGTAGGAAGGTGTATGAGCTGAACGAAGGAAAGCCCAAGCGGTTTCGGTGTCTTGGGAAGTGTAGGTTTTGGTCAAGCGAATGTTGTTGTCAACTTCGCATTGGTAGACTGCGCCATCTCCGCAAGCAAATACCATATTATGTCCGCACCATGCTAAATCGTAAACATGGCTATCGATGGCCTGTGGGGGAGGGTATACATCCGGCCTGCGGTTATCATCCCAAAGAGCCAATTCGGAGGATCGTTCATCAGACGCGACAACAACCAACCGCGGGCTATCATCCGACCAATGCAGTCCACTGATCAAACGAGGAAGGTCAGGAAGGAGATCCACGACATTTCCTTCTGTATTGTACATGGTGATCGCTCCTTTCATATCACGAATGGTCGCCACAGCCAATTTGGAGCCAACAGCATCCCAGGCTATACCGGATACGTACGCCCCGCTACCCTTCAGATCTAAGAAGCGATTTTGCACAGGAGCCGATGACAATGACAATTTCCATAGGCTGCATGAAGATTCGCCGGCTGCCGCCAATAGGGTTGAATCACGTGGGCGCCAGCGTGTAGTCATCACGTGATCATCGGCTTGCAGGAGGGCGGTATCGGGCGCCAAATCGGCGGCCTTGGCGGGGGAGATCTGGACGCCGGCGCTGCTGCCGGTTGAGAGGGTGGGTTCCGCCGGGGGCTCCTCGGCCCCCATGCTCACGTCGCCGTCGCCATCCACAGAGCCTTTACTTTCTTCGTCGACTTCCATAGACTCGTCACCATTCGTTTCTTTGCGCGGCTTGACTTCAGCCGAATGCCCATTGGTCGCCTGTTCACGCGGGGACTCTGCGGGTTGGTCTGTGCCAGCGTCATCCCGGCGCTTCAAGGCACTGGCCTCAAATGGCTCCGGTCCGAAAAAATATTCACTTGGCGTAAAATTGATGGGATTGCCCTCCTATAGATTTCCAATCAGATCTGCGTAGACCATGGAAGAAAGATCCGAATATGGCCGAACAAAGGGGAAGAGAAAAAGGACAGAAGCACCAGTGAAGGCAGAGATGATACATGATGATAGTGAAGAGCAGCTGGCTGCACGGGATCGAACGTCGCGCGCACATACCTTGTCAAGTGAGGACTCTAGTTCGTGGTACTGTAGACCTTTTTGCACCAGGGAGACCAGTGCATGAGTTCTGATGTGACGCGCAAACGGAAGACTTTGTGGATCCGGATACCACGCGCGCTGGAGAGAGACGGCGGCATCACCATGACCTGATTGATACGAGGTTAGCTGGGGGTGTCAAAATTAGAGTACGTAAGAAGAAGGATGCGGAGATGAGGATGGTGGTGAATGGCGTGGGCGCAATACGAACCTGATTCTTGAAGATACCTACGGGGAAACGGGTTAGATCTGCGGGAGGCGCATCGGGGGAATTAGAGGACCGGGGAGGAGGGAAGGAAAGACGTACCGCCAGATTAAGTAGTTGACGTGATGGGAGGTAAGGTCGGGTTGTGCCATGACTACATGTGCGACCATTCAAAGCGGCGACATGCCAGGGGGCCAAAGGGAAAGCTGGAGGTCAAACGTCTGAAGGGGAAAATCGAGAGTGGAGGCGTGGAGATGAATGAGCTTCAGGAACGAAACGCGGGCGGAAGCCGAGTCCGGCAGAAAAGGGGGGTTGGTTGAAGATAGGTGAGTGGGTGGATGGGAAGAGAAGAGTACAAGAGATGGGGTGGGTCGTCGAATAAGGCAGACACCACGAACTCGAATGAAGATGAGATCGGAAGGACAAGGAAGACAGATCGTGGAACGTCACGAAGAACAGCTGGGAGAAAAGAGAGGAAAGGGAAAAAGAAGGGCTGGAACTTTTGAACCTTGAAAGTGACAGTCGAGCTTAAGCGCACCAGCCACGAACCAGAGCGGCAATTCTCGTTTCAATTTGGAGCAAATCGCTCGCTTGGCTCAGCCGCAGGTGGCTGTTAGAAGTGGCTGTTGGCGGGGCTGCCGATCGTGTTAGTTCATTCATAGTTACAGTAGTGTCGCTAGCACAAGTTGGGTTAGTTTAGTTTAATTGAATGCCTGAATGCCTAGCTTGAATATTGTCTGGAATGCCCATGGTGTGTACTATGTACATACAGTACTCCGTAGTATGCTTATTATGCTGGGCTGTCTGCACGCACCCGAGTTCTGCAGGGCGGCAAATCGTGCTCGGGCCTAGTCTACCAATAAATTGCACACTGTAACGTGGGATCCACATTATATTTATGTACTGTACGGAGTATTTTGTACGAGTATTCGGACATTATTTATGGTTATTCTAATGAGACTACTTACTAGAGATCTGAAATAGTAAAGGAAGTTTTAGACTCATGCGGATTTTATGATGATATTATTGACGCATTTCTCTAATTAATTAGCGAATTGGGAATATCAGTGAGAAGAGTATCGGTTGGTATAACATACTAAATGTGATTTAGGAAGTGACAATTATAACAGTCTAGGTGTGTATATACATAGTATATTGTGCGGCGTACCAAACTATCTATAAATAAGCTCGAGTTATTACTTGGAAGTCACATAGTAATAATTTAGAATCAACCTCTGCAATTTTGTATAGCGATATGACAATTACTAGTATAAATGATAGCTATTCCTCTGACATATTCTGTCTTTTTAAATCCCATCCTCGTACTATAATTGTAGTTAGTCACTGTGGTGGCCATTGTGTATACTGTGTGTACTGTCCAGATCTGACCTCGCACTCGCCGCTCCACCGCCCCCAACCTCCAAACCACCAAGGAATTTCCTTTACACCACCTCGAGCAGACTAGTTCTCTCTCATCCTTCGGCGGTCGCGACCGCGTCTCAACATGCCACTCCGAGTCAACATCCCTCCCGCTACTCGTATCTGCCTCGTCAGCTTGTTGACCCTTTCCCTCCTCTACAACATTGCCCGATGGCGACAACTTGACACCTCCGCTGGTAGCCTTCAGACCACTCCGATCATTCCCTACCTCACCCTCGTTCCTTCGTACTTCTACTACTACCCCTGGACCCTTATCACTTCTACTTTTGTCGAACAGAACATATTCACGGTCCTCCTCAATGCTGCCACCATCTTCTATGGAGGAAAATATCTCGAACGCGCTTGGGGCTCCCGCGAGTTCGCCAAGTTCGTTGCTACTGTCACGCTGATCCCCAATGTGGTGATCATTCCCTTTTATCTAATCTGGGGGGCCATTGGAGGCTCTGCCAGCCGTTCGTACGTTTGATCTGATCCTTCATTTTTCGTTTTCTTTTTGGGTGTTCACCTCGACCTTAATGCTTACCCTTTCGGCGACAGCTTGACCCAAATCTGCGGCGGTGTTGCTATTCAAGGCGCCTTCCTCGTCGCTTTCAAGCAACTGGTCCCCGAACACACTGTCGCTATATTCAAGGGCATGGTTAGGATGCGCGTCAAGCATTTCCCAGCTTTGTTCCTACTGCTCAACACTTTGAGCGGCTTCATCATTGGAACCGACACTGCTGCTGTTTTAGCATGGCTCGGCCTCCTGGCCAGCTGGACATACTTGCGATTCTATAAGCGGCAGCCTGACCTCACTGGCACATCAAACACTGGTCTCGGTATCAAAGGAGATGCCAGCGAGACTTTTGCCTTTGCCTGCCTCTTCCCCGACGTGATGCAGCCCCCTATTGCCTTTGTCGCCGACCAGATATACACACTATTGGTAACGCTCAAGGTTCTCCGCCCATTTTCCGACGACGATATCGCGTCAGGCAACCAGCAAGTTCTGGCAAGAGGCGAAGCCGGTTTGCCAACTCTCCTGGGCAATCAACGTGGAAGTGCTTCGAGGGGCTTCGCTAAGCGCGAAGAAGCAGAGCGTCGACGCGCTCTGGCTCTCAAGGCTTTGGACCAAAGATTGCAAGCAGCGGGAGGACACTCCCAGGCGGGACCGTCTTCACTGGCCGAACCTGCGGGTCGAGCGAACTCGATATCACCTACCCCCTCTGCGACCAATGGAAGTATGCTGGGGGAAACTAGCTACAATCCCGATAACGCATAGCAAGTATGTTGCTGTGATTGATATATTGTGTTATATGCTATGCTATTTCTCTGTTTTAAGCGCCTTGCATTAAGCCCCATTGTCTAGGAAGGAGAGCTTCACGATTCGAGACGTTGCTCCTGTTTCACCACTTCGATGTATATATGGAATGCTATATTTTCAATGATTAGATACTGATCTTCCAGCTTGATTTGAGAACAGCTTTTTCACGCTGTGAGCCTGAAGGCAATTGTTAACCCGGTCCTGGCCAAGAAAAAAGAAAATAGTTTTCTTGACTAATGTTGCATAAGACAACACCCATATCACGATACACTTGGAGTACTACTAAGTAGTAATTGTTTGGAGCTGGACACGCAGCTTATGCTATGATTGCTCGTAACTCTCTATGTAGACCTCAACCTTGTTAGATGCCTCCAGGGCTTACGAAGAAGTTCTGTCAGATAAATTTTCGAATTTGAATCCGTATCAATTCTAGAGACTTGAACAATTACTCCTAAAATAGTACATAGTCATAAGGAAAACAAAGATGCTATGCTACAAGTGGCCTCCTTTCCGCTCCGCAGGGGAACGAGAAAGAGAGAACCAGAAAGAATCACAACCAACTCCTAATCAGTGAGATACAAGGATGGAGAAAGTCTGCTTCTTAAGCCGTCTGAGACTTCTCGACCTCACCCCGAGCCTCAGCAAGCATGCGCTCCTGGTCCTTCTTCGCTTGTCGCTTAGCGCGTATCCGCTCCCGGTCATGAATAGCCTTCTCATCGATAGCCGCGAACTTCTTAGCTTCAGCCTGGTCCTCGTCTGTCGCGGGAACCTCATTTGCACCCGTGGACGCCTGCACGCGGTTCCAAATTTCCTGATATGTCAAATCCTTCACGTTGACTGTGGCTAATTTCTCGCCATTTTGGGGAGCTGGTGCGTGCTTGTCGGTAATTTGCTTGTTTCCTGCAATTGCTGTTGCGGTGCTACCGACTCGGTCGGCGAAATAGATTGATAGTGTAGCCGGGATGTCTTGGTCGGTGGTTTGTTTTACTGTCATGGGAATGCCAGGGTTGTAGTACTTCAGTCGTGGCAGGCAGTTGCGCCAGAAATGCCGGGCTCCTTGGTGGCCGCCGTAGATTTTTTGCGCGTATGTGAGGTGTAGTCGGGTGACTGCTGGGAATTCTTTGGAGGCATTGGCGACACTTGGGAGGATGGCGGCACCGGTTCCAACTCGGACGTCGAGCATCTATTCAACAATGCAATTAGTATTCTTGTTGTCTTCGGTTTCATAGAAACAGGGCTTTTATCGAGGGTAGCGTTTAAGACGGATATCGGGGTTGTGAGTTTGAAGAAATGATTGACAAGGGGATATGGGACTATTTACCCTCTGTGATAAAAAAACGAAGTTAGCTTGTTATCCTCATAAACTGTCATGCCGATCCAACATCAATTCGAGAGACATTGATTGCAGCCCATCCATTCTAATCCACTTACAGTCTTCAACTTGCGCATCCGCTTGAAGAGGTTGACCATGTTTGCAAATATGGCGCACAGGGATTGGCCCCGGTGCAATGAGGATTCTGAGGTCGATATGTAGGGAAGAACAAGCCAAAATCAAGACTCTTCTGGATCTGCGTCTTGCAGGAGGTGGTAGTGCTGTGTCGGAGATCTGGGGAAATTTGTTGCGGAAACTCTGGCGCCGCGAAGTTGCTCCGACATAATGATCACGTGATCCATCTAGCAGTACATAGCACAGCAATACATGTCTAAGTAGGTGATTTATTTAATGGAATTGGTCCTTTCTTGATATTTGATAACTTGATGTAATTGATGCATACATAGTACTTATGAAATAAAATATATATATTTAAAGATAATTCTGCTACTTCTTCCATTCAAACATGCATTTATACTGTTGGTCATTGAGGCACGTGCTTAAATTACCGCTGTCACAATACGGCCGCGTTACCGCCTTGAGTCACAATCGATTTTATATCAGTGGGCCCCGCGATATTTGTTCGTTGCCCCTCCGGAGTCTTGCAATCAGGGCATTTCCTGCAGAATTACAATCATGGCAGCCGCCGCTGCATCTGCTGAGCTCGACCCGAGCAATAGCTCGAAGAACACTCTCAAGCTCGAAAATGTTGATTTAACCCCTCCCCCACCATCGTAACATCTTGGCTTTGATGTCTTTTGAGACTGTTGCTTACTTGACGTTGACTCTAGACCGAGAAGCGTGACACTCTGATCGCAATTGAGAAGAAATATCAGGCACAATGGAAGGCCAACAAGGTTTTCGAAGTCGATGCCCCCTCTTTCGACGAGGTACCCCAGGGCTCTATGACCCCGGCCGAATTGCGTGAGAAGCACCCCAAATTCTTCGGTACCATGGCCTACCCCTACATGAACGGTACCCTGCACGCTGGTCACAGTTTCACTGCCAGTAAGGTCGAGTTCATGACTGGTTTTGCCCGCATGGAGGGCAAGCGTGCTCTGTTCCCGCTTGGATTCCACTGCACCGGTATGCCGATTAAGGCTTGTGCCGATAAGCTGCGGGACGAGGTCAAGCTTTTCGGAGAGAACTTCGAAGGATACCAGGAAGAGGAGGAGGCTGCTGCCCCTGCTGCTCCTACCCAGGAGTCTAAGCCCGAGGTCAAGGAGCAGGCTGAGAAGTTCTCCGGCAAGAAGAGCAAGGCCGCCGCCAAGACCGTGAAGATGAAGTACCAGTTCCAGATTATGCTGGCCATTGGTGTCCCTCTGGAGGAGATTCACAAGTTCGCCGATGCTAATCACTGGCTGCACCACTTCCCTCCCCTTGCTATCCGTGATTTGGACAGCATGGGTGCCCGTGTCGACTGGCGCCGTCAATTCGTTACAACCGATGCCAACCCCTACTACGATGCGTTCGTTCGCTGGCAGATGAACCGTCTCCACGAACTGAACAAGATTCTGTACGGCAACAGATACACCATCTACTCCCCCAAGGATGGCCAGCCTTGCATGGACCACGACCGAACCGAAGGTGAGGGCATTGGTCCTCAAGAATACACCGCGCTGAAGCTTCAGGTCAAGGAGTGGTCGCCCAAGGTGGCAGAGCTTGTCAAGGGTAAGATTGAGGAGGATGCTAAGGTTTACTTCGTCCCCGCCACTCTGCGTCCAGAGACCATGTATGGTCAGACCAACTGCTTTGTCGGCCCTAAGATCAACTACGGTCTGTTCAAGCTGAAGGAGAAAGAGTACATTGTCGTGACCAAGCGTGCCGCATGGAACATGGCTTTCCAGGGACATTTCTTCGGCGAGAACTTCCCTAAGACCCAGGACCAGCTTCCTCTTGTCTTCGAGGCCCCCGGTTCCGACTTTGTTGGTACCCTGGTCAACGCCCCTCTGTCCTTCCACACCGAGGGTGTCTACATTCTGCCTATGGATGGCGTCTCTGCTGCTAAGGGTACCGGTGTCGTTACTTCCGTTCCTTCAGACAGCCCCGATGACTATGCCACCCTGATGGACCTTATTAAGAAGGCCGATTTCTACGGCATCAAGAAGGAGTGGGCCGAGAAGGAGATTCACCCTCTTATCGAGACCCCCACCTACGGTAATCTGACTGCTCCTGCCCTGGTCAAGCAGCTGAAGATCAACTCCCCTAAGGATGTCAACCAGTTGGCCCAGGCCAAGGAGCTCGCCTACATGGAGGGATTCTACAAGGGTACCATGATTGTGGGCGAGTTCAAGGGCGAGCCCGTCAGCACCGTCAAGGACAAGATTCGCAAGTCCCTCTATGACAGCGGTGATGCCTTCCCTTTTGCTGACCCCATGGGCAAAGTCGTTAGCCGCAGTGGCGACGACTGTGTTGTTGCTTACCTCGGCCAGTGGTTCTTGAACTATGGCGAGAACGACGCTGAATGGCAGCAGGAGACCTTGGGACACGTCGTCAACACCCTCAACACATACTCCAACGAGACCAAGAATGGCTTCGAGAAGAATCTTTCGTGGCTGAACCGTTGGGCCTGTGCTCGAACTTACGGTCTTGGTTCCAAGCTTCCTTGGGATCAACAGTTCCTTGTTGAGAGTCTGAGTGACAGTACTGTCTACATGGCCTACTACACCATTGCCCAGCTCCTGCACGGTGACCGTTATGGCAAGACCACTGGTCCCCTCGGTGTTACTGCTGACCAGATGATTGATGAGGTCTGGGACTACATCTTCACTCGACGTGAGATCAGTGATGAACTTATCTCTAAGAGTGGTATCTCCAAGGATGCTCTCCAGAAGATGCGCCGTGAGTTCGAGTACTGGTATCCCCTTGATGTCCGTGTCTCTGGCAAGGATCTCATCCAAAACCACTTGACCTTCTTCCTATACATCCACGTTGCACTCTTCCCTCCCGAGTACTGGCCCCGTGGTGTTCGTGCCAACGGTCACTTGTTGCTCAACGGCGAGAAGATGAGTAAGAGTACCGGTAACTTCCTGACTCTCAAGGACGCCGTCGAGAAGTTCGGTGCCGATGCTACCCGTATCGCTTTTGCCGATGCCGGTGACAGCATTGAGGATGCCAACTTTGAGGAGACTGTTGCCAACAGCAACATTCTGCGTCTGCACACCCTGAAGGATTGGATCCAAGAAGTCTCCGAGGACAAGACTCTGCGCACCGGTCCTGCTGATGCTTTCGCCGATAAGCTGTTCGACAATGAGCTGAACAGCCTTGTCCGCGAGACCCAGAAGCACTACCAAGAGTAAGCACTTTTCCAAATACTCTAGCTTTGAATCTTGCTAACTTAGATATCAGCACCGATTTCAAGCTCGCCCTCAAGTCTGGTCTGTATGACTTCACTAGTGCCCGTGACTCCTACCGTGAAGCCGCCATCGCTGCTGGTGTTGGTATGCACAAGGATGTTGTCCACCGCTACATTGAGCTGCAGGCTCTTATGTTGGCTCCTATTGCTCCTCACTGGTCCGAGTACATCTGGCTCGAGGTCCTCAAGAAGGTAAGTTGTCTAGGGTTGTCTTAATGTCCCAGGCCAATTAATATTAACTTCAACACAGCCCGAGACTATTCACTTCGCCAAATTCCCCGAGGTACCTGAGCCCTCCCACGAGCTCTCTGCCGCCCAGGCCTATGTTCGCGGCACAGCTTCCAGCATCCTCTCTTCCGAGGGCAACTTCGCCAAGAAACTGTCCAAGGGCAAGGCCTCGACTTTCGACCCCCGTAAGCCGAAGAAGCTCACTATCTTCGCCGCCAAGAAGTATCCCGTTTGGCAGGAGAAGTACATCGACCTCGTGCGTGAGGCTTTCGATGCCCTGAACGTCTCTATCAACGACAAGGAGCTTAATGCCAAGGTTGGCAAGCTGGGTGAGATGAAGAAAGCCATGCCTTTCGTCCAGGGCCTGAAGAGTCGTCTGATTAAGGGCCGTGAGGCCCCCGAGAACGTTTTTGAGCGCAAGCTGCCCTTTGACGAATTTGCCGTCCTTGCCGAGATGGTTGGTGGCCTGAAGCGTACTGCTGGATACAAGGAGATCGAGGTCATCGCCGTTGAGGAGGGTGGCAAGACTGGTGAGGTTGTTGGCACCGGTGAGAAGAAGGAGGGTCTTCAGGCCGAGAACGCTGTGCCCGGCCAGCCTACCTTCGTCTTCTGCAACGTCGAGTAAATATGCCTCGCTTGACTTGGACTTTACACGTTATATACACTTCTTGTTATCCAAAGAGTCATGCTTTATGAGCTTATGCAAAAAAGAATACAAAATAAATGCATTTGATGGTTTCTAGATTCAACATTGCTGGGCTTTGACTTGATCTTGGCTTTCTACTCACGCATTTTGTAGATATTCGAGCCCAAAAGAATAATATGCGAGTTCCTAATATATAGACGTTGGAAACATAGCTACTAAGCTCGACACAAATTGATAGACATGGAGTCGCCTCTAGCTTTTAATGACTCTAGAAGATAATCCGTACTTATCACAAAAGTAAAAACCAATCCACTTGATAAAAATTATAGAGACTGATCGCTACAATCCAGATAGTTTGATTGCCATCAAACCCACATAGATTCCAATTTATTGTTGCTTTCGAGCAATGACCCTCATCAGTTTTACAGGCGGAGAATTCCCACTCTCACACAGGCTTTTATACTGCTTGACCAAATCCTCAGTTCGTTTCCGTGCTGCCGACTCGCTATCTACCTCCCCGGACCGTAGCAGAAGACTCGCGTATAAAGTTTCGAATATCGCAACGAATCTTTCTTCAGTCTCAAGGCGAATATTCTTATCCCAGTCAGAGCTGTAAATGAGGCGCTCGACTTCTTGATACCCAGCTCCCATACATTCTTCGAAAATCTTTGCTGATGCTTGAAAACATTTCTTCTCGGCTTTGAACGATGTGTCGAAGCATCGCCGGACCTCCCAGAAGACGGGATTATCCTTTGATATGTATGTGTCCTCGTCGATCTCCTCCCACTGAAGATACCCGCCAGGCTCTGGGATAGATCAGTAAGTAAATCACAATGGATCGTTAACCCAAAGACGTCTTGATTCTCACTTACTGAGAATTTTTTGGATGTTGCAGACCGCAGCTCTGTATTCAGATTCCTCAAGGGCAGCCACCAGTAGACGTACATGCACCAAATCATAATGATTCCAGTGCTCCTCCGGGAATGGCTCTGTTATATCATGAACAGAAAATGCAATGGTTTCACTGTCCTCTGGAAACTGAGCAGCTGAGATATCAAAGCCATGATAATAGTAACGACGACCGTCCACCTTGTCTAACATTTCAGAGGTATCCTTGAGCCATATACTGCCCAGCCTAAGATCAGTACAAGAGTAGGCGTTTCATAGAATCCAGATGACTTACCCGGTACCAGTTGCTATATCTGCAACAGAAACAAGGGTGTCTGTCGGGATCTTTGGGTGAATTAGAGAGTTCTCGGTAACTTTGACTAACAAATCATGCTGTGCGTCCAGACTGTATATTGGTTATCATAGTGTTATAACAAGAAGGATGGTACAAAACCTGGGTTTCCTGAGTCCCTCGAAGATTCATACCGTTTAGATTCCCGCTTATCTCTACCAAAGACGTATTTATCATTGGTATTTAACATTTTCAAGTTGTGAGGATATCAGAGGTCGTCAAGGTAGTATAAAATGAGT